>Ga0307378_10008593_pt1 | contig 13534 bp, 10 predicted proteins | sample UN1MG_FD_202238 | JGI IMG/M metagenome (GOLD analysis project Ga0307378, IMG submission 202238) | Soil microbial communities from Risofladan, Vaasa, Finland - UN-1 | ecosystem: Environmental > Terrestrial > Soil > Coastal area > Acid sulfate soil | place: Finland: Risofladan, Vaasa | collected... | reverse complement strand
AAGGACCGGCGAATCAATAAGTGTCGTACTCCTCACGCTCCGCGTGAGGCCAAGCGGCACACCCTCACGCGGAGCGTGAGGAGTACATCGGAAAACGCGACAGTAATTGATTCGCCGGTCCTAAGTCGGTGGGAAGGAAAATCGCGCAGCCCGGTCCTTTTAGGGGGGTATTCCGGATGCCGGGATGGCTCCAACTTCGCCCGCGCGCGTCCGATCTGACGCGCAAGCGAAACCAAAATCCCGCATCGCCCGGGCAGATGGTCACCGCGATTGGGCGTGCCGGGCGAGAGTCTGGGGCGCCTCAGCGGGGCTTCACGGCGCGAGCCGGCTCGTCGATTTGGCTGTGATCCTCGGGCACTTCGTCGCGGTCCCCCGGATGCCACAAGGGGAGCCCCCTCTGGACTCGCCGGGCGAGCACCTCCAGCTTCGCCTTCGTGCCCGGCATGGCCTCCGTGGAGTCGAATTGCTTACTCTCCACTTCCGGAGGCTCGAAGTCCCATAGCCCCATCTTGATTGCTTCCAGGACCGACCTTGGCGCGGAATTGCTGTCTACCGTCACGCGGGATCACCCCCTCGACTGGGCCTGAAGAGCTTTCGATATCAGGGTCGCGATGTTGGCCCCCCTGTCCATCCCGACCACTACATCCGAACGGTTTAGTATCCCGGTGACGGCCGCGTTTGTCAAGCAATTCCGGAGAATCGCACGGAGTCGGAGGGCACCTAAGCTATGCAGACGGATAGGTTTACCGGCTTTCTCAACCGGTTGCGTGATCAAACGGGTGGCGCTACCCGGCGCGTGGCGGCTGGTCCCTTCCGAGATCCCCCGTCTCAGGCATGATTTGCCGCGCGCTGGGCGGGGCCGGTCTGGGAGGCTGGATGGCAAGAATGACCTACCCGATTCTTGAGTGTGTGTGGAGACCTCCTTTCGGGTGATGCCCTTGATTCGGCTGGCATCATCGGTTTTCCTTACAGGCTTATGGAGCAATCACCGCGGATGAACGGGAGAAGGTAGCAGGACTGCATGTCGCACTCTCACGGTTCTCCCGGATCGGATAAGCCGCTACTGCTTGCGATCGCCGTGGTGCTGGCGCTGTACCTTGGGCTTTTGGCAATCGGGCTCCCGCAGAAGTGGACTCGCGACGGGGTGGGAGGCGAGCACACGGCGCCCGACGAGACTGTTGTGCAGCACGCCGGCGAAGAGGGAGGGGATCGCTCGGCAGAAGCCCACGAGCCCCACGGCGCAGAACCTGGGGCAGGCGGCCATGGCCTCGAGGCGGAGATCCAGCCCCCCCCGCTCTGGATGGTGGCCCCCTTCCTCTTGCTTCTGGGCTCGATCGCAGTCTTCCCGCTGCTTCCCTGGACCGAGCACTGGTGGGAGAGCAACCTGAGTCGCTGCTACGTGGCCGTCGGGCTGGGCTGTCTCACGTTGCTCTACTATCTCGTGCTGCACGGATCGCCCGTCGAACAGCACTGGCCCCGCCACAGCGTCGTCGCCCCCAGCGACAGTGGGCTCAACTTCAGGGTAACGTGGGCCGTGCTGGCCAACGCCATCCTGAACGAGTACCTCCCGTTCATCATGCTCCTGTTCAGCCTGTACACGATCAGCGGCGGGATCCGGATTGAGGGCGATCTGGGGGCGCGTCCTTGGACCAACACGCTGCTTATCGCCGCCGGCGGGCTATTGGCCAGCTTCATCGGGACCACGGGGGCGGCAATGCTCTTGATTCGTCCTTTGCTGGAGGCCAACCGCGAGCGCAAGCACGTGTGCCATACGGTGATCTTCTTCATCTTTGTCGTCTGCAACTGCGGCGGCTGCCTGTTGCCGATCGGCGATCCGCCTTTGTTTTTGGGGTACTTGCGCGGCGTCGACTTCCTTTGGACGTTCAAGCTCTGGCCGCAGTGGCTCCTTGTCAACGGGATTCTTCTGGCCATCTACTTCGCGTGGGATCACTTCTCGTGCTATCCGCGCGAGGAACTGCGCGACGTCATCCGGGACGAGAAGCAGGTGCGAGGGCTCAGGTTTTCCGGACTCTGGCCCAACGCACCCTTGCTTCTGGGCGTCGTCCTTTCGATCGCCCTGTTGGACCCCGGCAAGACGCTGCCGGGCACCGACTGGCATCCCTGGTATTGCCTCCGAGAGATTGCCCAGGTCGCCCTGGTGGCCCTGTCGCTAATCGGGGGCAGCAGGGCGATCCGCCTGGCGAACGGGTTCACCTACGATGCGATGCTGGAAGTGGCCGCGTTGTTCTTCGGGATCTTCCTCTCGATGCAGGCGCCGCTCCAGATCCTAAACGTCAAGGGTCCCGAGCTCGGGCTCTCCACGCCCACGCACTTCTTCTGGCTGACCGGGAGTCTCTCGTCGTTGCTCGACAACGCCCCCGCGTACGTGGTCTTCTTCGAGACGGCCAAGACCCTGCCCGCGCCCCCAGGCGTGGGCCTCGTTGCCGGCGTGCCCGAGACGCTCCTGTTGGCCGTCAGCCTGGGGGCCGTGTTCATGGGGGCGATGACCTACATCGGGAACGGGCCGAACTTCATGGTCAAGGCGATCGCCGAGAAGTCCGGGGTCCGGATGCCGAGCTTCTTCGGCTACATGCTCTACAGTTGCGCGATCCTGCTCCCGGTGCTAATCCTCCACATGTTCGTGTTTCTCTGAGAATCAAGCTGGTCTATGGCGGGGCGAGCCGCTATGATGGCATTTGAGCGGGCGCCGGAAGCGCGCGGGTGAATTACCCAGATTTCGGCGGCTGGGGGCGAGACCTAGCCCGCAGGGTCACCTCGTGGTACAGGCGTCTTGCGTGCTTTCCCAGTCTGACAAGCTGGAAGCCCCTGCCGCGGGCTTCGTGAATGATCCGGGCTAGACGACGATCGTCCAAGCCAACGGAAGGACAACACGGAATCTGAGTTGCAGCGGCTCGGCGCGTCCACATAGCGATTCAGTAACACTCCACGCACCGGATCACTTCCGCGTTTCCGTCCAACCCCACTGGTCTACCACCGTGTCGCATATCAACGTCATCACCGATAGTCAACTCGATCAGTACTCGAGGCAGTTGACCGCTTGCCCGTGGATCGCCTTCGACACGGAGTTCGTTTCCGAGTGGACGTATCGGCCGGTGCTCTGCTTGCTCCAAGTCGCGACCGAGGACGGACTGGCGCTGATCGACGCGCTGGCCGTGGAGGACATGACCCCGTTTTGGCGAGCGGTGTCCGACACGGGGCACGAGACGATCGTTCACGCGGGGCGCAGCGAGCTCGAATTCTGCCTTCGCTCAGTTGGACGGCGGCCGGCCGGGTGGTTCGACGTTCAGATCGCCGCGGGCTTTGTGGGGATCGAGTATCCGGCGGGTTTGCGGAAGTTGGCCTCCAAGATGCTGCGCAAGACCCCCAAGATGGACGAGACCCGCACTGATTGGCGCCGCCGCCCCTTGACCCGCCGGCAGGTGGAATACGCGTTGGACGACGTCCGCTATCTGCCCGCCATTCGCGACGCCCTCCGGTCGAGACTCGAGGAGCTGGGACGCCTCGCCTGGCTGGAGGAGGAAATGGCCACTTGGCAGGACGAGGCCGAGCAGGCCCTGTCCCAGGAGCGGTGGCGGAGGGTCTCCGGCAACTCCCGGCTGGACCGGCAGAGTCTGGCCATCTTGCGAGAGCTTTGGCGGTGGCGGGAGTCGGAGGCCGAGCGCCGCGATTGTCCGCCCCGTCGTGTGCTCCGCGACGACCTGATCATCGAGTTGGCCAAGCGCAAGACGGCCGAGTTGAAGCGGATTCAGGCCGTCCGAGGCCTGGAGCGAGGCGACTTGAAACGCCTGCTGCCCGCGATCGCGGAGCGGATCGAGCGCGCCCTCTCGCTCCCCGAGCCGCAGTGGCCCGCCAAACCCCCATTCCGTGAGAAGGAGCCGCAGATCGCGGTACTAGGGCAGTTTCTCTACTCAGCCCTGGGCAGCATCTGTCGCCAGGCCGACCTCGCCCCGGGCCTGGTCGGCACGCCCAGCGACGTGCGACAGCTCATCGCGTATCGAACGGGTCTTGTCCCCAACGAGCAGCCGCCAAGACTCGCCCGAGGTTGGCGCGCCGAAGTGGTGGGCAACTTGTTCGACGAGCTGCTCTCCGGCAGGAAGTCGATCCGCATCGGGGACCCGGCGTCGGAGCATCCGCTGGTATTTGAGAGCATGGACTGACGGCTCTAACCAGAAGCCGGTCGACGGGCTTGGCTCGGGCGCACACGGGCGCCGACGCGTGGCTTTGCGGCAGCACGGGATGGCTCGGATCGGTTGAGAATCGGCGTGATTTCCCGAGGTCACCACGGCGCAGGGCCGAGCGTCTGGGCGGACGATCTGATCGCAGGCGGCAAGGGAGGGGGGAAAGCGAGCGGCGATGTGTTGGGCGGGGCGCCGGCAGCGGGCGTCTCGCTCGGCGGTGTCTCGGGTGGAGGTGTCTCCGTTTGGGGGCTGCCGTCCGGCGGCGCCCCCTGCGGTGGCTGAGTTGCCGGCGTTGCGGCCGGATCGCTCGTCGAATCCCCGGCTGGTGGCTTGTCCGTCGGCGGTGGCGCCTCGGGGGGTGGGTTATCAGCCGGCGGAGGTTTGGGCTGAGAAGCTTGCGTCGCGGGGGCCTGGCCCGCGCCCGCCGGATCGCCGGGCTGCGTGTGGCCGGTCTGGATCACCGCGGAGGAGGCTCCCGTCGGCTCGGCATTCTTGGCGGCCTCAGCCAGCTTTGCCTCATCGCCCGTCCCGGGGGACTGGACATCCTTGGCAAGGTTCTCCCTCTGGTCGAGGAAGTATGCCTCGTCGGCAACCGAGACGGAAGCGGCCTCGCCCTCCGGCTCCCCTAGATCGATCAATGGGATCTTGAGCTTGTCGCCGGCGAAGGCAGTGCCTCGGTAGATGTCCCCGCGTTGGAATGGGCCGGCGCCGAACACCCAGATGGCCTTGGCCGTGCTCTCGCTGGGCGCGATGCCCGACTGCCACACGGGTCGACCCGTCTCGCGGTTGTAGGCGAACACGGCGAGCTTGACCACCGCCCGCTGATCGGTCCGGGTCACAAGCTTGAGTTCGGGGATATTGGGGGGGATCCCGACCCCGGCGACCGGGATCAACGCGGGGATGTCTACCCGCGGCACGCCGTACACCAACTCGTGGTGATCGGTCCCGACGGCGCCCGACCGGACCTCGACGACGTATTTTGCGTCCGCCTGGTTCTCCTTCAAAATGCAGCCGCTGGCGAGCATGTGCTGCCGCAACGAGCTGACCAGGTAGGCAGAGTCGGTGGCCCCTTGCAGGGGCTTCGTGTCCAACCAGACTTCCCTTCCGGCCAGGGCGCGGAGATCCAGCCCGCTGACGGCGCGGTCCATGGCGTCGGAGATGAGCAACTGTTCGGTGGCGGATCGAGTTGTGTCGGTCCACTTGGTGGTACCGCATCCCACCAGAGTCAAGATCATCGCAAGCATCACCGGCAACCAGTACCCCATCCGACGGCCTCATTTTGGTGCCCCCCCAAATAGCTACGACGTGTCACCGCCTCGGACGACGCACTCGGCCCGAGGCGGGGCGGGATTATAGCGGAACACGCCGAAGGCCAAAACCTCCATTTTCCCGCATCGAAAAGCGGGTGCTGTTTGTTGTAACACCTTGCAAAAATGTGACTTACGATGAGTCCTGCACCGTCAGGGGCATGCCCTGCGACAGGGCGCAGGAACACGTTTGTAGTTGCTAGACTGCGGAGCCGTGGGGAGGGTAGTGGGATTTTGGGGGGAATGGCGAGGTTGGGCGGTCGCAGACGAAGCAAGGACGAAGCAAGGCAGCCGGTCGCCCAAGCGACGTACTGCCGCCACCGCGACGGCACATCGGCGTGCATCGCTTTGGCGGCCGTATGGGGGTATTGCACCACATGAACGAAGTCCGCGATCGGCACGAACCCGCCAAACCATCGCTTCTGGATGGTCCAGTTGTATCCCAAGCCGCCTCCGAGAAACGCCTTCCTTTTCGCCGTGCAGAAGCCCCCGGCGAGGCGGCATCCGCCCTTTTCCTATGGCTCCGAGTACTCTAGAATCGTCCGCACGTCGGCTTTTCGCCGCGAACGTCCCAAGGATCTACGCGACTTCAGCAAGAGGCAACGGATGCGCACTTTCCTGGTCACCGGTGGGGCAGGGTTCATCGGGTCACACATCGCCGAGGCGCTGGTCCGCCGGGGCGACAAGGTCCGGGTGCTGGACAACCTGAGCACCGGCCACTTGTCGAATTTAGATGCAATCCGCGACCGGGTCGAGTTCGTGGCAGGGGATCTGCTGGACGCTCCGCTTGTGGCCAAGGTGGTCGAAGGGGTCGACTGCATCTTCCACGAGGCGGCGTTGGCCTCGGTGCCGCGGAGCGTGGAGGCCCCGTTGGATACAAACGCGGCCTGCGTGACCGGCACGGTGACGCTCCTGGACGCGGCCCGGCGGGCGGGCGTGCGGCGGCTGGTCTACGCCAGCTCGTCGAGCGTGTACGGCGACCGGCCCGCCAGCCCCAAGCGGGAGACCGACGTGCCCGCCCCCATCTCGCCCTACGGGGCCGCCAAGCTGGCCGCGGAGTATTACTGCCGAGCGTTCACAGCCACCTACGGGTTCGAGACCGCCTCGATCCGCTATTTCAACGTGTTCGGACCGCGCCAGGACCCGGGCAGCCAGTACTCGGCCGTGATTCCGCTCTTCATCACGGCCATCCTCGCCGGCAAGCGGCCGGTCGTCTACGGCGACGGCGGCCAGTCGCGAGACTTCACGTTCGTGGCCAACGTGGTGCATGCCAACCTGCTGGCCGCCGACGCCCCGAAGGCTTCCGGCCGCGCAATGAACGCCGCCACCGGGGGGAGCATCTCCTTGCTGGAGCTGCTGGATTCCCTGAACAAGGCGTTAGGCACCGACGTCAAGCCGATCCACGAGCCGCCTCGCCCGGGCGACATCCGGGACAGCTTGGCCGAGATCGCGCTGGCCCGGGAACTGCTCTTGTACGAGCCCCAGGTCGATTTTCAGGAGGGCCTGCGCCGGTCGATCGACTACTATCGCCAGATCGCGGGGAAGTAGCACCACGAAGCCGCGAGCGTTGGTCTGGGTGTGGCGCTGTTCATTTCCGGTTACGCTTCCGTACCGACCTCGACCAGCGGACATTCCCCAGCCTGTGCTCCAACGCGTCTGCTGCGCACGCGAGCCAAGTTGGGATGCCGCACCGTGGGGACTCTGCCCGTCAAACCGTACACCACGCCCGCCAGCCCGAGCGCCGCGGCCACGGAGACGAACATTATCGGGTAGCCGGGCAGTCCCACTGCGCCGCCGAAGTGCACGATCGCCCCGGCCATGGGGGCGCCGACCACGTTCCCTAAGTCGAACATGGAAAGGATCAAGGTGGTGCCCAGCCCCCGATGTCGGTTGGGAAAGGCCCGGGAGCCGGCGGCGATGACGGAGGGCACGAGCATCGCATGACCCACGCCATAGGCGATGCCGGGCAAGACGAAGGTCCACTCGGAGCCGACCAGCACCAGCAGCAGTTGCCCGACGATCAGCGTGCCCAAGCCGGCGAGGATCATCGGCGCAAGCCCGAGGCGCTCGGGCAGGCGTCGCGTGAGGATTCGCGTAAGGATGGCCGCGGGCGCGTAGACGCCGAAGAACAGCCCGATCCGCGAGATGTCCAACTGGGCGGCGTAGGGCCGCAAGAACGTGGTCGGCAACCCGGTGCCGATGCCCGTGGCCACCCCGACCAGCAGCACGGTGCCGGGGAAGTAGCGTCGGAGGAGCCAGAGGAGCGGGGGCCGGCGTCGCCGCTTGGGGCGAGGCTCGTGGCGCGTGGCCCCCCAGACGAACGTCACGGCGCACAGGCCCAGCGTGCCGGCCACCAGGAACATCCGGTCGACCTGCCACCTTTCGATCGTCTCGGTGCCCAGCAGTAGATCGCCCAGTTGGGTCCCCAAGACGATGCCGAAGAACCCGGAAGTGCCCAGCATGCCGATCATCTCGGCCATGCGCGCGACCGGGGCCCGGCCGGCGATGAAGGTCATCGCCGCGCCCATGATTCCGGCCACCGCCGAGCAATAGGCGATCCGCAATAGATAGACGGCCGGGCCGCCAAAGTCGGCAACGGCCAGGTGGCCGAAACAGCTCGCCGAGAACACGACCAGGGAGGAGAGCCATACCAGGCGGGCCCCCCAACGGTCGATGGCCGTGCCCAGCAGGAGCCGCATCAGCAGGCTGCCGACCATCCCCACGCCCACGATCCAGCCCAGGTGCAGCTCGGTTCCGCCCAGAAGCGTGACGAAATCGGCATAGCGGTACAGAAGAGCAATGGCCACCATCACGGCCGTGTTGGCCATGTATGCCCTCCAGAACGGCAAGCCGTAGGGGCTTTGGTGGCCCGAGTCCCGTCGGATGCGGCGACCGATGTCCTCGGAGTCGAGCGGTTTGGGTTTGCGGCGCAAGGAGCGGATCATCGGGATGGACGCAGTCGGCGCTGCGGAAACAGGCCATTGTAACGCAACACCGGGTTCCCGCGCAGGGGCAATTCTCAATTTGGGGCTCGTCGGCTTCCCGCAATGCAAGTCGCCGTTCCAGACGGGCCAGCGCGTTCGGACGGGCAGTTCGGTCCGCTGCCGGGGGCGTACGCTAAACGCGACAAGCCCACCAAGGTCGAGGTTCGTCGCGGCCAAGCGATTTGTTAGAATCCGAGCGCCTCGGGGATCCCCGTGATCGAAGCGAACGCCGGGGCGAGCCCAAGCAGCAGGAGGACGAGCCTCGATGTCTGACGCGCACGAAACGCTGGTCACCGTCGCCACCTACAACGAGATCGAGAACCTGCCCAAGCTGGTCGACGCGATCTTCGAGGTCGCCCCCGAGGTGGACGTCCTGGTGATCGACGACAACTCGCCCGACGGCACGGGCCGCTGGTGCGACGAGCGGGCGGCCGCCGACCCGCGCGTCCGCTGCCTGCACCGGGAGGGCAAGCTGGGGCTGGGAACCGCCACAATGGCCGGGATGCGGCACGCGATCGAGCAAAGCTACCGATACGCGCTGAACATGGACGCCGACTTCAGCCACCCGCCGAGGTACCTGCCCGACCTGCTGGCCGGCATGGACCCGAAAGACGGCCCGGCGGTCGACGTGATGATCGGCTCCCGCTACGTCCCCGGCGGCGGCGTGGAAGGATGGCCGTGGCGGCGGCGCTTCATGTCGAGCGGCGTCAACCTCTACGCCCGCTGGCTCTTGGGCCTGAAGGCGAAGGATTGCAGCGGGGCCTTTCGCTGCTACCGTACGGAGGTCCTGGCCAAGCTCGACTTCGATCGCATCCGTTCCCGCGGATACTCCTTCCAGGAGGAGATCCTCTGGCACCTGAAGCGGGCCGGCGCCCGCTTCGGCGAGACACCCATCGTGTTCGTCGACCGCACGGCGGGAAGCTCCAAGATCAACACCAGGGAGGCGATCGCGGCGCTTTGGATCATCTTCACGTTGGGGTTACGGGGAGTGTTGGGGCGGTAGGCAGTGCATTCGGGGGGCGGGGAGGAAAGGCGTAGGGTGCGTGAAACGCACCGTATTCGCCTGGCTCGGAGACTATGGTGCGTTTCACGCACCCTACGCGGCTGCGGAGTCTCTTGGGGCGGTAGGGAACAGATTCGGAAGACGGCGGAGAGGGAAGGCTCTCGCAAAGGCGCCAAGGCGCAAAGAAGAAGAGAGAAGAAAAAGAAGGCACACAGGGGATAGCCAAGTCCCACGGCTGGGCACGGCGAAAGCAGGAACGACGGACCATGAAGTGCGGAGGTCTTGACGGCGCCAAAACATGAGCCGCCTCATGTCGTTGGACGGGCCGATGGTCGCGCTGCGCCCTTTCCTCCTTTCATATCTTATCCCCTTTGCGCTTTCGCGACTTTGCGAGAGCCTTCTTTCTTCCGCGAAGTTCATACGCAGATCCGGCAGGAATCCGAAGCATGACGAAGCCTCAACACGTCCAGCATTTCCGCGTCCGCTACAGCGACACGGACCAGATGCGAACCTATTACAACTCCCGACCGCTCGAGTGGTTCGAGATGGGGCGAACCGAGCTGTTACGGGCGCTGGGAAAACCGTATCGGGAGATGGAGCCTGAGGGCGTGCTCCTGCCGGTCAAGGAGTCCCACGTCGAGTACCTGGGCCGGGCGGAGTACGACGACCTGCTGAAAATGACGTCCACGCTCTCCATGCCGGGCAAGGCGCGAATCCGCGTCGACGTCGAGATCGAGCATGCCGACACCGGCCAGCCCGTCTGCCGCGGATACACGGTCCACGTCGTCACCGACGCCAAGGGCAAGCCGATCCGCCCGCCGAAGTGGCTCACCAAGCTGGCTGAATTGGAGCATCGGTAGGCCAAGTTCGGCTCAATCGAGACGGCACTGGCACGTCTCGGGACCTGGGGATGCGGCTGGTCGGGGAGGAAACGAGCGAAATCTTGCAACCGGCTCTTGCCGCGGTTACGCTGTGATGGAGCGGCTCCTACCCGCTCCGCCCCCGCCAACATCCTCACGAAAGGCTCCCCTTCCATGAAAACGATCGCGTCGAAGAGCGTCCTGAGCCTCGCGATCTCGGCCTGGCTGTTGGCCGGCTCGTCGGTTTCGGCCGGCATCACCTACGAGCTGACCGTCCGAGCCGGCAAGCACGACCGCGTGGGCACGCCGGTCTGCGTGCTCGTGACCGAGCAGGAGCAGCAGGCGAACCTCGATCCCAAGCTCCTGGCCGAGGCTCGCTCGGTGAAGCTCACCGACGCGGAAGGCAACGAGCTTCCGGCCCAGTTGTCCCCGCCGGGCTTGCTCAACGCCTCGTTCGACCGGCCCGGCCTGGTTGCCCGGGAGCTGCATTTTGTTGTCCCGAAGCTGGAAAAGGGCCAGTCGCTCAAGCTGACGGCCGTGCTCTCCGACAAACCGCCCGCTCCGCAGGGCTTTGCCTGGGCGCATGTGGAAAACGATCACGCCGAGCTGAGCTACGACGGCCGGCCCGTGCTCCGGTATATGTGCAAGCCGCTCGACAATTCGAGCCCGCAGGCCCGCGAACAGACCTACAAGGTCTATCACCACCTGTACGATCCGGCCGGCACCCGATTCGTGACCAAGGGACCCGGCGGGAAGTATCCGCACCATCGTGGGCTGTTCTACGGGTTCAATCGGGTCAGCTACGGCGACGTGCCGAGGGTCGACCTGTGGGGTTGCGGCGACAAGGCCCATCAGTCGCACGAGGGCTTCCTGAGCGAGGAAGCGGGGCCGGTGATGGGGCGGCACGCGGTCAAGGTCGACTGGCACGGGCCGGGCGAGACGGTGTTCGCCACGGAGAAGCGGGAGATGACCGTCTACGCCGTGCCCGGCGGGCAGCTCGTCGAGTTCGCCTCAGTGCTGACGAGCACAGTAGGCAAGGTGAAGCTGGACGGCGATCCCCAGCACGCCGGATTCCAGTTCCGCGCCGCCCAGGAGGTGGCCGACGGCGATCAGAAGCTGACCTATTACCTCCGTCCGGACGGCAAGGGTGAGCCTGGTGATACCCGCAACTGGAGCGCCAAAGATCCCCGGCCGGACTGTGTCAACCTGCCCTGGAACGCGATGAGCTTCGTCGTCGACGGCAAGCGCTACACGGCGGTCTATCTCGACAAGCCCACCAATCCCAGGGAAACCCGATACAGCGAGCGGACTTACGGCCGCTTCGGCGCCTATTTCGAATACGAGCTGGACGAAGGCAAGGACCTCGATATCGACTATCGCGTCTGGCTCCAGGACGGCGAGATGACGGTCGACGAGGCGGCCGCGCTGAGTGCGGATTTCGCGGAGCCGGTTGAGGTCACCGTGGACTAGAACGTGTTTTTACCCTTATGCTGCAAGAGGAACGTCACGATGAGAACGCTGCTTTGTCTTGGCATGAGTTGTCTGATCGCTGTGGCTGCGGAGTCGTCCCAAGCGGCCGACAACACGCCGCCGGAGGGGTTCGTCGCGCTGTTCAACGGCAAGGACCTCACCGGCTGGAAGGGACTCGTCGGCAACCCGAAAACTCGGGCAGAAATGGCCCCGGAGAAGCTGGCCGAGGCCCAGAAGAAGGCCGATGACGAGATACGGGCGCATTGGCAAGTGGTCGACGGCGTGCTGGTTTTCGACGGGAAGGGCAAGAGCCTCTGCACGGCGAAAGACTACGGCGACTTCGAGATGTACGTCGACTGGAAGATCAAGCCCAAGGGCGACAGCGGCATCTACCTCCGCGGCAGCCCGCAGGTGCAGATCTGGGACCCCGCCCAACGCCCGGAAGGCTCCGGCGGCCTGTTCAACAACAAAGAGCACCCTGCCAAGCCGCTCAAGTGCGCCGACAAGCCGATCGGCGAGTGGAACACGTTCCGCATCAAGATGGTCGGCGAGAAGGTCACCGTGTGGCTCAACGGCGAGCTGGTCGTCGACAACGTGGTGATGGAGAACTACTGGGAGCGCGACAAGCCGATCTACCCCACCGGTCAAATCGAGCTCCAGAACCACGGCAACACGCTCTACTTTGGGAACATCTACCTCCGGGAGATCCCGCGGAAGGAGTAGGGAGTGGGCCTGGAGAGCCGGTTTTGCCGGCGAATTCGCGCCCATCATGGCCTTCTCGCAGAAGGACCGGAGAGTTCTCAAACCCGCTCTCGGCTGAGACTCTCTTGGGGAGCGACCGGGGCGTGCGGCTCGCGGTGTTGTGCCCGCCGTGTGAGCCGAAAGGAGCCGACTCAAGCAAGAGCGATCCACGCTCTGCCTGCTCGAGCCAACGGCATTTGGGCTGAGCGCGGTCGGCCGTGCCGTTGGCGGGCGCCGCTACACCTTCTTCGCCGCGACCAGCTTGGCGAAATGCTCGAACGACCGATCGTAGGCCCGTTCCGCGTCGCTGGGGAAGCAGCATCCCGGGAGCTGTCGGGACCTCCGATGATAGCTGATGCACTCGCAGCACAGGCCCTTGCGTGAGCATGGGTCATAGGTGCACGTGCAGGATTCGAGGTTCTGCGCTTTGTTGCATTCCACGTGAAGTCCTCCCGCTTTGCTCGCTCTCTTGTCGCCGGGCAGGTGAAGTCTGGCTTTGGCGGCCAGGGAGGGCCCATTCTCGCTTGATTGCACGGCCCCGTCAACCACGGCGACCGATGAGGTGCCGCGATCGTCCTGCTTGGAGACGAGAGACGTGGTTGCGCCGAACTTCCGTGAGTGACCTTAGTTCGTGTTTTGCACATATGTCAGGGGTTCTCGGGTCGGTTTGAAGGCCCCGAGTTGTCTGGGTCACGCGTGGGCAGTGGCTTGAATCGCTTCGCGGATGCGATTCGCGCCCCGGTTATCCTGCCAGGCTGAGGATTTGGGTGATTTGGGCAAGAGGGCTATCCACTTCCCTCTCGTAGGCACAAGATGTAGTATGGAGGGATGCTGGAAGAAGAGCGAAGAGATCCGCTGGGCGGCGTAGATTACCCACGCACGCTGCCGGAATTCGACGAGTGGTTCTCGTCGGAGGCGGCCTGCGTTGAGTACCTGGAGCGGATTCGGTGGTCGGATGGGTTTCGATGCC
>Ga0307378_10008592_pt1 | contig 13536 bp, 9 predicted proteins | sample UN1MG_FD_202238 | JGI IMG/M metagenome (GOLD analysis project Ga0307378, IMG submission 202238) | Soil microbial communities from Risofladan, Vaasa, Finland - UN-1 | ecosystem: Environmental > Terrestrial > Soil > Coastal area > Acid sulfate soil | place: Finland: Risofladan, Vaasa | collected... | reverse complement strand
GGCGCTCTTTGTCCTCCGGTCCCGCATGCATCGTGTTGCCTGGATTGTAATGCCCGCCCAATGACGAACCATCAGCCGCGGTACAGTCGCCGAACTCATGGATGTGAATGCCGTGCTTGCCGGGTGTGAGGCCGGATAGATCGGCGATCACCCGTACGCCCGATCCCTCCTGAATGAAGCTGACCGTTCCTTGAATCGTGCTTCCCTGCAGGGGTCGCAGCACGGCGACCGCTTTCGTCGGTGCCTTGGGACCAAACAGAGGCAGGCTGGCGCATCCGATCACGGCCATGCTGATAACCACCACACCCACGATCAATCCGATTCTCATACTCTGTTTCATTCTTCTCTCCTTCTTTAGATTATGTTATTCCTTTATCAGGATGAATTCCACCCGTCTGTTCTTCCATCGGTTGTCCAGGTCGCTATGGGGCACAACCGGCCGGGTACCACCGAATCCCCCCGTAGTAATTCTGGTTTCCACGATCCCCCGTTGAACAAGGGCCTGCTTGATCACATCGGCGCGTTCCTTGGACAGGGGAAGCAGTACCTGTTCTTCCTCGTCTTTCAGCCGCGCGGCATCGTACCAGTAGATGCGTACCGCGTGACCTTCGATGCGAATCTTGTACTGGCTGTATTTCTTCAGTATCACTGCCAGGCGATCGAGCGTTGCCAGATTCCGCTTCACCTGATCCGCTTCCAGAGAGGTGTAATCCGCCGTGAAGGGTTTAAAGTAGATACTGGAGATGATAATCTTCAACCGATCACCGTCCCGCAGGACCAGGATATCTATAGGAACGACCTCCTGGGATTTGGTCAGGTTCCGCAGACTGTCTCGGGCCGTCAGCGCCAAAGTGTAGTCGGAAGCGGACTGCACCAGTTCACCTTTGTCGGACAGACCGTTCCAGATGATAGGTGATTTTAGGGCGCCCTTGCCGGTAAACAGTTTGAACGGTTTTCCCGTAGGATCGAGAACCTGAGCCGACCATTCATCGATAGGACTGGCATCTTTCAAATCGATGGCGATTGACAGCACATCGTCTTCCCCATCCCCGTCGGGAGAAAAGGGTTTGGGCCCGATATTCATGCGAACGTGGGGCCCGGAAACATCGATGAGAAATGGAGCCGAGCTGACCCGGGTCACGTTTCCCTTCTTGTATTCTGCGGTAAAGAGGGCGGTGTATGTCCCTTCTTCGATCCTTCCCTGCTCTGTACGACCGTCCCAGGTTAGACTTTCAGGCACGAGTCCTGTCAGCGTGCCTCCGGAGAGGGTCTTACGAATCTGTTTGTCGGCGCCAACGATGCTCAGAGTCCAAAGACTCAGCCCATCGGGGACCGATGCGGAGAAGGAAAAGGTGAGAAAGTCGGCAAATCCGTCTCCGTTGGGAGAGAAGCTTGGCGCGGCGACCCGCATAGTCACAGGGGTTGGACGGGTATCGACGCGGATGTCTTTCATCTCGGAAGTGGTGCGATTTTCCGCCGTATCCGTCGAAGTGATCCTGTAACTGTAGGTTCCGTCAGGCACTTGTCGTCCTGCTCCATCCTTCCCGTCCCAGCTGAACTGTACGGCCCTGCCCTGCCAGGAGTAGGACCGAATGGCCTGTTCCTTCGCGTCGAGAATCGATCCCTGCCATGATTCTTCCACACTGGAGCTTTGACTGATCGTCAATCCGTCTCGGTTTCCGTCCCCATCGGGAGAGAACAACGTATATTCCGCGCTCAGCGTCACGAGCGGTCTGGTATTGTCGAGGAGAAAAGGTGGCGAAGCCACTTTGGGTGTCTCGCCGGTTTTGTAGGTCACGGTCAGCACCCCGCGGTACTGTCCATCGGGCAGGATAACTCCCCTGTCGTTCTTGCCGTCGAAATCTACAGTTGCCTGCAGCGCTCCCACTCCCGCGAAACGCCTGACGGTATCACCTCGAGCGTTGGCTACCTCAAGGGCCCAGCGATCCAAATCGCGGGTAACGCCGACTGTCGGGGAAAAACGGAGCAGGTCTTTCCGCCCGTCTCCGTTGGGAGAAAAAGCGGCCGAATCAACCATCAAAGCAAGCGGCTTCGCCGCGGTGTCTACGACGATGTCCTCCAGGGTGATCGTGGCGCTGTTTCCGGCCAGGTCGGTGCTCCGGACCGAGTAGGCGTACGTCCCGTCGGGAACGAGCGCCCCACCTCTGTCCTTACCATCCCAATTAAAATCCGTTGCCATACCCGTCCAATCGAACTCCCTGAGGCTCGCTCCTTGACCGCTGCGAATCTCGCCGATCCAGGAGTTCTCCACCGTCGACTCCTTCTGACTGATTCGAATCGTGTCGTTCACCCCGTCCCCGTTCGGTGAGAAAAGCGGGTAGGAGGTGAACACCTCTACCGAGGGGGGGGTGTTGTCCACCACCACATACCGAAAGGGCGATCGCCCAGAATTCCCGAAGCGGTCCCAGGCTTCGATACCGTAGAGATACTCCCCGTCGGGCACGAATTCCCCGTCCTGGTAGGTACCGGCCCAGATCAGCTCCTCTGGAATCGCTACTCCTTTTCTCTGCATCCGCTTAGCGGCAACCTCTTCGATCATATAGACGATATCCTCGTCCTCCGTGCCGGCGGCCTCCATGACGGTAAAGCGATAACCCTGGATCGCCAAGTTCTTGAGCTCAGGGATTGCCAGGGAAATCAACAGTTCGTCTTGGATCCCATCAGCGTTCATCGGAGAAATATAAACGGTTTCGGGAATATCCAGCTCGACGGGAATCTCTCCCTTGAAGCCCGCGCAGGCCACTACGGCAAAGGCAACTAGTATGGCGAACGCTGCGGGACGAGCACCCGCCAAAATCTTTCTTTTTCTCATCTCATCCTCCTATGCGATTTCCGGCTCAGGATTTGCCGGCAGTTTCTCGACTTTAAGCAATGGAATGCCCAGATCGCGGATCCGACTGATCATGGCGTGCAGGGCGGTTTGATCCTGAATGCTCCCCGTGAGCTTTGTTTTTCCGCCGGACGAATACATGAGCTCCATTCCGGGAAACCACTCCAGCCAGCTCGGATCCAGTTTCCCCTGAATTTCGATCTCGTATCGCTCCATGGTTTGCTACTTCCTTCCAGTTGGCCGCCCGGCCCATGATCCGCGGATCTGTGGATGGGTCTAAGATACGACACATTCGTCCTGTTCGGAGCCTAACCAAGGTTAGGTTTGAAGTTAGGTTTTTCAGAAGGGTTGGGGCAGGGACTATTTCTACAGCAAACCGAGCTCTCGAGCTTTGGAGGCGGCTTTGCTCCTGGTGGCAACGTTCAATTTGGCAAGAATGTGATTCATGTGCCACTTCACCGTTCCCACACTGATGAACAGCCGGTCTGCGATTTCTCTGTTTGTGAGAGCTTCTGCAGCAAGCCGAAGTACTTCTTGCTCCCGCTTGCTCAACGGTTCTATCCTGAAATCGATGACAGGAATCTCCCGATCATCCTTTAAACTGACCTGGAGGGAATCTACGAAATCAGGGGCTACCTGCCGGCACTGTAGAACAATCGGTTCGAGCGCCGGGAACTCGTCTAAAAACGGACGCCGGTACTCTTGAGGCGAGGCGATCATCAGCGTCTGTTTCACGATCCTCTGCGCTTCCTCCGCCTGTTCCGCTTGAATGAACCATAAAGCCCGGAGAAGGAGCACGGACAGAAGCATCCGGCCTCGCTGCGACCGTTCACAACTCTCCTTGAAAACGGACAACCAAGCGGATGCCTCTTCCAGACGATTGCGGGTCAGAAGCAGGCGGACGTAGGTGAGGTGCTCGTAACCGGGAATGCTCGACGGCGGTGCGTTTGGGTCAAAGCCCCGTCGATCCGCCCACGACTGGGCTGACCGAAGATCCCCTTGCCGAATGGCTATTTCGGCCTGCAATGCCAGCAGGGAGTTAAGCGGCGCGTGGAGGTTGGAACGTTGGTAGCGTTCGAGTGTGTCACTCAGGAGTGATAGAGCGTTTTCGAGACGTCCCTCGGCAATGTGCACCAGCGCAAGCGTTCGAGTCCCGTCCTCGACCAGGATATCTTCCAAATTCAGGTTCCGGCAAAGAACAAGACCTGTTTCAGAATATTCTCTGGCTTGTTCCAGAGCATTGGCTTCATAACAACTGGCCGCCAGGGGTAGATAGGCCATACCGCTTATAGGCAGTTTCTCGCCCTGTGAATCCGTGTAGACATCCAACGCCTCGACGCACAAACGCTGTACTTCTTTCCGTTTTCCGTTATCCAGCAGATAGAAACAGAGATTATGCAAAGCACAGAGCGCGGCGAAGGAATTTCCTGCTTGCCGCTCCAATCGGTACGCCTCATCAAGGAGCTCAACGGCCTCTTCCGTCCGACCCTCTTGAAAAGCGGCCTGTCCAACAGCCAGATGACTGAGGAAATCGATAATCGGCTCTCCGTGGCTATCGGAGTGGGGAAGGACCAGCGATTTGTCGACGAGGTCACCCTGAGATCTGGCCAACCAAGCCTTCAAGCTGAGATAGCGCCCGTAGCTCTCCGTGTTTTCAATTTTGCTGATGCCGGAATCGAGATGTCCTATTAACAGCTTGAGTTCCTGGATCTTGCCCGTAAGAAAAAGAATCCAGGCTTTATACAAGGCCAGCTCAAAATTGGACCGAATGAACTCTTCTGAAAGAGACTCCAGCCAGCTTCCCAGAAGGGCATGATATCCCAGACGGAACGCTCCCTCAGCCCGTCTGTTGATGACCTGTCCTGAGACATTAGAGTCGCCGGATTGCACTGCGTGCTTCACGGCAAGCGCCGGCATGTTTTGCCTGTCAAACCATTCTGCGGCTCTTAGATGCAATTGTCGTCGCCGCTCATGACTCACTCTTACGCACAGGAAATTTGAAAAAAGAGGGTGGTAGCGATACCAGCTCCCCTCCGTATCCAGTGGAACGAGAAACAGGTTTCTCTGCTTCAGCTCGTCGAGAAGCCCCCTGCTGTTTTTCTTTCCTCTCACCCAGTCGCATAGTTCCGCGCTGAAGCGCTCCAAAACGGAGGTCTCGAGAAGAAAGTCGACGATTTCACCGTTTTGCCGCTGCAGTACCTCTTCCGCGAGGTAATCTACGATGTAACGATCTTGACCGCTGAAATTCTTGACAAACGTTTCTGCGGATTGCGAATCCGTATTCTGCAAGGAAAGAGCGCAGAGCTGGAGCGCCGCAGGCCAGCCTTCGGTTGTGCTCCAGAGAACGTTCACAGACGATTGGTCGACGGTGATTCCGGAAGTGAGATCCAAGAACCGCCCCGTCTCTTCTATGGTAAAAAGCAGATCCCTCGCTCTAAATTCTGTCATCCGCCCCTCGACGCGGTATCGAGCCAGAGGAAAGGGCGGGTCGACTCTAGTTAGGATGACAAGGTGGAGATTTCGGGGTTGGAAACGTATCAGACCCTCCACAATCTCGTGCACATAAGGATTTTGTATCTCGTGGTAATCATCTAGGATATAAGAAAACGAGGAAGAGAGGTCTGAAATTTCATTGGCGATCAAGGAAGCGAGAAACTCCGGGGAGGGCAGCCGCAGAGCCGTAGGCAAACTCTGCAATGACTCACCGAAGCGCTCTGATTCTTTCCGAACCGACGCGATCAGGTGGACGAGAAACCTCTTGGGGTCATTATCGAGAGCGTCGAGGCCGAACCAGGCGCCGCGACTTTCGGTTTTTCTTAGCCAAGCGATTACTGCCGAGGTTTTCCCATATCCAGGAGGTGCCGAGACGACGGTGAGTCCCGGCAGACGCCGAGCATCTTCGTCCAACCTCGTGCTTATACGCGGACGGTCGAGCGGTCGGGCAGGACCTTTCGGCACTGACAGCTTTGATGCAACGAGGATAGGATGGGGTTCGGGAAACCGGTGTTTTTGATTGTTGTCGGATAGGTCGGATTTCATGTCGCAGCCCCCCCTAGCCATCGCTCTATTGCTGGCTTGACCCGCTCTCTTCGATGCGCTGCCGGCGCTTTTCCAGCTGAAGGTGAATCTGCTCACGGTACTCGTCGTTCAGATACACCACCCGGGTTTCTTTGAACTCGTGTTCCGGTATTTTCGGACCGATCAGGTTATAGCGGAATCCCAACCCGGCATCGAAGCCGACATAGCCGGTGTCCGCACCGTCTTGGATATTGAGGTACAGGGCCAGCCGCAGATAGAGGGAGCGGATGTGGTAGTTGAAGGGCCGGGGATCCTCCCTGTAGTCATCCCGCGGCCTGAAACCGGCCCATCCTTCGCTCCAGCCGAACAGATCGCGTTTTTCGATTTCGAAAAAAACGCCGGGTAGCCAGACGAACGACGAGGTGTGTTGATCCTGGTCCGCGTCTCCCACTCCGAGCAGCAGCTCCGCTCCGATGCCCCAGTGATTTTCCCCGATAAAGGGCTCCAACAAACCGGGATAACGCAGCCCCGCCCCCAGGTGCACAGGAACCCGGTAGTAGTTCAGCGGAGCCAGCCAATCCCCGCCGACTCCGCCGAGAAAGTTGATCCCGACGTTCGCATACCCGAAGATGTGCTCGGCGTGAACGTACTGAATCTCGGCGAGCAAACCGGTCACTCCCAGGGCGACTCCCAGATACAAATCCCGGATGACAAAACGCTGGTATTCCTTCTGGTTGTCGCTGATGTGGGGCAGAAGCACACCCTCCACCAGGGAAACGTAGCTCGTGTTGGTCTTCAAGGCCCCGTATCCGTAGGGAATCACGGTTACCTCGCCGTTGGGAAGCGGATCCTCTATAGTTCCCGAGCGGGCCAAGAACACCCCGTCCCGCTGGCGGTTTACAAACTGGGCATAGAGCAGGAACGGATCGGCTATGTTCTCCAGGTACACCATATACCCGACAGGGCTGGTGTCTACCACGAGGAGCCCGATCAGATCCTCCGGAAAACCGTCCTGATCGTAGTGGTCGACTCCCTCATCCACGGCGGTGGGGACGTTTGCCCCCTCAGGGATCAGATCCTGGGGGATCTCCATCCCCGGTATGTTGTCTTGAGCCCTAACCCCAACCTTCCCCATCATACCCAGAGAAAGGATAAAGGTAACAGCGATCAATGTCGGTCGTGCGGTCATGCCACCTCCGTTTTGTCCCGGATACTTTTCACGAAGCGCAACCGGCGCTACTTCCAGGACTCAAGCACCTCCTCGGCTTCTTTCAGATCATCATCCTGGCTTCCGCTGCGATTGGACATTCCCTCCAGCTCTCGGATCACCCAGTTGATCAGCTCCAGCGCCTCCTCCTGATCGGACATGTTCTTCAAGGTTACCGAAGCTTCGTAGTGGAAGTTCTTCTCCATCGGGTCGGAAGTCGGTTCGTACTTTCTCATCTTCTTGCCCTGTTCCCGCTTGCGCTTGACGGCGCTGTAGTCCCGTTCCCAGAGATGTTTGGCCATCTCCGTATAGAAATCGTAATTGATCTCGTCCTCGATCCCCGCCTTGACCTGCTGCTCGTGCAGAACGAGAGATTTTCTTCCCAGAGACACGGCGTAATCCTTGTCTCCGAAGGACACGGGGAAACCGGGCACCTGCTCGTAGAGCTGACCCAGAACGTAATAGGAATCGGCGTGGTCCGGGTCCGCCGCCACGGCCTTCTGGAGAAGATTCCGCATGGGTTTGGCCTTGAACAGGGAGTTGAGAATGCCTTTGATCTGTCCCCAGCGCCCGATATTGGCGGACTTCCAGTAATAGCCGAGGTGATTGCTCGGGTCCGCATCAATCGCCTTTTGCGCCTGGGCCTCCCCCTGCTCGAAGTAGGCCAGAAGCTCCTCGCCGACGATCCCCCTGTCTTCAGCCTCGTCTCCCAGGTTCAGCCAGGCTCTTGCCAGTCGCCAGTGCAGCTCGGCCTTTTCGGCTCCACTTGCCGCCTGAGCCATCGAAGATTCAATATAGCTCTTACTCTGTTCGTAGTCCTCCGCCTCGTGGAGCTTGTCCACCCTGTCGAGGACGTCCTGAAAATCCGCCATCCCCACCGGGATCACAATCAGGAAAAACACTAGAATCGCCCACAGTATCTTCATCTCTGCCCTCCTCCCTTTACATCTTGAAAAGGTGCTGCCAATGCTACGGTACAGCCATGTCGCTGTCAAGGAAAAAGCCGTGGAGGGAAACAGCCATGCCTTGACACCCGAGGTAGGCGACTTATAATGGGGCCCTCGAGGAGGTTCGATGCGCTCCAAACTTACAGGAACCGATCCGCAGCAGGCTTTGCCGTGACAGCGGCAATCACCGGGGCATCCGGCCACGTGGGTGCAGCACTTTCGCGGGCCTTGCTGGCGGCCGGAGTTCGGGTGCGCCTGCTGGTTCACGAGGATACCCGGGCTCTTGAAGGGTTGGCAGTCCACCGGGTACGCGCCGACCTGGCCGATTCGAACTCCCTGCGCCGGGCGTTTCAAGACGTCGAGGTCGTCTATCATCTGGCAGCATCCATCTCTCTCGACGGTCGGCACATCGATACCTTGCGACGGGTCAATATCGAGGGCACCCGCAATGTGATCCAGGCCTGCCGAAGCTGCAAGGTCCGCCGGGTGATCCATTTCAGCTCAATCGAGGCACTCTCGGATCTGAATCCCCAAAAAGTAACCGACGAGAACAATCCTCTGGCGGGGCTTGAGGACACGACCCTATACGGGTGGACAAAAGCCGAATCGGAACGTCTCCTTCTGGAGGCGGTAGCCGAAGGGCTCGATGCGGTGATAATCTGCCCTACAGCCGTCCTCGGTCCCTTCGACTACAAGCCCTCCCATCTGGGCAAGTCCCTGCTCGATCTGTACCACAACCGTCTCCCCGCCCTGATCCGCGGCGGCTTCAACTGGGTCGATGTCCGGGATGTGGTGGCAGCTTCTCTGACAGCCCAGCAGCGGGCAGGCAGGGGCGAACGCTACATTCTGAGCGGAACCTGGCGATCCCTGCCCGAGATGGCCGCGCTGGTGCAGAAGATCACGGGGCGGAAGACCCCTCCCATTGCCCTTCCCGTGTGGCTGGCCCGGGGCGTGTCGAGAATAGCCGGGAAGCTGCCCGGTCTGAGCTCGAAGTATCCGGCCTTCACCCCCGATGCTCTGCTTGCGATCAGCAAACACCGCTGCGTATCCTGCGAAAAGGCGAGGCAGGAGCTGGACTACAATCCGCGGCCTCTCGAGGTGACTCTTCAGGACACGTTTCAATGGTTTCGGGAACAGGGATTTCTTGAAGATTGACCTCAGGCAGCTTAAGGCAGGCACCCCGTCGGCGAACCACACCCGCTACAGCCCGGAGAGGAAGGTGAAGGCTCTGTCCATGAAACCGGGTAATGCCTCGTGCCCGAAATCCGGATAGATCACCATCTCCTTTTTCGAGCGGATCTTGTTGTAAGCGGCAAACTGGGTTGAGGGCGGGCAGGTCTGATCCATCAGGGCGGTACCCATCAGCACGTCCGCTTCGATCCAGGGCGCCAGGTTCTGTACATCGATATAGCCGAGGGTGCGGAACACCTCCTGCTCCCTGGCATGGGTCGGATCGAACAGGCGAAAGTAGATCTTCAGCTCCTCGTAGGCCCTTTCGGCCAGGTCCATCTCCCAAACCCGCCGGTAATCACAGAGAAAGGGAAAGGCGGTGGAACAGGCTTTGATTTTCGGTTCCAGGGAGGCACATACCAGGCTGAGCGCACCGCCTTGGGAGCCGCCGTGCGTGCCGATTCTAGTTTCATCCACTTCCTCGAAGCCCATGACAATCCGGGCCAGCTGAGCTGTGTCGAGGAAAATTTGGCGGAAGAGAAGCTTGTCCGGATGGTCGTCCAGTCCGCGTATGATATGACCTCGGTGGGTGTTTCCCACCACGGCGCCTCTGTCCTCGGACTGACCGCCTTGCCCGCGGCAATCCAGAGCGGCCACGGAGAATCCCTGGGATATGAAGGAGAGTTTGTCCTGCCAATCCCCCGAATTGCCCGTGTACCCGTGAAACAGAAGCACCGCCGGATGAGGCGCCCCGATCTCTTTGGGGCGCAGATACTTGGCATGGATGCGGGCGCCCCCCACGCCCGTGAAATACAGGTCGAAGCACTTGGCGGCAGTGCTCTGAAACCCCGTGGGAATCAGCTCAACCTCGCCGTCCGTCCCTTCAAGCTCCTCCAGAGCCCGCCGCCAATACTCCTCGAAATCCTCAGGTTTCGGATTGATTCCCCGGTAGCTGCGGAGCTCCTCCAGGGGCATTTCAAAAACCGGCATCGAATCCTCCTGATACCTACAGCAGAGTATCGCGGAGGAGTAGTTTTTCAAATTCCTCTGCCGGTACAGGTTTGCTGAACAGATAGCCCTGCATCTGATCGCAGGCCATGGCCTTGAGGAGCTCGAACTGCTCTCTGCTGCTCACCCCCTCTACCAGGACCTTCTTCTTTCTGCTCTTTACCGTTCGGATGATATGGGTCAGATAGTCCTGCTCATCCTGGCTCTCCTCCAGAGCATCGATGAACAGCTTGTCGATCTTCAGAGTCACGGCGGGAAGCCGTTTCAGGTAGCCGAGGGAGGAGTATCCCGTACCGAAATCGTCGATGAACGTCTCTACCCCGATATCGAGAAGGGATTGCATCTGCTTGATCGTCTTCTCGGGATCGTCCATACATTTGGTTTCGGTGATCTCCAATTTGAGATAGGCCGGATCGAAGTCTTGGGACTGTTTGATCGCTTTCTGGATCGCTTCCAGGAGGGTCGAGTCGGAGAATTCCTTGGCGGACAGATTGATCGATACGTAGAGCTTGTGCTTCTTCATCCAGGCGGAAATCTGGCGGCAGGCTGTAAACAGTGCCCAACGGCCTATGGGGATGATCAGACCCGTCTCCTCGGCTATGGGGATGAAGTCCATTGGCAGGATGCAACCCCGCTCGGGATGGTTCCAGCGAATCAGGGCTTCCGCCCCATGGATCTTGCCGTTTAAGTCCACCACCGGCTGGTAGTGCAGCTCGAACTGCCCCTTCTCGAAGGCCTTGGCAATCTGACTTTCCAAACCCAGCCGAGCCACGGCCTGCTCGTGAAGAGACGCATCAAAGAGAAGGAAATCCATGTTCCTCTTCTTCGCCTCAGCCAGTGCAGAGGCGGCTTTTTGGACGATCGTGCTTTTATCCGCCCCGTCGTCCGGATACAGAGCGATTCCGATATGACAGGTGATATTGATATCCGTCTCTTTGAAGCGGTAGGGAACGGCTACGTTGTTGTAGATCTTCTGGGCAACCTTACCGGCGTCCGTATTCTTGGCAATATTTGTCAGAATCGCCGCCAGCTCGCTGCCGGCAAAACGGAACACGAAATCGCTGCTGCGGAGGGTGCGGCGGATGCGCAGACCGCTGTTCTCCAGCAGCAGGTCACCGATTTCGTGGCCGTAGACCTGGTTCACCTTGGCCAGATTTTCCAGGCTTACAAACAAAACCGCCCTCAGTTTTTCATACTTCGACCGTTTTGCTTTCTCGATCTCCTTGTCGAGGATCACGTCCAGGGACCTGCGGTTGAAAAGTCCGGTAACCGCATCTCGATATTCATAGTTGGTGAGCTTGGATTCTATCTCCCCAACCGAAGTAATGTCGTGGGAAAACACGGCCACATGGGTAATCTCATCGTTCTCCCGGTAAGGATAGTAGGACACGTGCATGTACTTCTCGAAGGGACCGAATTTGAAGGTGTCGATGTAGTGAACCTCCCGGCCTTCGAAGCACTGATTCAGATAGCGTTTGAGTGAGTTTTCGAACTTCTCCTTGCCCCAGATTTCCGCCACACTGCGGTTGATGATCTCTTCCCGGCTCAGTCCCATCTCGGTGCAGTACGAGTCATTCGCGATCTCGTAAACGTTGTCCCGGTTGATCAGGGTGATGAAATCCTTGGATATATTTACGATGTATTCATACGCATCCATACGACTGTTCCTATTCTACGTTCCCGTCCTCGATGTGTCAAAGCAAAATTTTGTTCGCGTTTCAATCCCCGTTGATAAAAGATGACCAATTAACTATGATATTCGACATGAAACGACGAGATTTTCTGAAAACCATGGCCGCTGCCTCCTTCGGCCTGGCGGCCCGGCGCCTGTTCCCTCTCGATATCGGGGCAAGCACCGAAGTCGGAGTCGTCAGATCCACCAACATCGAAGCCGCGGTGAAGCAGGCTGTCGAGCTGGTGGGCGGGATCGAACGTTATATCGGAGGCGGAGATGTTGTGGCGGTGAAACCGAACATCGCCTTCAACTCTCCGCCCCAGTACAAAGCCACCACCGATCCCCTCGTGGTGCGGACGATCGTTGATCTCTGCTATCAAGCGGGAGCCTCCAAGGTATACGTGTTCGATCGCACGCTGAGCAACCCTAAGCTGAGCTATATAACCTCAGGTATTCAGCAGGCCGCCGAAGAGGCCGGCGCCAAGGTCCTGTACGTGGACAATGTCAGCTCCAAGCTGTACAAAAAAATATCCGTGGCCGGAGGGGTCTACCTGAAGGAAACCCTGGTCAACAAGTACATTCTTGAGTCCGACGCCTTTATCAATCTACCCGTGGCCAAGCAGCACTCTACGGCGGGACTGACGATCGGCATGAAGAATCTGATGGGTATCAGCGGGGACAACCGCTCCCGCTGGCACTGGGATATTCATCAGGCCATTTCCGACATCAACATGGCGGTGAAGAGCGACCTTACCGTGGTGGACGCAACTGCCATAATGACCCGGAAAGGTCCCACCGGCGGAAGCCTGAGCTATTTAAAAGATACTGACACCATCATCGCCTCCCCAGGCGTCGCCCAGGCCGACGCGGAGACCGCCTTGCTCTTCGGGATGCAGCCGGAAGATCTCGGCTACCTCAGGCTGGCTGAAGAAAAAGGACTCGGTTCGATCGGAACCTACTTGAGGAAAGAGATCTCTCTGTAATGCGGTCAAGAACTCTAAAACGTCTCAAAATTGGGCGAATCGTTTCTCAAGGCTTGTTCTTCACCCTCTTCCTGCTCATCTACTTTCGCTCTCTCGATCCTTTTGCCGCACTGGAAAATCCCTTTCTGCGCTTCGATCCATTGATTTTCCTTACAAATCCAGAATTGAATCTCACCGTTCTGTCAGCCGTGGCGGGTCTATTGGTCCTGGCTGTACTGCTGGGGCGTGTGTTCTGCGGCTGGATATGCCCGCTCGGCGGTCTGATCGAAGCGGCGGACTTCCTGCTCTCACCTCTGCGCAAGAGAAATCCCCTGGCACTGCGGCGCTTTCCAAAGCGAAAGGTGCTGATACGCTATCCGGTTTCTCTGCTGCTCCTCGGAGCCGTGTTAGCTACGGTATTCACCGCGGCTCCGGTTCTCCAGTTCCTCCACCCCAACATCTGGATCATCCGGATCGTATCCCTTACCACGGTAGGGTTGGTTTTTCTCGGATTCCTCGTATTCTTTTCTGTTTTCGCCCGCAGATTATGGTGCACCTATCTCTGTCCGCTCGGCGCCCTGTACGGATTGCTGGCCCGGATTCCTCTGTTACGGTTGAAGATCACCGCCTGCAGCAGCTGCGGCCGCTGTGACCGCTGTCCCACGGAAGCGGCGAGCTACGCGGACAAGGAGATCATG
>Ga0307378_10008589_pt1 | contig 13539 bp, 9 predicted proteins | sample UN1MG_FD_202238 | JGI IMG/M metagenome (GOLD analysis project Ga0307378, IMG submission 202238) | Soil microbial communities from Risofladan, Vaasa, Finland - UN-1 | ecosystem: Environmental > Terrestrial > Soil > Coastal area > Acid sulfate soil | place: Finland: Risofladan, Vaasa | collected... | reverse complement strand
CGACAGGTAATCTCCCAGCCGTTCCATTCGCCGGGCGGATTGACGGTCGCATTCTCAGCAGCAATTTCGTCGTAGATTGAGCCGGTTCGCTGCTGGGGGGCAAAATCGCCGCGATAGTAAACCTCGCTATCAACCACCTGTATCTCCATTCCCGTGTAGGCAGGGTCGCCGGCAGCAGGAAACCGCAGGCCTATGCCGCCGTTGCTGCCCCGAGTGACCATCGTTTCGAGTTTGAGCGTAAAGTCACCGTACTGCTTCGGCGAGATTATCCACGTCCGCTTGTTCAGACCGTAGAGAACGCCGTTCTCCATCCTCCACGGCGTACCTTTGGCCTTCTGCGGCGTCGCGACGTCTGACCAGTCGCTCACCTTCCAGCCTTCGAGACTGTCATCCGGAAACAGCGGCAAAAAACCGTTGTCGGCGCATATTGCAACATTGGCCGCCGCCGAAGTGGTCAGGAAAAAACAAGTAACGACCACCATCAAGGCCGGCGCAATCAGTCTGCCCGAATCCAGTGACAACTTTTTCATAATATTTTCCCTTCCACTTTTAATAATCTACAACATTATCCCTTGTTTCTTATTGGCATTCGAAGCTTCCTTTGAGCCGAATGTCTTCCGATGAAGCTGCGACCATTACCTCGAACTTTCCCGGTTCGACAACTCGCTGCATATTACGGTCTAAAAGTGACAGCTGGAAGGGTGTCACTTCAAATTCGACCGTCTTTATCTGGCCCGGCTCAAGTGTTATTTTCTTAAAGCCTTTCAATTCCTTAATCGGTGTCGTCACGCTGCTGATACAATCGTTTATATACAACTGGACAACCTCCTGTCCCTCACGATTGCCGATGTTCTTCACATCGGCACTGATATATCTTGTGGCCGCAGGCCCTGCCTGCAGCGGACGAATCTGCAGATTGTGGTACTCGAACTTTGTATAGCTTAGCCCGTATCCGAACTCGAACAGCGGCTTTGCGCTCATATCCACGTAGCCTGTTTCCATCCGCGATTCTTTTGACGGCCCGTAATTGTAATAGACCGGCAGTTGTCCCACGTGACGCGGCACGGTTATCGGCAGACGTCCGCTGGGATTATAATCTCCGAACAACACGTCGGCAACAGCATCACCGCCCTTTTCTCCGCACATCCAGGCCTCCACTATTGCAGGGACATTCTCCGCTATCCAGCGAATTGACAACGGCCTTCCGTTTATCAGTACCACAATTGTGGGTGTGCCGGTCTGGTATATCGCCTTGACCAAATCTTCCTGAAGACCTGTCAGGTCTAAGCTGGCTACGTCCTTACCCTCTCCATTCGTCTGGATATTTTCGCCGACCACCACCACAGCCACATCAGCACGTTTAGCTGCTGCCTGTGCTTTTGAAATCTCATTGAGCTTGTTGCCGAGAACCTCACAGCCTTTAACGTACCTGACTTCCGCTGCGGGCACTTTTCGTTTAATACCATCAAGAACTGTTACTATCTCCTGTGGTATGTTGTGTGGGATATAATCGCCAAGCTGGTCTGTACCGGCATCCGCGCCCGGACCTATTACGGCAATCGACTTTATGCTTTTGCTCAGCGGCAGGATATTGTTTTTATTTTTCAATAAAACTATTCCTTCACGTGCCGCCTGCAGTGCCAGCTCCTGATGCTGACTGGAGTTCACGGTTTTTTCTGCACGGTCGGGGTCAACGTAGGGATTTTCAAACAGGCCCAGCCGGAACTTAATCTCCAGAATCCGCCCCACAGCCCTGTCGATTAACTCTATCGGGACCTTTCCCTCTTCGACGCTTTCAATCATCGCCTGCATATATCCGTCCTCGAACGATATACCCACATCGACACCCGCCTTAATAGCCATTTGACCCGCCTCTTTTTGTGTCGCGGCAACACGTTCATATACAATGGTCCCGATACCCCCTCCTTCGCCCAGCACAAGTCCTTCGAACCCCAGCTCCTGGCGAAGAATTTCGGTCAGAATCTTTTCGGAACTGTGAACCGGCACGCTGTCTATCGCCGGATAGGTTGCCATTACTCCCAGTGCGCCTGCCTTTTTGATGCCGGCCACCCACGGCGGCAGGAAAAACTGTCTCAAGGCCCGCTCGGAAATGTGCATCGTACCCCGTTCCATTCCGCTTGTGGGTTCACTCTGGCCGGGGTAATGACAGAACACGGTTATGACCTTGTCGTTTGCGGATATATCTTTGCCCTGACAGCCTGCAACTATGGATTCGGCTATGCGCGAGCACAGATACGGGCATTCACTGTAGCCCTCTTCGTTTCTTCCCATTCGCGGGTCCCTGTTGGGCTCGATAACAATCGTACATAATTCGTGCACACCGATAGCTCTTGCTTCTTTTGCAGCCACAGCGTAAATCTTTTCGACCAAATCCATATTCCACGAACTGCCTATCGCCAGCCCTTCGGGGAAAACCGTGCCGCCGGCACACATCAGGCCGTGCGTACCTTCCTCGATTTGAAGCACCGGTATCTTCAGACGCGTTTTCTCGGTAGCTATTTTTTGAAGTTCGTTCAGAAACTCGGCCTGTTTGCGGCTGCCTTCATATATTGCCCTGTCGCAAAGTGTAAAAAAGCCGCCTCCCGGCCCTATTCCCACATCGTGTGTTCCCTCAGCGAGTTTCCTGCACCCTTCCATCTGTTTGGCTCTTTGCTTTACACTCAGTTTTCCGAACAAAGCGTGTACTTTGGTATGTGTGCCGTAGCCAATCTTGCTCTGGTAAACACAGGGCATATTCATCTGCCCGATTTTTTCTTTCAGGGTCATCCTTGACAGCAAATCCTCGACTCTTGCCTTGATTGGCTGGTCGGCGTCTAAGTAAATCGGCTTGTCCGCAACTGCCGTGCCGATTAACAGACCCAAACACACTGCTGAAACTGCACTCACAAAACTCTTTTTAGGGGCCATTTTTGTCTCCTTTATGTTATATTTAGCCCCCGGATTTATCCGGGTGTTTGTTTAGCCATCGCCGGCACGGCGACGTTATACGCAATACGATAAAGTGATTTCTACGGTCCGATTTAATGCAGTTCATAGAGCATTTCCAGCGCCTGTTTGACGACCATATCCGCCGCATCGGGCGCAAATCTGCTGCTCTCTACTTCGTATCCTTTCTCTTTATAGAGGTGTCTGGGCGGCAGGTAACCCGTCTCTTCGCTGCGGCCGCACATGTCCTCAGCCGCTGCTGCCGGAGTACAGACAACACCCGCTGTCAGAAATAGAACGATTGCCTTAACCGAATATAATCCGCTTGCCTTCACCCGGTGTACGCCTTCCCTCAATTGATACGTATAGACTGCTGACGGTAACCGTCGCTCAATGTCCACCGAATCGTATAATCACCCGCGTACTTTTGTTTGGTCTCGGGGTCGGTACCGTCCCATTCCATAATGAACATCTGGTCTGCTCTTACCTGCCCTTTGTAAAGCTGCGTGATTTTCTTTTTCCCGTTTTTCGAATACAGCGCTATCTCCAGTTCGCCCGGCTTGAACGACTGGTTTGCTATAATGGTTTTTTGGCCTTTCCTTATATTTTGCGGCAGAACCGCTGCCATGCTGATGTCGCCGCATTCGGTAAAATCCAGTTTCGGTACCGTAACATTGTCTTTGGCATGCTTGCGTTTGAAGCTCGCCGGTTCTTTTTTGGTGACATTCTCATAGTAAGAATGCCGTCTTCCCGACCTTCCGGTATCTTTCTCAAGCCGCGCTTCGTACAAATCCCGTATGGTCTGGTCGAAATCCAGAAGCCCCGTCCAGAGCTGCCCCGCATTCTTGGTTTCGTTTGAATGACCCCACGCCTTGCGAAAACCTTCCACACCCTCCGCGCTTTTTTCTTTTCCCCTGCCGTTTGAGTTTATAAACTCAGGGTTCTCTTTGTCCTTGTTCCACATGACCTGCAGGTTGGTGTTGATGATTCTTTGTATGTCCCGCTTGTCAAAAACTAATCCGTAGTGGTACGCTTCTGCTATCATTCCCACTTCTCCCGCCTGGTAGCCTGACCTGTAGGGGTGCACTCCCACCCAGTGACGCGTGGTTTTCTTTTTAAGGTCGATGTCCCACGGCCCGAACGGCTCCCAGTAATTCCACGCATAGTGATTGTCGAAGTACTGGAATCTGCTTTTTACCAACAGGTATATCTTCTCTGCCTTGTCCCTGTAAAAATCCTCCCCTGTAAGCTGCCACAGCCTTACCGCCACTTCGGCCGCGTCCATTTCTTTATTGAACGGCAACGTCAGTTCCGATTGCTTCACGCTGCTTCCGTACTTCCATTCCTTGAGGTTCTCCGGTTCCAGGTACTTATCATAGGAAACATACGCCCCGTAAGGTCCGTCATCGCGCCATGTGCCCCTTTTGTCCCACTTCTCGAAAAAGTGTTTTTTGGCTGTTTCCACATAGTTCTTTACCTTGTCGGCGTAGAGTTTCTTCAGCGACTCGTCTTGCTTTACGACAAGCGCGATATCCAGTATTCCTCGCAGCAGAATTGCATCGCCGACGTGCACGTCGCACCAGCGCTTATGGTCATAAACATAAGGCCCTATCCAGCCCTTGTACCCGTCTGGCGCCGTATCCATTCTATCAAGCAGAAAATCACAGTATTTGATGCCCCATTTTATCCAGTCGGCATCTTTGCCGGCCTTGTAGCTTTCTGCAAACCGGTTCATACCCGATGCAGCCTGCCAGCAGAAATGTTCGCCCCTGGGATTTTCCCTGATGCCGGGTTTATCAATCATTCGCTGGTAGTATTTTTCCGCTTCCGTCTGCGGCTTTTCGGGTTCCTGGGCGGTACAATACATCCCCATCCACAATGTTAAGCACAAAATGACAAATCTTTTTAATAATTTTACTGTGTTCATTGTATATCGACCTTTCCTTTCTATTAGGGTCTGTAATACGGCGGCAGCATTTCGGCATCTTCCTGCCATCTGTCGCCGCCGTTGAGTATAAAGTATATGTTGTCCCAGTCGTCCCATTTTTCGATACTCTTATCAGGGAAACTGCCTAAAAGCCGGTTTGTCGGAATAAAAGCCAGGCACGCATACGGGTCTGTCCAGGCAACCTTTATCGCAAGGTTGCCGAATCCCTTATGATACGCCAGCACAACCGGCAAATCCTTTCTTTCGTACATTTTCCTGCCGGTTCCGACCACAAACTTCATATCTTTGCCGTTGTTCTTGACCCATTCGGCGCCTATTTCATAACAGTTAAGCGGCACCGCGTCTTTGGCCACGTAATGATTCAAAGTGGGGTCGAACATGACCCATTTGCCGTACTGCCGGGACCAGACTTCGGCCACATTATGATTGCTGGACCTTTCCGTCTCATCCGCCCGCCGCAGACTCACAGGCCGGGCATCCCACCCCAGGGCATTGGCCGCACCAACGAACACGATTGTATAATGAGCGCAGTAGAAGGTATGTCCCTGCTTTATCTTTTCGAGAATCTCCAGAGCGTTTTCAGTCTTGTATGTCGGCTTGCCGAATTTCCTGAACTGCTGGTAAGTCCACTGGTTCAGCAGAATCAACTTCGATAATTCGTCTTGTCCCGAAGCCGTTACCTGTTCAAGCTTGTACTTGTCTTTCAACACAGATAACCCGGGGTCGTTTTTGTCTATGAAAAGAAAGTTTCTTATGAATGCCTGCTGTTCGGGCGTTCGCGGCGAGTCTGACCGGTCGTCCAAACAACCGGATTTATCCACGACAGCTTGTTGGGGATGGCCGCTTATTGTATTGCCGGCCATTTTCACCCGGCTTACCCCCTGCTCTATATAAAATGCGTGCAGCTGATGCCGGTCTTGTCCCCGGCGCGTTTCCCGGATTACGTTGTTCTCGAAAACCAAATCGTGTGTCACCCCGCAGATATAAATTCCGCAACCTGTCAGCGTATGCCTGGGAAGGTCCTTGAGAAATCCCGGGATTTGGCTTTCAACTATACCGTTGTTCTCAATCAAATTGTCTCTGACGATGTTCCTGTGCGCGCCGTTGGCCTCGGTTTTTCTTCTGAAACAAATCCCGTGCTTGCTGTTTTCATAGATATGGTTTCGGGCGATGAGGTTATCCGTATCCTTATGCCCGATACTTATACCGCTGCGGTGCTTTCGCTGGCCGTTATGATGGATGGTATTGTCGGTGAATTCGCCCTCTCGTACCCCCCAGCATATATAAAGCCCGTCCGAATCGTTATGGTGGATATTGCACCGCCGAACTATTGTCCACGGGCTGTGCGCGCCCGGATGGATTCCGTAGTTGCCGTTATAAGCGGCTTCGCAGTCTTCAACGGTTATATGCTCATTGGTACCGAACCGGATACCGTCATTTTTACAGTTGATTGCCTTGACATTTTTTATTGTGCACCACTTGCTTCTGCGAAGGTACAAACCGTCGCTGCCTTCGTTGTCGTCGGCCCCCGAATCCAGCGTAAATCCGTCCACCATAACATTTTCAACCTCGTAACCGCGAATCAGCGGAAAAACGTTCACCACCTCGCCATCGTGTCCGGCCTGGCCCCAGCTGTCCTCTTCGGCGATATAATCGTCTTCTATATACCCGTTGACATAAAGCACTCCGTTTTCAATTCGCGTTACGGTAAGCGGCATCGTGCTCATCGACCTGGCCTTTTTGCTGCGACATATCACCCCCATACCCGTCTTGAAAAGCCCCGGCTGGCGGGGCGTGATTTCCCTTTGCCCGATGTCGGCATCTTTCAGCAGCCTGCTCGATACAGCCGCACAGCGTTTTAATACGGTCTTGTCCCTGTCGCCGGTTAAGTTGACATTTGACCGCAGGTGAATTGAATCTATGAGAGTGTATTCTCCCGGCAGCACCCGCACCGTCCCGCCACCGCGAAAGGCCAGTGTATCTACGGCAAGCTGAATGGCCCTGTTGTCCGAACCGATAACATCCGCATCACGGGCCCCCACAGTAACCTGGGGTCGGTCGGAAATGTTGTTTCTTTTGTCTGCTGAGTCTGCCCATCCGGCAACAGCCGCAAGCGTTAAAACGAAAACGACCACGCAAATCTGTCTGACCATCGAAACCGTCCTTTCACACAATTTTTGCCTCTGTAACCTCCTGCACGTAAGGGGTGCAAAATCAACGGTTTATGTATAGCAGAACCAAGTGCTGTGTTCAAGCTAAAATTTGCTTAATCCGGTTCGCAGGCTGGTTTTGTAAAACAGCCTTTACACGGCATTTTTGCCTATTTTATCGGCCGTATCGTTGCTTTGGCCAAAATAACTGCTGCATGTGCGGTCGTTTTCCCATACCGTTACACAATGCAGACGACCCTGGCCGAACTTGCCGACAAGTTTTTCCCACCCGAAGACCGCGAGGTTTTCGACAGTCGGATTGGTGTGCCTGAACTGCGCTACGTCGGCGTTGAGATTCTTGTGGTCCAGATGTTTTATTACATAGTCGTCAACGGTCCGTTCGAAATCGCCGATGCGAAAATCCCCATTTGCCGCTGTCTTCACGGTCACCTCAATAATGTAGTTATGGCCGTGACCTGCCGGATTTGCGCACCTGCCGAAAACCTCACGGTTCTTGCTGTCGCTGAATTCCGGGTTCCACAGCCTGTGCGTAGCAGCGAATTCAAACTTCTCACTAAAATATACCATTTTCCTGTCCTCCGCCCGAGGGTCAATTGTGAATTTCCGGAAAGGGTTCAGCTGCAGACTTAGTTTGCTGACCCTTGTTTGTTGCGGCAAGGCCGGCTGTTGCCAGCCGATTTTGTCTTTCAATAATGCGCCTGTGCTGTGCAGAAGCTGTGCCATCACAGCAAACCCGATGTGCCTGCCTTTTCTGTAATCTGCCCTTATTCGTTCGCCGAACATCGGTACAGCGTTTTCCCGAACGCTTCTGTCAATGTCTGTCACATTTACCACAAAGCCTGTAGCCGGCTGTACCTGCCCTGTAAGCTCGACAGCCAGTTCAAAAAATATCGACATCCCCTCGCCTGCGGGTTTTGAACAGAAGGAATTGAAACCCGCACTGTCCTGCTGCAGAAAAGGATTGACCGAAAACCGGACCACCCTCACTAATTTGTGCATAAACAAAACCCTTTTTTGATTCGGCCCCGAACCGACCTGATAAGCAAATGTCAAACAAGCCGTTATTTAGCCATTTACCAGTTACCATTTACCAGTTACCATTTAACTACTCACTTGTTACCTTTGTGCATCAGGCTCATGATTTCATTTCTGCTTCTCGGGTCTTTCTTGAATATACCTCGAAGTGCGGATGTGACCATTACCGAGCCCGGCTTTCTTACTCCGCGAATTGTCATACAACTGTGCGATGCCTCCAGCACCACCGCTACACCCTGCGGCTTGAGGCTTGTCATTATAAAATCCGCTATCTGGTCTGTCAGACGTTCCTGAACCTGCAGTCTTCGCGCAAAGCAGTCAACTATGCGCGCAAGCTTGCTTACCCCAAGAACCGACCCAGCCGGCAGGTATGCCACGTGTGCCGAACCGATAAACGGCATCAAATGGTGCTCGCAGATACTGTAAAAAGGTATGTCACGCAGTAGAACTATCTCGTCGTACTTTTCCATGAAAATCGTCCGCAGATGCTCCTTGGGGTCCTGGTCCATACCCGCCAGCAGTTCGGCGTACATGTCTGCGACCCGCCGGGGCGTATGTTTTACACCTTCGCGCTGTATGTCTTCGCCCACGGCCAGAAGTATTTCCTTTACCGCCTTTTCTATTCGCGTTACATCCACCTTTTTATTTTCGCCTGCCATTTCTTAAGCCTTCCGGTACAGTCTGCTGAAAGTTTTTCAGATATTCCCGTTGTTTGTTTAGCGGTCGCCGGCACGGCGACCGTCTCTTTGTAACTTCACTTTTTTGCCAGGTTTACAAGATAACTGGTAAGCAGCCGCACCCCGAAACCGCTTGCGCCCTGTCCGCCAGCCTCTGCGTCTTCCGCGAATATGTCCACACCCGCAATGTCAAGGTGCGCCCACTTGCTGTTTTCGGCAAACTGCCTCAAAAACGCTGCGCCCGTACACGCACCTCCCCATTTGCTGCCGACGTTTTTCAAATCCGCTATCTTGCTCTTTATCTCTTTTGCATACTCATCCCCGCACGGCATAGGCCAGACCTTCTCTCCGCTTTCCTCGGCTGCTGCCTGCAGCTGTTTTATAAGCCTGTCGTCGTTGCCCATAAGCCCCGCCATATACTGCCCCAGCGCTACCTTGCATGCACCCGTCAGCGTTGCTATGTCGATGATAATCTCACAGTCCTGCTTGACTGCGTAACTTATAGCGTCGCACAGTATCATCCTGCCTTCGGCGTCGGTGCTGTGAATCTCCACTGTTTTTTTGCTGAACGTTGTAATAATATCGCCTGGTCTGTAACTGCTGCCGCTGGGCAGGTTCTCCGCTGCCGGGATAAGCCCGTACATATTCACATCAAGCCCCAGTTCAGCAGCCGCTTTCACCGCAGCCAGAACCGCGATACCGCCGGACTTGTCCAGCTTCATCTCCTCCATCTTTTCTGCCGGCTTTATGCTGATACCCCCGGAATCAAACGTTATGGCCTTGCCCACCAGCCCTACTGTGGGCAACCTGTTCGCTTTATTGCCGCCGTTGTATTTTAGAATAATCAGTCTGGGCCCGTTTTTGGAGCCGGCCCCTACCGCCAGTATTGCCCCCATGCCATTCTCGTTTAACTGTTTTTCATCAAAAACCGTGCAGGTAATACTCTTGTATTGGCCTGCCAGTTTTTTTGCCGTCGCGGCAAGTTCAGCCGGTGTCACCACGTTGCCGGGACGGTTCGCCAGTGTCCTGGCGTAGCTTTGGGCCTGTCCGATGATAGCCCCTGCTGTGGCCCCCTTCTGCAATTTTCCTGTGTCGGCGGATTCCGAATCGATTATTTCCACTTCGAGCCGACCGAGCCTGCCGTTCTCATCTTCGCCGACAAATTCATCGTACCGGTAGCTGCCGTAATATGCCCCCTCAGCCATAGCTGCGGCCGTCCTGGATACATCAAACCGTCTGCCCAGTACCTTATGAAGACCCAGCGCCAGTGATGCGGCCTTTATATCCACCGCCTTTCTGGCTGCCAAAGCCGCTGCCCTGCGCACACTGTCCAGTGTCACTTTTTTCTTCTCGCCTAAACCAACCAGCAGAACACGCTTGGCGGCGATGTTTTCGTTGCCGTAAAGAACAGCACTGTCCCCGTCCTTGCCCTTGAAATCGCCAAGTTCAATCACTCGTGCAATCGCACCTTTTAGCTTTTTGTCCAGTTCCGTGTTTACTTTGTCCAGCACCTTGCTGTCGGAAAAATGGCCCGTCACAAGAAGGTCGGTTTTGCACTGGCTGAAACCGGCTTTACGCACTCTGACTTTAACATCGATAATCTCTTTCATTTCTGCAGTCCTTACAATTTTCCCGTGTATCCTTAATTAAAATTACCGCCCCTGCTTGGCCCTGTAGTGCAGGTAGCTTTCGATAAAGGCCTCTATCTGCCCGTCCAGAACCGCCTGAACATTGCCCGTTTGAAAGCTTGTTCGATGGTCTTTGACCATTTGGTACGGCTGCAGAACATAGCTGCGTATCTGGTTTCCCCACTCGATTTTGCCTTTGTCGCTGTGCAGTTTTGCTATCTCGGCATCACGTTTGGCCTGCTGCTGCATATACAGCCTGCCCTTGAGAACCTTTAATGCCTGGGCCCTGTTCTTATGCTGGCTGCGCTCGTTCTGGCATTGCACGACTATTCCCGTGGGCAAATGTGTTATGCGCACGGCTGAACTGGTCTTGTTAACGTGCTGACCACCGGCCCCGCTGGCGCGATAAAAGTCAGTTTTCAGCTCGTCGTCTTTTATTTCAATATCTATATCATCCTCGAATTCCGGAATGCAGTCCACCGCTGCAAAGCTCGTATGCCGGCGGCTCTGCGAATCGAACGGACTTATACGCACAAGCCGGTGCACTCCCATTTCGCAGGAAAGTTTGCCGTATGCAAAAGGCCCGCTGACCCCGAGGGTAACCGAACGTAATCCCGCCTCTTCCCCGGGTACGATATCAAGCTGTCGGAATCTGTATTTGTTCAGCTCGAAATAGCGAGTGTACATACGCAGCAGCATATTTACCCAGTCACAGCTTTCGGTGCCTCCGGCGCCTGCGTGAATACTGAAAAAGCAGTTTCTCGAGTCATTCGGCCCGCAAAGTAATCCCTGCAGTTCGATTTGGTCCACTTTCTCGGATAATTGAGCAAGTTCCGTTTCGAGCTGCCTGAGCATCTGCTGGTCCGATTCCGCCGCTGCCAGCGAGAACAGTTCGTCAAGGTCTTTTACGCTGCTTAGCGCCGCTTCCGCCGGCTCTACAACCGACTTTAGTGCGGTCATCTGGTTTACTACGGATTGGGCGCTGTCGGGATTGTCCCAGAAACCGGCCCTGGCCATTTGCCTTTTCAGCTTCTCCAGTTCTGTTCTCTTGTTCGAAAGGTCAAAGCCAGTCCCGGATTTGTCCCACCCGGGCCCGCAGTTGTGATATTGCTGATTTTAATTCCGAGCTTTCCATTTATTCTCACTTGCCTGACATCATTGCCTTGAAAATGCACCTATACCATATTTAACTATTCCCTGCAACTAACTTTATACCAGCCCTGCGCATCTGAGACGCTGCCTTGATTGTCACCGGGTTGAACCGCTGCTCTTTCTGTCAGAAAGTAAGTACCTTCCAGTCGCTTTTGAGTATCTCGGTCAATGGCTTGCCCATGCCCCGCACTTCGATGCCCAGCTTTCGCAGCGGCTCGGAAGCCCCGTATCTGTCGGCGCACATCACGCACGCCTGCAGTATTACGCCGTCGGCTATCATTTGCTTCACCTGTTCCTGAAGGTCTTTATCACCTGCCAGAAGCCTCGCCGACGGCCCCCAGACTATGAGCTTTACCTCATCGAACCATTTTTGCTTTTTGGCCGCGTGTGTGTACATAAAGCACACATTGCGCGCAACATCGGCGTCGGCGCTTGTCCACAACACCGCCAGCCTGCTGGGTTGTTCATTTTGCCCTGTCTGGGCTGCTGTCACAAATTCCCACCCGAACACCATACACACCGCTAAAACCACCCCTGCCGCATACAAGTACCTGCTTTTTCTCATGTTACCGCTCTCCAAAAAAAATTTGACGTTAATTGTGTCTTCCCGACTGTCCTGCGGCGGTTTATTCCAAAGCCGGCCTCAAATAATGCATATTATGCCCTGTTGATGCCGTTTGCAAGCCCCTAAAAAAGCCTGTCGGCGGGCTTTTACTGCTGACCCGGCCCGCAATCGCAAGCGGCAAATGCACTGCGGAAGCTTTTTAAGCCCGTAATTCTTGACATCTTCAGCGAAATATGGTATAATTCGGTGTTTGTGAGGAGTCTTGTATTTTTCCCCTTTGCCAAGGTATGCGCACACGGGATTCAGTGCGCTTATGCTGAATTTATGACTGGTACCAGAGACAAACTTCTTCTGCTGTCAGTGTGTTTGGCGGTTTTTGTACAGGCCGGTTTCGCCGCCCAGTTCCGCACCAGAAGCATGGTTGCTGTCGAACATCCGAAATATGTGCCCGATGAAATCGTCGTAAAGTTCAAAAAAGACGCCTCCCACGACCAAGTCAGCCTCATAAACAAAAAAAATCAGGCATCTGTTATCTATACCAGCCCTTTTGCCGGCTTTAAAAGAATAAAAGTGCCTGCCGGAAGAACGCCTCACCAGCTCATCGAGCTTTACAGTCGTGAACCCGCCGTTGAATACGCGGAATTGAATCACATCGCCTACGCACTCTGGACGCCTAACGACCCGTTCTACAGCTACCAGTGGCACTTCCACGGCCCGCCCACAGGCGGAATTAACATGCCCCCGGCCTGGGATATTACCACCGGAGACCCCAGCGTAATCATCGCCGTAATTGATACCGGCGTTGCCTACGAGAACCGTGCCAACTATCAACAGGCTCCCGATTTGGTGAATACCGTTTTTGTGCCCGGCTATGACTTTGTGGGCGATGACCTGCATCCCAATGACGATGACGGCCACGGCACCCACGTAACCGGTACTCTTGCCCAGACTACAAACAACAGTTACGGTGTGGCGGGTATAGCATTCAACTGTGCAATCATGCCGGTCAAAGTCCTTAGCAAAAAAGGCGAAGCCCCTTATACTACCGTTGCAGACGGTGTTTACTTTGCCGCCGATAACGGCGCTGATGTTATAAACCTAAGCCTGGGCGGCTCCTATGATGACACCACCCTCAGAAATGCCATCGCCTATGCCCACAACCACGGTGTTGTTATCGTTTGTGCCGCCGGCAACGAGGCCCTATCCGGCAACGACCCCCATTATCCAGCCGCTTATCCCCAGTCTATCGCGGTCGGCGCAACGCAATATGACCGCAACCGCGCCCCATATTCCAATACAGGCTCTTATCTGGACTTGGTTGCTCCCGGCGGAAACCTGGATTTAGACCAGAACGGTGACGGCAACTGGGATGGTATTTTGCAGCAGACCTTTGGTGCTAATCCGAGAGATTGGAGCA
>Ga0307378_10008588_pt1 | contig 13540 bp, 13 predicted proteins | sample UN1MG_FD_202238 | JGI IMG/M metagenome (GOLD analysis project Ga0307378, IMG submission 202238) | Soil microbial communities from Risofladan, Vaasa, Finland - UN-1 | ecosystem: Environmental > Terrestrial > Soil > Coastal area > Acid sulfate soil | place: Finland: Risofladan, Vaasa | collected... | reverse complement strand
GCTGGGCGGCGTTTTGGTCGGTGGCGCTTATTTTGCTCTTTCTCAAAACGGCTGAAAAGAAAACACTGCCGATTTGTCTGGCGTTGGGGGTTTGCGGCGCATTGAGTGTTATCACCCGACCGAATTTCATACCGTTTCTGGCAGGGGGGGCGGTGTGGCTAATTGTTGTCTGGATTCGGGCAGATGTCGACATAAAGAAACTTGTGCAGCGTGCGGTTGTAGCCTTAGCCGGCTTTCTGATAGTGTCCATACCTGTTGCGACAAAAAACTATCAACTTACAGAGCGTTTGAGCCTTTTACCGGCGAGTGGCGGTTTGAACTTCTATCTGGGAAATAATCCCGAGATTACAGGGGTAGGTATAAGGCCCGGTCTGGATTGGAACAAACTTTCTTACCTTTCGTGGGATGCGGGGCTGCGGACTTTGGACGAGCAGCAGCAATTTTATTACAGCAAGACGTTCGAATATATTCGCACCCAGCCGCTGAGCTTCACAAAAGGTATTATGCAAAAGACAGCAGAGTTTTTCAGTTCCCGCGAGATGCCCGGCAACGTAGATGCGTACCTGTTTCGACAGTGGTCTTCACTTTTGAAGATTCTGATGTGGAAGGTCGGGCCGTTCGGATTTCCCTTCGGCCTGCTGCTGCCGTTAGCAATTTTGGGACTGGTTTTTTATTGGCGCAAAATACCCGTGCCGCTTTTGCTTTTTATCGTGCTTTATTCAGCATCGGTCATCCTCGCGCATATTGAGGCGCGTTATAGAGCACCTATTGTTGCGCCGATGTGCGTTCTGGCAGGTGCAGCGATAGCAAAAATTGTCGAGACAATCCGCGCCAAAGAATGGCTGAAAGCGGGCGGGGCCTCCATATTGATAGTCGCTGTGGCTGCTGTTTGCAGCATACCCGGGCCGTTCTACTCGGAAAAACCGGAAAACATAAACTACGAAGCGGAGTTATATTACGGACTGGGCAGCACGTTGAAAAGGCAAGGCCGGTTCAAAGAAGCTATAAAGAACTACAATCAGGCTGTGCGTCTAAAGCCGGATTATGCTGAAGCATATTACAAACTCGGCGGTATATTCGCGCTGCAGGGGAAAATAGACCCGGCAGTCAAACAGTATCGTAAGGCCCTTGAAATTGAGCCCGAATACGCTGAAGTTCATTATAATCTGGGCCTTGCCTTCCATCTCCAGGGCAAAACGGCCAATGCAATGAACCGGTATCAGCGGGCAATTGAAATCAGGCCTGACTATGCAGACGCGCACATAAACCTCGGCGTGCTGTTTCAATCGCAGGGAAAATTCGATATGGCAATCAGTCACTACCTTGAGGCGATGAAAGTAAAGCCATATGATGCGGATTTGCACAATAATCTGGCTGTGGCGCTTCAGTCACAGGGCAGGATAAACGAAGCGATGGCACACTTCGAGCGTTCGATAAATCTTAGACCCGACTATCCTCCCGCTCTTTGCGGCTTGGCCAGAATACTCGCTACTCACCCGGACAAAAAACTGCGTGATTTCGACAAATCGATTGTTTTGGCCGAACGTGCCGCGAAATTAACCGGCAACCAGAACGCAAGTGTTCTCGAAACTTTATCGGCATCCTATGCTGCCGCGGGCAAATGGGACGCTGCTATCGGAGCGGCAGAGATTGCTCTTAAGCTTGCTCTGACAGCGGAAAATGACAAGCTGGCGGAACACCTGCGCAAAAAGCTGAAAATATACCAAAGCAAGAAACAATAACCCACTCCTACACGCCGGCTGTGTAATAAAGCAGGTACACCATATAGCATATATAGCCCAAAAGCAAAACTACACCACAGGGACGGTTTATCCTGCGACGAAACAAAAGCCCCATTACGACAAAGACGGCACTGACAGTGACCATAATCCAGTAGTCGAGGCCTGCAAGGCGGGGACTTTCCAGCGAGAAAGGGCGAACCACACCCGCAGTGCCGGTCACCAACAGGGTGTTAAAAACGTTTGAGCCTACAAGATTTCCAATAGAAATATCATTGTGTCCTTTAAGAGCGGCAACAACACAGGTTACAAGCTCAGGAAGGGAAGTGCCGATGGCGATAATTGTCAAACCAATGACCGCCTTGCTAAGTCCAACCCGCTGGCCGATATAAACGGCTCCGTGGACAGTTATATCAGCGCCAAAAGCCAGCCCCGCTAAACCGATAATCACAAAAAACAAGCTCTTCTTAAGGCTGCTTTGGCCAGTTTTAGAACCTTCCTGCTTACCTGTTATTTCCTGCTTAGCGACACCCTCCCGGCGTGCAATATGGATCGTGAGCAAAATAAGAAAAATGAATATGGACAATAAAACAACACCTTCAGGGCGAGACAGGTGTAAATTGCGCAGGAAAGGCCATAACAAAAGAGCCGCCAGCAACATTACAGGCATCTCCCGCTTTAGAAGCCTTTTTTGGATGGCGATAGGTGCAATAAGTGCGCAAATGCCGCCGACAAGAGCGAGGTTTGCGATATTGGAACCGTAGACATTACCTACAGCCAAATCACCCGCACCGCGGATGGCGGCGGCGACACTGGCAGCAACTTCAGGAGCGGAAGTGCCCATGGCAATAACCGTCAGACCTATGACAAGGGAGCTTACACCAAGTCGTTTCGCCAAAGCAACAGCACCGTCCACGAGAAGGTCTGCAGCTTTCCAAAGTAAAAGCAGGCCGCCAATAAGAAGTAAACAGGCCCAGGTTATGTTCATTTCAAAGGGCATAAATTAACGACTCTTTTTATGTTCATACTGTAGCTTGCTTTTATTTAACTTCAACGCCACGGCTTTTTAGATAATCTTTCAATTGGCAGATGTCAATCATGTGGAAATGGAACACCGAGGCGGCAAGTAAAATTTCGGCGCCGGCTTCAACAGCTTCATAAAAATGCTCGAGTTTTCCCGCACCGCCTGAAGCCACAATTGAGGCGGAAACAACATCAGCCATACCTCGAATCAAGGGCAGGTCATAGCCGGTCTTGGCGCCGTCACCTGCCTTGCTGGTGGGCAGTATTACAGGGATACCAAAACCATCAACCTTTTTTGCCCACTCTATCGCATCGGTGCCGGTGGCGGTTCGGCCGCCATCGACATACACCTCATAGCCGCTGGGCATTTCCTGGTTTTGGTCGACATCAATAGCAACTGTTACTTTTTCCGGGCCGAATTCCTTTACCATTTCAGCTATTACTCCGGGATTGCGAAAAGCGGCGCTACTGGTGGATATTTTATCTGCGCCAGCCTCGAGGACTGCCGCTGCGCTCTTAACATCGTAGATACCGCCTCCCACGGTAAACGGAACCGTGCAGGCCCCGGCGACATCCTTTACAACGTTTAGCATTGTTCCGCGCCCCTCAACTGTTGCGGTAATGTCCAGAAGTGCCAGTTCATCGGCACCAGCCCTGCAATAAGCCTGTGCGCACTGGACGGGGTCACCGGCGTCTTTTATGTCAACGAAATGAACGCCTTTAACTACGCGGCCGTTCTGCATATCCAAACAAGGCATAATGCTGATTTGTTTGTCCATCACGTTTCTCCTTATTTTACAAATCTGTCACCTTCAACTTCTTTATTCGGCAAAACAATAGTCCAAAGCAGCAGATATTGCAAGATATTTAGTTTAGCAGCAGTGCAAAATGCCTTTGCAGTCTATTAGCACTCAACTTCAGAAGTTGGCATTGTTTTTAAGAAAGACGTGCTAAACCTTGCCTACGACGAGGCAGGAATTGTGTCCGCCGAAACCAAGCGAATTACTGACGGCGACATTGACCTGGTGTTCGCGAGCTTCCAAAGGCACATAGTCCATCTTAAGGTCGCAACGTTCATCCGGATTGTCAAGATTGATAGTGGGGGGGACAACCGATTTGGTAATCGCCTTACAGCATATCAAAAGCTCAACCGCACCGGTTGCACCAAGTGAGTGGCCAAGACAACTCTTTGTGGAACTGACAAGCAGCTTATATGCGTGGTCACCAAAGACGTTCTTTATCGCGATGCTTTCGGCCAGGTCGTTTAATTCGGTGCCTGTTCCGTGCGCGTTGATATAGTCGACCTTTTCTTTATCAATACCAGCATCGGCAAGGGCCAGTTCCATAGCCTTTGCTGCGCCGGCACCGTCGGGCAAAGGAGCGGTAATATGATAACCATCATCGGTCGCAGCATATCCGAGAAGTTCAGCGTAAATATTGGCTCCGCGTTTTTTAGCGCGCTCATATTCTTCCAGGACAAGCACGCCGGCACCTTCGGCCAGAACAAATCCATCTCTGTCTTTATCGAATGGTCTTGATGCAGCCTGTGGGTCGTCATTGCGTGTGCTCAGGGACTTTGCGGAACAGAACGAGGCGAGACCTATGGGAGTAAGTGCAGCTTCGGAGCCTCCGGTTATCATAATATCACTTCGGCCGGTAACAATATTATTGTAGGCCTCACCGATTGCATGGCTGCCCGAGGCACAGGCGCTTACGACACAAATATTCGGGCCGCGAAGGCCGTAGTTAATCGCGATACTGCCGCTGGCGGCATTGCCCATAAGACGTGGAACACAGAAAGGTGAAACCTTCCTGGGGCCTTTGTTGAGCAACCTCATGTGCTGCTCTTCTATTTCCTTAATTCCGCCGATGCCTGTTCCTACAATAACACCTGTGCGAAAAGGGTCTTCCCCGGCAAAATCAAGGCCGCTGTCTTTGACGGCCTGAATCGCTGCGGCCATCGCAAACTGCGTAAAGCGGTCCATGCGCTTGCTTTCCCGCTGGTCAACGTATTTAGTAACGTTGAAGTTCTTAATCTGGCCCCCGAATCTAACAGGATACTCGCTGACATCGAAGGAATCTATCTTGGAAATGCCGCTCTTGCCTTGCTGGAGCGCGGAGAATAAATCTTCCGCCGACTCAGCCAAGGGAGTAACACAACCCAAGCCAGTTATAACAACGCGCCGTTTATCCATAACAGAATCGTTCGTTACTCTTGGCTTTTGGATTGTGCAATGTTAGCAATATAATCAATCGCCGCACCGACCGTCTGGATTTTCTCAGCTTCCTCGTCCGGAATGCTCATATCGAATTCGTCCTCAAATTCCATAACAAGTTCCACGGTGTCCAACGAGTCGGCATTTAAATCGTTAATAAATGAGGTCTCACGGGTGATTTCAGATTTATCCACTCCCATCTGCTCACTTATTATTTCGATTACTTTCTGCTCTATCGCCTTGACATCTACCTCATCAGCACTCACTTGTTTTGCCTCCTTAGTCAAACAGCAATTTTTTCGTATTCTACAACTATCTATTTACGGCGGTTATCCAAGGTAAAAACCGCCTGTATCGTCATTATTCAGGCAGGTATATTACCTGCTAAAATGCCTGTCAACAAACATTTTTTTTCTTTTTTTTTACATCGCCATTCCGCCGTCAACACAGAGGACCTGCCCGGTTATATAGCCGGCCTCGTCGCTGGCAAGGAAGGCGATAGCCTTTGCGACATCATCCACAGAACCAAATTTGCGAAGCGGGATAATCTTTTTCGCCCCTTCTTTAACGGGTTCGGGCAGTTTATCGGTCATATCCGTAACAATAAAGCCCGGGGCAACACAGTTTGCCGTTATTTTTTTAGTTGCCAATTCACGAGCAACGGTCTTGGTTAGGCCTATGAGGCCGGCCTTACTGGCTGAATAATTGCTCTGGCCGGCGTTGCCCATAACTCCTGCAACAGAGCTTAGACTGACAATCCGGCCGAATTTGTTTCTGACCATGCCTCTCGAGACCGTGCGTATCGCTACAAAAGCGGCCCTTAGATTCACATCGATTACCTTGTCGAAATCCTCATCGCTCATACGCATAATAAGACCGTCACGGGTAATACCCGCGTTATTAATCAGAATATCAATACTTCCATGCTCAGCTATCACCCCCTCAAGCACTTCAGTAAATTTGGTTGTATCGGTAATATCCACACAAGCGGTTTTGCAGGTAAAGCCGGCCTGCTTGACCACCTCCTCAAGCTCAGTGAGCTGTTCGGTGTTTATATCAAGACCAACAACTTCCCGTCCCTGTTTAAGTAACTCAAGCACAACCGCGCGGCCTATACCTCTGGCAGCACCAGTTACAACAGCCAGTCGTTTTTCTGACATTTCAATTATCTCCTTATCTGCTTTGAGGCACTAAAACCTCAAGCATTGCCTGATAATTCATTTAAAGCCTGCAGACTGCTTATATTTACAACTTTTACCTTTCTGTTTATTCTTCGCATAAGGCCGGTCAAAACACGGCCGGGGCCAATCTCATAGAATTTTTCCATACCATCAGCCAAAAGTTTTTCCATGCATTTTTGCCAAAGAATGGGGCAAGTCAACTGCTTTGTTAACCCTTTTATCACATTTTCGGCCGTCTGGTAATACTGCCCATCAATATTTGCGATAGTTTTAACCTGCGAAGGCTCAGAAAGATTACACTGCCGAAAGGCCTGTTCAAGAATCTCTGCGGCGGTGGACATCATATCAGTATGAAAAGCACCGGCCACTTCAAGCGGCACAGCCTTTATGGCCCCATACTCTGCGGCCAACTCGGCTGCACGACTACAGGCTGTCTTTGTACCACTGACAACAATCTGCCCCGGGCAATTAAAATTCACGGGTTCGAGCAGTTCATCCTGAGCGGCAGCTTCACAAAGTTGTCGAACTTTATCTTCCTCAAGGCCTATTATACTGACCATTGAGCCAGACTGTGCGTCGGCAGCGGCCTGCATGGCCTGTCCTCTTTTGGCCACCAGTTTTAGGCCTTCTTCAAAACTCATAACACCAGCGGCATATAAGGCGGTATATTCACCCAGACTAAGTCCGGCCGTGATATCAGGCTGGATTTGTTTTGTGTAATCTGAGGCCCGGAAAACTTCCAGAACAGCGGCAGAAGTAGCAAATATCGCCGGCTGTGAAATCGTCGTGGTGTTCAACTTTTCGGCAGGACCCTCAAAACAGATGCTTCTCAGGTCATAGCCCAATATTTCATTAGCCTTTTCATAAACGCAAGCCGCTTCTTCGAAGGCGCCGGCTATATCTGCACCCATACCAACAGCCTGGGCTCCCTGTCCCGGAAATAAAAAAGCTGTTTTCATAATTTCCCTTCGCCTTGCATGTTGTTCGGTATCCTCCATGAAACTCAACATCAAAATTCTATTACGTTTGCCCCCCAGGTCAGGCCCGCGCCAAAAGCGACAAAAATGACGATATCACCTCTTTTAATTTTCCCACTGCGGACACATTCGTCAAAAGCTATCGGCACCGAGGCTGCAGAGGTGTTGCCATATTCGGCGATATTCAAAAAGACTTTATCGCTGGGAAATTCCAGACGTTTGGCTGCCGACTCAATAATCCTTGCATTCATCTGATGCGAAATGACCATGGCAATATCATCAATGCTCAAACCACAATGTTTCATACAGTGATTTACGGTTTCAACAATTCGCCGAACCGCCTGCTGGTACACCTCTCTGCCTTTAATTTCCATGTATATCAGCTTCGGGTTTTTAAGCTCTTTGTCAGGAGGATAGAGCGAGCCATACGCCTGGCAATTTAAAGCCTCCCAGCAATCCCCGTCCGAATGCATCGTGCTGTAAATGATTCCCTTACGGCCATCAGCTTTTTTCTCAAGAACGACGGCACCTGAACCGTCACCAAAAAGAATGCAGCTCGTGCGGTCATCATAGTTGGTGATTTTAGTCAGGGTCTCGGCTCCAATAACAAGAGCATTGTTAAGCCGGCCGTTCTCAATAAACTGCTGGACTATAGACAGGCCGTAAACAAACCCGCTGCAGGCGGCAGCCAGGTCAAAGACGAACGCTTTACTGGCCCTTAGTGAACGTTGAACGAACGAGGCCGTCGACGGAAAAACCATCTCGGGTGTAATGGTGGCCACGATAATCAGTTCTAAGTCCCCGGGGTCGAGCTTTGCCTCTGTGAGGGCCTTTTTGGCTGCTTCTGTTGCCAAAAAAGCTGTTGTTTCATCGTCTGCGGCAATGTGCCGTGTTTTGATACCTGTGCGAGTAACAATCCATTCGTCCGAGGTATGCACCATTTTTGCCAGGTCGTCATTTGTGAGTTTCTTGGGCGGAGCAAAAGAGCCGTATCCGGTAATAACTGCACGATAACAGCCGGGGCGGTCGTTAACTTCCTTGTTCATCAATTGTCCTTACTAATTTCGCCGAACCATTATCCTGCGAACCGTTGCAAAACGTGGTCTGCGACAGATATTCGATAATCTTGTCGTTTATTTTTTTTGTGTAATAATTTTTAGCGGTTAAAATCGCGTTCTTTATAGTTCTGCTTTCACTCGAGCCGTGACATATTAAGGCGGTGCCATTGACACCGAGCAGGGGGGCGCCGCCGTACTCGTTGTAGTCGTATTTTCTGTATATTCTTTTCATTACAGGTTTGAACTTCATAGCCAGTCGAATTTTCTCCTGCATAAGCTCGTGCTTTATCGCCTTAAACAGGCCGCTGACGAGACCTTCGGTGAGTTTGAGGATTACATTACCTACAAACCCTTCGCAGATAGCAACGTCACATACGCCCGTGAAAATATCCTGGCCTTCAATGTTGCCGACGAAATTTATATTCGAATCGGACTTTATAAGCCCGCGGGCCTTTTTAACGACCTCATTGCCTTTGGCATCCTCCTGCCCGATGCTCATAAGGCCCACTCTGGGGTTTTTGATGCCAAGAACGTGTTTTGAATAAAGTCCGGCCATAACGGCATACTGATATAGATTAATGGGTTTGCAGGCAATGTTGGCCCCCACGTCGCAAATGGTAACCGGGCCCTCGAAGGTGGGAAAGACGACAGCTATGCCGGGACGATTAACGCCGGGCAGGTTTCTCATCCTCATCTGGAAGGCGGCAATACACGCGCCGGTATTGCCTGCGGAAATGACGGCGTCGACTTGGCTTTTCTTGGCCATTTTTGCCATTACGGCTATGGAACTTTTGCGTTTTTTCCTCATACTTTCTATCGGAGCATCGTCCATGCCGATAACCTCCGGTGCGTTCACGATGCTGATTGCGCCTTCACGTGACTTCAGTGAAGGCAGTTTCGGCTCGACCACTTCGATCGGCCCAACCAGAATCAGCTCGTCATTTTCGCTGAGGAGTTCGATAGACTCCAACGCACCGGCGATAATTGCATCCGGGGCGTTGTCTCCTCCCATGGCGTCAATTGCGATTCGCATTTTTTAGCAGTCCTTATGAAGACTTTTTTCCAAGCTTCAACGTGATTTTTGGATTGACGTAACCGCAATTATTGCAAGCGGCGTGTGGCAGTTTAGGCTGGCCGCATTGGGTGCAGGAGGAATAATTCACCGCTATCAGGCGGTGATGGCTTCTGCGGGTTCTGGTTCGAGATTTACTCGTCTTTTTCTTCGGTAACATTAGTGACTCCAAATACTTAGCTAGTTAGCTTATGACCAGTCTCTGCTGATTTCTGCCAGGCTAAACTGCAAAAATCGAACGGTAAAACAACAAAAATCGAACGGTAAAACAGCTTAGATAGTTAAATAATTGGTGTTTGTCAAGTGAAATTTAGGTTATGGTTTTCGCTTCGGGTGGGGTGATGATGAGTGGGTTTGGTTTGTCGTAAAGTGGTAGATTCTCGGCGCGAATGCGGCAGAAAAATTGGTATTTTTTGTAATTTTTTGTGATTTTTTTGTAAAAATTTGTAAAAAGCGCGCACTTTTTGTAATTTTTTGGTAAAAATTCGTATTTTTTTGACAATTTTGGGCGGTTTTGGGGTGGTTGTTACATGAGGGGTCAGTAATGGGACACTTGGTTATTGTAAGACTTTTTGGGAGTGAGCGATTTCTTAAAATGGGCGAGTTAGTTAAAATGAGGAGTTTTTTTGTTTTGAGAGGCTCTTTTGTTTTGGGTGGTTTTTCTCGCGGGCGGGTTTACACTGGCCGTGTGTTTGGGGGTTTTCTTTTTTTTTGAGCGGGTTGCGATAATTTCCGCTCAAAAAAGTTTTATATTTGGGCTGACCGCCAGGCCTGCCTTCGCAGGGATAAATTGTTTTGACGGGATATGGTAGGGGGGTTATGATTTTTGGATTTGAGGGACGTATATAATCCTCTTGTCGTTTTTTGGAAAAGCAGTGGGAGAAAAATATGAATATGGCAAAAAAATCTTACAAATTCATTATAGACCTTGTTTTTGACATTATCCATCAAACTAAAGGCCTTGCTGATTATGAGATAGTAACAACTGAAGTAAAGAAGCGATTCCCAAAAAGCAAGTGGCAGAAGAGCCACTGGGCTTGGTATCGCACACAAATAAAAACAGGCAGATTTAAGCATTTATTTTCTGAAGAAGAGAGAACGAATTTGGCCAAGAGCGCCAAACAAAGAAAAGAAGGCCGAAAAGCCAAGCTGAATTTAGGTAAAGCAGAGCCTGTTGAGGAGGAAAATGATATTAAGCGTATTGGCGATGCTCTTCTAAATCATGTCCGTTTTATAATAAAGGAAACCGCAAAAGATGATGCTGATTTGAGGTTCAAACTTAACCGTTGGGTTTATGCAAGGTTAATGCAGGGTGAAATCAGGGAGAAAAGACCAATTAAGCAAAAGCTATGGGATACAGGGATGAAGTCTTGTCAGTCATGTGGCCGGAAGTTTAAGACTTTAAAAGGCGTTGAGATTCATAGGATAGATAGTAAAATAGGCTATTCTGTTGAAAACTGTGACTTGCTTTGCCGTCCCTGTCATCAGACAAAAGGACAAAATAGTAATATTAAAAGCTGAAGCGTGGTATATAGAAATAGAAAATGTGGATTTTGGGATTGGGTAGAGTAATTTAATTAAGAGGGAGTACATTGTAATGAATTATTGGTTAGACCTATTTACTGGCAAGACATGGGAAGAATTTAAGAAGAATGGTGCTACAGTCAGCGGGTTTCGCAATCGAAGACGCAGACTTGCCAAAGAAATTCATCCTGGTGACTATTTGCTGTGCTACTTAACTGGTCTTTCGAGGTTTATCGGTGTCTTGGAAGTAAAATCGGAATCTTATGAGGATAATACTCGGATTTGGGAGGATGCCGACTTTCCTATCCGGTTCAAAGTTGAGCTAGTATATGAGCTGAACCCAAGAACGGCAGTTCCTGTACTTAATCTTAAAGATAAGCTATCCCTATTTCAAAACCTAAATTCCCCTCACGCTTGGACAGGTTTTTTTAGAGGGTCCCCAGCACGATTTGACCCCGAAGATGGCCATATAATTACCGAAGCTATAAAAGAAGCCATAGCTAACCCCGTCGAGCGGGACTACGATAAAGCTAAATATCACCGCCGTCCCAAGATATTTGAGTCCAAAAAGGTAGGGGTAGTGACAGTCCCCGAAGAGGAAGAAGAAACCACGCAATCGCCCTTGACTACAGTTGAAGCCGAAAAATCTACTCACGAAGAAATTCAATGGCTCCTTTTGAAAATCGGCTCTAGCCTTGGTCTTGGTGTATGGGTGGCACGCAATGATAGAAATCGTAGCTTCAATGGTATAGCCTTCTCCGACATCGAGAATTTTAGAACAGAATTACCTCGGCAATTTGACGACGCAACAAATAGAACAATAGAGCTTATAGATGTCCTATGGCTCCAAGGAGATACAATCGTTGCAGCATTTGAGGTTGAACATACCAGTGCAATTTATTCTGGCTTGTTGCGAATGGCGGACCTAATAACAATGCAGCCAAATATCAGAATAAACCTTTACCTCGTAGCTCCTGACGACCGTTTTGAAAAAGTATTCAATGAGATAAATAGGCCGACCTTTGGCAGACTCAAACCACCTTTACCAAGGATTTGTAAGTTCATTCCGTATTCGTCTTTAAAGGATGAGATAGAGAACATAGGTGATAGAGTCAAATATATGAAATCAGAATTTATCGAGTCAATTGCTATCAGTTGTGAACCTGATGAAGCTTAGCATTAACAATTGCCAGACATGAAGTGACCAAGGAGAAGAGCAGATTGACCAGATGGTTTATAAGCTTTACGGCCTGACTGATGAAGAAATCGTCATCGTCGAAGGTAAAACATGAGGGATTAAGAATGGCATTACTGGGTTGTATGAAGATTAAGAAATTGGCTTAGGAAAAGTATTATGTGGTTGACAACAAACGCAGAGCGGGATGCCTTGGCTTATTACTATGCGAAAATAAAAAAGCCAAACGACTGGTATGAATTTCCAATATTTTCAAATGGCAGTTGCTCTATTGACGAGATAGATGACGAAACAACCAAACTTTTGGAAGAACGCGGACTTATTAAAGTCAAAGATCTTAGAATGGATGGGATTCGTATCAAACTAACCATGCAAGGATTTGACCTCGGGCATAAATACCACAACCCAATTATCCGAAGCGGTTTGTGGTTCGCCGAGTATAAGTATCATTGGTTTTGGCTTATAGTAGCCTATTTTGCAGGCATTCTTAGTGCCATCATTGTTAATCGGTTTTCATAATAGAATTAATGACCCCCCCCAAATAAATTTGGTAAAAGAGGACCCCCGACGGTGCCGGGGGCTAACAAGAAAATATGACCGGCGACAGTGCCGGGGAAAAATGACAGGAAAATATAACAAGAAAAGAGAACCCCCGACGGTGCCGGGGGCTAACAGGGAAAGATAACAAGAAAATATGACCGGCGACAGTGCCGGAGAAAAAACAACCCCCCAAATAAATTTGGTAAAAGAGGACCCCCCTTTGAATTGATAATTGATTAAGGATTATTGATTATTTAATGAGGAAAACCAGGTAAAATGCACATCAAGATGTAAAATAGGGGGACATGCATGGGGGGGATTTTGGCGGGAATTGTCTTGACATACAGGAGGAAAATGGATATAATTGTTTGGTATAAGATTCTATTGCATCATAAGATAAGGAGTTCCGCTGAGCAGTTTTCGGGGGCGTTATGCGGCATTTTCGGCGGTAATTCAAAGGAAACGATTGAGGAAATCAATCGAAAAGTGGAATGAGAGGCGGCGGCGGTTTTGTTCGTCGGCGCCTTCGCAGGGGCAGGCAAGGGAAGAAGTAGCAATTTTTTGGAGGCTGGATAAAATGAGGAAAACAACCACTTTTCCAGTTTCGGCTGTTTTTCTTTCCAAAACACCTGCATCGAAAGCACTGCATAGAGTTGTCGGGATTAGTTTGTTTTTAATTATTTTCATTTTCAGCATTTTTAGTTCTTATACCATAGCGGGGATACAGGAAAAGCCAGACATTTCAGAAATGGTACAAAGCTCAGACCTTGTCATAAGAGGCAAGGTCACTTCCACTGAATCTCAATGGAAAGAGGACTCTCGAGGAAGGCATATCCATACCAGCGTAACGGTAGAAATTCTTGACAGAATCAAAGGCAACATCAAAGACGGCGTTTTTGCTTTTGAGGTTGTCGGAGGGGCAGTTGATGACATTAGAGAATTTGTGAGTGACACTCCCGCTTTTGAGATTGATGAAGACGCGATTGTGTTTCTTGGCGGAGAGCCCCTGACCGTT
>Ga0307378_10008587_pt1 | contig 13540 bp, 9 predicted proteins | sample UN1MG_FD_202238 | JGI IMG/M metagenome (GOLD analysis project Ga0307378, IMG submission 202238) | Soil microbial communities from Risofladan, Vaasa, Finland - UN-1 | ecosystem: Environmental > Terrestrial > Soil > Coastal area > Acid sulfate soil | place: Finland: Risofladan, Vaasa | collected... | reverse complement strand
TAGGCTGGCTGAGAAGGCGCAGGACACTGTAAGAGTATTTGTATAAGAAAAACCAAGGGGCTGTGAGCATCGGCTTGCAGCCCTTTTTCGTTATCTAAGCCAATCCATAGAATCTCAAATAATCCCTCAGGAAGCCAGTGCATTAGTCGTTGGTATATAGTATTTGGTGTATAACATTTCTACCTAAGGCCAGCATGAGCATCAAACAATCACGCAGGCACGAAGTGATAAAAAATTAGTGCGAACCGCAGGTAGAAATGCGGTTGGGGATTTTGGGCACAGAATTTGGTTGATTTTGATGATTTTTGGTGCTTTTTTTGGTTTTTTAGCGTTTTTTGTCGAAAATTGCTCGATTTGTGCTGCCGGAGGCCAGCATGAGGAACGTTTAGTGTTACGCAGTCCTGAAAGGACGTAGTAAATACAAATAGTACCGAACCGCAGGCAGCACAAAGCAGGTGCACCAGTTATATAGCATTTCTAAGGACTCCATTCTTTGCTACGGTGTTTTTATGATAGTTGTTGATGGAAAGTGTTTAGAGGGTGTTGGTGTTGAGCCTGATATCGTGGTGGCTTTTGACGTGCGTTTTGCCGTAGGCAGGGATGTTCAGTTGGAGCGAGCAAAAGACGAGATGGTGAAACTAATTGAAGCCTCACACTAACCATTGGGGGAAAATCACAAAAGAGTTACCACTTCGTGTATTAAGGGATTTTTGCTAAAGTGTGTCATTAATGACACACAGTGGGTCACACATGACACGGTAAATTCAGAAGTAACAGTAACCACAAGGAAATCTTACGGCTCCCAACCCTTTTTGTTGTAAGAAGTTATGGTATTTCATTGAGTTTACTACTCTTTTGGCACACCTATTGCTTTTATATAAAGTGTGGAAGAATGTCTTGGGTCGTTTTTGCGTTACGATATGCGGTAAGAAAGGAAAGACCATGCTTAAGTCAATAATCAGAAAAGAGATACTTAATAACCTTCTCAGTTACAAATTTTCGATAATATTTGTTCTTTCGGCAATATTGATTCTCGTCAGCATATTCGTTATGTACCGCGATTACTGCCTGGCCCTGGACAATTATGACATCCTGCGGAAGGAATCCAGTAATCGTGTTGAAGTTATTCCGCCAACACCACTTTCTATTTTCGCAAAGGGCCTGGATGAGAATCTGAGCCGCTCCTGGAAATTACAGGGTGTTGGAGTCGAGATCAGCAAGAAACAGAAGTCGCTGAACAATCTTTTCAAGCTTTTTACAGCGCCGGACCTGCTGTATGTCATCAAGGTCATATTGTCTCTTTGCGCTATGCTGTTTACCTTCGATATGGTTTCCGGCGAAAAAGAGACAGGGACACTGCGGCAATCGCTAAGCAACAGCCTGAAAAGGCCGATTCTGATTTTTGGTAAATGGATCGGCGGATTTATCAGCTTTATCCTGCCATTCTTCATAGCTGTGCTTTTAGGCACAATTTTCGTGACCCTATCGCCTATGGTAGATATGAACGCCGAGGATTGGGCAAAGCTGGGGCTGTTCCTCTTGAGCAGTGTGATTTATTTAGCGGTTTTCTTCTCCTTAGGCTTATTAATCTCGTGCCTTACACATCGTTCTTCCACATCTTTGGTCATTTCTTTATTTGCCTGGGCTATACTCGTCTTTCTGATTCCAAATCTTGGTAATATTCTGGCCAGCCAGCTTGTCCGGATTCCGACGGCCCAGCAGCTTGAACTAAAACATCAACAAATCATGATTAGGGCGCGTTTTGAGTACAAACGGATTCCTGAAACTCAACCCGATTCCAAAAAGCTTCTGAAGGCACTTGAGTTCCGCACTATAGCAGAAGGCGATAAATTAGACGAAGATTATCGCAACCGCTTCAATAGCCTGGTAAAAGTATCTCAAAATATCACCCGAATTTCTCCGGCTGCGTCATTTACCTTCCTGGCAACCGACATTATGGGAACCGGTGTGGCAGAAGAACGAAGGTTGAAAAGGGCGGCTCAAGACTACAAGGACTTCGGAGTTCAATTGTATTATAAGAACATGGATGAAGAGAACGAACCCGAACTACCAGATTTCCACTATCAGCGAAGTTCGGTCAAAGAGGTTTTAGGCCGGGGAGGACTGAGCAATTGTTTAGTTCTCATTTTGCTCAACGTACTGTTCTTCACGGGGGCGTATGTGGCTTTCCTGAGGTATGATGTACGATAATCTTAATCAAAGGGAAAAACTATGTTAAAGACAATTATTGCAAGAGAGTTTTTGAACAATATCCTCAATCTGCGGTTTATGATTGGTCTTGTTTTGTGCATCATTGTCACCGTAGCCTGCATTACGATTCTGGCCCATGACTACCAGCAGGAGCTGGCCGATTACAACATCAGGGTAAACCTACAGGATGAAATCCTGGACAATTATGCTAACGCTGACCACTATCGAGTTTTCCATATGATTCGCCCACAGAAGCCGCCTGAACGGTTTCGGCCGCTCATCATTGGCATATCAGGCAACGAAGATTCGGGGTTTTTCGATTATAACCCGCTCCCCATACTCTTTCCTCCTCTTGACTTTCTATTTATCGTGACGATTATTATGAGTTTGCTGGCGATTTTATTTTCTCACGATGCCATAGCCGGGGAACGACAAAGCGGTACGTTAAGATTAGTGATATCCAATTCCATATCCAGAACAGAGATTCTTTTTGGTAAATTCATAGGAGGTACCATCAGCCTGGTCATCCCGTTTATCTTATCACTTCTGGCCGGAGGACTTTATATTTCGATAAATCCGGCTATCCAATGGGATGGTTCTGCGTGGGCGGAACTTGCCTTATTAACCGCAGCTTCGATCACTTTCATCACGTTGTTTTATCTTTTGGGGCTTATGGTATCTACGTTTTCCAGATATTCGACTACTTCGATCCTGAACTGTCTTTTCCTTTGGATATTGCTGATTCTGGTGATTCCCAATGTATGCCCCTATATCTCCGCCCAGCTTTATCGTATTCCTTCGATTAGCGAAAATGAAAGGCGCAAGGATGAAATTGAACGTCATGCTCTTAACGTAGCACGGAAACAAATAAACGAGATTGTAAAAGAATTCAAACTCGAATATGGCAAACTATTTTCTGAATTCGAATCAATGGAATTTGGTGGTATCCATTTATTTAGTGGCGCTAAACCTGAGCATCAAAAGGCGGCCCAGCAGCGAGCAGACACCGATCCTGAGTTTAAGGCGATGATGGATGCATTCGCTGGGGAGGAGGAAAAGGCACGACAAGAACTTCTTGGTATTCGAGAGGAATCGAAAATGCTTGACAAAGACCTGGAGAGAAAAGCTGCTGTGCAAACGAAGCTTGCTAAAAACCTTGCCTGCATTTCACCTTATGCAAATTTTGTTTATGTTGCCAGAGATTTGACAGGAACAGGACTGCGAAGCCTGGATTACTTTGAACAGGCTAAAGACGGATATAGAAATCAGTTACGGCCGTATTTGAGCAAGAAAATAGATGATGCGAGAGAAAAGAATCCGGCAATTGATGACGAGTCTTTGCTGGACGTTAGCGACCGGCCGCGTTTTGTGTTTAAAGAGGAGGCGTTGAAAGACAAATTAAACGAAGTGCTGCCTTACTGGGGGGGACTCGTTTTTTTTAATGTCGTGTTTTTTGTGGCGGCGTTTGCGGGATTCATAATATACGACGTGCGATAGAACAGCGGCTTAAGCCCGGCTATCAGGCAAACCTAAAGCCGGAAGAAAGCAATTACATAACGGAGGGCATGAATAGCCACAATCGCCGAGCGTATAGCATTAGGTAACTGAGGCCAACGCTGGACAATTTCAACGAGGTCTGAGAGTAGTTCTAAGGTGTCAATTTAATCAACTATCAGGTTACCAGAACAAACGGAAGATTGTTTTGGGTAAAGTTAGGTTGGTATTCGCTATCCCACAGGGTAAACTCAGGAGAATTTAGAATTGAGGGTATAGAATTGGTTTTTCCTATCCATTTCGCTCACTAAAGTTCGTTCAGTGGCTGCCAGCGGTCGTACTACAGAAAATACTGAACAGGTCTAACTTTTTCCCGGCTTATATGGACGCCCTCTGTCATTGTTCTAAATCAAGCGGAGCCTATACCGAATCAATCAGTATAAGCCCCGAGTTAATGCAAATCTGTTATCTAAACGACATAATCAACTACTGCGGATTACGGAGCATACAAACGAATATCATCGAAGTACATCATACCTGAACCGCCGGCAACCGGATTACTCCTGTTACCAAGACCAAGAGTAATCGTATTAACATTGGCAAGGTTCACACCCTGGTCGGCAAAGCGCGTCAGGTCGATATTCCATTGGGTCCAGGTTGTTGCCTGCGTGGCATCAGGATTGTCATTATTGACCACTGCATTGCCGTTGAGAGCAACGTACAAATTCTCAGCAGCGTTAGCCACTTCCCCTCTGAACCAAATCATTAGTGTGTTGACGCCTTTGACTGTCCAGTTACGATTGGAAGTCAACGTCAAAGTCGCCTCGGATTTCCCGACAGCATTATCATAAGCAAAAGGCATTGACTGCAAACCGCTGTGAACGATAGACTGCTCGGCAAATGGAGGGTCTAAATGACCAACGGTAGAACCGTTTATTGCCGGGTTGTCGAATCCGTCCGCCCAGGCAAGATATATCCTGTTGCTCCCCGGTTCACCTTCATCAAGGTCATTATAGCTCTCCATATCGTCCACAATCAGGAAGTTGGCCGTAGTGAAGCTCCAGAGAGGACCTGTCCACGGGCTGTCGGCGTTGGCGTTATTAGCCTCATCGATACGCCAGTAGTAGGTAGTATCCCACTCCAACTGTGCGGGTTCATAGCTCTTGGAACCAAGGCTGCCGCTGCCTTTAAGCTCAAGTGAACTTGCATCGGCACCGAAATATACCTCATGTGAAGCACCAAATCCCGGTGTCCAGGTTAGAGTGGGTGTTTGCGTTACATCCACAGCACCATTAGCCGGGTTCGGGCTGCCAACTGCGCCCTGGGTTGTAAAGCTCCAGACATCTCCTTTATGCGTTTCGACAATATCAAACTCATCGACACGCCAGTAGTAGGTCTTGGCCATTTTAAGTGTGCCTGGGCTATAGGTTGCAGTTCCCTGAGGGAGTCCTCCGGTGGCATTGCTGACATCGTCAAAGTTGTCGCCGAAATACACAGTATGTAATTTCGCACCGAAACCCGGTGTCCAGCTAAGGACTGCGTCCAGTTCTACAGACTCGGCGCTATCAGCCGGGTCGGGAAAGTATGCAGTCCTGGGAGGAATACTAAAGCTCCAGATGGGGCCTTTCCATGGACTGTTCGGCTCGGTGTCATTGACTTCGTCGATTCGCCAGTAGTAAGTCGTGCCCGGAATGAGGCCATCGGGATAAGGATAGCCTGGGAAGCCGGCAACAATAAAGGTTGCTGCTTGATTGCCGATGAACGTGCCTTCGGCGCCTTCGCTGACAGCATCAAAATTATCACCAATGTACACATCATGTGTGACCGCAAGGGCTCCGGGCGACCAGCTAATGTTCACCCACGTGTCTGAAAGTAAAGCGCCGTCGGCCGGAGCAGGTCCGAAAGCATATGGCCACGGCTTACTTTCCATGGCGCTGAGTATCTCAACCTCTGACAGAGCGTGGTTGTAAAGCCGGACCTCGTCAGTTATGCCTGCGAAACTGTCTCCGGGTTCTTGATCCGAGCCGATGACCAGATTGCCGGCAGCGTCGCCGGCTTGTGCTGCGGTCTGGGTATCAACCTCTCCGTTCAAATACAGTAGCTTAGTACCAGCCGCACCATCCTGAACAACAGCAACATGGTACCAGCCCGTCTCTGCCACGGCGCTGCCCCAAGTAGGCCAAGTGCCGAAGTACCATGTGGGTGTACCGCTATCGTCGCCGATCCATATACCATAGTAAAACGCACCGCCACCTGATTGCCGGCCCTTGGTTACTATTCCGTTCCAGCCACCGGGTACCTCAGGTACATAAACCCAAGTCGCGAGAGTATAACTGTCCGATGAAGAAAAGGTAATATCAGGCTTATCTGGTATGCTTACAAAGTCATCCGCACCGTCGAATTCCAACGCACCACCTATCTTCCCGACCACCCACTCCGGGTCGCCGTTCAAAGTACCATCGTTCCCATAGCCACTTGAGTCGTAGGCAATGGTCCCGGAGCCTTCATCAAACTTCCACCAGCCGAGAAGCTCTGCATTAGCCGTACCCTTAAGGGCAAAGCTCAGCACCAAAACAAAAGAGACCAAATAAATCAATTTCCTATACATAATAATCCTCCTTTAAGATTAAATATTGATTGTTGATTGAAATGTAAAAGAATTATCTGCGAAGCACACATCTTCCGTTTCCGGCTCTGCGCATTGCATAATAGCTCCTCCTCTATCGAAATTAAAAGAATTGCACCCGTTGGATTAACTCAAAGCCACAGATGCCCGACAGCGCAGGCACAAGCTTCATTAATATTATTTATATCAAATTATACACCTTTCCGTCAATGAAAATCCCCTGATTATATATTTAGCATGCCTCGTTGATATAACTGTGGAGAAGTGCAATGAAAAGGCAGTTAAGTCTATTTGTAGAACCTCACATACCGCCCCCCAGCTTTCAATTTTAAATCGCCTCAGCAGGCCGTGTATCTCGTTAATCGTATCTGGCACAAATTAAGAACAATTTCCGACCACAGCAATTATTTCTGTAGTAAAGGCCATCTTTTATTTCCGAGGTACAGGGATAGTGATGTCGATCTCTTGCACTGAGCCTAATACCGACAGTGGTTCATCGAAATCCTCGGGCCTGCCAACAGCAAGGATTTGTATCTCATCGGGCCTTAGATATTTCTTAGAAACGCGGAGAATATCCTCTTTGGTGACCTTCTCAACGTTTTTTTTGGTCTTCTGTAAAAAATCCAGCGGATAGTCAAAGTACACATAGGTCATCAACCGCCCTACAACTTCGCCCTTGGTATCGAAGTTGAATACAAACGAGTTGAGATAGCTGTCTTTGGCCAGGGCCAGCTCCTCGTCCGTAACCTCACTTTCAGTCATCTTTCTGACCTCTTCGGTCATAGCACGAATTGCCTTTACGGTAGCCTCCGATTTGGTCTGGCAACCAACATAAAAGAGGCCGGGAAAGTCATAGTTGGCCGAATAGATTCCGAAAACAGAATAGGCCAGTCCCTCACGAGACCGTACATTTTTGAAAAGACGGCTGGTAAATCCGCTGCCGAGAATGCGATTCATCAGAATTAACGCAAAATAATCAGGGTTGTTCCTCAAGCCGCCGATATGTCCAAGGTAGATGTTCGACTGGTTGACATCGTCTTTACGAATCACATTCACTGTTTGTTGGAATTCATATTTTACCGGCGGGACCTTCGGTAATTCCATATCGACTTTCTCCCACCCTTCGAAAGCTTTTTCGATTTTCCTTATAATTATGTCGGTATCGAAATCACCCCAAATCCCAAGCATCATATTGTTGGGGCCAAAGAACTTTTTGTGAAAAGCAACCAGGTCATCACGGCTGATGCTGCCGATTGTGGCATACTCGGTATGCCTGGCGTAAACACTGTCAGGACCGTAGATGAGCTTCTCAAATTCCCGGGCGGCTATTGACCCGACATCATCGTTGCGGCGGGCAATAGAACTGCGATGCTGGATCTTTGCCAGCATGATTTTATCTTCGCGAAAAGCAGGATTCATCAGCACATCGGCCAGGATGTCCAGCCCAACATCGATATCTTTTTCCAGCGCAGAAACAAAGGCCGAAGCCGAATTTAGACCGATGCCGGTTTCCACCGAAGCGGCTATAAGCTCCAACTGTTCGTCAATCTCGTCACCCGTCCTGCTGACTGTCCCACCTGTGCGCATCACTGTTCCGGTGATGGCAGCCAAACCAATCTTGTCGGGCGGCTCATAAATCGAACCGGCCCGGATGCGGGCTGAGACACTGATAAGCGGCAGTTCATGGTCTTCAAGCAGAAACAACTGCATCCCATTTGCAAGGGTAACCTGCTGAACCTCCGGGATTTGAATATCACCCAGTTTAGAATATTTCAACTGTTTGTAACTAAGGGGGGAGTTTTGCGTACAGCTTGTGACTGCAAAGCACAATACAAGAATTCCAAAAATAACAGTTCTCCCGGGGGACAATTTATAAGCTCTCATTTCGCTTCTCCTGCTAAAAATCATTTTTCAGTAATGGTCGTATCGATAATGCCCACTGTCTGGTTTTTGGTTGTAAAATATTGTTCGGCAACTCGCTGGATATCCTCAGCGGTAACTTTATCGATATCGTCGAGCTGCTTAAACAGATTTCGCCAATCGCCGGTAACAACATCGTAGAAAGTCAACTGGGAAGCAAGTCCGGAATTGGAATCAAGCTGCCGTATCAGGCTTGCCCTGCTGCGAGTTTTAGCTTTGGCCAGCTCTTCCGGTAATACCGGTTCGTTTTTCAGCTTTTCGATTTCAGCGTAGATGGCCTCTTCACATTCCTGGTTTGTATGATCCCTGGCCGGTACAGCATAAAACAAAAACAAAGCCGGATATTTGTTTCCGGGCATGCCCGGAAATCCCGAGGCGGCAACAGCAACCTTCTTTTCTTTGACAAGACTTTTATATAAGCGTGACGTGCGACCGATACCTGCAATCTCCGTGATAGCATCAAAGACCGCATTATCTGAATGGTTAATATTCGGCTTATGATAACCAATCAGTACAAAAGGCTGCGCAGGGTCCTGTACAATTACGCGGCGCTGCCCGAGCTGCGGAGGTTCGACTGTTTCCACCGGGTCGGGCTTGGGGCTGCTGGGAATTCGACTAAAATATCTTTCCGCCAGCTCTTTTATTTGCTGCGGATCCACGTCCCCGACTATCGCAACGGTCAGATTGCTCGGCAAATAATACTTTTTGAAAAACATCTCAGCTTCGGAACGCGTGAGAGTCTCCAAGTCACTCATATGCCCAATTATCGGCTCACCGTAAGGATGTGCTTTGTAAGCAATGGCCAAGAATTCCTCTAACAGACGTCCGACAGGCTGGCTTTCGGTGCTCAGACGCCGCTCCTCCATTACCACGTCTTTTTCTTTATAGAATTCCCGCAGCACGGGATTGCCGAACCGGTCGGATTCCATAGACATCCAAAGTTCGATTTTATTGGAGGGAAGACTGACTATATACTGAGTAGCATCCTGGCTGGTATAAGCATTGAAACCAGCGCCGCCTTCCCGGACAAATGCCTCCTCAAATTCATCATGTACCAGGTACTTTTGGATTTCTTCCTGTGCTTGCTTTAATTGCTTCTGCAGGTCCTCCAGCTTTACCTTATCCGCCCTGTCACCTTTCCTTCGCTCGAGTTTCATCGCCTCAAACGCCTGGTCCGCCCGTTCCAAAGCCCTGGCTTCCAGCTTGTAATCTTTAGTTCCGATGGACCTGGTTCCCTTAAATGCCATATGCTCAAACAGATGTGCCATGCCCGTAATTCCCTTGACCTCGTCAACCGCACCAACATCGGCGTAAGTGTGGAATGAAACCACCGGAGCTTCGTGCCGTTCAAGGACTAAGAATTTCATACCGTTGTCCAATGTAAATTCCGTCATCCGCTTTTCGAATTTCAATAAATCCTGAGCCTGGGCTGATTTTGGAGCCACAGTGGTCATAACAAAAAGCAGAAGCATCACGCCAATTACAACGGACCTTAATTTTTGGATTTTATGCTTCATATCGAATACTCCTGTGCTATTACATACTTTCGTGTTCTTTACCTTAGACACAGAAAAAACAGGTGCCCTTATGGCAATATTTTCAATAACAGATATTGATAGTCAAATCTTTTTTTCAAAAGTCGAAAAAGAACTCATAGAAACGGACAATTCCCCGGACTAATTGTACATAAAGTACGCCGTCGCTTTGCAATCATCACTTACTCCTATCCTTACCCAGTGCGCTGAAAAACCATCCGGAAAAACGTGGTATCCATATCCTCTCTCGCCCGGGACTTTAACCGGCTGGTACGATTTCCACGTTCCATTACCGAGAAAATCAACCTCTATCCAGAACCATACATCCTGCCTCGAGTCATGAGCAAGATGCACGACCTTCTTATCAAAGCCGGTCATCAGAAACGGGTCCGATACCGTTCCCGCTTTCACAGGTGTTTGCCACCATGGCCCACCCCAGCCGCAGGGCTTACCCATCGACCACAAGTCATCAATATTTCCAAACCACAAACCCGACTGAGGCTGTCCCTGGTCATGGTCAATCTGATCGGAAGCCATGACAAATAATCCTCGCCAGCAGCAAAAATCAGGAACCACTCGCAAATGACTGCAAATTGGACGAATCCCCCATATCTGCCCATCATAAGCAAAAGGCGGAAGGTCGTAAAACATCCCGTGAATATCCATCAACAACCGTTCAGTCTGAGCATGACGGATACGCATCCATTCGGTGTTCCATGCATGATCCCAGGAGTGTCCGGCCTTGGGAAGCAGATAGCGAAGCCATTTACCCTGAACGAGCACGCGAAGCACAACACAAGATTTCGTCCAGCCCGTGGCGTAAATCGTATGACCGCCGTAAGAGTCACCGGAGGCGTTGCCGTGGACTTCCACGAAAGGATTTCGCTCGATAATCGTCCATTTTTTACCATCCCATTGAGCCAATCGTCCGGCATCTCTGAGGCCAAGAAACTCTTTTTGGTCATAAGTATTATTGGCAACAACAACCCGACCCTGGGCGGTATAAGCGCTTTTGAAATGTTGTTTGGCATTTGTGATTTTCAGCTCTTTAACCAGATCGAACAGGAGCTTTGCCTTAAGGCTATGCACGTCAACCTCCCAGAAGCTGCCTTCCATACCAAGGAAATAGACTTTATTTTCCGGGTCGGTCAAGTGGCTCACAGTAGCGGTCAAACGATAGTTCTTGAGTGCTTCAATCGTTCGGACGTTTCCATCGGCATCAATGGCGTGCGGGCCGATGAACGCCTGCCCGGATGGCCAGTGTGCCATCCGATTTGCAAACGTGCCGGTAATCGAGGCCGGATGCCGCCGCATCGTCATATCTTCGCTTATCTCATAAAGACCGAGCCCCTCACCCTTAATGTGCGAAACATACCCAATCGCCCACAGCTTGTCCGCCCAGGGAATCAGCGCTCCAATGCCGGCTTCCGAGTTACTGCCCAAACCCCGGGCCATAACCGTCAGATTCGGAAACACCCCGTTTACCTGAATCGGAAGTTGTCCGGCACCAGTATTGTCGCCGGAGGGAGTATTCGCATCAAGACCCTGAGCCTGCCCATATCCGCTGCCGAGAACCAACACCCACAGGACAGTTAAAGCGAACCATGCCCAATGCCGGAGATTTGTTGAATTACATCTTTCTGAATATTGCAACCTTCCGCATTGTTTCATAATGATTTCCTTCCTCAAAAATCTCAGAGCACCTGCTTAAAATCATTGTCTCCGAATTGGTTACAAAATTTAGGCTAAAGATATTACGGTCAGCCAACTATGTCAATGATTAAAATTCCCAATAAGACAATAGTGCAGTATATTGAATTCTTATCAATGAAATGAAATGTATTCAGGATCAGACAAGTACACAGCTAAATGAATAAAATGAGGTGTCGATAAAAAACCGTTGCTGAATAAGCCGAGTTCTCAATACAGAAGTCAGAAGCTAACTTTTTTCCGGGGCGCCAACTATCGCTTTCCGGCCTAAACGCCGACAGCTCTCACAATCACACACGCCAATGTGCTTTAGATGTGAGACCCCGGCTAACCTCCTGGTTTCAATCAACTTCGCTCCCTTAGTCTCCATCTTGCGAAGTGCAAGCTTGGCTTCCCTTTTATTATGTGAGCCTACTGCATCGACTATAACGGTTACTTGTTTACCTCGCTGCAATAATCCCAGTGCGGTGGCCCCAACAGCACCTTCGAGACTGATACCAATGACAATAAACTCGTTGGCTCGCACTTCACTGAGCAATCTGTCAATCCGCGGCTCATTAAACGGGTCAATGCACCGCTTATGAAGTATGATCTGCTTGTACCTTCGCAGCATATCTCTCGGCAAATCAGTATTTCCATCGGCCGCAAAACTTACACGGTTATTAAATAATGTGTAACGTATTTTCTTCTGGCCATCCGTGCCATCAATACAGTAATCGACCTGTGGTTCCCCATTATTATTGGCGTGAACCTCAGCGGTCGAAATTATGGGGACATTCCTATATCTTGCCCAAGCCATCACCCTGCGAATATGTGCTAAAACCCTTCTGTGGTTTCCGATGCATGCTTTGCCGCCAGCCAGTAGAAAGTCCTTCTGTGTATCAATATCCACTAAAATCTGCTTACGCTTTGCTCTGACCAACTGTAGAATCATTTTAGGGCTTCCTTATCCTGGCTTCTACGATTCAGTCCTATAATGAATACGTCTCAGCCAACAATCAGGTTCACTGCTTCTTATCGAACAGTCCGTGCACTCACTTTAATTACAGCAAAATCACAAAAGCGATTTCAACCTTAGCCCAAACGGCTGTTATTCTGTATAATACATCTGCTGAATGCTCGTTATCGTTTTAATGTGTGTTTTTTTGACTTGATTTTACAAATGGCACGTACCTTAAAGGAATATCCTTCGGTCTTACTAAAACCCGAGGACATAGACAGCAAAATCGATTTTGTCCGGATTTTCGGACGTACCGGCCCGGTCCATATCGAAATCGGTTCCGGCAAAGGGACCTTCCTGCTTAATCAAGCAAGAGCCAGGCCGGGTGACAATTTCCTCGGTATCGAATGGGCCCGTAAATACTACCGCTATGCAGTTGACCGCATCGGCCGATGGGGTCTGACAAACGTACGGATAATCCGGACCGATGCCGCTGTTTTTTTAGCTGATTTTATTACCGACAGCTCCGTAGAGTGTTTCCATATTTATTTTCCCGATCCCTGGCCGAAAAAACGTCACCACAAAAGACGTTTCATCAGCCCGGCCAACCTGGAGCATCTAATTCGCTGCTTAAAGACGGGGGGACAATTAAAAATCGCCACCGACCACGCAGATTATTTCGAAGTGATACAAAAGTTAATCAACAATAAGGACAAAGGGCTTGAAGAAATTCAATTTCTCCCCACGGTCGGTGTAGATAAAGGAGAATGGGTCGGCACAAACTTCGAACGCAAATATCTCAAAAACCAAAGGCCGATTTATACCATCGCTGTGAAAAAAATATAAATTCCATTTATAAGCGTCACCGCTCCCTGCAAGCGACGGACCGCAAATCAGTATTTTGAGCTGCGCGGCGCTTTTAGCAAGGGTCCATAACTCTTTATCATGCGGTGACGCGGCCCAATGGAACGCCAATAACCGACCCATTGGAGATTTTCTCGCACATTAAGATCAACCTCTGCCCAGAAGACGCCTTCTTTGCCACCGCTACCGGCCAGTATTCTTCCCATGGGGTCGATAACGAGACTATTGCCGTCGTACACC
>Ga0307378_10008583_pt1 | contig 13545 bp, 7 predicted proteins | sample UN1MG_FD_202238 | JGI IMG/M metagenome (GOLD analysis project Ga0307378, IMG submission 202238) | Soil microbial communities from Risofladan, Vaasa, Finland - UN-1 | ecosystem: Environmental > Terrestrial > Soil > Coastal area > Acid sulfate soil | place: Finland: Risofladan, Vaasa | collected... | reverse complement strand
GCCGATGTACGCGGTCCTGGCGCACAAGAAGGGCATCGCCATTCCGGGCACGCCAACCGAGGTGGGACTCCATGTCAACGGCAACAGCGGCTGGGGGCGCATCATCTTCGAGCTGCAAGACTCCTCCGGCCAGCGGTGGATCTCCCTCGGCGCCCAGGCGAAGGACGACCCGGCGTCGCTGCTGCCGAAGGAAGTCCTCGACCGCTTCCCTTCGCCGGGGATCAGCGACTGGAACACCGATGACGCGTGGGCCCTCAGCCGGATCAACTTCGACGGCTGGCGCTACGTGGGCGTCCCGCTGCCCGGCAACTATCCCGGCGAGAACTACCCCTGGCCGGCCAACAGCCAATGGCGCTGGGACAAGGACGGCGTCGTCCACTACCCCCTGACGCTTCGGAAACTGGTCGTCGAGCTTCCCGAGAAGGTGCTGCACCTCCGCACCTGGGCGCCCCCGCCCCGGCCGGAGATCTACCTCGGCGAACTGTTCGCCGGCGAAGGCGACACCGCGAAGCTCAAGGACTCCGTCGCCGAGTAACCCGAGCCCCTCCGCAATGAGATTAGCCTCTGGCAGGCACTGGGGCGCTGAGGGGAGGGGGGTGGCACCTGGCGCCACGGCCCCTACTCCGACGCCTTCGAGTACCACTACGTGGCGGCCGTGCTGCTGAACACGCCGGAAAGCAAGTTCCACGGCAGCGACTGTAGCGGACCATGGACCGCATGGTCCGGTTTGAGGGCAGATTGAGCCCGGCGTGACGACGGATCCGAGCGGCTCTCGCGGTGCTGGGGCCGCAAGGAACGGCCAGTAGTCGACAATGGGAAGGCGACAGTCGCGCCCTGGCAGCCTCCAGGACGCGTCATTCAGTGCGCTTCCAGGAGAGCACGGCGCAAGGATGAGCATCATCCAGACAGTTCTGGGTTTCCCCGGGGCCCTTCTCGTTGGGCGCGCAGTGCCGGCCGCTGGGAATCTGCATCTGCTGCGGGGAACTCGATTGTCAGGATCTTCTTGGCGGCGATCTCGAAGGCGACCCAACCCTCCGGGTCGACGGCCAGTTCGGCCTCGGGTACTTCCTCCAGGCTGACTATCCGCGCCGCGAGCCAGCGGGGGCCTGTGTCAGCCGGCAGGGCGAACGACGCCTGGACACGCTCGACGGGCGACTGGGTCGCCGCGGGGCCGGCGAACCCGCCGTTGAGGCGCAACCGGCTGTTGATCGTCCGCTCGGACGGGTTGAGAAGCCGGACGATCCATCCCCGGCCGCTCTCGCTCTGCTTGACGCCGCTGATGTGCAGACCGTCCGGCTCGACTTCCAGGAACGACTTGGTCAGCGGCTGGCTGCCATGGGGCGTCGGCCCGACCTGGACGACGCGCAGGTCGTGGCAGAATCGCTCGGCCTGCTGCCAGAGCCCGGCTGCACTCCCGTCGCCCTCGTGCGGCAGCAGCGCGTAGCGGAACCTGTGTGGCCCCAGGCACTGCGACCCCTTGTCCAACTGGCTGTAGTTGGTCATCTCCAGGGCGGTCACGCAGATTCGTAACGGGAAGCATCTCAGCAGCGTCAGGCTGAGAGTATGGGACTCGTCCTCGTGGGCCTCGTAGGCCTTCAGTCCCTCGTTCAGCAGGGCGACGCCGGCCTCGCCGTCGCTGATGTCCACGAATCGGTCCATCGGGTGCTCGGTCTGCGGCTCCTCGCCGAACGGCGCAGGATCCGGCCGGGCGATCGGGCGTGTGACGACGTCGAACGGCGTCTGGGCAGTCACATGGTCCGCCTTCACGCCGGTCGGGAAGGAAACCTGGAGGTAGTGGTCCTCGGCGGTGTTGTCCAGCTCTGTGACGATCTCGACCCACGGTTGGCCCCGGCGCAAGGTTACCGTGTTGACGATGCGATAGGGCACGTGGTGGCCATGACGTTGCGTCTCATCCTCGGACCGGCCCCGCGGCAGGGCCCAGTCGATCTCCACGCGGAGGCTCGTCGCCAGCTCGCCCTCGCGGACGACCGAGACGGCGGCCCGGGCGTTGAGCGTGGTGTAGACGGCGTCGTTCGCGACCGGGTGGCGTTCCCACGGGTTGCCGATCTCGCTGCTGTCCCGGAAGTACCCCATGTTCGTCCAGACGCGCCCCGTGGCCTTGTGCTGGACGGTCAGGGCCCCGTCAGACTGAACGGTGACGGCGAGGTGCTCGTTCTCCATGATCTGCGGGGCGATGAGCATCGTTCGCCTGGCGCGCCGCAGCTTCCTCGCGAGCGGCCGGACAAAGAACGTGCGGTAGCCCATCGGCGGGACGTCCGACAGCTCCGCGTAGAGGCGGTGGCGTCGCATCTGCATCATGTTGGCGCAGTCGTTGGGCGACTGCACGATCGTGTACCTGGGCAGGAGCTGGAGCTTCTGCGTCGCGGCGACGTTGCCCGCCTCGTCCACGAGGTCGAAGTCCTCCGCCTCCAGCTCGGCGGGCACGTCGAGGACGAGCTCGGCCACCTCCGTCCGTCGCTGGGGGGTCGGGTTCCAGGCCACGACGGCGACCTCCTCCGGCGACCGGGCTGACAGGTCGATCGCGCCGGCGACGTCCATCAGGGCCCGCTCCATCACGCACGTGCTGATCTCGCGCGCCTGCCGGGAACGGAAGAGCATGTCATCGGACACGACGTCGCGGCTGCACCCGCCGATGGAATCGTGGCCGTGGTTGCGGAGGAGCCAGTTCCACGCACAATCAAGGAAGCCCCGCGGGAACGGGGCCCCCAGGAGCGATGCGAAGACCGCCAAGGGCTCCGCATAGGCCCCCAGGGCACGCTCCGTGACGTAGTTGTCCTGCTTGATGTCCGTCCGGGCCGACGTGATCCAGCCGTACAGCGCCGAGCTGCTTCCGGGCGTGAAGTAGTGCCTCATCTCGCCGCGGACCACGGGCAGACTGTCCCGGTCCACGCTCTCACACACCGCGCGCTGGAAGTCCTCGAACGTGCTGTGGAAGACGTCCGCTTCCTCCGCCAGGGCGGCGTCGCAGTCGGCGATCATCCTCACCTCGCGGACGTCCGGGCAGGAGGAGTCGTGACCGGCCGACCAGAAGCGGTGAGGCGTTGTCCACTCGCCGTCCTGCTCCGCCAGAGCCTGGCGCGCCCGCACGGGTACCTCCTCCGCGTGGTAGGCGTACTTCGGGTGGGCGTACTGCGCGTCCAGGTCGGCCAGGAGCGGATCGGCGAACCGGAACGGCCCGTGCCCGGCCCCCCACGCCACCTGACGGCTGTTCTCGTCGGCCATGCCCCAATAGACCGGCCGCTGGATGACGTACCACACGTTGTAACGGGGACGCTGCGCGAGGCGCGATCCCACCAGCCGGGAACCGTCCGGGCCCTCCCAGATGAACTCCGAGTTCGGCGAAACCAGCGTGTTGACCCCGCGGTAGAACGCCGCCATGGGAATGCCGAACCCACGGTAGACTTGCGGCATCTGCGAGATCTGCCCCCAGGAGAACGGAGAGTAGCCGGTCTTGCTCACGTGCCCCAGGTCCTTGGCGATCCGGTGCCCCAGCAAGAGGTTCCGTATCAGCGACTCGCCACCCACGCAGAACTCGTCCGGCAGGACGAACCACGGGCCGACCAGCAGCCGCTTGTCCCGGACGTGCTTGCGGACCCGCTCCTTCCGGTCCGGGCGAATCTCGAGATAGTCCTGGATGGGCACGGACTGCGAGTCCAGGTGGAACGAACGGAAGCCCGGCTCGGCCTCCAGGATGTCCAGCAGCATGTCCAGCATGTACACCAGCATGTGGCGCGTTCGCTGCATGGAGTACCGCCACTCGCGGTCCCAGTGGGTATTGGAGATGAAGTGGCACTGGGGCCGCGATCCGTCGCTGGATGTGCTCATCATGGGGTCCTCTCGTCAGGCAGCCGGCAAGCGCCTCGGCTACAGGATGACCTTCAGGATGTCGTCGAAGCCCCGACAGAAGTGGCTGCACAGCGCCCGAGTGCCGCTCTCGACGATGTTGCCGCCGCTTATGCCGATCCCCGCGAAGCCTGCCAGGCGGATGGCGCAGACGCCGGCGCCGCTGTCCTCGATGCCCACCACGTGGTGGCGCTGCTCGAACGGGATGCCCAGCCCGACGCGGCAGACCTCCGCGTACAGCCAGGGGTGCGGCTTGGGCGACAGCTCCCCGAGCGTGCCGGGCCCCACCCCCTTCCGCATCGGGAACCCCGCCGTGATGATCGCGTCGTAGAAGTCCACCGGGTCGTCCATCCCCAACGTGCGAAACGCCGAGACGATCTCCGGCCAGGCCTTCTCGTGGAGCCCCGAGGTCACCAGACCGATCCGGATGCCCTCGCTCTTCAGGGCGAGCAGGAACTCCTTGAGCCCCGGGCTGGGCTCAAACGCCCCGACCCGGCCCCGGCCGGCCAGGATCTCCGCCATCTCGCGGTGCGTGTGCTCGAAGTAGTGCGTTCGGGCCTGCTCCACCGTCCTGTGCGGGCAGTACTTGTCGATGCAGTACTGGAGGTGCTCGGAGACGCTGTGCCCGGAGACGTGAGGCAGGTCGCTCTCCTCCAGCCGAAAGCCCGGGTCGCCCAGCAGGCTGGCCGTCGTCTGCTCGATGATCCAGATCCAGAACGCCTCGCTGTGCACGCTTGTGCCGTCCAGGTCCATCAGGACCGCCTGGACGGGCTTGCGAATCTCGACCGGGTGCACGGGGTAGTAGGCAGGATACCCCATCGCCGACCTGACGTACGCAAGCGTCCGGTCCTCGAACGCGATGAACTCCACCTTGCCGTCGCCCGTGGCCAGGACGGCCCTCACGCCGTCGCGGCCGACGTGGAAGCAGCCATCGCTGCAAGCGCGCAGCGGACGGAATCCGTCGCTCTGGCCGAGCTCGCCAAGCCCAGCCAACTCGATCGATCCATCCGCCATCGCCGTGCTCTCCCGTCCATCCAGTCCGCGAGCTTCCTGCCCGCCAAGGCCTCACGCCGGCGAGGCGAGGCCGCATTGTCCCGCCCGCCTCGTGCCGGCCGGGATGCGCTCATGGGGCACCAGGCCTCCGTCGCCTTGCGTCCGGAGTATCCCAGGCGGTCAGGCAGGGGGCAAGCCTTAGCGTGGATGCGCTTGCCGATGTCAGGGGGTGCGGCTTTCCCATTGGCGAAGGAGCTCGCTGATCTGCACGGCGAAGAAGGGGTGGTTCCGGTTCGACGTGCCCGAGGTGCGGCTGACGGCCATCGACGCCCCCGAGGCCCTGCTGGGCCGGCAAAGCCTCTCCTACGACGCCGCCAACCACGTCGTGATCGGCCTCACCGAGCGGAAGGTCAGCCGGTACTTGCAGACCGGCTGGCCGTGGGCGCTGGATGTCCGTACGATGGAATGGTCCGAGCTGAAGCCGCCGGGCCCCGCCCCCGTCGGGCAGTCGACGGGTCGCTGGAACACGCTGTGGTACGATCGGGCCCATAACGTGCACCTCCTGGTCAACTTCGTCCGGCGCGACCGGGAGGAGCTCTACGACGGCGGCGTCACCGAAACGTGGGCGTACCGGTACAGGCAGACCACACGAGGAAAGGATGGATCATGAGCATACACCTTGCCGGGGGCGTCTGGATGTGCGTCGCGTTGCTGGGCTTGGCCGTCGGAGGCGCCGCGGCCTCGGACAGCCCGATCCCCGGCCGCAGCGGCGAGAGGCCAAAGCAGGCCGGTCAGAGGGCCCCGCGCCAGAAGGCGCCGGCCGACCGGGCCGGGAGGAAGCCGCAGCCGAACGTCCCGCCGCCGGACGTGAGGGACTTCCACTACGGCGAGGCGGCCCGGCAGGTGTTCGACCTGTGGCAGGCGAAGTCCGCCGTGCCCACGCCGCTGGTGCTGTTCATTCACGGTGGCGGCTTTCGCGGCGGCGACAAGCAGGCCGTCTCGCGCGAGCTGCTGGCGCAGTGCCTGAAGGCGGGAGTATCCTACGCGGCGATCAACTACCGCCTGACCGACGAGGTCCCGTTCCCCCAGACGCACCTGGACTGCGCCCGGGCCCTGCAGACGCTCCGCCACAACGCGGGCAAGTGGGGCCTCGACCCGAAGCGCGTCGCCTCGACGGGCGGATCGGCGGGGGCGGGCATCTCGATGTGGCTGGCCTTCCACGACGACCTGGCCGAGCCCGACAGCAAGGATCCCGTCGCGCGGCAGTCCACGCGTCTGACCTGCGTCGCCGTCAGCAACGGCCAGTGCTCCTACGACCACCGCTTCAACAAGAGCATCGGCCTGCCGGGCTTCGAGAAGCACCCCTTCTTCCTGCCGTTCTACGGCATCCAGGCCGACGAGATCGACTCGCCCCGCCAGAAGGCCCTCGCGAAGGAGGCCGCGGCCATCACGCACATCAGCGCCGGCGACGCCCCGGCCTGGCTGGACTACAACGTCCCCAACGAGCCCGTGACCGAGAAGACCTCGCTCGGCGCGATCGTGCACCATCCGACCTTCGGCGTGGTCCTCAAGAAGAAGATGGACGCCCTCGGCATCGAGTGCGTCGTGCAGTGGCCCGGGCACCCCAAGGAGGGCCGCATCCCGGCCTTCGACTTCCTCCGCAAGCACTTCGGCATGGCCGGGAAGGACGCGTCCGACAAGTAGCCGCCAGGAAGGGCATTCAACATGGAGGCGACCTGGATGGAGGAGGCCGGGCCCGGCCGGAATCCGGCGCGCCTCGGGCCGCCGACGCCCTTACTTGACAGGCGGCTTATGTCCCATCGGATCGCCCTGGCGTTCGCGCCGAGCTGGGGTTGCTTCCTGACCGTTTCCGCCCGTGCCCGGACGCCCGCCGCGGCGGGTGGATCGCTTTCGGGCGTGGACGGCTGGTGCGCGCTCTTTGCCCGCAGCGGGCGGATCGAGAAGGCATCGGTCGCGCTGCCGGGACCGGTGCGGCGAGTGCTGGTCACCGACCTGGCGCGCCAGGTGGAGTTCGACGTCAGGACGGGCGCCAGGAGCGTCGCCATCTCGCCCAAGGGCCCGCAACGGTCCAGCGACCAGGGGACGATATTCGTCGAGGCGCCGGACGTGGTGCCGCGGCCTTACTTGCCGAACACGGCCCGGCCCCAGTGGGTGCGGTCGCCGCTGTTGCGGTCCGTGCCGTTCCACATGAGCTGCCTCAGGCGCCGGCGTCCGTCGGCGCTGTCGTCGACGCCCAGGTCGAAGCGGACCTTCATGCCCTCCTTCGGCACGAAGCCCAGCGCCTCGAACGGGATCGCCGCCTGGAGCGTGTAGCCCTTGCCGTCCACGTTGGGCGACACGTGCATCCGGCAGTCGTACTGCTTCGGCGAGTGGGCGAAGTACCAGCGGCACTTGCCGCCCGGCATGCCGCCGCTGAGCAGCACCTGGCGGTCGCCGAACATCAGTTTCCCGCCCTTGTCGGGCTCCTCGTGGCCGACGAACAGCTCGATGCCGTCGCCGCTCCAGATCATGTCCGCATCGTGCTCGTTCTTCCTCGGCGTGGCGTCGGTGATGTTGGCCAGCAGGTGGAGGTACTTCTCGTCCCAGCAGAGCTTGAAGGCGCACTCGACCCCGCCGGCGTCGGCGCCCAGCACGAGGCGTGTCGACGGCACCCGCTCGGATGGCGTGCCGGGCCAGTTTCGCCCCGTGCCGTCCAGTTCGATGGGCCCGGCGGCGTGGGGGATCTTGGCGACCTTCCTCGACGCCCCGCCGCCGCGGAAACGCGGATCGTCGTAGACGAACGCCGCCCGCCGACCGAACTGCACGTCGTAGATGCCGTAGTTCGTCTTCATCATCTCGTCGAGCATCGTCCGCCACGGGCGGTCGGCCACGCCGATCAGCCCCGTGTTGCCGTTCTCGCCGTTGTACTTGCTGAACCACCGCCCCGTGATGGACTGGTCCACCAGCGTGAACCACTCGATGCCCACGACGTACTTCGTGGCCGCGGCCTGCTCGACGTAGTTGCGGTAGCCCAGCCCCCGCTCGCGCTGGTTGGCCACGTCCTTGCCGCCGCCCGGCAGGAGGCTGTCGGAGGGGCTGGAGAAGTAGAACTCGCTGAGGATCATCGGCCGCCCGCCCGTCCAGGCGTGGATGCGATCGAGAAAGTCCCGGTCGATGCTGTACGTGTAGTAGTTGAACGACATCACGTCCACGTACTTGCCGCAGATGCGGGAGAGCTGCTCGTTGTTGATCGTGCCGGACTGGAACCGGTTGCCCAGCAGCATGTGGTTGCGGTCGTGCCTGCGGAACGTCCCGGCCACCAGGCGGAAGTACTCCTCCAGGAACGCCCCGGTGAACTGCTCCACGTCCCCGGCGGCCGCGCGGGTCGTCACGGCGAGGCCGCGGTCCGCCAGCGCGTCGAACGATCCGGCCTTGGCGGCCCAGGCCTTGTTGAACGCGTCGATCGTGCCGTACTTGTCCTTCAGCGCCGCTACGAGCCGGCGCTTGCACGCGAACTTGCCGCTCAGCGTCGGCAGGACCTTCGGCAGGTCCTCGTAGAGCGGCTCGTTGACCAGGAAGTAGCCGATCAGCAGCGGGTCGTCGGCGTGCGGGGCGACGCGCCGGGCGAAGAGCTCCTCGACCTTCCGGCGGTTGGCCTCGTCGAAGGGGTCCCACGCCCCCGTCACGCCGGGCAGTGGCGGCAGCCCGTCCCATTGGCTCAGCGGCAGGTGGGCCACGTAGGGGAAGCTCGCCGCCTGCTGCGGCTTGCGGAACACGGCCGAGAACGCCCCGGCCGAGTTGAAGCCCCATTTCCGCACGCGCACGATCATCGCCTCGATGTACTCGTCGAGGTCGTAGGGCCGGTTCGTCTTGCGGATGCGGTTGGCCAGATGGAACGACACCGCCGTCGGATCGCCCGCCCGCCATGCCGTGGCGAACTCGCCCGCGTGCGGCGGCAGCCACTGCCAGATCCCCTCGCGCCCCTGGACGTACGTGTAGTCGTCGCACGGGTTGAACGCGCAGACGCCCAGGTGGAAGAAGGCGTTGCCGGCCGGGTCCACCAGCACCCACCGCCCGCCGGCCTGCTGGACGTGGAAGAAGCCCGTCTTGGTCAGGCCCAGCTTCGCGCCGCTGTCGGGCAGCCCGCCGTACTCATCGAGCCGGGGCGGGTCCAGCGACCCCAGCCACTCACCCTCGGCCGCCACGTCGGCGGCGAGCTGCTCGACGCGGGTGACCTTGCCCGCGTAGTCGCCCGCGGCGCTCTGGCCGAACTTGTCCACCAGCACCTTCGGCCCGGTCGGCCCCGCCGAGGCGCCCGAGGCGATCCGCACCTGGTAGTCGCCGGCGTTGCGGTCGTAGGGGGCCTGGAAGAACCACTCGAAGATCTTCCAGTTCCACTCGCGGTTGTCCTGGAGCTGGATGTAGCTGTAGGGCGGCAGGCGGAGGGCGGTCTGCCGGCCCTCGTAGTTGCCCAGCGTGAACTGCTCGGCGTGGCCCTGGAAGAGGAAGGGCTTGGCGGGCTTGTCCTTTGGAAAGGGCCGGGCGTCGCCCGCGCCGGCCTGCCACGTGCCGCCCTGGGTGTAGTTGAAGTCGATGAGCATGCCCATGCGGAAGCTCTTCACGTCGGCGGGCATGGCCGAGAAGGCCAGGCCGATCGCCCCGTCGGCCCCGCAGGTCAGGGCGACCTTGCCTCCCCCGGCGTAGGAAAGGGCGACCTTGCCGCCGTCGATGCGCTTCTCGATCGGCTTGAGGGCCTTGTCGCCCTCGCCGCGAAGCTCGGGGTAGCGCAAGGTGAACGTGCCCATCGCGCCGGCGTCGATTTCCACGCCCTCCTCGGCCGGGCGGAAACGCAGCTTGGCGGGCTGCGCCGCGTCGGCCTCCGGGCCGGCCGCCTCGTCGGCACGGAGCACAGGCACAGAGCACAGGGCCGCCAGGCCCGCCAGGGCCATGAATCGCTGCATGGGCTTCTCCTCAAATGTCGGCTGCGCCATGGTACCCGGACCCTTCCAGGCCCGTGGTGTCGGTCTCGTCGTTCGGACACAGGAGTCTCGCCGCCGGCACCCGCGCGTGGACGGAGACGACCTCGCCGCTCCGCTCAAAGATGGACCTGCTGATCGCGGCGTCCAGATCGTTGCCGGGGACGTCCTGCCGCGAACCGTCGGCCCGCCAGACGGCCAGGCCGGCTGCGTCGTCGGCCAACTCGTACACGATGGGCGTCTGGCAGAACGTGAACGCCAGCATCCCGGGGCTCAGGCCGATGCGGCGCTCCTGCCCGCCCACGTCCACGTACGTCCAATCCCGCGGGCCGGCCAGGAATTCCGCCCGGCGAAGCAGGATCGGGTCGAGCGTCAACCGCCCCTCATTCACCTGCACGCCCAACTCGCCCAGGCGAGTGAGGACCTCCTCCTTGACCTGGCCGGTCATCCCCGGCTGCTGGGCCCCGGCGCGGGCGGGCGTGTGCGAATAGGGGTCGGTGGGGAACGCCCCGAACTCCGTCGCCGTCTTGTTGAACCCCAGGCCCTTCCGCACACGATAGTACGCCTCGCCCAGCGCGCGGACGGTCGCCTCGGCGCTCCGTTCGCGCGCCGCACGGAAGAAGCACTCCTGCACCGCCAGCAGCAACTTGGCCACCATGTGCCAGTAGATGCACCCCAGGCCCTCGTAGCCGTACATCGTGCCCGACCGCCCGGTGAAGGCGGCGTGATGGAAGACGCGCTCGTAGACGTCCGGCACGCGGCGACCGTGACTGGCTACCAGGGCCGACCATCGCGGCTGACCGGCGAGGCGCTCCAGGGCGGCGGCGAGGAATCCGGCGTTGCGGAAATCGGCGTGGAAGCGATAGTGCCCGGCGACGTCGCGCGACAGTACGCTCGTCTCGCCGGCCCGCACGAACTCGGCCAGCAGACCGTTGGCCTCTACCTCCGCGGCGGGGATGCGGTTCTTGTCCAGAAAGCCCGGCAGCTCGCGATCCGGGTAGAGAAGGAAGCTGTCCTGGTCCGGGCGATACATCTTGCTTGCCCGCAGCGCCTCGAGCACCTCGAGGGCCTCCTCGGCGGAGATCGCGCCGCTGCTGAGGACGGCGACCTGCCCTTCGAGCATCTCGTTGAGCCGCCCCAGCCCCGCCTCCTGACCGTCCCGCGAGACGCTCAGCAGGTTGTACGCGTGGTACAGGCCGTCCGGTCGGCGGTTGGCGCGGATCGCGTGGTCCAGGTACTCCCCCGCCAGGCGGAACAGGGCCGACAGTTGCCTCAGATCGCGCGCGGTCCGACCGGTGAGGCCCTGCCGGTAGACCCGGGCGCGGTACTCCCCGAACGCGCGGCCAAGGCGGTCCAGCAGGAGCTTGCGGTCCTTGTCATCGACCTGCGGCGCCGACAGCAGCCGGCAGTTCTCGGCCAGGATGGCCTGCACCCGGTCGGCCCACTCCAGCACCTCGGTAGAGATGTCGGCCTGGGGGGCCCCGGCGTCGTCGAACAGCTCGGCGCAGAACGCGAGGTACCTGCGCAGGTAGCAGAGCGTGACCATCGAGACGCCGTGGCCGACCAGGGCGTTGTTGGCGTCGTTCCACTCCGGGCGCTGGGTGTTCATCCAGATCCCGCCGTCGGCGACCAGGTTCGACAGCTTCGACAGCGCCGGGACCAGCAGCTTCTCGGCCAGGGCCACGTGGAGGACGCTGCCGTCCGGGCCGAGCACGAGCCGTCCGTCGGCGCCCACGGCCTGGACGCGGCGATCGACCGCGGCCGCCCGCTCGCGGTCGAACTCGATCGTCGAGCGGGGATCGCGGAGGATGTCCTCGTAGGGCTTGAGGCGGTAGGGGACATCCGCGTAGGCGAACAGCGGGCGGGTGAGCAGCTCTTCCAGGGCCCCGGGGTGGAAGCGGCGGCAGGCTTCCAGGAGCTTGAGCAGGTAGACGATCTGGTGGTCGCCCCAGTAGCCCAGGTTGGCCCACGGTTCGTCGGGGGCGGGCGTTTCCCAGTCGATGCCGTCCTGGCTGAGGCGGTAGGGGTTGAACCCGTCGACGGTCGAGGCGTTGACGAACTTGGCGATGATGCTCGGAAGGTACCCGGGGAAGCTCCAGCAGAGCGCCTCCCAGTTTTGGAAGATGTCCCGCCAGTTGCCCTGGTACGCCAGCACCGGCTGACCGTCGGCGTCGCGGACGCGAATGGTGAACTGGTTCCACGGGCGGCTGGGGTCGCCGTGTCGGCGGCTGAAGGTCAGCGGGAGGTACTCGTACGTCAGCCGCAGCAGGTTGGGATCATCGCGCCGCCGGACGTCTTCGAGCAGCCGGCCGAGGTTGACCCACCCCTCGAGGCCCGCGAGGAACGGCTCGTGCGCCTCGTGGACCGCCCGGTTGCGCCGGCGGACGGCGGCGGCGAAATCGCGGCCGGGCAGCTCGTAGCCGTCGACGAACACCCCGCCCCGCATGTTGTTGAACAGGACGTTGGCGAAGTGGTGGACGCAGGCGGCCCGGTCCTGCGTCGCCTGGAGGCCGTCGGCGCGGGCGACGAGGCGGCGAAGGTTTGCGGTCGCCTGGTCGATGGCCTCGCGGATGCGGCGCCGCATGCCCTCGCCGTCCGCGAGCATCGTGCCGAGGCGCTGAACCTGCCCCTGGTCCCGGTCGACGTCGGCGGCGATGTACCAGGTCCGCTCCTGTCCGCCCCGCAGCGAGAACCGGGCGCTGACCAGGTACGCGCCCCGCCGGCCCTCCAGCAGCCGCTGCGGGCGGGCCGGGGTCCCCTGCCGAAACTCGCGAACCCGGTCGGCCGACAGCACCACCTGAAACGGTTCGAGCCCGACGCACCAGGCCACCGTGGCCCGCAGGGACTCGGCCGGCTCGGCCTTGTCGGTCAGTTGCGAGGTCATCGAGCAGATGCCCAGGTGCGTCGCCTCGTCCACTTCGCAGCGGGTGTAGGCGTTGAGCAGGCAACTGAACCGGTGCTGGACGGACCAGTCGGCGCCCGAGGGCAGCAGGTTCAGCAGGCCGTCGAGCAGCTCGACCTCGGCGGGCGCGGCTGCCTCGTGGGCGGCCAGCGTGGCCGTCCGCACGAAGCCCAGCGGCTCGGCGGCGCCCCAGCGGTATCGGAAGGTCATGCCGAGCTCGCCGTGGATTTCCTCGAAGATCACGCAGTTGCCCACCGCGTTCCTGTACAGGTTCCGCCGCACGCCCCCCGGGCGGATGCGGTCGGTGAACGGCTCCCACAGGCGGCAGGTACCGTCGGGCCGGCGCACGCGCAGGAGCGTGATCGGCCCGGTCAGGCCCCCACAGAGGTGAATCTGGTCGTCCGTCTGGTATGGGAACAGGCAGTGGTCCTCGTCCACGCGACCGGCGGCCAGGCCGCCGTAGCTCGAGACGTACATCCACAGGTCCGAATCGCTGACGAGGCTCATCAGGAAAGGCGGCATGCGGTCGAACTCGCCGATGCGGTAGAACGTCTGCCCTCCGAGGACGGTGAATCCCTCGTGTCCGTCCTCCGCGTCCTGACGGCGGGGGCCTCCGGGGGCCTCGCCTGGCTGCGCGACATTCATGCTTGTCTCCTACGATGGCCACGGCGTTCGCCGCCGCCTCGCGCCGTAGCCTTCTCGCTGGCGCCGCACGCCCTGTAGAGCGGCAGGTGACAGTTCGTGAGATCCTTGCGCAACCGCGTCCGGTGTACAGGACCAGCGAGTTCAACCCCCACGCAACACCCGAAG
>Ga0307378_10008582_pt1 | contig 13545 bp, 8 predicted proteins | sample UN1MG_FD_202238 | JGI IMG/M metagenome (GOLD analysis project Ga0307378, IMG submission 202238) | Soil microbial communities from Risofladan, Vaasa, Finland - UN-1 | ecosystem: Environmental > Terrestrial > Soil > Coastal area > Acid sulfate soil | place: Finland: Risofladan, Vaasa | collected... | reverse complement strand
AGATGATCTGGATGCTGGTAACGGGATGCTGGTAACGGGAAGCGGATGCTATAGATCTCCAGGTAAGCAGTACTACAACGAGACTTTCAAAACGTCATTCCCGCGAAAGCGGGAATCCATGCGCTATCTTCTGGATTCCTGCTTCCGCAGGAATGACGAAATGACCGCGATAGGGAGCAACGTCTCGTTGTAATAGTAGTTGCGGGAAAAAAGAAGGGCAAAAGAAGGCTTCTTGGCAGAAACCCTTTTGAAAAAGGGTTTCTTCCAAACCATCTTCCCAAAACTTTTAATATCTTACTGCAACTTAATTCCTGGAAATCTATAACTTGATGAGGGATACCTGTGGTATTCAGTATCCGGCATCCCGTTAAAAAAGCCAGGTAAGGGCCAGGGAGGACAGGGTGGCTGTATCATTGAAGCCGTCACTGTTATCGAATGATTTTTGTTCCTGGGCTATGTCCATGCGTAAATTATCCAGGTAATCGCCCATTAAGAACCCGATACCATAGGTTATCCCTTTGACATCGGGCCGCCAGCTTTCGGTTTTACTCTGTGCGGATGGCCCTGAAGTATAATAGCCGATACGAAATGACGTCTTTTTCAAGAGAGCATTTTCCCTGATGATATCAAATTCGAGGCCGAATGAGATTTGCCCGTAGCTGACTTTCTGCCCGTCTTTTTGTGCGCCTCCCCAGTCCGTGCTTCCATACTGGGTGGCAAAAAGGAGCGTAGACCCTATCGAGGTAAATTCTCTCATCAGAGAAAGGCCAAGATCGTAGCTTGCAGGCTTGTCAAAGAAAAGACGGGCAACCGCCTGGTCACTATCGGCCTGCATGGCCGCAGCACCGATGTCGGAGGATGATTTTAAACGGTAGGTTCCTCCGAATCTCATTTTATAAGGCCAGGGCTCGTTATCGAAATAGGTAAACAAAGCTCCGATCGAGCCTGAAAACCCATTGTCGCCCTCTTTGGCTATCGAGTATCTCTTCGCATTCCCACCGCTGTCTCTCAGATAAATCTTGGAGCCATCAATACCGATATGCACCCAGTCCAAAGATCCTCCGATTTTCAGACTGCCGTCAAAGGTGGATACGCTAAAAGGAAGAGAGACGGTTTGGATGATCTCATCCACCTTGCCCCAGGCGACGTTATTTATGCCGGGATTAAGGTCGGAAGCCCAATACTTGACTGTGTATGGAGGATAATAAAAGAGCCCGATCCCAAATTCATCGTAACTGATCTGGCCCCCCGTAAACCATGCGCTGCTCCCTGCCTTTAATGATCCGCCTTCTTTGTCCCTGGTTACTGCCTGAGACCACTCAAGAGTGAGATTATGGGTTTCTCCAGCCAATCCCGCAGGATTGTACCAGGCAGCGGATGCATCATCGGCAATTCCCGTAAAGGCTCCGCCCAGGGCTTTGGCCCGTGCTCCGGGATAACTCATGAACGGATCGGCAAGGGATGGAGACCGGGTGAGTGCAATCAGAAAAAAAGCGGTAATCAGGGTGAAGAGGATTTTTAAATTTGCTGCCGTTCCTAACCTTATACACTTCCCTTGCTTATTTACCTTACTCATCATCCCTCCCTTACTTTATTCAGCGAATATTCATTACATGCCATAATAAAATATTATAACCCAAGTTAAGCAATGCATGCAATGTATTAGAGCGTGGTTTTGGTATTCAACTTTTGAGAAATTATTTAATTTACCCTAATTTTCTTGATTCGTCTATCCAATTATTGTAATATATCAAGTATATTATCTTGGAAAGTAAAACAAGTCCCACTTTTAAGGAAAATGCGCCAACTATCAACACAGCACGTACGCCCCTCCTTCTGTAACGGCCTTGTTTGGTGGTTATTCTAAAGGTAACAGATAATGAAAAAACATTGTTCAAAAACCACTGATAATTCTCATCTCATAGTTTCAGCATGCACATGCGGTACCCATACCAGATATAAGTCAAGCCTCAGTACCAAAGCATCAAGGGAAAAACGAGCTATGGTATAGTATTCTTTCCTAAAATCCAAATCTTGGAGAGGTGAGCAATGATTATTGAAAAATTCACCATGAAAGCACAGGATGCTATTGAGCATGCCTGTCGGCTCGCTGTAAAAAAGGAGCATCAGTTTGTAACTGCATGGCATCTCTTCTTCAGCCTGCTTGAGCAGAAAGGAAGTCCGGCTCATCGCTATCTGACCCAGGCTGGCGCTCATTTGGATACCCTTGAAGCCCGGATAGGGAGCCACCTTCTCACCCAACCCAAGGCACTTATGGATGCCCAGCAGACACCTATTAACCGCGACCTGGAAAAAATATTTATCCATGCGGAAGAGGCTGCCTCCAGAGCGGAAGACAAATATATCGGAATCAATCACCTCCTGCTCGGAATGCTTGAGAACGGGGAAATCCTCTCCTCCCTGGTTGAAGTGGGCGTTAAGGAAAATGAATTGATTACCCTCCTCAAGGAGGCACCTAAAGCTCAGTTTAAGGGGGGCGAGAATGCGCCCGGAGAATTTGAATACCTGGCCAAGTACACCACTGATCTTACGGAGTCGGCCAGGCAGGCGGAACTAGACCCTGTTATTGGCAGGGATGCCGAAATCCGGATGGTCATACAGATTTTGAGCCGCCGCCTGAAGAATAATCCCATCATTATCGGAGATCCGGGTGTCGGGAAAACCGCTCTTGCTGAGGGGCTGGCCCTGCGGATCGTGCAGGGCGATGTTCCCGATGACCTAAAGTCCGCGTCCATCCTCTGCCTCGATATGGGCCAGTTGCTTGCAGGAGCAAAATACCGGGGTGAATTCGAAGAGCGGTTTAAGCAGGTGCTGCAGGAAGTTACTGATGCGGGAAATATCATTCTGTTTATTGATGAGATTCATATGCTCATCGGAGCAGGCGGTGCGGAAGGGGCTATGGATGCTGCCAATCTTCTCAAGCCGGCGCTCTCAAGGGGAAAAATCCGCTGCATGGGTGCCACTACGCTGGAGGAGTACAGAAAGCATATTGAAAAAGACGGGGCTCTGATGCGCCGCTTTCAGACGATTATCGTTTCCGAGCCAAGCATTGATGAAACCATGTCCATCCTGCGCGGAGTGAAGGAGAAATACGAGGTCCACCACGGCGTGCGGGTTCTGGACAGCGCACTGAGCGCAGCAGTCAAGTTGTCGCACCGCTATATCATGGACCGGTTCCTGCCTGACAAGGCCATCGATCTCATTGATCAGGCATCGGCCTCCCTTCGGATCGGCCTGTGCTCCAAGCCTGAAGAGATAGACAAAATAGACCGCCGGATTCTTCAGTTGGAAATAGAGATCCGCGCACTGGAAAAGGAAAGCGATAAATCTATTCAGGAGAGGGTAAGTCTCTTAAGGCAGGAGCTTGAACAACTGAAGGCCAGGAGCAAAGAATTTACGGAAAAGTGGGAAAGAGAAAAAGGAGCTATACTCGCAGTTCAGGAGGCCAAAAGGACACTGGAAGAGGCCAGACGGGAACTGGAGCAAAAGATCAGGGAAGAAGATTTTTCACGGGTTGCCGAGCTGCAATATAAAATTATTCCTGAAGGTGAAAAAACCCTGCAAGAGTATGCGGATGTGGATGTTTCCGGCAGCCGGTATTTGAAGGAAGCCATCGATGAGCAGGATGTGGCGGAAACGGTTTCCCGACTGACCGGTATTCCTGTCTCGAAGATGCTCTCGAAAGAAAGAGACAAACTGCTGCATTTAGAGGATCATCTGCGACAGCGGGTCGTCGGTCAGGAGGAGGCCCTCTCTGCCATAGCCAAGGCGGTCCGAAGATCCCGCGCAGCAGTGCAGGACCCAAACCGTCCCATTGCCTCTTTTCTGATGCTGGGTCCATCGGGTGTAGGAAAAACGGAACTGGCCAAGTCCCTGGCAGAGTTCATGTTCGACGATGAGCGCAGCCTCGTTCGAATCGATATGAGTGAATTCATGGAAAAGCACTCCGCTGCCCGTCTGGTCGGTGCCCCGCCGGGCTATGTCGGGTATGAGGAAGGCGGCGTTCTGACCAACAAAATCCGGCAAAAACCCTACAGCGTTGTTTTGTTCGACGAGGTGGAAAAAGGGCATCCTGACGTATTTAACCTTTTTCTTCAACTCCTCGATGACGGGAGGCTGACCGACAGTCAGGGCCAGACCGTGAATTTTAAAAATACCATTATCATCATGACCTCAAACCTTGGGGCATCGTGCATCGAGCCTGCGCAAACCGAGGAAGAGATGCAGATGATGAATGAGGGCATTATGCAGGCGGTGCGCTCGCATTTTCGTCCGGAATTTTTGAACCGCCTCGACGATATTCTGATTTTCCGTCAGCTCACACCCGAAGTAATGGCCCCTATTGTCGATATCCAGCTCAACCGGCTGAAGAAACTCCTTATAGAGCGTAATATCGAGTTAGATATACATCAAGACGCCAGAAAGCTTTTGGCCTTCGATGGCTTCAACCCGCTCTATGGCGCACGACCGCTGAAGAGAGTGATTCAAAACAGGATACAGGACCCTCTGGCAGAGAGGATTATTGGTGGAAGTATCCTGGAAGGGGATACCGTGACCATAACTGCGGCAGATGGTGAATTCATCATTCGGACCGCTGCTGAGGCTATCGAAGCTACTGATGCTGCTGAGGCTATCGAAGCTACTGGTGCCAGTGCTCCGGTTGATACTGCAGCGGGTAAAGACGAGGAACCGGCTTGTCCTCCTCAGGGAGATGATTAGCCTCGCGCTACTGATGATCTTAACGAGATCGTAACTACTCAGGCAGGCCCCTATGAACCTGAGTAGTTACACGAAATCTCTCATTAAACCATAGTAACTACTCAGGTAGATAGGCTGTAGGCATTTAGGCTGTAGGAAAAGACAATGCATCCCGATCCTTACAGCTTGGATGCCAATACCAGTAGTCGCCGAGCCGAAGGCAAGTAAGGCTTTTAGCCTAACAGCCTTCAGCCTATAGCCTAAACAACCTGAGTAGTTACAAACCATAAAGGTTAAGTCAGATATGCAGCTTCTTAAAACAATTCTAGGATCGCGTATTATTCCATTTTTAAAGGAATTTTTAAGCAGGATAAATTGGCTTTACTGGGTGATAGGGCTGATTGTAGTGCTTCTCATCGCACTTTTGGTGTTTTTTCTTATGCGGCGCCGGGCTAAGGCCAAGGCTAATACCGCCGGTCAGGAAGCAAAACAAAAGACACTCTCCAAGCGGAGCCTGGTCAGGATATGGAAAGAATTCCTGCGGGATCTTCCTCCAAAATTCCGCAGATCCATCATGCTCTATGAGCCTTTTGTGGTCTTTGGCGAGTCAGGGGTAGGTAAGAGCCTTTTAATAGACAATTACACGGACTGGCAGGGACATGCTCATCAGTTTTATCCAAGTTATACAGCCAGCCCGCTGCTGAAGATTTACCTTGGCTCAAAGGTGGTAGTGCAGGAAATCTCCGCATCATTGCTCGTTGATACCTCACGGCAGGCGCGCGCAGCTCTTTTGAAGCTCTGGAAACCGATTTTTAAGATGAAAGAGCCGGTTGTCGTCATTGCTCTTAATGGAACGGCTTTTCAGTCCGATACCCCTGAATCCCTGAAAAGGCAGGCACAGATGCTGCGGGGGAAAATCAACCTCATGGCCATGACTCGCCGAAAACCGGTCAAGGTAGGTATTGCCTTGACGCACCTGGACCAGATAGAGGGGTTTGCGGAGTTTTCCGACTTTTTGCGATCCAACAACATTTCGTTAAGACTGGAATTTCCTACGAAAAAGGATGCCGAGAATTTAGCTGCCTGTCTGGACCCATACGAAAACTACCTGAGCCTTGCCCTGACCACCCTGCCAGCAGCAGATTATATGAAAATCATCTCTTTCCTGCGGCGGGCACCTGAACTTTTTTCAACCTTGTCCCTGTTTATCAAAATCCTGCAAGCTCCCGACCCCCTGTCACCTGCGCCTGAAATCATTCGCTTCAGTCTGGCATCTCAGAGGGAGGAAGGGGGAGACAGCAATATTTCAAACCCCTTTGCACCACCCATTGTGGTCAAAAAAGTTAAATACGATCCCCTCTTGAAACATAAACAGGCTGCTGCCGCTCTACTCTGCATTGGATTACTCTATCTGGGCAGCGGATATCTGTATGAGCGCAGCCTGCTCACGAAAACAGAAGACAGGATGGATATGGTGGAGGCCATCCCGCCCTCTCAGTCCGTTCAATATGACGAGGCCATGCACAACCTGCTCCTCGATTGCACTGAAAGGCTGAAACAGCACCCGCTCCTGGCTCTGTTCCCCAATTATTTTTCAGAGGTCAGTCAAAGTAACCGCCAGCGAGTAATAAAAGATATACGCGAATTTTACCTGCTGCCTGAGCTGAAACAGGTCAGGGAGGATGTCGAAGCTGAAAAGGTGCTCTATATCCTTGGGTTGATCTATGCGTCACAGCATAATGACCTGGGCAGATTCATTCTTGACCACATTTCGGAATGGAAGCAAAGATTCAGCTTTCCGGAAGACCTCATCAAGGATTACATAAAATATAATGATATTAATGATATTTTTTCAGGTGCTATTACCTCTCTCTATAAGAATCCTCTTCCGAATAAGAATCCTCTTCCGATCCTGCCACCGACCTTTAACCGTCAGCAATGGATGCTTTTTTTCAACGAAGCGGCAAACTCCTCGAAAACCGGCGCTGACGGAGCAGCCTCCTTTAAAACCGACGCTGACGGAGCAGAGCTCTTTAGGAAAAAGCCGTTTCTTACTCAGGCTGAATTGCAAGAGCTGCAAAAACAGGGCGGCCTGATGTTGGAGGATATCAAAGAATACGAGCATTATGAATTCAATATGAAGATATGCGGATTACTGCAAGAGGAGGCTCCGTCAGTCTTTCATAACGCAGGGACTCTGGAGGATAAGGATTCGTCGGACACACAGCAAAAATCCATGAGGGAATTCCTCGATTTTGTGCAGCAGTTGGACATGGATTACCCTGATGTGGCAGGGTTGAGCCTCTACCAATTCCTGGAAAACATCAAAACTATGGAGGTCCTCAAGGCCGGGCAGCCGGACAAAAAGTTTCGATTCACCTTCGCTGACGAGGAATTCTCCTTCAGCACCCAGGAGTGGAGCACGCTGATTGACCGTAGCCGTATGACGTTATTCATGCGGGATTTTATAAACCAGAATAACAGACAGAATGATGGCCTGTTATTCTTCCCGCCAAACAGCACGTTTGCTGATCTGGTCATGAATCCGGGTAACAATGGCCTCATGTTCTTTAACGGCAAGGGGAGAATCCCCGGTGTATATACCAGGGCAGCTTTTGAAGAGTTCATCAAACCGGTCCTGCTTGAATTGCCCGATCTGCTGGGAAAACTGGATGTTGCGGAAGATATAAAGATGCGTTTTTCTGATTTTATCTCCAAGGAGGTCAAAACCTATGCCGAAGATTATGTTTCCGAGTACCGGAACTATTATCACCAGTTCGAAATAAAATCCTCGTCTGCTGGAGGGCTGAAGTATGTCTTGACCCAGATGCAGCTTCCATCATCACCGTTTCAGGAATTTCTCATGTCAATCAAAGAGAATACCGATTTGAACCTTGAGGCCAACCCTTACTTACAGGCATTTGCATCCAAAATGCACACTTTTGATTTTATCCAGCGCCTGATGCTGGAACGAAAAGGGCTCTATCCGGAACTCGATAAATACAAAGCCATTTTAGGGCAGATGCAGGAGGATTTGAAAGGTGACAAACCTTTTGTACCCAAAAACGAGCTGGATGACTCTAACGAATTGAAACGCCAGTTATCACCGCTTGGCAGGATGAGTCTGGCCGTTTTCCGCATGGAGGACGATTCTTACCTGAATCTGGTTGAGATGTGGCTGAAGAATGTCGATATCGGCTCCGAATGGCAGGAAATTTTCCGGGCACCGGTCCGCGATGCATACCTTCAGGGGCTGGCCGAGGTGCAGGGCATGGTCGATAAGGTATCAAAAGAGCTTTGGGGATCGAATGTACAGGGGGTTATCAAAAAATTCCCCTTCAACATGGAGGCGGCCAATGAAGTTACCCCGGCTGAGATGGAATCGTTAGTCCACCCACAGGGTGAATTTTGGAAAACCTTCCAGAAGTATCTGGCACCCGTTTGCCTGAAAACGGGTGATAAATGGTCCCCACGGCCAGCGGCTTCAGGATCTTTGCAAATGCCCAAAAATATGATGGAAATGGTGAATGAGCTGATAAGGATCAGCAAAACATTCTGGGATGAAAACGGGGTTCCAAAACCGATAAAATTTTCCATCAAGCCCTTTGTGCTGCCTCAGAGCGATCCAGGCGGACCGATTGTGGTGCTGTCTTACCTGCGGTCCGGGAAATCCACAGTTTTCGGCTTTAATCAACAGCCAACCTGGCACGAGTTTGAGTTCGAATGGTGGAAGGAGCCAAATGCAATGGTGGGGATGGAGTTTATAACTTCCATCAACTCCAGGAAAAATTACCGGGCCATCACTGCCCCGGAATCCTGCTGGAGTTTTTACCAGCTTCTGCGTATGGGGGAAACGCTCGACGAGAACGTGGTAACATGGCGAATCAAAGGAGCTTTTGCCAACAGGAGCGCGGATCTATTGACCGTAAAGTTCGCTATGAAAACTGATCCCTGGGCTTTGTTCCGATTAGTTCAATCAAAAATTCAGGGATCGGTCAGCCCAATAAAGAAACCGGAAAGATGGTAGAGATCTCCCGGATAAATAGTTGCAGGACAAAAGAAGGCTACTTGGAAGAAACCCTTTTGAAAAAGGGTTTCTTCCAAACTATCTTCCTAAAACTTTTAATATCTTACTGCAACTTAATTTCTGGAAATCGATAGAAACCGGAAAAGTAATAGGAGTGGTCTACATGTACGTTATTGGCGTAGGTAAAGTGTTTCGGGAAACATTTTTGGCAGGATGGGGCAAACGGCTGGCTGTATATATTCTGCTCTTAGGGGTGCTGGCAGTGGCTGGTGGCTGCAAACATATGACCCTGACCGTTAAGGCGGATTACAATATGAATAAAGGGAACCCTGTTTATGTTTTGATTCGCTCCGTGAACGAGAAGTCCTTTTTAACTGAAAGCTATCAGGATGTTACCAGTATAGTTTTTAAAGATCCACCTGATCCCAGCATTCTTGCCTATAAGGTGATATTGCCCGGCCAGAAGCAAAAGGTGAGGGTGGAAAAACCTGCCGATACCCCCGTTGGCATTTACTGCCTGTATACCGAACCGGACGAGCAATGGAAAATGATGCTGCCTCAGCCGCTCCACTCAAGGTACCTCATCCTCCTGGAAAAGAACAAGATAATGGAAAAGTCGCGTGATTAAAGCGGGAGGCGGGGTGTGCGGGATGTGGGATGCGGGATGAACAAATTTCGTGTGTTTCGTGATTTTCGTGTGTTTCGAGGTTCCAAAATGGGGTTAATAGAGTCGATGAGTGTGTGGATAATAGATAAAAGAGCAGGCCTGGGCCAATGCGTTTGAACCTGCCCGTGATCGAAGAGGACCTTGCCAGAGATAAGGGAAAATCTGTCAGGGAATTAGTGTGGCTCGATGAAAGCTACCAAAATCCCGCTGCCTTTTGGCATAGCCTCAAAACTACCCAGGATGCATTTTCTCCCCTGACCGGGAAAAGCATACCGCTCAAGCAGTACGATTTCTACCATGATCTCATCACGCGCAACCTGCGGCTTACGACACCCGCGCTTCGCTGGTACGATTCGGTATCAGGCTGGCAGGAAATGTCTTATGGCGAACTGGGTGCGGCTGCAAACAGACAGGCCGGTGTCTGGACCCAATTGCAGGTCAAACCCGGCCAGGTGCTTTGTATCATTTATCCTTTGGGGGTAAAATACGCGGTGTCTCTCCTGGCGGCTTTTAAAACAGGACTTACGGTTTCTTTCCTGCCTACGCAAGGAAGCGGCTTTTTGCAAAAGCGACTGGAAGCCTTAAATCCGGACTACATTATTACCGAAGAAATTTTTTCCTCTCTTTTGCAGGGCTGGCAGGACCGGTTCCTTCCTGAAAATAGACCGGTGAGCAGCACAGGTGCCGCGAACAGCGTATCCACCGATCGCTCGCACACCTATCTTACAGGCGAGGTGATCGCCCTGTGCTTCGATCCTTCCAGCCGGACACCTCATATACCGAAAGAATTGACCGCCGATGCCGCCTACCTGTGCCCCTTGCGTGACGGGATGATCGCTTTGGGCCTGCGGCCAGGGTACATGGTTGCCGGTCTGGGGTTGCACTTCCTCGAAGCCTATCCGGGTCTCCTCCTGGCCAGCATGCTGAATGGGGGAACGTATCTGCACCTCGAGCCGGATGATATAGCCGCAAATCCGAAACTGCTGACTGCCTACCCTGCCAGGGCCATAGGCATCAGCCAAAAAGTCCGCGATATGTTACTCCGCAATCCGGTGGAGGTCGGAAAACTGTGGGACTCCTGGTTTCGGAATCCGGCTGAATCATTTGACCTCGATGAGTGGCAATCCTTTATCCAAACCTTGAAATTAGAAAATTCATTTGCCGGAAACCTGAAATGGGATGCAGCCCTGGGCGGGTGCTCCCTGTTTTCCATAAAGCGAAAGGGACAGGCACATCCCAATGTGCTGCCTTCTGCCGGGGTCCCCTGGTGCCTTACCGATTTATCCGGCACCGGTGCCGAGGTTTTAGGCGACTGCGGACTGTTTTCTCCTGCCACGATCGGGGGAGAGGAGGAAGAAAAAACAGCCGGAGTGAGCGTTTTGGCCAGAAGTCGAAAGGAGTGGTTATGTGCGGGATCAATTTTTAGCCGGATCATCCCTCATGAAGATAAGGCAAAGCGGCAGGATGCCGCTTCCACTATAGGACGTACAGGTATAGGACGTGCAGGGAGGATGTATCCCGGCGATGAAATCCTTGAAACCCTCCGGGGCCTGCCAGCATATTCGGGAAAGGGCCCGTATTGCTCCATCGTGCAGGTGCCTGTTTCCGGCGCAGCGGTCACTGATCCCCTTTTTGTTCTTCTGATCTTTACCGGCGCAAGAGGATCCGGGGTGGATGAGGCTGAAATCGCTAAAAAAATCCGGAGTAGAATCGAAAGGGAAATGGGGCAGGAATTTCTGCCTGACCGGATACAGTTTTTCCCGTTGCTTCCACGGTATGATGCGGATGGAAATATCGATCACATCTGGTGTCAAAACCAATATCTCAATGGCAGCCTTTTCCGAAAATCACGGCAGGAAATTTACCGCAGTTTGACTTGCCTGCGTGAGTTGGTGCGGGAGGCGTAAGCCATTTAAACAACCAAACGAAAGGAGAAAAAAATATGGCCATTCAGGACCAGATTCCTAAATCACGACTTACACTCAGATACAAGACCGAGGTTAACGGCCAGCCTGAAGACGTTTCTCTCCCGTTGCGGCTTCTGGTCACCGGTGACTTTTCGCAGGGAGGCTCCAAAGACAGCAAGCTCGACCTTGAGGAAAGGCGAGTGCGCAACATGGATGGGAAGAACACTGATGCGGTTATGAAAGACATGGGCATGTCTTTGAAATTTGCCGTGGCTAACAAGATTGATCCTGATAAAGAGGAGGATCTGCAGGTCGAACTTCCCATTAACAGCATGAAGTCTTTTTCACCTGATCAAATAGCCAGAAATGTACCAAAGCTGAAGGGTTTGCTCATGTTGAAAGAGCTGTTGCAGGAGGTTCTCTCGAATGTTGATAACAGGAAAGAGTTCCGTAACCTCCTGGGTGATTTGCTCGGCAATGAGGAAGCTTTGGCCAAAATGGTGGCGGAATTGAAGGGCTATGAAAGCTTTAAATTGCCTTCACCCCGTAATGACTGACAGATCAACCTACTAAGGAGGAAAATATAAATCATGTCTGATGGAACTCAGCAAGAGGTGAAAGCCGAAGGAAAGACTCAAGAGCTTAATCTCAAGCGATTTTTGTCCAGTATGCGCCTGAGTACCGAAATCAGCGAGCCGGTCCCGATGATTCAGGACAATCTTCGGCAGGTGAAGGAAGATGTCAGTGACGAGGACCGCTTTATCTCCGGTATGGCTGCGCTTTTACTCAACATTGACCCAGCCGTGAAACGCCTGGACAAGGGTATGGTTCAGGAAGTGGTTAGCCGGATAGATGAAATAGTGAATGATCAGCTCAATGAAATTGTTCACCATGAAAAATTTAAACGGATGGAATCCAACTGGCGCTCTCTGAACGAATTAATTTTGAATACTAATTTCAGGGCAAACATCATGATCGACATCCTGGATGTGCCAAAGGAAGAATTGCACGAAGACTTTGAGAGCAATGCCGTGGATATTCTGGGCAGCGCCTTTTTCAAAAAGGTCTACATAGCCGAGTACGACCAATACGGCGGCAAGCCGTATGGTGCCACGATAGGGCTTTATGAGTTTGATCATACGCCCGCTGATGAATTCTGGCTTCGGATTATGGGCAAAATTTCCTCTGCCAGCCATGCGCCATTTGTCGGCTCCGTATCGACCCAATTTTTTGGCTGTAATTCCATTGAGGAACTGGCTGCCATCAAAGACCTTGAAGGGCTCGTGAATCAGCCAAAATACGGCTCATGGAACAAGCTCAGAGATTCGGAAGAGGCAACCTATATCGGATTGGCTCTGCCCAGGATTATCGCCCGCCTTCCTTATGACCCAGAAACCAACCCCTGTGGCAAGCTGCCGTTCAAGGAAAAAGTGCGGGGCGACAGCAATGATGATTACCTGTGGGGCAGTGCTGCCATCCCTTTTGCACAGAACATGGTGAAATCCTTCGAGCAGTCCGGCTGGTGCCAATACTTACGCGGACCAAAGGGCGGCGGGCTGGTAGCCGGGCTGCCGGTGCATATGTTTAATGTGCGAGGGGAAAATGAAATGAAGATTCCCGTTGAGATGGCCATTCCGGACTACCGTGAGCTGGAATTTGCCAATGCCGGGTTCATGCCCCTGGTGTACCGCAAGGGCACGGCTGATGCCTGCTTCTTCAGTTGCCAGTCGCTCAAGAAACCAAAAAAGTTCAAGGACCCGAAAGACTCGGAAAATTCCCAACTGGTGACCAATCTTTCATATACCTTCTCTATTACGCGCATTGCCCATTATGTCAAGTGCATCATGAGAGATAACATCGGCAGCTCCGCAGATGCGGCCTATATTAAAAATACGCTGCAAACCTGGATATTTCAGTATGTCACCACAGTCGTGGACCCGGATGATCTGACACTTCGTTACTACCCGTTCAAGGCCGCCTCAGTCGAGGTGGTCGAGCGCGAGGGTATGATCGGCTGGTATGACTGCTCCGTCGCCATACTGCCGCATATCCAGTTTGAAGGAATGGACGTGGAACTTAAGCTGGATGCACGCCTCTAACAAGATAAGTCTTAGTAAAGATCGCGGGAATTACACGACCAGTTCCGTGAGCACCATTAATGCTTAATTATGTAGGGTGGGGGCTTTTTGCCCCACCAATACCATTGTTTTGGTGGGGCAAAAAGC
>Ga0307378_10008580_pt1 | contig 13545 bp, 12 predicted proteins | sample UN1MG_FD_202238 | JGI IMG/M metagenome (GOLD analysis project Ga0307378, IMG submission 202238) | Soil microbial communities from Risofladan, Vaasa, Finland - UN-1 | ecosystem: Environmental > Terrestrial > Soil > Coastal area > Acid sulfate soil | place: Finland: Risofladan, Vaasa | collected... | reverse complement strand
AAAATATATGGCTGCCCATCCTTATAATCACCGCCATATTTTCAATTGCCATGCCGCTTTTCCTAATCATTGGAAGCAATACTATATTAAATGATGAGGATACCTTAAATTTTATAAATAAAGTGTTTGGTCAAACTGATGATCCCTTAAAAGTACTTATAGGATTTATTTTAAAACAATTACTTATTTTCTTACTCATACTTCCTGCAATGGTTCCAAGCCTTATTGCCCCCTCCTCTGTAATCATGGAAAAGGAAAATAACACGCTTGAGCCGCTTTTAGCTACACCACTTAAAACATCCGAGTTACTGCTCGGAAAATCACTTACTGCACTGGTACCGGCATTTATTATCTCAACCATTAATTTCATTATACTTACCATAGTAGTGGATATTTCAGCTTTTATTAAACTGGGTTATGCTCCACTTCCCACCATGGAATGGGTTATCGTAGCTTTCCTTCTTAGCCCGATACTATCCTTTATAATCACTATGGCCAGTATTATAGTTTCATCAAAATCTACCGATATAAGGTCTGCCCAGGGAATAGGCGCAGTGATAATAGTACCCATTTATCTTGTTATTGGACTCCAGCTGGCAGGATTTTTTCTTCTAAATATTACTTACCTGCTTATAGGTTGCCTGGTACTGCTTGCAGTATGTCCATTGGTTTTAAGGCTTGCAGTCAAGATTTTTGACAGGGAAAACATCCTTACCAGGTGGAAGATGAAGGCTTAAATAATCTAAATCTATCCAATTTTATTTATAAAAAATTTTTTTTATCTCTTCATCCAGTACCGGAGTGGGTCCAATTTGTGAGGATACCCATGATCCTAATCTGTTAGCTGAATTACTCATTTCTTCAAGTGTCCAGCCGTCTATAAAACCTATAGATAGAGATCTTATACTCGAAAGCTGCTCCAAGACAAAAAACGTATTTACCTGTGAAGAACATAGTATTATTGGCGGTCTGGGAAGTGCAGTACTAGAAACTCTGGAAGAGACCAGAGGCATATTTTTAAAAAAAATTGGCATAGGAGATTGTTTCGGAGAATCTGGATTACCTGAAGAGTTATTTGAAAAATATGGATTATCTGCCCATAAAATAGTGGAAACAATAGAGTGCTGGAAGAGCAAAAAAAGACCTGCAAAAAGGAGAGCTGTTAGATACTGCCGGAGGTTATACTTATTCCGGACTGGCTTTAGATTTTAAGCTGATGAAGGAAAAAGGTTATATTCCTATTGGACTTTTGGGAGGCATTCAAGTTAAAATAAATATTAAAAAAGATCAGATTATAACTTTTGATGATGTGGAACTTAATATTAATAGTATAAGATATAATTTGTGGAAAATTCAGGAAAGTCTTTTACAAAAAATATGAATAAAAAAACAGATATCATATGCCTTGGAGAAGTACTTATTGATTTTCTTCCAGTGCAGTCAGGAGTAGCTCTTTCTGAGGTCACAGAATTTAAGAGAGTCCCGGGTGGAGCTCCTGCTAATGTGGCGGTTGGTGCAGCAAAACTAGGTCTCTCTGCTGCATTTATGGGCAGGGTTGGTGATGATATATTTGGAAAATTTTTAGTAAAAACTCTTGAGGATAACCAGGTTAATATCTCCCAGGTACAATACGATAAAAAAGCAAGAACTTGCTTGGCTTTTATATCACTTCCTACTCCTAACAGCAGGGAATTTCTCTTTTACCGAAACCCCAGTGCAGATATGAATTTAGATTACAGGAAATTCAATAAAAATTTATTGCAAAATGTAAAAATATTCCATTATGGTTCCATAACCCTTATAACTGAACCCAGCCGTTCATCCACTTATAAAGCTATAGATATAGCCAAATCAGCAGGTTCTGTTATATCCTATGACCCCAACCTTAGGAACATGCTGTGGCCTTCGCTGGATATGGCCAAAAAGACTATGAAGCATGCCATGTCTTTTGCGGATGTAGTGAAACTGAATGATGAGGAATTGCAGTTTATAACTGGTGAAACTGAACTTGAGAAGGGTTTAAAAAAGATAAAATCAATGGGTCCCAGGATATGCATAGTGACTTTAGGCGAGAAAGGCAGTTATTATGCTACAGAAGAATTTTTAGGAAAAGTAGATGCTTATAAAGTAGATACGGTGGATGCTACCGGTTGCGGTGATAGTTTCGTTTCGGGAATACTTTTTGGTGTGATAAAAAAGAATATCTCAGCACTGTGTGAGGATGAAAAAGCTCTTTTAGAAGTAATTAGATTTTCCAGTGCTGCTGCAGCAATAACTTCCACACAGAAAGGAGTTATTCCAGCCTTACCTGCTAAGAATGAAGTTGATGATTTTATTTTGAAAAGAAAAAATTAATTTTGTTATATTTTAAAACTTATTACTAAATTATTTTAAAAAACTTTTATATTTAACAGGAGGGGTATCTAAATAATAATAGAACTAACACCGATGTTAATGTTTTTTAGAAAAAAATATCCAGGATTAGGAATGATGGGAGGAATTGACAAAAGAGTACTCACAATTGATTTTAATGCAATAGACAAAAAGTTAAAAAGAATAAGTGAAGCAGTTAAAATTGAACATCTTCATTTTAAATCTTTCCAAACTCCCCTTTCAAACTCTGATAAAGAGACCTGTAGCTTTTATAATATTTCCTATATTTCTTAACGTTATCGCTATTTGGACTAGTTCTAGTAACTTCTTTAATTATTCTATCTGTAGCCTCTTTTACGGTTTTATATATTCCAGCTCCCACTCCAGCTAGAATTGCTGCACCATATGAGGGTCCTTCTTCGACATTTAATGTAACAATGGTGGTACTGAATATATCAGAAATTATTTGTCTCCATAGTTTTGACCTGGCTCCCCCGCCAAATAAGATAACCTTATCTGATTTAATACCAAGCTCATTCATTAAATTCAGACAGTCGTACTGAGAAAAGGCTACCCCTTCCATAACGGACCTTGCCATATGATTTTTAGTATGGGCGTAGGAGAGACCAAAGAATACTCCTCTGGCATAAGGATCATTGTAGGGAGTTCTTTCTCCTGATAGGTATGGAAGAAATATCAGCCCCTCACTTCCTGGAGGAACTGATCCGGCTTGCTGGTTAAGAATATCATAGTCCTGTGGACCAATAGTATCATGGTACCATTTAAAAGATCCTGCAGCAGCCAAAGTTACTCCCATAAGATGCCATTTATTAGGAATAGCATGGCAGAATGAATGTAGTCTTCCCTGGGGATCATATACAGGAGAATCTGAATAAGCAAATACTACTCCGCTAGTTCCAAGGTAATCTGAAATTAATCCTTCTGATACTATACCAGATCCCACTGCACCCCCCGCCTGGTCTCCTGCTCCACCTACTATAGGAATGCCTGCCTTCAGACAAGTTATTTTAGCTGCTTCCGCTGATAAGTAGGAGGTAATTTCTGAAGACTCATACACTTTTGGAAGTAAGCTTTTATTAATGGAAAGCCCTGATAATATTTCTTTAGACCAGTCTCTTTTCTTTATATCTAAAAGTATAGTCCCTGAAGCATCAGACACTTCAGTGGCATACTCGCCTGAGAGCTTATATCTTATAAAATCTTTGGGGAGAAGTATCTGGATTACCTTTTTATAGTTTTCTGGTTCTACTTCTTTTAGCCATAATATTTTAGGTGCAGTAAAACCAGTTAATGCTTGATTATAGGATAATTTTATAAAGCCCTCATAACCAAATATATCATAAATTTCCTTGCACTGAGCTTCTGTTCTCTGATCACACCACAAGATAGCAGGCCTTATCACTTTTCCTCCCTTATCTAAAAATACAGAGCCGTGCATCTGACCAGATAGGCCTATAGCTGCAATATTAGATGGATTTATTTTTGATTTAGTAAGAACTTCTTTTATTGTAAATACTGTCGCTTTCCACCAGTCTTCAGGATCTTGTTCTGCCCAGCCAGGCTTTGGAGTAAATAAGGGATATTCTTTAATTGCTGACGCTATTAGTTTACCATCCTCATTTATTAATATACATCTTGTTGAAGAGGTTCCTATATCAAAACTAATAAGGTGGGCCATTTTATACTCTATTCTTCTATTTCAGGGATTCTCTTTATTTCAGGGTCAGTCCAAATATCTGCTTCATCCCTACTTCTAGTGGAAAACTCTGAAACAATAGCTCCTTTTGAGCCAGCCTGAAACCAGTGTAAAGTATCAGCATCAAGCGTATATTGTTCCCCTGGATTTAAGATAATTTCGTGCCAAACAGTGAAATAATTTTTTTTATCTTCTGGTATTTTACCTTTGGGATTTTTAACTGGTTCACCAGGAACATATAGATATATTTTCCCCCATCTGCATCTAAATGTTTCTTCTTTTCCAGGTTCTCTATTAATTTCCGGATGCCTGTGTTCCGGGCAAATCTGTCCCGGAAAGAGAAGTAGTTCTTTTGCGCATACCCTTTCTGTATTAATATAAGTTACAAGCTGTATTCCAAAATCATTTATTCTGCCAAAACCGAAATCTGCTATCTCAATATTTCTTTTTTCCTCATCTGTAAGTGCTATTTTTGCATTTTTAAAATACTTTAGACACTTTGCCATAATTTCTTCTTTTTGTTTTTTTGTAATCATAATTATGGTTTTTAAATCTTTTTATTTTAACACCATTAAATATTTCAAAATTATATTTTAATTAAAAAAGTTTCAATAAACAATTTAAACTTTAGAAGCTCTTGCTAGCGCACCGCTTGCTTTATTATTTAAAACAACTACATCATAAGTACCTTAATATATTGAATAAATAAGCCACAAACTACCTTTCCAGAAAATCTCTTAAAGCTTTACTTCTATTTGGGCTTCGTAATTTATTTAGAGTTTTAAATTCTATTTGTCTAATTCTTTCTCTCGTAACACCAAATTCCCTTCCAACCTCTTCTAGTGTTTTTGGCTGGCCATCATTTATACCGAATCTAAGCTCTATAATTTTTCTTTCCCTATAATCTAATGTATTAAGTGTCTCTTTTAGCTTGTTTTGAAGCATCTTGAAAGATGCAGCATCTGAAGGTGCTTCTACTTCCGAATCCTCTATAAAATCACCAAGGTGACTGTCACCTTCTTCACCTATTGGAGTTTCAAATGAAACAGGATGCTGACTTATTTTAATTATTTCTCTTACCTTATTAGGGGTAAAATCCATTTTCTCTGAAATCTCTTCAGGTGAAGGATCTCTACCAAGTTCTTGAAGTAGCTGCCTTTGAACCCTTATCAATTTATTAATGTTCTCTATCATATGGACCGGGATTCTGATAGTTCTAGCCTGATCAGCCATAGCTCTTGTAATAGCTTGTCTTATCCACCAGGTTGCGTATGTAGAAAATTTAAAACCTCTCCTGTAATCAAATTTCTCTACCGCTCTTATCAGTCCAAGATTACCCTCCTGTATAAGATCTAAAAAAAGCAGACCCCTTCCAATATACTTTTTGGCAATGCTTACCACCAATCTCAGATTCGCCTTTACCAGCAATTTTTTTGATACAGGATCTCCAGCTTCAATTTTCTTTGCCAGTTGAACTTCTTCAAAAGCGGTAAGTAGTCTTATCTTACCAATCTCTTTAAGATACATTCTTACCGGGTCATTAGTAGGATACTTTATAGTAAGATCCGGTCTCTTTTTTAATAGATCCCTATCTGTTTTTATATTTTGAACTTTGGTATCAATATCTTCATCTTCTTCACTTACGATCTCTATTCCCAGATTCTGAATAACGTCATAAATATTTTCAATCTGGTCCTTGGACAGCTCTATTTCTGAAAGAGTTTCAGTAATTTCCTCTGTGGTAAGCAGACCATCTACTTTACCTTTACTGATCAGCATCTTTACTTCTTCTAATTTAAACTCTAATCCTCTTTTAATTTTTAATCACCATAATCCTTATAAATAATCTAAACTTTTTGATTTTTGCCCAGTAAAAATTACTATAATAATTTTAAAAAACATATTTAAATAAAATAACCCTTAAAATTTAAAGGTCATTAAAATAATCAGGTTATGAATTTATAATTTAGTTACATAACTTAGATAATGTATAAACCCAAAAAATTACAAAGGCTCTCAAATTCAGGATTGTGGATAAAATTGCTTGCAGAATCTTACCATAACTGGGAATTCTAAGAAAACTATCTAAACCTTTTTCTTAATTTTCTTAACTTATAATTAAGATCATCTTTGGGTGTGTTCCGGTAATTACCGCTTCTTTTATTTCCATTAAAACTTCTATTTTCCTGAGGTCTGGCTTCATTTACTAAAAGTTTCCTGTCCTTAAAATTATTCTGGTTAAATTTTTCTATAGCTTTTGTTGCTTCTTCCTCAGTTCCCATTTCCACAAACCCGAAGCCTTTTGATCGACCATCCAGACTTCTAATTACTTTTGCATAAGTTACACTACCTTCACTGGAGAATAGTTCCTCCAGTTCTTTATCTGTAGTAGAGTACTCCAGATTGCCTACATATAGTCTTTTATTCACCTTGATTTCCTTTCACTTATTAAAAATCATCTTTAACAAAAAAACAGAAATAGTATAAATAATGCATAAAAATGCTGATTTTAATTTGGAAGGTTAGCCAAAAAAAATTTCAGACTTATTCCATTAACACATTATCTAACAGTGACACTCCACAGAGCAAGCCCTGCGGCTTCTGCTTAGTTTACTAAGCATTCTTTTTCCTGCTTCAATGTCGAAGGCAACCCTTCAACTCCACAGGCGTCAATTCCGCTGTGCCCCAGCGTATTTTTTACCGATTCATTCCCGCTGCAAGCAAACGGAGTTTTCTCGGCAACTCTTGAATAACCTTACTATTGTTATTATTATACCATAAAAATATCAGCACGTATTCATTATTATACAATTTTGACTTATCGAGAGATTAAAATAAAATGTAATTGGAAATAAATGTTTTTGATTTGTTATATAAATCAAGGATTATAAAAAGTATCATCTAATTACTATTTTAATTCTGGCATCGGCCAATCATTTATAATGCCTCTAGAGCAATATTGAGATAATTATTTAATTTATCAATATAAAATTTTTTAATGTAATAGCTTGGACAATTCATAAAGTTCCTGATCCATTGGCTTCTCTTCTTTTATAGCCTTCTCCAGAGGAACTGATGTTATTGTACCATTTTCTATAACTGCCATCTGGCCAAATTGTCCTTCATGGACTAACTCTACAGCTTTTGCTCCCAGCCTGGTGGCAACAATCCTATCAAAAGCGGACGGTCTTCCGCCTCTTTGCAAGTGGCCAAGTATGACTACTCTGGTTCCATAACCTGTTCTTTTCTCAATTTCCCTGGCAATAACATTGCCTATCCCGCCAAGCTGTACATGGCCAAAACTATCAATTGCACCAGAAGCTGTTACCTGCTCTTCTCCTTCAGCAGGCTTTGCTCCTTCAGCAACTGCGATTATAGTAAAGTCCTTGCCTCTTTCCCTTCTCTTTTCTATAACATTTACAATTTCATCATAGTCAAAAGCAACCTCAGGAATTAAAATAACATCGGCTCCACCGGCAATCCCTCCACTTAAGGCAAGCCAGCCTGAATCTCTTCCCATAATTTCCACTATCATTATTCTACTATGTGAAGATGCTGTAGTGTGAAGCTTATCAAGGCAATCCGTTACAACCTCCAGTGCAGAGTCACTACCTATAGCATAATCAGAATGGGCAATATCATTATCTATAGTCTGAGGAACACCAACGCCTTTTATTCCATACTGGGTCAACCTGGTTATAACGCCATTAGTATCATCTCCGCCAATAGTTATTATGACATCCAGCTCAAACTTTTTTATATTCTCCTTAACCTTTTCAACTCCATTTTCTATCTTGAAAGGATTAGTCCTGGATGTTCCAATTATGGTACCGCCTTCTCCCAGTATCCCTGAAACTGATTCCCTGTCCAGTTCTACTATATTGCCTTTAATCAGGCCTTCCCATCCATTTTTAATCCCGATTACTTTATATCCATATTGTGATGCCTTTAGATAAATTGCTCTTATAGCTGCATTTATTGCTGGAGAATCTCCTCCACCAGATAAAACACCTATTTTCTTTATCATTTTTATCTCCTCCTATAATAAAATAATAATTTATTTGTATTATATAAGCCTGGTATTCACAGTTAAAGTAACTCCAGGTATAAAATTAATAATTAAATATTTTTTAAAAAATCAATCTCTATCAAAATTAAGATTATATTAATTTTTGGCATATAATCAACTTAATTTTTTAGTTATAATATCATTTACTATTCCGGGATTTGCCTTGCCTTTGGTTTTAGCCATTACTCTTCCGATTAAAAAGCCTATAGCTTTATCCTTTCCCTCCTTGAACTGTTCCACCGCGCCGGGATTATCTTTAATGACCTCTTCAATAATGGCTTCAAGCAAACCTTCATCGCTTATCTGCTCCAGCCCCCTATCTTCAATAATCTTCTGTGGGTTCCCCCCGGTGCTGAACATCTCTTCAAATACTGATTTGGCTATTTTAGAATTGATTTTGCCCTTATCGATTATTTCCAGCATCTTGCAGAGGTTCTCAGGAGTTACCCTGCTATCTTTAATGGTCATTTTTTCTTTATTTAGAAGTGCGCTGAAGTCACCCATTATCCAGTTGGCAATATTTTTAGCATTATTATAATGCCTGCAGCACTGCTCAAAATAATCTGCCAGACCTTTATTATTAGCCAGAAAGCTGCTGTCATATTTGGGTAGGCTGTACTGCTTCTCAAATCTTTTAGCTTTTACAGAAGGCAGCTCGGGAATTGTCTTTCTAATATCCTCTATCATCTTATCCTCTATATAAATAGGAACCAGGTCTGGCTCCGGAAAATATCTGTAGTCATGGGCTTCTTCTTTGGAACGCAGGGCTTTGGTGGTTCCTGTTTTGCTGTCATAATGCCTTGTCTGCTGAATTATTTCACCGCCGGCCTCCAGAACTTTAACCTGTCTTTTAACTTCATACTCCAGCCCTTTTTGCAGGAATTTAAAGGAGTTTAAATTTTTAATCTCGGTCTTTGTGCCAATTTTATCTTCGCCTGTTTTCCTTACTGATACATTGGCATCACACCTCAAGCTCCCTTCTTCCATACTACAATCGCTGACATCCAGAAACAGAATTAAATTCCTTAGTGTTATCATATATTCCTTTGCTTCCTCGGGCGATCTTATATCCGGCTCCGTAACAATTTCTATAAGAGGAGTTCCGGCACGGTTAAAATCAACTATACTGGCTTCAGATTCACTTATTCTTCCGGTTGTTCCCTTATGCAGGAGTTTCCCCGTATCTTCCTCCATATGCACTCTTGTTATCCTCACCCTCCTTATATAGCCGCCCATATCAACATCAAGGTAGCCTCCGACTCCCAGAGGCAGGTCATACTGTGAAATCTGGTAATTTTTGGGCATATCAGGATAAAAATAATTTTTTCTGTGGAAGATAGTATATTTTTTAATCTTACAATTTAGTGCCAGGGCAATCTTTGCGGCATATTCAATTGCCTTTTTATTTATAACTGGAAGTGACCCCGGATGTCCCAGACATACAGGACAGGTATATATATTTTTCTCCTCACCAAATGAAAGCCTGCACCCGCAAAACATCTTGGTATTGGTATAAAGTTCAACATGGGCCTCTAAGCCTATAACCGGTTCATATTCGTTTTTCATTTCTCCAGTCCAGATATAATAGTTATTAATTTAAAAAAACCAATCTTTCATAAGCTGATAAAAACACCCGGTAATCTTTTATAACCCCGGCCTGCCGGTAAAGCCTATTGCCTTCTCCAGGCTGTAAGCTACCTTAAGCACATTATCCTCTCTCAATACGTTTCCAATAATCTGCAATCCAATGGGCAATTTACTGCCGGACAGTCCTGCAGGAATTGAAATTGCCGGCAGTCCTGCCAGATTTACCGGTATGGTGCAGATATCCGAAAGATACATAGTCAATGGATCTTCCATCTTCTCTCCAATCTTAAAAGCCGTAGTAGGCGATGTCGGAGAGATCAGAACATCAAATTTTTCAAAAGCTTTTTTAAAATCATTTATAACGAGCGTTCTTACTCTCTGTGCCTTCTCATAATACGCATCATAATATCCTGCTGACAGACAGTAGGTTCCTATCATTATTCTTCTTTTAACCTCATCTCCAAATCCCTCTGCCCTGCTTCTGCGGTACATTTCCCTTAAGGTCCTCGCTTCCACGTTCCTGTATCCATATCTTACTCCATCAAATCTTGAAAGGTTTGAACTGGCTTCAGAAGGGGCAATAATGTAATACACGCTCAGCGCATATTCCAGGCTTGGCAGTGATATCTCTTCAACTATGCCACCCATATCTTCAACCAGTTTGATGATCCTGTAAACTGCTTCTTTTACTTCCCGGTCGATACCTTCAACCATCAGTTCCTTCGGAACCCCGATCCTCATATTTTTTATGTCTGCCTTAAGGAAGCTTTTATAATCCGGAACCTCCCCATTTATAGAGGTGGAATCTTTTCTGTCATGGCCGCAGATTATATTAAGCATCGCTGCGCAATCTTCAACATCTCTTGTAAGCGGCCCTATCTGGTCAAGGGAAGATGCAAACGCTACCAGTCCATACCTGGACACCATCCCGTATGTGGGCTTAAATCCGACAACACCGCAAAGAGATGCAGGCTGCCTTATTGAGCCGCCGGTATCAGATCCCAGCGAGCATACAGCCTCACCTGCTGCAACACAGGCTGCAGGTCCGCCGCTGGACCCTCCCGGCACCCTGTCAGTATCCCATGGGTTTTTAACAGTCCCGAAATAGGAGTTTTCATTGGATGAGCCCATTGCAAACTCATCCATATTTGCCTTTCCAACCAGTATATAATTCCGGCTTTCCAGTCTGTCAATTACCGTAGCATTATATATAGGGATATAGTTTTCTAAAATTCTGGATGCACAGGTTGTAGTTATATTTTTGGTACATATATTGTCTTTTATGGCAATTGGTATGCCCATAAAATCTTCTATATCACTGCCGGCGCTTATAAGCTTATCTACTTCCCCTGCCCTGGATAAGGCACTTTCCTTCTCCAGTCTGATATATGAATTTAGCCTGTCATCAACCTCTTCAATTCTCAAATAGATGCTTTCAACAATTTCAGTGCAGGATATCTGTCTTTTTTCCAGCCTGTCTTTAAGTTGGTGAGCAGTAAGATAATGAATTTCCAAAATTTCTCCTTACTAGTTTACTAGTCTATCTTTGGCACTTTAAAGCCATCATTTGCCTCATCAGGGGCATTTTTAAGCGCGGACTTCTGGGTAACTGATTTTTCTGCCATATCCTCCCTGAAAACATTCTTTATATCCAGTATATGTGATGTCGGCGGAATTCCTTCGGTATTTACACTGCTTACATTAGCAACGTGTTCCAGTATCCTGTCCAGTTGAGAGGTAATTTTTTCTATATCCTTTTCACCGAATTCCAGTTCCGCCAGTTCTGCTACATGCTTCACATCATCTTTAGAAATTCTTTCCATAAACTATCCTTTTTTGAAAATCTTTTGTCAATTCATCCCCGCCACAAGCGGACGGGTTTTTCTTGGCGGGTTTTCATAACATTTTAACAAATATTTTGCCCTATTAATATATTTTTATAATTTCCAGCCTTCCCAGTAAAATCAATATTAGAATAAGGTTGTACACTCCATGCAGGAATATTGCCGGAAGCAATGATTTTGTTTTTTCGAACAGATAAGCCAGAAGCCACCCAATAATTATAAGAGGTATGAAACTATATAATTCCAGGTGGACTATGGCAAATAAAAAAGAGGACAAAAGCAGTGCAACATTGACGCCCCAGCTTTTCTTAAATGCTGAGTACAAAAATCCTCTGAAAAAAACTTCTTCGCTAAAAGGGGCAATCACCGCCACTACTACAAGCAGGATATTGCTTGATATGCTTCTGTTTCCGACAAGTATTTCAATCTTGCTCTCAGGGGCTTCTATCCCAAACAGTGAATTCATTAAAAACACATACAGGAAGCTGACAAAAAAAATAGCAAGCAGTGAAAGAAAAGAGTACCAGATGGTTTTTGCGATACTGTAATACCTCAAGCCAAGATCTCTTAAATTTGCCTTCCTCCGGAACATGGCAAAAAACCAGACCACCCCCAGCATAAGCACTATCTGAATTCCATATAGCACAGTAAAACTTACATTGCCAATATTGGAAGAGTTAAAGAACTGCTTGCCTTCCAGTACTTCAAACAGTTTTGCAGACCCAAAATAAATGCCTACAAGTACAACCGTCAAAAATATTAAGGAAATTACAGCATCAAGGGCATTCCACTTTATATTTAAAACATTGTTCTGTTTTTCAGTTGAATTTGCCTCTTTCAATTTATCACCAATCGTATTTAAAAATTTATAAAAACTTAGTCCTTTATCATTTTCTTAAATTCTTCTTCAGATATTAATCTGATATTATACCTTCGGGCGTCGTCCAATTTACTTCCAGGACCCTCGCCCACAAGAACAGCATCGGTACCTCTGCTGACGCTTGAAGTTACCCTGCCTCCAAAATTTTCAATAATCTCTTTAGCCTCGTCCCTTGAAAAATCATTCAATTTGCCGGTAAGAACAAATGTCTTGCCTGCAAAGGCTTCCTTTTTTGTTACCTTTTTTAACTCCGGGCTGAAATTGACGCCAGCTTTTCTTAATTTCTCTATTACTTTAAGATTTTGCTCCTGCTTGAAAAAGGAAATTATACTTTCCGCTATTTTTGGTCCAATCTCCTTTATTTCTTCAATTTCCTCGTATCCTGCATGCATCAAACTGTCAAGGTCCGCAAACACTCTTGTAAGCACATCCGCAGTATGGGAACCAACATATCTGATTCCCATTGCAAAAAGAAGCCTTGACAATGGTTTCTTCTTGCTTTCCTCTATTGCACCAAGCAGATTTTTAGTCGACTTTTCTTTAAAATTTTCCAGTGAAAAAATATCATCATACTTCAGGTAATAAATATCCGCTGAATCTTTGATTAACTTTTTATCCAGGAGCTTCTCCACAATAGCAGGCCCCAGTCCTTCTACATCCATAGCCCCTTTTGAAGCAAAGTGAACGATCCTCTCGTATTGCTGGGCAGGGCATGCCATTGAAGTACACCGTAATGCCACCTCTCCTTCAGGTTTTATAACATCAGACCCGCACACAGGGCACTTGTCGGGCATCCTGAATTCTTTCTGACTGCCGTCTCTTCTTTCTTTTATAACTTTTACAATTTCAGGTATGACATCTCCTGCCTTATGCACCACCACCCAGTCACCGACTTTGACATCTTTTCTTCTTATCTCATCTTCATTGTGCAGGGTAGCATGGGAGATAGTAGATCCTGCCACTGTTACCGGCCTGAGAACTGCCACCGGAGTTAGTGCCCCGGTCCTGCCAACACTTACCTTTATATCCATAATACGCGTAACTTCCTCTTCGGGAGGGAATTTATAGGCAATGG
>Ga0307378_10008577_pt1 | contig 13547 bp, 28 predicted proteins | sample UN1MG_FD_202238 | JGI IMG/M metagenome (GOLD analysis project Ga0307378, IMG submission 202238) | Soil microbial communities from Risofladan, Vaasa, Finland - UN-1 | ecosystem: Environmental > Terrestrial > Soil > Coastal area > Acid sulfate soil | place: Finland: Risofladan, Vaasa | collected... | reverse complement strand
TCGGTCTATCATCGCGGCCTCCGCGGCATCCTCAGTCAAGTCATAGGCTACGGTCATCAGGCGCAGACGTTCTTGTAGGGCTGCACTCGCGGCCATCTCCAGCGCCTCCACCGCCTTCTTCACCGCGCCCTCGCTGGGGCAGTACACGTTGCCCTGTGAGTCAACGCAGCCCAGGAAGCAGAGCGCGGCACGGATGGTAGCCTCAAACGCTTCGCGCTCATCAGTGCTGGCTTCAGCGAGAGAGTATGCCAGAGGATATGGAGGTTGACCCCCACGAGATCGCCGCAACCAGAATACCCTCCACGTCCGCTCTTTGAGCGCACCCAAGTTGTCAGCCATCAGAGCCTCCCACGGCCTTGCGTTTCTTCCTTGCCTTCTCTGGCATCCCGTCTTGATACCAGGCAATCATCGCGAGAGCGTCCGCTTCGTTGTCATCTGTGACTTGCAGGTTGAAACGTCGGTTGACGGCCTCAATCACCGCACCCTTGTTGGCATTCCCCTTCCCCGTGATGTGCCTCTTGAGGGTGCCGCTGTGGACTGCCTTATAGTCAGCGTACCTGCTCGCAGCGAACTCCATGACGCGGGTAGTCATCCCAACGCAAAGCTCCGTGGCTGCCCCGCCCCTATGGTGGGCCTGCTCGAAGATAACCAGATCGCCCGCTTCCACGTCCAAACATTGTTCAAGCCAGAGACCGAAGCGCCGGAATCTCATACCAGGAGACTCACCGCGTTCAAGAGTGAACTCCTCTACTCCGTGCTCGGGAGGACGAAAGTCAGCGGTTATGGCCCAGCCCGTTCGCGTCCCGCAATCCAGTGCCACTACCATCACTTCGCCTCCCTGATCTGCTCGACCGCGCAGCACAGGGCATCTTGTGCCGCAGACATCTCGTTATACGCACCCGTCCGTAGCCACCACCACCACCCGTTCAGAATCCCCAGCCATAGACCAGCACTCACCTCCGACTCTGTGCAGCGAACCTCGACACCATGTTCCTCCGCCCACTTCTCCAACTCAGCCCACGTCATCTCTTCACCTCCGTCGCGCCGATGGACGCCAGCCACTTGCGCACGTTGCGGGCAGCGCCCCGCGCACTAGATGCCAATATCTTCCCATCATAGGGATGCTTCAGCGCCACTGTCGGCACACGGAAAACCGCGACTGGAGTTCCGCTAACGACCTGCCAACTCGGTCGCACTATGCCCGCCCAGGCAGACTGGTTAGCCCAGTTCTCCGCCACCAGCAGCACCATGAGCACCGTCTTCTTAGCCATGTGAGTCCTCCTCCTCTGGCTGCCTTCAGACCTTCTCAGGTCCGTAGGAGTAGACCAGGACATAGGCCTCGTTGAACTCCGTGACACGTCCTTGCCATTCCCGGCGCAGACTGTGGTTGTACGGCCGGAGGCGACCGGCTCGGCCCGCCGCGTGCTCTGCGGCTACCAGATACTTCAGGACCTGCTCCTTCGTGATCTTCGCCATCTTCTTCTCCTTGGGTTTCGTCTTCTTAGCCACCTGACTCCTCCTCAACCTCGACGAGCTCGGGACCGTGCTTGCGGACCAGGGCATAGGCCCTGCTGAACATTGGAAGCTCTACGTCTGGCCGCAATCTATTCATGTCTCGCATCTGGCATTCAGCCTGCACCAGATACCACAGGACATCCTCCTTCGTGATCTTACGCATCGGGGTCGGCCTCCTTCGGCTTCTGCACAAGACGGTAGCGGCCATAACGCACCCGCTCTAGGTAGCCCGCCCTGTACAGATTAGAGATGAGTTGCTGCGCGCGCTGCCTGGTCACTCCGAGCCTTGCCGCGCACTCAGTACACCCGCACTCGGTCTGTGCAGGCCATTGATCTAGGAGCCTTCGGGACGCAGAGGCGAGAGGCCGACCGACCCGCCGTTTCCCCATCGCCAGCAATGCCCGTTCGATCTCGCGCAAATCGAGTTTCAGCAAACTCAGGGTCCTGATCTTGGTGCGTATCTCATCGCGGCGGGCCCTGAGCGCCCCGAATACTTCGTCAAAGGTGCGCCGGTTGCCAACATCAACTTCACCGAGTTCCTTGCCAAGCTCACGAATCTGAGACTCACTCATCACCCGCTCCCTCCGCGCGCCGCCCGTTCCCGCGCGCTGATCTCTGCCTGCTCCGCGTCGGTCAAGGTTGGCATCGCATTGACCAACTTGGCGGCCATCTGTCCGAGCGATATATCCGCAACACGCAGATCACTTGCGGCCTGTGGCGTTCTCCCTTTTGGCTCCGCCGGCGCCTCCCGCACGGCCTTCCTGTGCAACTCCACATCCCTGCGGAGCGCATCAGATAACTGCTGGTCGGCCCGCTGTCGCATGGCCCGCCGCTCCTCCCGTGACGGTCGGGGTTTGCGTGGGAGAGGCGGCGGCCTCCTGGGTTTATCGGCCTTTTGCGGGTCGTCGGGGATCATCCGCACCGGTCTTCTCCTTGCCCTTTTTGGTTATGGCCCCCGCCGCCAGGGCATTGTACTTCGCCTGATAGTGAGGGAAGCTGGCGGCAGACGCGTCCGTGATCCACTCGTCGAAGAAGTAATCTATCGTGGCTTGTAGGTCCTCGTAGGTGTCGCCCTTGCCTATCCGCCTGGCGAAGAAGGCACTGGCGCGGCCGAACGGAAACTCTGGCGACTCCATCCGGGTCTTCTTGCGGAGGCGTTCCAGGTAGTGGTTTACGGCCGCCTGAACCGGACTCTTCGGACCTCCGTAAGGAGGTAAGCAACCTGCAACAGCAACAAGAGGGCTACTATTTCTCGGAAGGTTTCCCAAGAAACGCTGGAAGAGTTCCTGTGTTTTGGGGGAAAGCTTCCCAAGCATCTCGGGAGGAGGGATGGGGCAGGCGGGGTAGCCGGGGTACTTCACGGACTGGTAATCTTGCCACTTGCGGAAGGCCAGGTAGGGCTGTTCACCATCACCGTACCGGATCACTACCTCCTGTCCCATCAGTATCCCAAGACGGTCGCGGACCTTCGCTGGGGAGAGATGGAGGGCCGCGGCGATCAACTCCGGCGACTCCTTCAGGAGGCCGTAGTTGTCGGCGGCGACACCGCACAGGTAGAAGAACACGTCGCGCGTCGGCCCGTCCCAAGACTCGTTGTATATCTTGGTGCAGTCAAAGCGTCGGAGCCTCGCCATCCTATTAGTTCCCTCGCCCTAGTGGTATCGTCATTGGTGTTCCCCCAGCGGTAGCTGTAGGTGTTGTCGCGCCGCCGCGAGGCGGGCATCCGCAAGCACGATGTAGAGCCGACTCATTTCACAGCCGAGCCAGGACCGGCCCAGGTTCTCGGCGGCAAGGGCGGTAGTCCCGCTGCCCATGAAGGGATCGAGCACCACGCCGGGGCGCGTCTCGCCGTCGCAGGAGCAGGCAGGGAAGAGGCCGAGGTCGCAGCGTGTGTAGGTGCCATCTCCGGACTTTGCCCTCGCCGGAGGATGTGATGATGTGCCCTTCTCCAGTCGCTCAGATTTATTGCACCAATCGCCATACCCGATACTGCCGCCCGTCGTCCGCACCCTCCGCACCCACGGCTCCCCGCATTCGGCGCAGATCTTCTCGGGGCAGGCCATCTGTATGCAGCGCTCGGGGAGGGCAAGAGGGAAGGTGGCGAAGTGCGAGATCCACTTATCGGCCCCGCAGCGGCAGTACACCACCGGCCGCCAGTCGCTCCCGCCGCAGGATTCGCAGACCGCCTCGCCCTCTCGCTTTGGGAGATACTTCTTCTCCTTCGGCGAGTAGAGGCGGTGACAGGTGAGGCATTCATCTACCCTTCCCAGTTGCCCAAACTCCCTCGGCGAGTAGACACGCTCACAGGCCTCACACAGTTCCCATCCCATCGGGTCGGGGGAGAGGGTCCACCAGTTCCGCAGGTTGCGGCCGAGGGGATGGTAAACTCTCCCACCTTTCGCGATGGCAAACGAGGGCCTAGCACCACCGTCCTTGCCTGTTTTATCTACAAAGCCGCCTTGATAACCGCCCCTGCTCCCCGTGTTGCCGAATCGCGTCACAGGGCCTGCCAAATCACAATGCGCCTCCCGCACCGCGTCCATGTCCGTCCAGTACCGCGGCTCCTTCGTGAACATGAACAGCTTCTCCGTCGCCGACGTGCAGCGGTCGCGCACCGACTCCGGCATGGGAGCGACCTTGCATAGCGTGATCTCCTGGCGCAGATACCAACCGTCGGACTGGAGTGCGAAGGCCAGCCGCCAGGGCATACCGCAGAGGTCCTTGGGTTTGAGGTCGCCAGCCTGATACTTCGGACGTGCGTTCTCTAGTTCACTGTCGTACCAATCTCGGTCCAGTCCCGTACTGGCTTTGGTGACAGGCCTGTCGCTCGTGTTTCCATGATAGCCCGCGTACGAATCTCCCATGTTCAATAGCAGCACGCCGTCGGGCCGCAGCACCCTCCTCGCCTCGTGGAAGATCGCCGAGAGGTGGGCGACGTACAGATCCGGCGTCGGCTCCAGGCCCAAGGCCCCACGCCAGACACCGCAGCGGAGGCAGAAGGCGGAACCGATCCGGGCATCTTCCTTCACCCGCACCAGGGGGCCAGTGCCGCTCACTTCTTCCTGCGTGCCGCGGTGGAAGTTCCGGTTTTCATGCAGCAGGCCGCCGCCAGCATCCCCCCACTCATGCGCGCACCCGTCCACGCTTCCCCACACCCGCTCCTGCTCGCCGTCGTACGCGCGGAGGCCCCAGAAGGGCGGCGATGTGACGATGCAGTTGACCGACTCAGCCTCCAGCGTCGGCAGCCAGTCAAGCGCGTCGCCCTGGTGGATTCCCCCTCGCGTCTCTGTCAAATCCCCAGCCCCCTCTGTTCCTTCCGCCCCTCTATGATCCGCTGGCTCCGGCGCAGGGGTTTGTCCAGTTGGGCCTGCCGGGGCAGTATCATCCGATAGCGATACTCGTGCCGCCCCTCGATAGACTCACTCTCGATGTCCCCACCCTTGGGCCGCAACTTCCCCCGCAACTGCGCGACGCAACTCTGCCACTCCCAACCCTGCCCGTACTCCCCGCGGTAGGCGTTGGCGATCTCCGTGCCGGTATGCCAGTTGCCGTCAACGAGGACTCGGCAAACACGCCAGAGGAGCGTGTCTCCTTCCGCCCAGGCATCGGCCCGTCTGTCAAGCTCCCGAGAAGTGGCGTATGGGCCCATGACTCTACCGGACGCGGGGAAGGGCATGGTGCTAGGTGTTTCCCTCGCACCGCTTGCAGAGGCGCCAACCGAAGTTTCGCACGAGGTCCTGCGCCTTCTTCTGGCCCACTCGCTCGATGAAATAGGGACCTACGCCCGCGTTGTAGTCCAGACAACGCCAGACTTCGTGCAGGATACCGGGGCCACCGCGGTACGTGGTTCCCCACGCTCGCCCCTTAGGCACGAAACGCCGATAGTACGTCTTGCGCGTCAGTCTCGTTGCCATCGTCCTCTCCATTGCGTCGTTGTGACTGCTCCTCACGGCGGCCCGGCCGGGGGACTATCCTCGTTGGCTGCAGTCCTCCCACTTGCCGAGGCTCACCGAGCCGCCGGACAGTAGCAGTCCGCTCCGCTACTTATTGTTCGCTTTGCACTTCCGTGGAGGCTGTCGCGCCGACAACGACCTGAAGTAGCGACCGATGGCGACAGAGAGCAGGCATGGCAAGCACTCCCGCTCGCGCACTCTCTGGCCGCGCTGCCAGCACATCAGCTTCTGCGCCTTGTCTCCCTTCTCACGGTCATCCCGATTTGGCTCCCACCTCAGCCAACGACACCTATGGGGTTGAAGTCTGTTCATCCTCGCCTCCTTGCCTGTGACTGCTTCACTTCACTTCTCAAGGGTGGCCCGGTCGGTCTGTGTCTGTGGCTTCGACTGTGGCGGGGTACTGGCACTGACCCCTCGCGATATTGAGTTTGTCTGACCGGGCCACCCACATCTGCTAGTCCTTCGGCCTTATGGGCCGCCACCCCGGAACACAATGAGTCGAAAGGCTTCGCGCGTCATGTGCCATGAGCCAACGCCGCGCCTTGAGCAGAACCACTCGTTCAGTTCTCCCCTCCCACATCCGGCGTCGGAGGGGCTTGCTGCTCCGTAGTATGGAGACACCCCGGAAACACCAGCCCCCAGCGTGGCCTGCTGCTGGAGAGAGCGGCACGACTTCAGATATGGCCCGTTCTCTAGACGCCTGCTGAAAGGTGAACAGCGCCATCAGTGTGTACGTCACTCTGTGGCCTCCTCGCCCCCGAGTACCCGCACGATCTTCGCTATGTCGTGGTCGCTCTGCTCCGACAACCACGCCTCGGGGTTGCCACCCGTTGGCAGGCCCAGGCCCAGGGCCTGCGTCACTTTCGCCAATGCCGCCATTTGCTGGCCTTTGGTTTCCTTGCCTTGGGAGCGCAGCACATCCATCACGGCAACCGCCCGCGGGTCGGGGCCCTCGGACTCGGCCGATGCCTCTGTCCGTTGCTGCTGAGGCGGGCGCGTCTGCGCCGGACGTGTCTGCTGAGGCCGCTTGGCGCCGGCCCCGTCATCGTCGCTCTCAGTGGCGATCCCGACGACGCACTGCAACCCGTACCGCCTGCCGTAGGTGATGGCGCTGCCAATGCTCTGAGCGTTGCCCATGTCGCAGGGCATCACCAGCTTGCCCCCGATGTACTCGCCGCTCTCGTGCAGAAGCAGCGTCGTCACTGCAACGCCCCGGTCGTCCTCCCCGTTGCCAGTCTCGGCAAACTGCGTCACCGCCAGCTTGTTCTCAGTGAGAACTGGGCGGATGGCATCCAGCACCGTCGCCAGGTCAGCATAGTCGTAGCTGTAACTCGTCCCCTTCTGCGACTGAACCCTCGCGGTCTTGTCCCGAGTTACGTCCTTCAACTTGGCCTGTGCTGCCACTAGCGCGGCGGCCACCTGCGCTATGGAGTCGCTGTGCAGCATCCTCCTGCTCCTCTCTGAACGCCCGCGCAATCTCCGCAGGCGTGAAGTAGCCCCCTGCGTCCTGCCAGAGGTCAATCATCCTTGGCATCAAGCACCTTCTTGACGATCACCCACTCGTTCTCGCCTAGCGCAGGCCGGATCGTCACTGTGTCCTGCGCGGGGCGCACCAGGCTCACGCCCGGCACGGCCTCCAGTTCCTCAGCCTCCAGTGAGACCTTCAGATCAGCCTTGGCGAGAACGGGCCGGCTGGAGACATATCGTTCCCAGCCGTTCTCCTTCAGCCAGTCAATGGCGGCCTGCTCGTCCTCCACATGCAAGCTCGTCTTCGCGGCCCGCAGTTGGACGTATCCCCAGGCCGTCGGGAACTTCTTGGGGCCGCCCGCCTGGGCCTGCGCCCGCGCCTCAGCCTCCAGGGAATAGCCGAGCCACATCATCTCCCGGCGTAGCGCGCGGACGCGGTTGTCCCGGTATGCGTCGAGCCGGACGCGCTCGGCCTCGTAGTGGCGCTGAAGCTCCACGACCTGCTCCGCCCGCGCCTTGTAGCGGCGCATCTTCCGGTCGCAGTCAACCTGGGCGAGTGCCTGCGGGTCGAGCGGCTCACCCTCCGGGACAGTCGCCAGGAGTGAGTCAAGCTCCTCGTCATCCATGCCGAAGGGCTTGTCGATCATAGTGGTTGCCCCGCGATCAACTGCACCTCCGACGTGCAGTTTCTCGGAGGCCTGGTCGTGACGGCATCCACTATCCCCTGGAGGACCTGTGACACAGGCCCGTCCGGGCGCTGGTGCTCATGGACGAATCGCAACGCCACCGAAATGGCATTGACGATCTCCTCAGCCTCGGCCAGCGTCATCATTAGGGTGACGGTTCCGAGCGTCGGGTCGGCAGTCTGCACCTTGGCGGTCATGGCACCTCCTCGCATGTGGCGCACGGCGTATCGCCGATGCGCGCCATCGCCAGGCACTTCTCCCAACAGGAACAGTCCCTACCCTTGACGGGCGAATCACAGGACTCGCACAGGGAGTCCATTAGGTCCTTGCAGGCACCCCCGCAATGTGCTACCTTAGCCGTCTGTGATCGGTCCGTCCGTTGTGCCGCCTCCAGCCCCAACTGGTCGGGGGCGGTTCTTTGTCCGGTCATTTCTCTGCCGCCTTCTTCCGCGTCTTGCGAAGCTGATAGTCCGTGATCTTGCCGTCCCGGATGTCATCGACGGCCTGCTCAATCTCAGCGATGAGCTCGTCGAGGGCAGTGCGCTTGGCGGTCAGCTTGTCAACCTTGGCCAGCAGTTGGGGCAGCAGGTTCTCCGCCTGATCTCTGCGTGCGCGCTCAAGCCCTGCCTCTCCGTAAATCGCGCTGATCCTCTCACTAGCGGTCATCTCGTCACCTCCCTTATTCGTGTCCAGTGAGTAGTCGCCATAGGTGCAGCAGATGCTCGTCCTGCGCGGCGGCCAAACGCAGAAGACACCGCTGGCAGACCCTCACCTCATGCGCTGGGTCCAGATCCTCCAGGGGGAAGACCCTATCTGGAATTGATTCGGTCGCCTGGCCACAGAGAGAGACGACATCCCGCATAAACTCCGGTCGCCCGTCATCCCCTCTCAGGCAGAAACAAAGATGCTGAGTGAAGTACGGGGCATTGTCAGGGGACGGAAAGAGGCAGGCGTGGGAGGTTCTCATCCCGTCACCTCCTCCCCTAGTCCATCTCGCAGAACCTCATACGCCTCGCCAACGCACTCAATGCCCAGGGATTTGCTCAGTGCCGGTCTGCGAAGCATGGCATCCGGTCGCCAAGGCCAGTCGGGTCCGGGATCGCGGCCGAACCAGTCACCGGCAGTACCGTCAAAGTCGGCGGGGTCAGGGTTATGGATGCCCCACTTGACGCCCGCCCCGCTCAGGCCGTTGAATACGACGGTCCCTTCACGGCCGTCGGGTAGTCGCACCCGAGTTCCGAGTTTCATGGTTGCTCCTCCTCTGCCCCCGGAAGGGCCTGTTCGGTCGGCGCTCCGCAGTTGGCACAAGTGCCCTCGTCTTCTTCCCAGGTGCCGTTGCACACGGAGCAGATGGTCTTGTAGATACGCTGCACGGAAAGTCGCACGAGATCTTGGGAGCGATGGTCGCGCAGGAACTTATCAAACTCCTTGACCCAATCGTCTAGGGCCTTCACGCGTGTTGCTGGTGTAGGTGCCATCCAAACCACCGGGTCTGCCCTCACAAATGAGTCAGCCAGGACCTCGACGGGTTTGGCTATCTTGGCTGGCTCTCTCTGTGCGCTCATCTCGCCTCCTCCCCCGACGCTATCATCGCGTCCGCGCGCTCGTGCTCCATGCACGGTCGCCGCTCCGCCGCAGTCCGCTGACAGTCAAGCCAAGGCGTCTGGCAGCCTTCGCAGGGGTCCTTCGGAGGCTGGCCCATGACCTTCTCCAGGGGCCGGAGCGCCAGTTCCGTCGTACTCAGCGACTGCAACATCTCTCGCTCTCCTTTCCTACTGCGTCTCACCAGGCCACATCGTCGTCATGGATGTGGGTTTCATTGTAGACTCGCCAGAAGGCATCCACTTCCTCGCGGAAGGCGAAGGGGATGTGAAGAGGTTCCTCGCCGAGTTCACCCGCGATGACCTTCCTCTGCACTCCCGATTGTCGGATCGCCGCCAACATGCACGCAGGACACCCATCCGCGGCTTCGCGCAGGGCCTTCACGCCTGCCTCCCAATCCTCGCCGCTGCCCGTGAATGCTGCGATGAGAACCGCCATCTCTGGCGTGCTAATCCGCATGGCCTCGTGGAAGCCGCATACGCGATTGGGATTGGCGGTACATGAACGCTCATGCCTCGCCATGTGCCCGCCTGAGCATCCCGAACGTCGGCAGAAATCGCAGTAGTACCGCCAGACCTTCTTTCGCGTCATGTCAGTCTCTCTCTCGCTCTCTCCTGCTTGCTCTCCGCAGGCAACTAGGGTGGCGACCGAGGGGAGAGCAACCCTCCCGCCGCGGCGGTGCCACCACCCCAGTCGTCTAGGGAGAACGCGTCTCAGCCATGTACGCCTTCACGAACGCCTCCGCTTGCGGGGCGGTGATGCAGTTCCCGTAGGCGCGCAGTCGTCCCACGCGGTTGGCAATCCCATGAGCCAGCGGCTGTGTGCCGGGTTCAACTGGCCGCGCTTTCCCGTCTCGGCAGGGGAGCCAGTCGCAGGAGGACCAGAAGCCGCTAGCCACGCCGCATCCGCAAGGGCTGTCTGTACCCCGTCCTCCTTCAGTCTCTTCGGGTCCTTGCTGTTCTTCGTGTTCTTGTATGCGCTCGGCGTCGGCCACCCCGCCAGTTGGGCCACCTCGTTCAGTGGCCGCTTGTTCCTCCCGTGTTGGTTGCTCCTGCCGTCTCGCCAGTCGCGGGCCGCGGTCGTCGGCCACCCCGCCAGTTGCGCAATGTTGCGTAGCCGCTGCGTCGGCGTCGGAAGGGGTACCCCTTGGCTGAGAGCCTCGTCCACGCGCTTCGATGTGAGAGGACCATCGGTCTTGTGATCCTCCCTGGTCGGCGTCACCCACCCCGCCAGTTGGGCCATCGTCGCTACCGTCGCCCCCCTGCCTTGCCCTAACCAAGATGACCCCGCGACCACTATCGCGCCTTGTGATCCCTGATTGTTGTCGTTTGCCCGAGGCGTCGGCCACCCCGCCAGAAGTGCCTGCCCGTATAGGGAAGGATAGTCCTTGCCCTTCACTCGCGAATAACGGCCCATCGTTTCGCCCGCCTTTGGTGTCCGCCACCCACCACAGGCGTTGTCTAATGTGCGGCGCGCCGAAGCCCGCAGCGCAGGTATCAACCGCCCCGACGGTGTAGCCCGCTCCTTCCAGGTCAGAGTGTACAAGGTCGAGCCAGGCAAGTGCGTTCGCAACCTGCTCGCCAAAGACTGTGACAGGGCGGCACTCTCGGATGAGCCGGAACATGTGCGGCCACAGGTGGCGGTCGTCGGCGAACCCTCCACCCCGTCCAGCGGCAGAGAAAGGTTGGCATGGGCAGGAACCTGTCCAGACGGGTCTGTCGTCGGGCCAGCCAGCCTGCCGCAGGGCGTAGGACCAGACTCCAATGCCAGCGAAGAAGTGGCACTGTATGTACCCTCGCAGGTCCTCTGGTCGCACGTCCGTAATGTCTCGCTCATCCACGTCTCCCGTTGCTATCAACCCTGCGGCTATCAGGTTCCGGAGCCACTGTGCCGCGTACGGGTCTATCTCGTTGTAGTAGGCGGTCACCGCGGCCAGGCATCCATCTGCTCCAGCCATGCCGGACTGAGACTGCCCTGCCCGACCATGCGCTCCTGCCGATCCAGGCCTATGTCCACCGCCCACCACAGCCCCACCAGAAGGGCACCCACCACGAGACAGCAGAACCATGTTGGCCACACATCTTCAGTCAGCCATTTGCTCATCGTCGCTCCTCTCTCGCTCGACTCGGATGGTAAATCACAGGATCACCACGTCGCTCTCCCTGATATCGTCCTCGTAGCCGGAAGCACTCTCAGGACCCAGGCCGCTTAGGACCTGGTAGTTGCTGTCGGCATCCCGCAGGCCGCAGTCGCCCCGGCGTAGATGACGCTGGCAGAACCGAATGCGCTGGTCTGAATGCGCGGGCTTGGGCTCTCCGCAGCGTGAACACCACTCCTGGTTCAGGCGGTACTCTGACACATACGGCTGGTCACATCCCGGTTGGGCGCACAGGTCTTCCGTTCGCGTCATCGCGTCGATCTGCGTCTCCAGAAACTTGTCCAGTTCATGTGGCAGATGCCGGACAGCGGCCTCGATTGTGGAGAGGTCCTGAGCGTACAGTAGGTGGCCTTTCCGTCTGAACTCAATACGGGCGGAGACGCGCCACTCGTCACCGGAAAGGTTGCTGGTCTTGTACCGAGGCACCGTCACAACCCGAATCTCATCTACGATCTCATCGCGCTCGTGGCGAATCAGCATGCCTTGGCCTCCTGTCGTTCTCTATCCTGAACCCGCGCCCCGTCAGCGCCTTCCGCAGCGACTCCAGCACCCCGGAATACAGCCACCCCACGACCCTGCCGCCACGGTCATCCCACACGACCTCACCTCGGCGTTCGTGGCCGCCGTAGGCACGGCAATCAGGGGGAGGCGCGTCAGCGGCCCGACCTCGGCCGGGAGGGATTGGTCGAGAGTCGGGCCGCCTGTCCCCACCGCCGCTCCCAAGCAGCGGCAGGCCGTCACCCTGTCTAGGGGTAAGCTGTAGAGCCGGCACAGGGGGTACTAGCCGAGGGAGCCAGGGCTGATAAGATACATTATCGGACCTCGCGCGCCACCTCATTTGTGTCGCAACTCCTCAATCAGTTCGCGTAGGCGCCGGAGGTCGGAGAGCTTGAGGCGACCTTTGGGGCCCAGCCCCAGGAGTAGATTCGATAGATAGCCCTGGCTCATTCCAAACGCGGCCGCCAGGTCACCCATCCTGACCCCCGAGAGCAGCCACACATTCCGAAGGCTATTGATCTCTCTCTTGTTGGCAATTCTGTCCCGACTCAATGTCTGCACTCCCTCTGGTCCTCGCCCTCATCTACCAGTCTTCTTCCACACCCTAGCATCTATGTACCACGTTGTCAACAATTATTTTAGGTTGGTACACGCACGCGGCGCCCTTTATGGAACAATGCTTCTAGAGAACAAGGGCATGCAAACCGACGTTCGCCTATTTCTCTCATACCTGGCGACGTACCGCCGAAGTTCCCCGGAGACCATACGCGCCTACAGGAGCACCCTGGGGCAGTTCTGCCGCTTTCTAGCGTCCAGTTTCCCGGAGGTGTCCTCCCCTGCCGAGGTTACCCAGGGCATCGTCCTCGCCTTCGCCCGCAGCCTAACCGGGGCACCGCGCTCCATTAGGCGCCACGTTGCCGGACTCTCCAGTTTCTTCACCTACTGTGAGCGAGAGGGTGCCTGTGCCCGGAATCCTGCCCGGGGCCTTCCCCTCCCGAAGGTGCCCGAATACCTTCCCGCCATGCCTTCGCCAGACGACGTGAGCAACCTCCTCGGTGCGGTTCGGATTCCCTGGCACCGATGTGCGCTCCTGCTCCTCATAACTACGGGCATCCGGCGCTCTGAGCTGGTCGGCCTGCAACTTCCCGATGTGGACCTGGAGGTGGGCTGCTTGCTGGTGCGGGGCAAGGGTGGCAAGGATAGGTTGGTGCCCCTTTCGACGCAGGCAGTGGCCGCAATCCGGGAGTATCTCCCCCACCGGAGATCGCCGCCCGGCGAGGAGCACCTGCTCGTCAGCCTACAGGGTCACCGTCTAGCCGGCACCAGGCTCAATAAAATGGTCGGGCACCTCGTCAAGGGATCGCGCCTGGGCCGGCACCTCTCCGTTCACAGCTTCCGTCATGCGTTCGCCACGCAGTTGATCCGGCAGGGCGTGGACCTTCGGACCATCCAGGAACTCCTCGGGCACTCATCCCTGAATACCACGGCCCGGTACCTGCACTCTGACTTGCGGACGAAACGGGCCGCCGTGGAAGGCCTACCCGACGCCACAGGTACCGCTGGTGGGGCTACGTGAGGCGCACACGGGCGTTCGAGCACCGCGACAGGGGATTACCGCGCAGAGGGGGAAGACGGCGCAAATCGAGTCCTAGCGCGTTGACAGGAAGG
>Ga0307378_10008576_pt1 | contig 13550 bp, 9 predicted proteins | sample UN1MG_FD_202238 | JGI IMG/M metagenome (GOLD analysis project Ga0307378, IMG submission 202238) | Soil microbial communities from Risofladan, Vaasa, Finland - UN-1 | ecosystem: Environmental > Terrestrial > Soil > Coastal area > Acid sulfate soil | place: Finland: Risofladan, Vaasa | collected... | reverse complement strand
CATTTCCTGCAGCGCGTAACTGCTGCCGTAACCCTCCAGTGCCCACACCTCCATCTCTCCGAACCTTTGTCCGCCCGTCCTGGCCTTGCCCCCCAAAGGCTGCTGCGTTATCAGGCTGTAAGGCCCCGTGGCCCTGGCATGTATCTTGTCGTCAACAAGATGATGCAGCTTCATCATGTAGATGTACCCGATAGTCGCCTGCTGGTCAAAAGCTTCCCCTGTCCTGCCGTCATACAGCTGTGTCTTTAATGTCTTCGGCACGCAGATAAAGAATTCGTCTTCCGGAGGCACTTGCTTCCTGTCCTCCAACTGACGTACCCGATTGCGCATAAGCTCGTTGGCTTCTGCGGTCAATGTCTGGATGTTTTCCTCCGTGGCCCCGTCGAAAACCGGTGTAACGGCATCGAATCCGAGCACCTTGGCAGCCCAGCCAAGATGCGTCTCTAAAATCTGGCCCACGTTCATTCGACTCGGAACGCCCAGCGGGTTCAACAGTATGTCCAGACTTCTACCGTCTTCCAAAAACGGCATGTCCTCCTCGGGCAGTATCTTGGCGATAACTCCCTTGTTGCCGTGCCTGCCCGCTACCTTATCGCCCACAGAAAGCGCCCTCTTGGTCGCAACGTAAACCTTCACCATCTGAAGCACCCCGCTGGGAAGCTCGTCACCGTGCTTCAAACGCTCTGTTCTGCGCTTCTTTTCCTCCTCGATGTCCCTGATCTGTACCCAGCATTGCTCCAGAATCTTCTCCACCTGCTCGCGCACCGACGCCGGTTTGATCCACTTGATATCAAAGTTCTGTATCTGTTCGTAAACAACCTCATCCTCGGTACTGACGCCCACCTTCTGACGCGTGGAAGAATCTACAATACTGGCATCATACTCTTGCCGGATAGTTGTAAAAGTCTGCCTGAAAATCGCACACTGTCTGGCCGTCATCTGGTCTTCATACTCTTTTATCGCAGCCTTCGCCAGTTTCTTTTCTGTTTCTCCCCGGGCGCCACGCTTGCTGAACAACTGTGTCTTTATTACCACTCCTTCGTAACCGCTTGGAAGCTCAAGACAGTCCTCCTTGACATCCTCACCCGCCTTGCCGAATATCGCATGAAGCAGTTTTTCCTCCGGTGTCAGCTCGACATTGCTCTTGGGTACCACCTTGCCCACAAGGATATCACCGGCATAAACCCGTGTACCTTCATGGATTATTCCCTGCTCATCAAGGTTACGAAGTGCCTTCTCGCTGACATTGGGTATATCACGAGTAAATTCCTCTCTGCCCAGACGTGTCTCACGGACCTCTGCGGTGAATTCGTCTATATGTATGCTTGTGAAGCTATCTTTTTTCACCAGCTTTTCACTTACGACTATGGCATCCTCAAAATTAAAACCCTCATAAGAAACAAACCCCACAAGCAGATTCTTGCCCAGCGCCAGTACACCCCCAGCCGTTCCCCCGCCGTCTGCTATTATCTGGCCCTTTTTTACCTTATCCCCGAGTTTTACCGTCGGCCTTTGGTTAAGACAAGTCCTCTCGTTCAAGCCGACAAATTTCGAAAGTTTGTATTCCTCACTGTCTCTTGCGACGTTTTTTGCATCCGGCTTTGTACCGCTGATAACTATCCTCGTAGCATCCACCGCCGTTACGTAACCGTTGTTGTTGGCCCGCACAACCATGCTCGAATTCTTGCCGACCTCTTTTTCCATCCCCGTACCAACAAGGGGTTCCTCTGCGACCAGCAGTGGAACTGCCTGCCGCTGCATATTGGAACCCATCAGCGCCCGGTTGGCGTCGTCGTGCTCAAGGAAAGGAATCAGCGATGCAGAAACCCCCACAATCTGCTTGGGCGAAATGTCAACATAGTCTATTTCATCGCTTGAAACCTGCGTTAATTCTCCCCCTTTTCGGGCCAGCGTCGTTGCCTGCTCAATCCTGCCCGTCTCCTGATTAACAGCACTCGGAGGAGCAAATACGGTTATCATTTCCTCGTCGGCCCGCAGATATACTGTCTCGTCACTGACCTTGCCGTTCTTGACTTTTCGATAAGGAGTAAGAAGAAAACCATACTCGTCAACGGAAGCGAATATCGCCAGAGATGCAATCAATCCGATATTTGCACCTTCCGGCGTCTCTATAGGGCAAATCCTGCCGTAATGGCTGATATGAACGTCCCGAACCTCAAAACCCGCACGCCTTCTGTTCAAACCCCCCGGCCCCAGAGCTGAAAGACGTCTCTCGTGTGTCAGCTGGCTTAAAGCGTTCGTCTGGTCCACAATCTGGCTCAGCTCTCCACGCCCGAAAAAGTAATTAATACTGCTGGATACGCTCTTGCTGTTTATCAAATCCGTTATATGAAGCAAATCATCACCTTCGGTCTCTGTTGCGCCTGCCTTGGCGGCCTTATCCCGTTCCATCACATCGCGGCTCCTCAAGCTCATGCGCTCCTGTACGGTCTTGCGAAACTTCAATAGCCCCTTGCGTATCTCGTCCGCCGCCAGCTCATCTATCGTCCGCAGTTTCCTGTTGCCTAAGTGGTCGATATCGTCTATCGCCACCGAAGAGAACCTCTGATACTTCTCATTGCTCCTGCCGCCCCGACCTTCCGGATTACGAAGCGCCATTATATACCGCATCGCGTTAAGGAAATCGTCCGGACGCAGGGTCTCTTCGCTCTCGTCAACTGACTGGTTGAATTTCCGATTCAGCCGGAATCTGCCCACTTTGCCTAACCGGTAACGGTTTGAATCGAAAAACTTCTCGAAAAAGAATGTCTGGGCCTTCTCCTGGTTCGGCGGATTGCCCGGCCTTAACTTCATATAAAACTTCAAAAGCGCCTGCTCGTGACCCTGGCAATCGTCTTCAGCCAGAGTATTTAATATGATCGGGTCGCCGACAGATTCGATAACCTCCACTTTTTTGACTTTGCTTTGCTGTATCAGGGATACCTTATCACCGATTTGTCCAGCCGCTTTAACCACCACTTCCCCCGTCTCCGTGTCCACAATCGGACCTACCGACCACATCTCCGGCGTCAATCTCGCCGTGCTGATCGTTTTGGTATTATAGAACTGCCGAACAATATCTTCGGTCTGACCGAACGATGCGTCTATAGCACGCAGGAATACCGTTGCCGGTATCTTGCTGGACTGGTCTATCTTGACCACTAATACGTCCTTATGAGTTACGCTTATTTCTATCCAGCTGCCTCTTTCGGGTATGACCCTTCCCCCGTGCAGTATCCTGTCGCCCTCCTTGCTGGCTATGAGAAAATCCACGCCTGGGCTGCGGTGAAGCTGGCTGACAATCACTCTTTCTGCCCCGTTAATCACAAACTCTCCCCCACCTATCATCACGGGCATCTCGCCCAGGTACACTGACTGCTCTGCCAGGTCTTCCCCTGCCTGGGTACGCAACCTGCACCGTATTTTTAATGGATATCCGTACGTCAGGCCCAACTGGCGGCACTCGGAAAGCTCATAACGCGGTTTCTCAAGCTCGTAATACAGATACTCCAGATACATACTCTTGTCGTAGCTTTCAATTGGAAATATCTCCTGAAACAGCGCCTCGAGCCCGATTCGTTTTCTTTTCGTCGCCGATGTATCCACCTGCAGAAAATATTCGTAGCCCTTTCTCTGCACCGCCACCAGTTCAGGAACCTCCAGGACATCCCGGACCTTCCCAAAATTACGTACCGGCCGTTCAGAACCTGTATTCACCATTATCAATCTCCAGCTTTAATGCCCGAACAGTTTTAAGCAACTTGTTTAGCCGTCGCCGGTACGGCGACGGTTTCGGACTCGCCCGTACATCAACGACAGCAATACAACGATTCCTTTAGAATGTCCGTAAGACTCTTGTCGCAAAACGTATTGGCCCTTGACATATTCTTTACCTACGTCAGTTCAACTACTGCTCCGACGTCTTGAAGCTTCTTGCTTGCTGCTTCTGCCTCTTCCTTGCTCAGACCTTCTTTGACAGGCTTGGGAGCGCCTTCTACAAGGTCCTTGGCCTCCTTCAGTCCCAATCCTGTCATAGCTCGAACCTCTTTAATAACCTGAATTTTCTTTTCACCCACCTGCTTGAGAACTACTGTAAAACTGGTCTTTTCCTCAACCGGCGCTGCCTCGCCGCCTGCTGCAGCCGGACCAGCCATCATAACGGCGCCGGCCGCCGGCTCAATACCGTACTCGTCTTTTAGATAATCGCCAAGCTCTTTGGCCTGCATTAGTGTCAGTGCGACTATCTTGTCACCGAGCTTCTTTATATCGCTGCTGTAATTTTTGCTCTCCTGCCCTGCAGCGGCCTTTGTTTCTTTGGACGTCTTTGCCTTGTCGTTGTCCTGTGCTTCTTTTGCCTTTTCTTCAGCCATTCTTGTCAACTCCTGTTTAAATCAATGCTTGCTGGTAGCCGAAAGATTCCATCTTGCCCTTATCGCAAACTGAAATCCTGAAACTACGCCGTTTCGTTTAACCCGTTAAAGGGGCAGCCATACAAGCAGTTAATAATCCCCTTGGTATGATGAAAGTCTTTTCCCTTATCATCTTTATACGTTCTTCTCATGCAGCCTGTTTTTCCAACCTTTCCACTATCGCCTTTATACACCCGGCAATCAACTGCCCCGGCCCCCCAAAACACGACACCAGTTTCCTTGCCGGAGACCGAATAATGACAACAATCCAGCCCTGCAGCTCGGCCCTGCTGGGCATCTTACAAAGCCCTTTTGCCGTCGCGGCATCCAGAACCACACCATCCAGAAAAGCGCCCTTAACATCGACAACCGGAATCTTTTTTACCCATTCATCAAGTTCTTTGGCAACCTCAACTATGCTGTCGCCCCCGTAGGCTATCGCGCATGGACCTTCGAATAACGCTGCCGCAGCTTCCATTTGTACGTTGCAAAGCGCCTTCCTGAAAAGAGAGTTCTTGACCACAAACAGCGTAACACCTTTGTCCTTCAGCTGTCCGCGCATCTGGTTGCCGTCGAGCCCGTTCACGCCCTGGGTGCTGACTACGACAAAATCCTTTATACTTTCTTTGCTGATTCGCTTTTCCAGCTCAACAACCAGCAACTCTTTTATGTACTTGCTCATTTACTCACCTGTCAATAATCACTACTGTCTTTATGCCCTGCCTGCCGGTACTTCTTGGCCGGTCTTGCTTGGTCCGCAAGAATGCTAAATATTCACCGTTATACTCGGTGTCATTGTCGCCGAAATACACATCTTCTTTATGTACGTGCCTTTGGCGCCTGCGGGTTTGACCTTTTTTATATGCCCTACAAACGCATCGATGTTTTCCACCAGTTTTTCGGTCTCGAAGCTTTGTTTGCCTACTACCGCGTGAACGTTACCGCCTGCGTCGTTCCTGAATTCGACCTTGCCTGCAGCAAACTCAGCCACTGCTCGGGCTACATCAGCCATTATAGTGCCGTTTTTCGCTGAAGGCATCTTGCCCTGAGGCCCCAGCAGCCGCCCGAGCTTGCCCACCTTACCCATAACCTTGGGCGAAGCCACCGCCACATCGAAATCCATCCAGCCGTCCGAAACCTTCTTTACAAGCTCATCGCACCCCGCCTCTATCGCACCTGCCTGCTTACAGGCCTCCACTTCGGAATCTTCGCAAAATGCTACAACTGTTTTGCGCTTACCGACACCGTGAGGCAGCGATATGGACCCTCGAACCAGCTGGTCCGACTGCTTGGGGTCTATACCAAGATGCAGAACGCACTCCACGCTCTGGTCGAATTTTGCCTTAAGTGACTTGATTTTCTCTACAGCCGCTCTAAGCTCCAACGGCTCTTGTTTTAGCTGCTGATATTGTTCTTTGTATCTTTTGCTTCGAAACTGCATATTACATTGCCTGCCGTTATTTTAATAAATAATCACTAATCAATTATTTCTATGCCCATGCTTCGAGCTGTGCCTTCTATAATCTTCACGGCCCTGTCCATGTCATGGGCGTTCAAATCCTTCATTTTAGTGGCGGCGATTTTACGTATCTGTTCGGTACTGACTTTCCCGACTTTTTCCTTATTCGGAACGCCGCTGCCTTTTGCAATCTCTGCCGCCTGTTTCAACAGCACCGCCGCCGGAGGACTTTTTACCTCGAATGTGAAACTCTTATTCTTGTAAACCGTTATTACTACCGGCACAATCGTACCGTTAAGCTGCTTGGTTCGTTCGTTGAATTGCGATACGAACTGACCAATATTAACGCCGTGCTGGCCCAGTGCAGGCCCTACCGGCGGCGCCGGTGTCGCCTGACCCCCGGGCGCCTGCAGCTTGATTTTTACCGCCACTTCTTTGGCCATTGGTCACCTCGCAAAACTGCCCATCTCAACACCGAAAACGTCGATACCCTAAACCTTTTCTATCTGCCAGTATTCTATATCCAGCGGAGTACTTCTGCCGAATATAGTAACAATCACCTTGACTATTCCGCGCTCGCAGTCGATGGAATCAACCACTCCCTCGAAATTCTCGAACGTGCCCTCACGAATCTTTATCTGGTCGCCTTTCTTGAACTCCACGTTTATACTCGGCGCTGCTTCGAGCTTTTCGGCCTCCAGCAGCATTTTTGCAACATCCGTATCCCGCATCGGCGTCGGAATCCCTTCGGTGCCGACAAAGTCACCCGCCCCGCTGGTGCCCTTAATCATAAACCACGCCTTCTCCTGAATCCGCCCGCCTTCGCTGGGCTCCATCTCCATAAACACATACCCAGGGTAAAGTTTCCTTTTATGTACCACTTGTTTGCTGCCGCGGATACGCTTTACGTGCTCTACGGGCACCTCTATCCTGCCGATAATCCTGCTCAGGTCGCCGTCCATCTGCGCCTTTTGAAAAAGAGTTTCCTTCACGGTCTCTTCTTTATTGGCCGCAACTCGTAAAACATACCACTGCATACAAACGCCCGCCATCACTGTCCCTGATACTCACTTGCCCCTGCTAACTAAGCAGCCAGGCAAAAAACACCTGAAAAAGCAAATCCGTGAAAAAGAAAAGAACTGCCGTTACTATCACAACCATTATCACCACAAGTGTCGAAACAGCTATCTCCCTTCTGCTGGACCAGTTTACTTTTTTCATCTCCCCTTCAGCCGCAATCATAAAATCCGCAATCGTCGGCTTGTTTACCAGCCAGAAAATCAATATACCAAGCGCCACAAAAAGCCCCGCCGGAACCATCGTCTCGGCCCACAGTCCCAAATCGCCGGCCTGAAGCTTTTCGTAAAACCGCAAACAACCCAGACCTGCTATAATCGCCGCCCCAAACGCACTATATAGTCTTGTGTACTTGCCCTGACTGCGCTTATATATCTCAAACAGCATTTTCCTGTCTCGCTTTTATTGTGCTTTTCTGTATTCTATCGACTTACTAACAGGCCAGGAGGGAGTCGAACCCCCAACCTTCGGTTTTGGAGACCGATGCTCTGCCATTTGAGCTACTGGCCTGTTTCTTCGCCGTCACCACAAGGTCGGGGCTGGTAAGAATTCCTGAATATATTGCTCTTAACAAGATTTTAATGGTTTATTTCCGCCGTACCTTATGAACCGTATGAGCACGCTCAACGCTGCAGAATTTTTTCAGGTTCAATTTCGGACTGCCTTCAGCCACACTGACACTGGTACGGTAGTTCCTGCTGCCGCAGTCCTGGCATTCAAGCCAAACGTACTCTCTTTTGCTCTTCTTCTTGGCCATAATCTGCCGTTCGGCAACACAGCCTTACAGCTGCCGAAAATCTCTTGCTCCTGGGTTAATCAGAAAGACTCCACACCCGCCGTTGGCACGTACGCTCAATTGGCATGCACAGGTGGTTACTCAAGAATCTTCGTTACTACACCGGCGCCTACTGTACGCCCGCCCTCACGAATAGCAAACCGCAGACCTTCTTCCATGGCTATCGGGGATATAATTTCAACTTCCATGGCTATATTGTCGCCCGGCATACACATCTCCGCCGGCTTGCCTTCACGGGTCAGCAGTGCCGTCACTGCCCCGGTAACATCCGTGGTCCGGAAGTAAAACTGCGGCCTGTATCCGGCAAAAAACGGTGTATGACGACCGCCTTCTTCCTTGCTCAGCACGTACACTTCAGCGTAAAACTTCGTATGTGGAGTTATACTGCCCGGCAATGCAACAACCTGGCCGCGCTCCAGGTCCTTCTTCTCTATCCCTCGCAAAAGAAGACCGATATTGTCACCTGCCTGACCTTCATTCAGGGTCTTGTTGAACATCTCCACGCCCGTAACAACCGTCTCGCGTATCTCCTTGGAAAGGCCTACAATCTGAACTTTATCCCCTACGTGAATCTTGCCGCGCTCGACCCTGCCGGTACCCACCGTTCCCCGGCCTTTTATGTTGAAAACATCTTCCACCGGCATCAAAAAAGGCTTGTCCACTTCACGCTCCGGCACTGGAATATATGCGTCCACCGCTTCCATAAGCTCATCAACGCACTTGCATGCCTGGTCGTCTTTGCCCTCGCTTTGCATCGCTGCCAGCGCCGAACCCTTGATTATGGGTATGTCGTCACCCGGAAATTCGTACTTGTTCAGAAGCTCACGTATCTCAAGTTCCACTAATTCAATAAGCTCGGGGTCGTCAACTAAGTCCACCTTGTTCATGAATACCACAACCCGCGGCACATTCACCTGCCGCGCAAGCAGAATGTGTTCCCGCGTCTGAGGCATCGGACCGTCATTGGCTGCCACTACCAAAACTGCACCGTCCATTTGTGCTGCGCCCGTTATCATATTCTTTATGTAATCTGCATGTCCCGGACAATCAACGTGCGCATAATGGCGCTTCGCAGTCTCATATTCCACGTGTGCCGTATTGATGGTAATACCTCGCTCTTTCTCTTCAGGTGCGTTATCTATATCTTCAAACCTCTTGACCTTGCCGCTGCCCGCCTTGTGTGCCAGCCGAAACGTTATTGCCGATGTCAGCGTGGTCTTGCCGTGGTCTATATGGCCGATAGTGCCGATATTAATATGTGGTTTCGTACGTTCAAATACTGCCTTAGCCATACTGATTTATACCTCCAATTTGCTTAATTTGCAGTTCTTAATCTTCTCTCTTTTCATAAAAATCCGCAAAAACCTTATCATTAAACCAAAGCCAGGATTAGCCCAATGCCCGGAACCCGCTCGCTGCTTATGCACAATCTCGGCTCGACCGGCTTGCATTTAGCTGCTGATGGGGCTTGGACCCATGACCTCGTCCTTACCAAGGACGCGCTCTACCACTGAGCTACAGCAGCATCCGCTTTACCCAAATAGTGCCTGGATTAGGCACCTTACGTATACTACACGCTACGCCGGACACCCTTGTGTGTTCCGAAAAAACAACACTTCGGGCGCCGGCTTTAATGCCTTTTCAACGCAAAGTCTATAATTTTACGTAAGCCCCGGCATTATTGCAAACACAAAAAGCTAAAAAATCCAAAAAAAACAAAATTCCCCAAAAAAGCTCACCCACTCAGGATAAGCAGCTTCTACAACTCAAGGGTCTTCTCTTGCCCGCCCCAACACTACTGACAGTGCCTTTCAACCGCCCGCGAGGCCAAAAAAACCGTTCATTCCAAAAATCCTCCTCATTCACTCTTAGCCTTCGAATCGTCCCGGCTGCTCTTATTGCCCTGTCCGAAATCCTTATCCCAGGTCCTTAACTGTTTTATCCACATCGGTCGAGGCTGCGCAACCTGTATCTGCACCAGTTTGTCCACCACAGAACTAGCGTCCACCGCCCCTGACGGTTCTTTCAGATAATTGCCTATGAAACGAATAATCGGATTGTCAGGCCCTAAGTCCTTTTCCAATAAGCAATTATCCATTAATTGCATCGCCAGCTCTATCTTCGGCCACCTTAAATATACCTCTAAAAGACCAGCTAAAAAATGCTCTTTTTCCTGCCCAGTCTCGGCACTTTCCCTCAATAATCCGTAATATTCCGCTGCCTTTTCAAACTCCCCTATACTCTCATAAAGTACCGCAAGCTTTACCCTTACAGCTTTAACTATCTTTATCCTGTTTTCGCCAACCGCCTTTAGTTCAACATCTTCTAAAAATGTTATCTTCTGCTCATAAGATAATCTGTTTCGGGATTTTTCCCCGTCAAGCCGCTGTGCCCACTCCGCCAATACCTCTATGCTCGAACGGCTGAATATCTTCAGCATCATCTGCCAGGCTAATTCCCCCTCCCTGCCCGAACCTGCCTTTTCTGACAGCCACAATAAGTCATCTGCACCGCCAACCTCGCCGGCAAGTTCTATAAGTTTTCTCCGCACAAGTTCACTGTTGTCGTTAACAAAGTCGTTTCGCAGCGCACCAAGTGCCTTTGTCCTGTCGATATTGATTAGTCCGTCCACAGCCGCCTCTCGGACAAGACTTGTCTGGTCGCTTAACGCCTCCTGGAAAAAATCCTTGAAAAGCCTCACTGCCTGAGCTTTATAAACGCTTTGAGAGCACATATTCGCCATTATGTTCAGCAATTCCCCTCTGAATGTGCCGTTAGCCTGGTCCTTTTGTCGCTTGTATCTTTCCGCAAGCATCACAAGGTATTTTTCTACCTCTTCTGCTGTTAACCCGTCCTGCTCAAGCAGCTTTTTCATAACTTCAGCGCCCTTTTGAGCCGCCTGGGGCTGTGGGTCTTCAATGTATCTGGCTGCCCATTCCAATGTTTGTTTTCTTGTCGCCCCTGATATCGCCGCCCCTGAGTTCGGAAGCAGACCGTAATAGCATCGTCCTCCCAGTGCCACAAACAGCTCTATCCGTACCTGAGGGTCCTGTTCCACTTTAAGTTGTGACAGCAGTTGCTGGGCCGAATCCAGCTCTACCATTAACGCCAGCAATCCTGCCGCCTGCAGACGCACATCTCTGTTTTCGTCCGAAACAAGTTTAACAAGTATCGGACCCAGCCCCGCCGGTAATTGTCCTTTCGTCCCTTGTCGCCACTGAAAAATCTTCTGCAAGGCCCACAGCCTCACCTTCGCTGCCCTATCCTCCAGACGTTGACGCAGAAACTGGCCCCTGTCCGTATCCGTGCCCAGCGCCTCATATAGCTGACCCAGCGACACTAAGTATTTTTCCTGCCATACCGCCAATTCTTTCTCCAGTTGCTGTACCCGGTTCTGCTGTTCCTGCCGAATCTTCCACGCCGTTAGAAATTCATCTCTGCCTTTACGCTGCAGCGACCTGATAATTTCCTTGCGGCTTTTGGCGTCATCCGTCGCCGGCAGACCCAGCGACACAAGTGCCTGCTCTGCTGCCTGAGCTACTTCCTTTTCCACCACCGAATCTTCAAGCAGGTTTACAAGCTTGATTATCGCCCGCTTATCCGGCTGAAGTTTCAAAGCATATACCGCGTTTAATTTCGCTGCCGCCGGCACTGAACTATCCGTTACTAATTGTTCCAGCGGACCGCCTATCTGCTCGTAATCGAAAATCAGCATCGCCTCCGCCGCCGCCTTTGCCTGTTCAGAATCGCCCTCGCGCAGAATCTCCACTATCGGCCGGATAAACTCCTCGCTGTTCTTCAAGCTTTCCCCCCCGGCACTCAAATCCTTCAACGCCTTGCATACCGCCACCGCTGCTGTATCTGAGCGTTGAAGTGTTTGAAGTATAACCTTTCTTGCCTCAGCCTCGTCGCTTTGCAATATCACCTTTGCCGCTTCTACTCGGATTTGCTCGGTACGGCCGTTGACCAGGGCTTCCCTGTTGATTTTCAACTGTGTGCTGAACTCTCCCGTACCCTCCGCCGCTTTCTTTTCACCGATTACACTGCCGCCTGCAGGACCGCTTTGAACGCACCCTGAAAAAAACAGCAGCAGCGTCAAACAAACATAGCCGACCGCCATACCAACCGCCTCAAATCGTATTTGTCGTTGCCCCGCCTGCATAATAACCACATCATACCTTTGGGGTCAATTCCGATTCACACTCGTTTTTCATTCTCACCGCAACGCCCGCTGAGCTCAATCCCTTTTTCAGCCTCTTTTATATAAAAATCCACTCAAAAACAGCTTAGGGCCTCGGATGAAACCTTTTATGAATCTTTCGCAGCCGTTCCAGGTCCACGTGCGTATATATTTGGGTCGTTACGATATCTGCGTGTCCCAGCATCTCCTGAACACTCCGCAAATCAGCACCCCCGCCCAGCAGATGTGTCGCAAAGCAGTGCCTTAATGTATGAACGCTCAGATTTCCCGGCATATTTGCCGCCCTGGCATATTTTCTCACTAATCTCCACATTTCAATACGCCCCAGAGGCCGGCCTGTTCGTGAAAGAAAAAGCCTGTTGCCGCTGAAAGGTTTGACCAGCTTAAACCGAAACTCTCGAATATAATGCTCCACCGCCTCGATGGCAACCCTGCCCAGCGGGATTATCCGTTCTTTTCTGCCCTTGCCAACGCAGCGAAGGTATCCGATTTTAAGGTTCAGGTCCGTCGTATTCAGTCCCGCCGCCTCGCTTGCACGCACACCTGTTGCGTAAAGCAGCTCCAGAATCGCCTTGTCGCGAAGATAATACGGCTGACCTTCTTTTGGAGCGTTTAACAGGTCCATTACCTGTTCTTTATTACAAACGCTCGGCAGTCGCTGCCATACCTTAGGCCCTTCCAGCACACTGCCGAAGTCATCTGCCACAACACCTTTAAGCCGCCCGAACCGCAGCAGCATCCGTATAGCCGCCAGTGCCCGCTTTACACTGCTTTCGCAGCGATTAGCCTTCGCAAGCACGCACAGGTAGTTCTGGATAACTGCAGCCCGTATCTGGCCGACATCGCCGATTTGCTTTTCCCGGCAATACTCCAGAAAGCCCCTCAAATCCCTGCCGTAACCCAAAACAGTATTCTCTGCCAGACCTGCCTCTACTGAAAGATAGCCGAGAAATTCCCGTACTAACCCGCCCATCGGCAGCAAAGCCAGGTCATTTCCGACAGTTTCCAGCTGCCGTCCTGTCATAAAAGCCCACAATTTAATAACTTAACTATGAATTATCGGCACATCAATCCGTCTTTAATCAAAAATTATGCCCTGACCGGCCATTTACGCTCAATCACCCCCGAATCCTGTTGAAACTGTCCGCCCCTTCCAATAGAATCCTCCTTATTATATTGCACTTTTATTCCTAGAGATTCCCGAAATGTACATCATACCAGCCATAGACCTGCGGCAAGGCCGCTGTGTCCGGCTCATTCAGGGCCGGTACGACCGCCAAATTAGCTACTCAGCCGACCCGCCCGGGCAGGCTGAGGATTTTATTTCACAGGGCGCCGAATGGCTGCACATCGTCGATTTGGACGGTGCAAAAGCCGGAAAACCCATTAATACCGACACAATCGCCGCCATTGCGGCGCTGCGCCTGCTGAAAATACAGGTCGGAGGCGGCATAAGAACCGAAGAGGCGATAAATGAATTGCTCAATCTTGGTATTGACCGGGTCATAATCGGCACTAAGGCCGTCACCGATTTCGACTGGTTCTGTCGAATTGCCGAAACATATACCAATCGAATCGTACTGAGTCTTGACGCCCGTGGCCGGAACC
>Ga0307378_10008574_pt1 | contig 13551 bp, 9 predicted proteins | sample UN1MG_FD_202238 | JGI IMG/M metagenome (GOLD analysis project Ga0307378, IMG submission 202238) | Soil microbial communities from Risofladan, Vaasa, Finland - UN-1 | ecosystem: Environmental > Terrestrial > Soil > Coastal area > Acid sulfate soil | place: Finland: Risofladan, Vaasa | collected... | reverse complement strand
CTGCCGTAAAGGTCACCTGACTGTCTTCAAAGAGCTTGCTCCGCAAAACGGCCCCCCACGGGCAGAGGCTGCATGAGGTAAGAGTTCTCCTGCCTGGAAAAACTTCTCTTGTAGGAAATATATCACAGAATACCTTGAGCGATTCGAATGAATCCCCATAATGAAAACAAACGACTTCGTACAACTCGGGTCTTTCCGAAATCGTGAAGCCTCAATATGTGGAAGTGTTCTTAGTACAATTGAAATTGAATCTTATTCCAACGACTTCGGAAAGACCCCTATAGGTTATCCCGGAATTTGCTCTGCGCGGCCGAGGATGAGGGGAAGAGTTGCCTCGATCACCTCGTGGCTGCGAATTTCGGCGACTTGCCTGCCCAGCTCGCATTATAACAACTCCTATCACTATCTCTTAGATCCTCAGGCGGTAGAAGCGAACAGCCAAATCGTACTTCAGGTGCTGCAAGCCCAAGAAGCCGGCTCCAGGCTCTGAGATTCCTCCACTTTCGAAGAAGTTCGATATCTTCATATGTATCTCTTACCATATGGAGGATGCGCGGCCCCGCCAACATCGGCGTTCCTGAGGGCTGACAGGGGCGGCCCTGAAGGCATTCTTGCAGAAACGGGTGATCGCCTGTACCATAGGTGCTATCCTAAGTTTGCCACCGACAAGCTTGGGATAGAAGGACACAGGGATCCTGTTTTGAAATACCGCAGCATCAGGTTCAAACTACTCTTCTACTTCGTGGCCGTTATCCTATTGCCGCTTCTTACCCTCGGAATCCTCAGTCCCCTCATCTCTGCCAATACCATCGAAAATGAAACTACCAACCAAGTAAGATTGCTTATCCGCCAGGTCACACGGAATATAGAATTCTACGTCCAGGAAATGGAAGGCATCGTCTCCATGCTGACGGATGACCCGAACATCCAGTCCTTCTTCGGGCTTGAAGGAGCCGGTGCGCCATTCACCGACGCGTACGCGGCCGGGGTCCTCAGGCTCCTGCGTACGGTCTCCGGCGTGCACCCCGAGATCGCGGGCGTTCTCCTGGTGAACGAGCATGGTGGGAGCTTGAGCAACGAGATCCAACCCGTAACCCGCGATTCCCTCCGGCAGGAGCCGTGGTATCTCAGCGCGATCCAGAGCCCGCGCACGGTGCAGCTTCACCCCCGCCCCATAGGCAGAAACCTCAGGATGGAATATAGCGCTGGCGACGTAGTATCCATCGTCAAGGCGGTTGTTGATCCGCTCACGGGGAGCTACCGCGGGGTGGTGCTCATCGACATGAAACTCGAGGTGGTCAAGGGGATCTTCGTGGACATGACCCTCGGCCAGGGAGGATTTCTCTTTATCGAGGACTCGCAGGGCGAGATCGTGTACGCTCCGGTGAACGCGATCGTGTACCGCGTGCGCACGGAGTGGCTTGTGGGTCCCAAGAGGAGCGATCACGCGGGCATACCCACGGAGCCGGGCATATCGATTGTGCGAGAGATCACGGGAGAGGACTACCAGATCATCGCCCAGGATTCTGCGGTCACGGGCTGGAAGACCGTCGGTGTCTTTCCACTAAACGAGATCATGCGGCAGGTCAGCTCCATCCGTTACTACTCCCTCATCATCGCAGGGGTGACGGTTTCCTTCGCCTTCGCCGCCTCGATTTTCTTCACCGGGTCGATCGCCCGGCCGGTCATCAAGCTTCGCACGCTGATGAAAGAAGCCGAAGAGGGAAACCTGGCCGTGCGCTTCGAAGGGCACCAGGAAGACGAGATCGGCTATCTGGGCAAGAGCTTCAATACCATGATCGAGAAAATCCAGCAGCTCATCGATATGGTTTACCAGGAACAGCAAAGCAAGCGGGAAGCGGAGTTGAAGACTTTGCACGAGCAGATCAAGCCCCACTTCCTCTACAACACCCTGGACACGATCCAGTGGATGGCCCAGGACCATGGAGCTGACGACATCGTTCAGGTCGTGAGCGCTCTTACCAGCCTCTTCCGCATTGCCCTGTCAAAGGGCAAGGAGATGATCCGGGTGAGCGACGAGCTTGAGCACGTCAAGAGCTATCTCATCATCCAGAAGGCCCGTTATGAGGACAAGTTTGACTTCGCGCTCTCCGTGGATGAAGAGGTCCTTCGGTTGATGGTATTGAAGCTCACCCTCCAGCCGTTGGTGGAGAATGCGATCTACCATGGGATCAAGGAGCGCCGCGGTCACGGAAGCATCCGCGTCGAGGCCCTCAGGCGGGAGGAAACACTCGTTTTCCGCGTCTGTGACGACGGGGTGGGCATGTCGGCAGCCAAGCTTGACTCTATCCGTTCGCTACTCTCCCGGTCGACTTTGGAGGGCTGCGAACGCGACGGATACGGGATCTCCAACGTGAACGAAAGGATACAGCTGTCATTCGGGAAAAAGTATGGATTGCGTTTCGAGAGCGCACCCGGCCGGGGGACGACAGTGGAGATGCTTCATCCCCTGGTGACCGCGGAGGACTGACGCGTATGTGGAAGGTACTCATCGCAGACGACGAGCCGAAAATCCGCAGGGGCCTGCGAGCCTCCGTCGAGCGGCTGCGCCCGGACATGAAGGTAGTTGCCGAAGCCGAGGACGGGGAGACCGCTCTTGCTCTGGTAGAGAGCGAAAAACCAGACATCTTGATGATCGATATCCGCATGCCCTTTCTGAATGGTCTGGAGCTGATCGACCGGATCAACCAGGTGCATCGCGACTGCGTGATCATCGTGGTGTCCGGACACGACGAGTTCGAGTACGCCAAGCGCGCGCTGCAGCTCAAGGTCTTCGAGTACGTGCTGAAGCCGGTGCCCGCCGAAATGCTCGCCTCCGTGCTGGAACGGGCGGAGGCGGAGCTGGCCGGCACCCGCAGGCAGAACAAGTACATAGACTGGGCTCACGAACAGCTGGAGCGCAACATGCCCCTCTTGCGCGAGCAGTTCCTGCGCGACTGGGTGAAGGGCCAACTCTCGCGCTCGGAGATCGAAGAGCGCACCGCCTTTCTGGGCATCGAAGTGCCCGCTATGTTCTCGATGGCCGTCATTCACGTGGTCGAGCGCTTCCTGGCCATCGATCCGTCCAAAGAGAAGGAGAGACGACTGCTGCTGTTCGCCGTCCGCATGATCGTGGAGGAGGCATTTCAGCGGTTCCTGCCGCTTTCGGTTTTCCAGGACGAACACGACAATATAGTAGCCATCGCCGCCTGCGCCGGCGGTCCCGATTGGGTTGAAGCGGTTTCCAGGATCGAGTCGAACGCCAGCCACTCCCTTTCCCAGCCGCTCATCCTGGCACAGAAGCCGATTCCGGAAGGTGCGGAGGGTATCCCCGATACCTATGAAGCTCTGACCGCGGAGTTGGCGCGAAAAAGCAGCTACAGGACCTTCGTGGTGCTGGCCCAGAAGTTCATCGATGCCAACTACGGGCAGGCCGAGCTTTCGCTGGAGGAGGTCGCCTCGGCCGTCGGGATCAGTCCGGGGTACTTGAGCCGCCTGCTCAAGCAGGATACAGGCCTCTCGTTCATCGAGTACATCACCCGCGTGCGTATCACCAACGCCGTCCAGCTCATGAACGATCCGGCGATGAAGATATACGAGGTAGCGGAAGCGGTCGGCTACCAGAGCCAGCACTACTTCAGCCGGGCATTCAAAAAGGTGTTCGGCCGCCCCCCGGTGGAATACAGGAAGGGCGGAGCCTAATGTTCAGACGTGCCGTTCGGATCGCAGCCGTTCTGGTCCTGAGCATGCTCGCCTGGGCGTGTCAAAGGGACAACTCCGACCCTCAGCCCTTCGAATTCGTCATCGGCGTATCCCTGGCGAATCTCACCGAGCCGTGGCGCATCAACATGAACGCCGAGATCAAGGCGCAGGCTGCGGCCCACGAGGACATGCGCGTGGTGTTCACCGACGCCGCAGACTCCGCGCAGCGGCAAGTCCGGGACGTCCAGAAGCTCCTGGATTCGGGCATCGACCTGCTCATTATATCACCGACCGATGCTGAGGCTCTCACCCCGGTCATTGCCGACGCCTACAACGAGGGCGGCATTCCCGTGGTACTCCTGGACCGCTCGGTCATCGGCTACGACTACACCCTGTTCATCGGCCCGGACAACCGGCTCATCGGCAAACAGGTCGGGCTGTACGTGGCGGAGCTCCTGGGCGAAGAGGGGGGGGAGGTTATGGAGATCCTGGGCCGGGCAGGCTCTCCCCCAGTGACGGACAGAAGCCTCGGTTTCCGCGAGGCGATCTCGCATTCGCCCAATATCAGGATTGTGGGCGCCATCAGCGCCGACTGGTTGCGGGACAAGGCCGAGGACGAGCTCATCGCCTGGTTGCAGGCACACCCCTCGGTGGATGTCATCTTCGCCCACAACGACGCCATGGCCTTCGGGGCCTATAAGGCGGCGAAAAGGCTCGCCATCAAGGGGATCAAATTCGTGGGAATCGACGGTCTTCCCGGTGCGGAGGGGGGCCAGGAAATGGTGAACCGGGGACAGTTTTCCGCCACCTTCACCTGTCCCACCGGCGGCAGAGAGGCGGTGATCTACGCGATGGACATCCTCCATAACGTGGAAGGCATCCCCAAGAAGATGATCCTCCGTACCACGCTGCTCACCAGAGAGACCATCGCCAAGGGAGCCCTTTCCCCGACGCCCCGCGTTCCCGCCTCCAACCCGGACCACAAGATCGTGCTTGGCTTCGCCCAGGTGGGTAAGGAGAGCGACTGGCGCCTGGCCAACACCGAATCGATCAAGAGCGCGGCCCGGGAGGCCGGCATCGATCTGATCTTCCGCGACGGCGAGCAGAGGCAGGAAAACCAGATCATGGCCATCCGCGAGTTTATCGCCAAGAAGGTCGACATCATCGCCTTCTCCGCCAACGTACAGTCGGGCTGGGGCGAGGTCCTGCGGGAGGCCAAGGCCGCCGCTATTCCGGTTTTCATCATCGACCGTCCGGTGGACGAGAAGGACGAGTCGCTGTGGGTGACCTTGATGGGCTCCGACTTCCTGGAGGAGGGCCGCCGCTCCGCGCAGTGGCTGGTGAACTACATGAATACCGACAGGCAGGTCAACATCGTGGAGCTGCAGGGAACGATCGGATCGGCCCCCGCTATCGACCGCAAGATCGGCTTCGAAGAGGTGTTGAAGGACTATCCCAACTTTACGATCATCCACTCGGAGAGCGGAGATTTCTTCCGCCACACCGGCGAGGAGGTCATGCGTAAGATCCTGCAGGAGCTTGGGGAGAAGGGGCAGAGCTTCGATGTCCTCTTTGCCCACAATGACGATATGGCCATCGGGGCCATCAAGGCCATGGAAGAGGTGGGCTTAAGGCCGGGCAAGGACGTGGTCATCGTGTCCGTGGATGCCATCGGTGACGCCTTCAAGGCGATGATCGCCGGCAAGCTCAACTGTTCGGTGGAATGCACACCCCTACTGGGCCCGCTGCTCATGAAGGCGGTGAAGGACTACTTTGCGGGCAAGACCCTGCCCGTGCGCATCGTCACCTCCGAGGAGGTCTTTCCTGCGGAGGTCGCCCGCAAGGCGCGAGCCGGCCGCAAATACTGATCGAATCACCTTCCCTTCTCTATCTCCACCTATCCGACCCGAAAAGTACACAGAATATCCGATCCGTCTAAATACAACCGGCATCGGAGGTGATAGGCTGTGGGCTGATTTCGATGCAGGTGGAGGAGGAAAGGTATGAAAAGAGTCCTGACGGCATTGATGGTCTTTTCCATGCTCTTGTTGGGTTTGACGGTAGGGTTTACGCAGGAGAAAGGCACTGTAAAGTGTGTAGGTATTTATTCGGAAACGGACGCCGGCTCGGTCAGCTTTAGAGTCGGCCGCGGCGAGCGGGTAGTCGTTCAGGTGGGTGACACGATCCCCGCGGAGGCGGAAATACGGATAAACGTGGATCGGGATTGGATAGAGGTAACGCCCTCCGACAATCCGCACGCCGTTTACGAAATCGCGGGCGGGGAATCGGGCGTCGTTCTCGTAAAAGTGGCGGATCTGCTGAAGCGAACGGCGAGGTCGGTCAGCTTTCCCGAGGGAAGCCCTGATCCGAAGTACCGGGATAAGCTGGTGGTCATAGAATATTTAGGTAGACAGATCTACATGACCCGCGATGGTGACACCAAGGATATCAAGTATGGTGACGTCCTGGACAGGACAGGAAAGGTCACCATCATCGCCATCAACAACACGATCACCCTGATGAACGCAAGCGGGGAGGTGACCACAGTGATCGGACCGCTGAAGTTCGACGTGGAACAGGTGCTCACCAACAAGAAGCTGTACAAATACTTGAATGTCCCGTGGCCGAGATAGCAGGACTGAAGGAGGGAAGGGGAAAAGTGTATTAAGGAAACTGGGCAAGCCCGTCGCCCACATGGCGGGCATCGTGAAGGATTGTTTTGGCTTTTGCCTGTCGATTCATCCATCGGCAGGGAAAAGGGGAACCGCCTAACGAAGGCACGAAAGTATTTAAGGATTAGGAGGAAAGTATGAAAAGACGGGGAAGAATCCTCGCATTATGTACGGTGGCGATGCTGGTGTTTTCGGTAGTCGCCTTCGCGGCGCCCAAAACCTGGGTCGTCGGTTTCTCACAGATCGGCTCCGAGAGTGAGTGGAGAACCGCCAATACCATCTCGGTTCAAAACGCGTTTCTCGAGGATCCGACCTTCAACTTGATCTATTCCGACGCGCAACAGAGGCAGGAGAACCAGATCAAGGCTCTGCGCTCTTTCATTGCACGAAGGGTCGACTGCATCCTGTTCACTGCGCTTGTTGAGACCGGCTACGGTCCCGTTCTCCAGGAGGCAAAACGAGCCGGGATTCCGGTCGTTATGATCGACCGGGACGTCGCGAAGGAAGACCGCGGCCTCAGACTGACGATCATGGGCTCCGACTTCGTCAAGGAAGGCGAAAAAGCCGCCGAATGGCTTGCCGAGTATCTGAAGAAGCAGGGCCTGGATGACGGCCGGAAGACGGTCAACATCGTCGAGCTTCAGGGTACCACCGGTTCGGCTCCTGCCATCGACAGGTACAACGGCTTCCGCAACGTCATGAAAAACCACTCTAACTGGAAGATCACTCGCTCCCAGACCGGCAACTTCACCAGCTCCGAAGGCAAAATGGTAATGGAGGCTTTTCTGAAAGCGGACCGGAACATCGACGTGCTGTACGCCCACAACGATCAGATGGCGCTCGGGGCCATCCAGGCCATCAAGGAAGCTGGCCGCAAGCCCGGAAAGGACATCATCATCGTAGCCATAGACGCGGTGAAAGGCGCATTCGAAGCCATGGTCGCCGGTGAGATGAACTGCTCCGTAGAATGCAGCCCCCTGCTGGGACCTCAGGCATTGCAGGCGGTACGGGATCTGAGGGATGGGAGGAAGCTCCCCGCCAGGATCTGGACGATCGAGGGTATCTTCGACCAGACCACCGCGGCCGCGGCCTTGCCATCCCGCCAGTATTAATAGAAATTAATAGGATGACGCGAGGCCGCAGGTGCGGCCTCGCGCATCTGTCCATCACGGCTTCGTATCCGCCACGTAGCGGATACCTCGAGCTCATTACCAACGAGGAGGTTGGCCCATGTCAGAGAGCGCTCCCATTCTCGAGATAAACAAGATCAACAAGTATTTTCCGGGTGTGAGGGCGTTGTTCAACGTCGATTTCCGGCTCTTCAAGGGCGAGGTGCACACCATCATGGGTCAGAACGGAGCGGGCAAGTCGACACTGGTCAAGGTTCTCACGGGCGTACACAAGCATGATTCCGGTGAGATGCTCCTGGAAGGCAAATCAATAAGGCCGGATTCGCCCCTCGCGGCGCAGAAACTGGGAATCAGCACGGTGTACCAGGAAATCAACCTCTGCCCGAACCTGTCCGTGGCGGAGAATATATTCGTTGGCCGACAGCCGATGAAGCTGGGACGGATCGACTGGAAAGAGCTCAATCACAGGGCGGAGGAGGCGCTTTCCAGGCTGCATATCAGCATAGACGTGACGCAGCTGCTCTCATCCTATTCGATCGCCATCCAGCAGATGGTGGCTATCGTACGGGTGCTGGACGTTTCCTCGAAAATACTGGTCCTCGATGAACCGACATCCAGTCTGGATGAAACGGAAGTGGAACAGCTGTTCAAAGTCATCCGGAAGCTGCGGGACGACGGCCTGGCGATCCTGTTCATTACCCATTTTCTGGATCAGACCTATCGGATCTCGGATCGGATCACGATCCTGAGAAACGGAGAGCTTGTGGGGGAGTTCAAGACCGAGGCCCTTCCCAAGCTGGAGTTGATCGCCAAGATGCTCGGAAAGGAATTGTCCGAGTTCAGCTACGACATAACGGGCGGTGAGAGCAGAAAGGAAATCACAGGGGCCGACCGGGAGGCAAAGAACCTCCTGCAGGTCAAGGAGCTGGGATTGCGCGGCAGGATCGCCCCCTTCAGTCTCGATCTGGATGAAGGAGAGGTGCTGGGATTGGCTGGACTTCTGGGCTCCGGCAGAACCGAGATGGCGCGCCTCATCTTCGGGATAGAGGTGGCCAACCGTGGAGAGATCCACGTCCGGGGGAAGAAGAAGGATATCAACGCCCCGCGGGCTGCGATGCTAGCCGGCATGGGTTTCTGTTCGGAAGACAGGAAGAACGAGGGAGTCTTCTCCGAGCTGACCGTCCGGGAAAACATCATTCTGGCTTTGCAGGGCGCCCGGGGAATCTTTCGATACATTCCGAAGAAAAAGCAGCTGGAGATCGCCGATGAGCTGATCAAGTCCCTGGATATCAAAACACCCAGCGCGAACAACGAGGCCGGCCAGCTCAGCGGAGGCAACCAGCAGAAACTGATGCTGGCGCGCTGGCTGGCCACCAACCCGTTCATCCTCATCCTGGATGAACCGACCCGCGGAATAGACGTGGGGGCCAAGGTGGAGGTCATGGAGCTCGTCCTGAACCTGAGCAGACAGGGAATGGGCGTGATTTTCATCTCTTCGGAGTTCGAAGAGCTCATCCGCTGCAGCACAAAAATCGCCGTGCTCAAGGACAAGGAGAAAATCGCAGAGCTCAGCGGCGAGGAAATGAGCGAGAGCGGAATCATGCACGCAATCGCGGGAGGGAAATAGAAAATGTTGAAAGCCTTGAACCGCAGCAAGATTTTGTGGCCCCTCGTTGCCCTGGCCATCCTGTTGCTCTTCAATCTCTTCTTCACCCCGAACTTTTTTCGCATGGAGATCATGGAAGGGCATTTGTTCGGCAACCTGATCGATATCATCAAGAACGCCGCCCCGATCATGCTGCTGGCGATCGGACTGACCCTGGTCATCGCCACGCACGGAATCGACATATCAGTCGGATCCGTAGTGGCCATATCCGCCGGGGTTGTGGCCATGCTGATCGGCGGTGACCTGGAGGGCAATACCAGGTTCCCTATCGCCTTCGCCATGGCGGTCGCTTTGCTCGTGTGCACCACCGCGGGAATGTGGAACGGGATGCTCGTTTCCCGCATCGGTATGCAGCCCATCGTAGCCACGCTGATCCTTTTTGTCGCCGGCCGCGGGATCGCCATGGTGACCACGAACGCCATGGTGATCTGGCTGTATGCGGAACCTTTCGCCTATTTGGGCCAGGGGTATCTGCTCGGCCTGCCGTTTTCTATATACATCGTGGTCTTTCTGCTCCTGGCCACCTTTCTGGCGACCAGGAAGACGGCGCTCGGTATGTTCATCGAAGCGGTGGGAATCAACCCGACAGCCACTCGCTTCGCCGGCATCAACTCCAAGAACATCCTCTTTGGAGTCTATGCCTTCAGCGGGTTCTGCGCGGGGGTTTCCGGATTGATCGTCTGTTCCACGGTGATGAGTGCGGACGGGAACAACGCGGGGAACCTGTTCGAGCTGGACGCGATCCTGGCCGTGGTGCTGGGCGGCACCTCCCTGAACGGCGGTAGATTCTTCCTTCTCGGCAGCATGGTCGGCGCCCTGATCATTCAAACCTTGACCACGACCATCTATGCCTTCAACGTTCCACCGGAAATCTCCCAGGTGGTGAAGGCTCTAGTCGTGTACGGCGTCAGTCTGCTGCAGTCCGACAGGCTGCAGGTGGCGTTGGCGGGAGTGCTCGGCAGGCGGGAGGCGGCATGAAAGCGAGAAGACCCGTCATCAACCCGAGAAGCCTCCCGGTCCTCATTACCCTGATTCTCTTCCTGGCTATGTTCAGCGCAGGTTCGATCGCCTTCATGGGCTTTTTCTCCTTGCAGAACTTCCTGAACCTGTTCATAGACAACGCCTACCTCCTGATACTGGCCATCGGCATGACCTTCGTGATCATATCGGGAGGAATCGACCTGTCGGTCGGTTCCATGCTCGCCCTCTCCACGATGGTCGCTTCGAGTTTGTTGGAGAAGTCTCATCTCAGTCCGGTCTTCGTGATACCGATCGTCCTCGCAATGGGAACGGCACTGGGCCTGTTCATGGGTTATCTTATCCATGCCTTCAATCTCCCGCCGTTCATCATAACCCTGGCCGGTCTGTACCTGGCCAGGGGTTTGTGCTACGTGGTGAGCATCGACACCATCGCCATTACCAACGAGTTCTGGCAGAAGGCGGCCTACTCCCGGATCGATCTCATCGGCTACAACTCCCTCACCCCCGGCGCCCTCATTGCCATCGGCATCGTGTTGGCGGGGCTGTACATATCGCGCTTCACGAAATTCGGACGCACCGTGTACGCCATCGGCGGAAACGAGCAGTCCGCCCTGCTGATGGGGCTTCCGGTGGCGGGCACAAAGATCGCGATCTACGCTTTTAACGGGTTCTGTTCCGCTCTGGCCGGGATCGTCTTCACCTTCTACACGCTCTCCGGCTATGCCCTGAACGGAAAGGGCATGGAGCTGGACGCCATCGCCGCGGTGGTAATCGGCGGCACCCTCCTGACCGGCGGAGCGGGGTCCATCCTAGGAACGGTGGTGGCCGTACTGGTGTATGGAACCATCCAGGTGCTCATCATGTTTCAGGGGACCCTCAACTCGTGGTGGACGAGAATCGTGATCGGCTTCCTGGTTTTCCTGTTCTGTTTCCTGCAGAGGTTGTTCGAATCGGGTAAAAACGCCCTGGTCTGGAAAGAGCGACCTCAAGAGACTCAGGTATCCTCGGCAGATTTATGACAGCGAGCAAGCTCGTCGTAGGGATCGATTTCGGGACCGACTCGGTGCGTTCCGTGATCGTGGACGCGGGAGACGGGAAGGAGCTGGCCAGCGAGGTCTCCTACTACCGGCGCTGGGCGGCCGGCCTGTGCTGTGATGCGGCCAGGAATATGTTCCGCCAGCACCCCCTGGATTACATGGAGGGGCTGGAAGAGTCGGTAAGAGGGGCGCTGAATAAGCTGGGAAAAAACGCCGGCAGAAGGGTCGTGGGCATAGGCATCGCTACCACCGGCTCCACCCCCTGCGCGGTTGACCGCGCCGGCACCCCCCTGGCGCTCACCAAGGGATTCGCGGAGAACCCCAACGCCATGTTCGTGCTGTGGAAAGACCATACTGCCGTGGAGGAGGCGGCGCTCATCAACCGTGTAGCCAACGGGTGGGGAGGAGCGGATTTCACCAGGTATGAGGGCGGGGCGTATTCCTCCGAGTGGTTCTGGTCGAAGATCCTCCACATCCTGCGCGCGGACCCCAGGGTGCGCAGGAGCGCCTTCTCCTGGGTGGAACACTGCGACTGGATGAGCGCGCTCCTGACCGGGACGACCGATCCCCTCACCATGAAGCGCAGCCGCTGTGCCGCCGGACACAAGGCCATGTGGCACGCGGATTGGGGCGGGCTCCCCCCCCAGGAGTTCTTCACGAAGATCGACCGGCTGCTGCGGGAAGCGCGCGGGAGGCTGTACCGGGAGACCCACACCTCTGAGGCGCCCGCGGGCGGGCTCACGGGCCCGTGGGCGAAGCGGCTGGGTCTGGAGCCGGGTACCGCCGTCGCGGTCGGCGCCTTCGACGCCCACATGGGAGCTGTTGGCGGGGGAATCCGGCAGGGGGTCCTGGTGAAGATCATGGGCACTTCCACCTGCGATATGCTCGTAGCCCGGGCCAGGGCGCTCGAAGGGAAGTGCATCGAGGGCATCTGCGGCCAGGTGGACGGCTCGATCATCCCGGGAATGGTGGGTCTGGAAGCCGGCCAATCGGCCTTCGGCGACGTGTACGCCTGGTTCCGGGAGCTCCTGTCCTGGCCCCTCACCGACGCTCTGCGGGGCACCGCCGCCCTGGCCGGTGCTGCCAAAGCAGGGGCGGCCGGCGGAGTGGCGAGCGGTGTGGCCGGCACCGCCAAGAGCGGCGTGCTCGGAAAGTTCCGGGGAGAGATCGAGCGGAACATCCTCTTCCGGCTTTCCGCCGAGGCGGAGAAGGTGGAACCGCTGGATTCCACGGTCCTGGCCCTGGACTGGCTCAACGGCCGCAGGACCCCCTTCGCCGATCACGCCCTCAAGGGGGCCATCATCGGGCTCACCCTGGGCACGGATGCACCGAAGATCTTCCGTGCCCTGGTGGAAGCCACCGCCTTCGGCTCGCGGGCCATCGTCGAGCAGTTCCGCCGGCAGGGGCTGTCGATCAACACGGTGATCGCCATGGGCGGCATTGCGCGCAAGAGCCCGCTGGTCATGCAGGTGATGGCGGACGTTCTGGACACGACCATCCGCGTGGCCGCCTCCGAACAGGCGTGCGCGCTCGGCGCCGCCATGTTCGCCGCTGTTGCGGCCGGGGTCTTCCCCTCGGTCACCGAGGCGCAGAAACGGATGGGAAGCGGCTTCGACATGGTCTTTGCGCCGAATCGGCGGCGCGCCGGGGTGTACGCACGGCTGTACCGCAGATACTCGAGCCTGGCCGCCACTCTCGAGGGATTCCTCAGAACCGCCTGAAAAGGGATTCTGTCAGAGCCTTCTCGGGTAAAGGTCGTGGTTCTCAGGGTAATCGCCGATCGGCTCGAAAGCTACGAAGATGTACCCCATCTGAGCAATTCCCACTCCAACGCCGCGTTTCTGAAATCAACAGGAGAAACCGCTTATCTGTTTCGGAGCCCCGAAAATGCAAAACGCCCGAAGGAGAGCATCAAGAGCTATCAGAATGGTACGGGAAAAGAACAAGCGCTGGTCGAGGATGAATAGTGAAAATCATTTTCCATCCCAATAGCTGGGGTGACGATCTCTATTGGCAGCGATTTGATAAGAAAATGTTGAGGCGGAGAACCTTGTGAGATCCTCTCTGGCGCATAATCTCCCAGTCCAACCGATACAGAGCACTGAGAACACTACGCGCTTTGACGGACCGCCATTCCGTCATGCGGGAGTGGGAAATAACTTGCTTAGCTCGGGTACTTCTTCCCCGTTTTCAAGACGATCGGCAATAACCCTGAGGCCATGGTCTTCGCCCGAGAAATCACACCGGGCACATCGGGGACTTCAGCGATCCATCGGCCATCCTCTTCTCTCTCTGTTTCTATCGTCACAATAGACTACCTCGTAATTGCAGCTTGCATTTTACTGTCTTCTGCGACACGGTGG
>Ga0307378_10008571_pt1 | contig 13555 bp, 10 predicted proteins | sample UN1MG_FD_202238 | JGI IMG/M metagenome (GOLD analysis project Ga0307378, IMG submission 202238) | Soil microbial communities from Risofladan, Vaasa, Finland - UN-1 | ecosystem: Environmental > Terrestrial > Soil > Coastal area > Acid sulfate soil | place: Finland: Risofladan, Vaasa | collected... | reverse complement strand
TTTTTTTCAAAAACTCCTTCAATATCGGCATCTCCAGTAGCCCGGTTAATCTGGTAAAAAAAGCCTTCACGTCTATGTGTTCGACTAAGGCCTTGATTATGTCTATCTCCGACCCCATCGGGAATATATCAGGATTCCTTATTTCCTCATTTTTGACCCCAAGCAGATCAGCAAATAAGTCTAGGATCTGCCTATCTGCATAAGGAAATCCAACGATCAATAGCCCAATCGCGACCTCTGCAGTCATCTCTAAGCTACTGATTTCTTTTCCTATCCCGGCTGCACCAATAGCTATAATCCGGGCCAGCTTAAAGGTATCGGCCATTCCCAGACGCCTCATCTTATATTCTTTGCCTTTAATCATAACTGTCGGGGTATCCCCAATAAGTGGTTCTATTTCCTTCTCAAACGTCCTCTTATCTTTTTTTTCTTCAACCATTACCAATCTCCTTAGCTAATTTTTAAATTAAGACTATGCCCGTGGGTAACGTATATTCCACGGCTCGGTGTCAGGATCAGCGGGGTCATAATGTCCCGTAAACACAATACTCGGAACAGCCTCATCCCTTGGTGCTGTTGCTAATGAGAATCCCGTATCTGCAAGAGCGTTTTTCACTATGCAAATTACATCTTGTGATTTACCAGAAATAGGTCCCCCGAGGGCTACATTATCAATATAATCTGAATCCTCTATATCTCCCCCAGTAATGGTATCGTGGGTTGCGGGGTCTCCAGTTTCATAAGCATAGCTGATAGTTACCACTTCCGCTGTAGCATTCGGTGCTTTGGGAACATCTTCAAGATTAAAGGTAATTACTCCGGTTGAATTAACAATCGTATAATCCCCCGAAAACTGGACAAATCCCAAAGTATCAATCCACAATTCATCGTTCAGTGTCGGAGCAGAAGCACAATCAATAGTAATGGTCGCGTCAGTGCCGGTGGCTGTAAAATCAAAAACCGCTAAAACAAACTCTGTAGTTAAAGTAGGTAAAGCTTTTTCTTGACCATCACATTTTATAGTTACGACTCCACCAGTCCAATTCGTGCCTTTTTTAGCATAAATTGTAATTCTATATTTCTTCCCTACTTCTAGATTGGTTAAAACAGTTCCTAAAGCATCATCCAATTTTAAAAGACTGGTTGAAGGAGAAGCGCCTACTACATATTTACCCCCATTTCCAGCTTGTCCACCAGTATCACTGGTCAAAACGCCCCCGGTTAAGGCGTCCCAATCACCAATGTCGGTAGTAAAAGCTTTATTATTAGTAGCATTATTACCAACGAACAATTCCTCACTTTTTGTTCCTCTCTCCTTCAAAACTCCATCGATGTAGAGTTTTTCTGAGCCTGCCACTACGGGATATTGACCTACAGTAAATTCATCGATTACATCATCCTGTCCTACTCCCAAATATTCGGCATCTACCACTGCGGTCGCTTTAGTTTCTGACGAATTCGCTCCTGCAATCGCCTTTAGTAAATTGTCAAGAGATAACTCAATAAGGTTACAGGTAATCTGCGGACGACAAACTGTTCTTCTTCTTAATCCCTTTACCGAACCTCTGACACCATCGACCTCGATATCCCTGATCTCTCTGTTCAGATTAAATTCATTTCCACCACGAGTGGCGCCAAGCAATCTCTCACTTGGCAAACCGTAATTCAAATAAACCGCTCCGGCATCGACAAAAATTCTATCCGGAGTATCGGCGTTTAATCCACTCTTAATTCCCATTTTTTATCACCTCGTTTCTTTTTTAAACTTTTTTAAACATTTATATTTGATTTCCTGATATATTTCACGGTATATAAAATGACCAGATGTTGAATAAATTCTTCCTCTTCTTCGATCATGTCGCTGCTATCGAAAAAGATTCGCACCCTTTTTGCTTCCTCTCCCGAGATGGGAAACTCATGCAGGTCCATCAGCCAAATTAATCTATTCCTCATATTGTTAACTCGGGTCGTTAGATTATGCTTATCCCACAAATGGGTCTCCAGAGTCCCTGTTCCTAACAAGGGCATGAGTGGATCCACAAAAGGCCTGATTCCAAAGGTGATATAAGGAAATACATCCGATCTTAAGGCCCGACCGACCCGGATATTTTTATTTCCCATAATTCCCACTAGGTTACCTTCTAAGGTATCGTCAGCCCTCAGATAATCGAATATTTCTTTATTTATCGCTGCAATTACATCCATCCTAAAACCACTCTTCCTCGAGAAATTTCTTAATCATTGCCCTTGAATTTTCTAAAGTTACTCCCAGCCAGGGCCGGGCAGCCACATTTTCTGACCCAAACTCCAATTTTTTTCCATATTCTCCTATCTTTCCTCCGGTGCCAACATGCATCAAAAAGATATTTTCTGTTTCGGTTACTATAAAGAAAATTGAACCGTGTAATCCCCCATGCCAGATAACCGGTGGCTTTCCGGGAGCACTGGCTACGTGAACTCTGCCTCTTCGTATATATACCTTTCCAGTCCCCAGTTGGGATATTACCTCTCTGATCTCTCTGACTAAAAGCTCTCCTAAATCATTGAGCCGATTATTAGAAACCCGGTTTATAGCATCTGATACTTCCTTACCCTTCCAGGTTAATTTAAACTCATTCTTTCCTTTCAAATAAATCAACTACCATTATCTTATTTTTTAAGAGCTTGGGATCGACATATTTAACGTCAAAAATTCTACTCGTTCCCTTTAGCTTCACCCGGTGCTTTTCGATAATATTAGGGTGTTCAGTATAAAGACGGTAATCAGCAATCACCCCGGTCTTGTCGTAAGATATGCCTTCCCTTCCCCTTAAAGAATCAATTACTCCTCCGAACTCATCGGTCTCGGTCCAGGTAATTTCCTGTCCCTCGGCTGTAACCGCTCCTGCAGTTCTTTCTATCAGAATAAATCTTTTTCGGGGCCCGATAATCCTCATTTTTAATCCTCACTAAGCTACTAATATTGGGTTTCGATTAACATAGCGTTTCAGGTATCTATCGCATTCGATGATCCCGCTCAAGTATAATTCTCCTCCCCGGTCATAGGAATAGACCCGGCCCATCGATTCCTTTTCAAATTCGTAATGTTCATATAGTGTCGGGTCATTCTCATCTCTGGCCAAGATTATGCAGGCATTTTTAATCGCCTGGGGACAGCTATAATGGCCTATCGTACCTTTAATCTCTATATTCCTTTGTCCTTTAGGGAAATAACCGTTAAGATAAAATTCCGACGGCTCCATAAGTGAGCCCGGTTCGTGTGTAATGCCCAGTGGATTCCGGTAGATGCAATCATCATCGTAGTCCCAGTTGGTTATAATCGATACGACATCCGCCTCTACCAGTGTGGCTTTAAGTGGCTGCTCTAGAGTAAAGATAGACTTTCCGCTCTCATCGGTTGCAGTATTTCCCAAGATCCTACTGCCCCATAGATTGTTTACTCGTTCTGAGTCGTCTTTGATTCCCAGATAATTGTTTTTATAATAATCTGCATTAACAGAAATGGTTAGAGTAACTGTGTATCCCCCTGCTACTCCGGTATATTGGACAAATTCCAGAGTATCGATCCATAATTCATCAGCGGGTTCTTCATTCCCTCCTGTTGGAGCAGAAGCACAATCGATAGTTATGGTTGCATCAATGCCAGTTGCTGTAAAATCAAAAACTGTCTGAACAAATTCTGTAGTTAAATCTGGTAGATCTTTACTTTGCCCATCACACTTTATGGTTACCTTTCCACCATTCCAGCTAGCACCTTTCTTAGCATAGATTGTGATTCTATACTTCTTTCCTACTTCTAAATTAGTTAAAATAGTCCCTAATTTACCATCCAATTTTAAAAGATTGGTTGAAGGAGTAGCACCTACTAAATATTTACCGCCATTTCCAGTTTGGCCACCTTCAGTGCTACTCAAAACGCCACCAGTCAAGGCATCCCAATCACCGATATTAATGGTAAAAGCCTTATTATCAGCCACATTATCACCAACAAACAAGCTAGCACTCGTTATATCCGTCCCAGTTTTATCTATGGTGGGAATTTCGATTTCGCTTATAGCCATATAGTTAATCGATAATATTTTCTGCCTGATGGGAAGAAATAGCCTATCCCTGCCATTCCCATCAAGAAACTCATGAAAGGTCTTAGGATGAAAATAGTCCTTGGTTATTCGCTCTACCTGGGCTTCCACCTCGTCTATGACTGCCTGCTGTTCTGGATCTCCGTATTCATCGGGCCAGTTATCAACATCATCCTCATGAATATAATTTCCCATGGCTGTATGAGTCTTGGGTTTTTTTGGTTTTTTTGGCATTTCAGATCACTCGCAATCTATTTAATTCAATCCACTTACAAAAGTTTAAAGGGGCTGTTTTCGGAACAGCCCCTTTAAAATGCCTTTGTTGTTATGGACTAATCTGTAACATTACTAAAGCTGCCAACCCCGGAGGGAGAATAAAACCAGCTCGCTGTTTATATTTATCATAGTCATCAGTACTACCGAAGACTTGGATTGTCCCATCATACCTAAAGTAAACATCACGATACTGTCCATTACTGGTACTCCCTGCCTGAAGGGCGACCCAGACAGGCCCCCAAGTTTGAACCCAAAAGTATTTATCTTTAGCACTGACGTAAGCTGCGGCCAATCCAGCAAAGGATTCAGTAGTCCTAGTCCCTAATCTTAAATCACTATATGGATTATGATAAACTTCACAGCCCTGTTCATCATCTACTATTCTTCCTACTGGGCCATCCAAATCTAATATGAGATCTGCGGTTTCACAGAGATTATTACCAACAATTAATCTATGTGGACAATCAGCATTATCAGGAGCATCACCAGGATTTCCATAAATGGTAATATACCCACCTTTTAGAGCATCTTTAGCATAAGCTTTCTCTGCAAATGTAATTTGTGTATCGGTTGCCTTTAAAGCACCCTTACAGTCACTAAAAAATGCTATCTCTGGGTAGATGGCGCTTCCTTGACCCGTATAACAAATTCCACCTGATTTTGCATAACGGAATACTCTACCATCGGGGGTTATCCTCCGACTACCAATTACATAATTTTGAACATCACTTACTTCATAAAGACCTTGAACAGGCTTGCCTGGAAGCAAACCGCCTTGAATTATGTCACAATCGATCCCATGCTCAAAAGCTTCCTGGATTATCCTGCTCCAATCTTGTCCTATATCTCTATCTATTGCACTTAGATCCCTTTTCATTTTATTTCACCTCACTTAACCTATTAATTAATTCTTTCTTCTTAATATGTTTATCAAATTCGATTCCTTTTTCCTTAGCTATTTTCTTTAGCTTGAAAAAATTCATCACTTCATATTCTGATAAGTCTTTAACTACACTTATAAAGGGCAGTTTGCCTGCTGCCTCTGCAAATTTAGAATCGGTCGTCTTCCTAATTTCATTTCGAGCGAGATAATACCTTACCCCGCCCGAAAAAATATCTCGTGAACCTGCCCGGTTGATTATCTTATATCGCATAGTTATTCCCCTTCATTTAGCCATGAGTCACATTTACCAAGATTACCGCTGCCTCTGGGTTTTCCACTGCTATGTCTATCTTAAGGTTGTAGAAAACATATTGGCCCTGGTCTTCTGGGGCTCGCTTGCTCTCTAAAGTTAGTTCTTTCTGGATGCCGATGATAAAATTGTCCTTAGGAGTTAAAATGACATCGGCATATATATTGCCAGCCTCTCCAGCCTCGTAGTCTTCCTGCCCGTCAAGAGTCCCATCCACTTTTGCATAGGTAATAGGCATAAGTGGTACTGAGGCAATAGGTACAGTCCTATAGGGGAGATCTACTTCACCCAAAAGGGCTTTATCCCCTAAGATAGTTGCTCGATTAGCTAAGGCCTCGGCATAATCATTGGGAATGATATCGTTGCAGAAGAATCTTAGGTTTTTGAGTCCCACTAATTTATACTTGGAAGGCATAACCGCTAACATCTTGGAAAACTTGAATTCCCAGTCTCCGGTATAAGTACCATCCGCCCCTTCTTTAAGTCTCTCGGCTATCTTACCTTCCATGGTAAAGTCACCGTCATGCCCAGTTAAGTCAAGGGAAGCATCCAGAAGGGTTGCTTTTTCTGCCGGTAAAACCCCAGACTTGAGGAGCTCGGAATGTCCGACTAAAAGTTTGTATCTAAAACCTCCCCACAAGCTTCTTATATCCGAATTGGCAAATCCAGGATGGGAACAGTAGGCTGCCTCATCTATCTCATTGGCTACCTTCTTGGCTATTATCTTCATCAGATGATCCGCAAAGGCCTGTCCTTCGATACCCTCTTCCAGGTCATCATCATAGATTACTACCGCACCCCGCACCTTCTGTGCTTGCAAGGTGACCTTGCCTTCTGCAAACTCTTTTAGATAGTCTGTAGAAGCGAATTTAGCCGCCGGCTTTAAAAACCTGGTTCCAGCCTTAAACCCCAGATACCTTAAGTTCTTCTCGACCTTTTCCATCTTCACGATCCGGGCATTGTTCTTCCAAAAGGATTGATCCACTATGTAGTCGATGAACTTATCGGCTTCTTCTGGAAGCAGATCGATAGCCGGTAAAGCCTTCATGGCTTTCATAAAGTTCTTCTTATTCAATAATTCTTTATTAGTTATCATTTTTTTCACCTCGATTCTCTATCGTCGAAATTATTCTTCTTCTTGTCCTATATTTGCGAAAGAAGGCCACGGTTCATCACTTTTCTTGACTTCTCCGTCTCCATCTTCTTCATCCTGACCCTCTATCTGTTTCTTAGTTCCCTTGGCTTTTTCCAAAGTCTCCAGCCTCTTGGTTAGCTCGGATATGCTCTTATCCTTTTCCCCTAAGTCTTTCCCCAGTTTTTCTATGGTATCGGTAGCATCTTTTATAGCGCTATCAAACTTTTCTTCTCGCTCTTTTTCCTTATCGGCTCTTTCTTTGTCTTCATCAGACTTTTTAAGAGCTTTTTTCTCTTCTTCAGAAAGGAGATCAGAAAGGATAGAAATAGCTTTTTTGGTCTCATCTCCCTTAGACAAGGCATCAGAAAGTATTTTGATAGCCTTTTTAATCGCCTCCAGAGTGACCTTAGAGATCTTCTTTCCCGCTTTCTCTAAGTCTTCGTCCGATCTCTTTGCGGGATAGGGATAGGGGTAGGGTTTAGCAGCATATTTAGCCAGTAATGCCACGGCATCCTGTAAATCTTTTGAGAAATCACCTTTGTATTTATTTAAAATATTTAGTGCACCTTTGATGGCATTAATGGCCTCGGGAGTAAGCTTCTTCAAAAGCTCAATCTGCTCCTCAGCAAAATTCTCTTGGTCATTGGTTAAACTTTTATAAATTTCTATCAGTTCGTTCATCTCGAGTTTTCCCTCCTTAATTAAATTTTTGGTATCAGAATCATCCTGGTCTTTATCAGCTGACTTCTGCATATCCTCTTTATCTTTTTTAATAATTAGAAATTTTCGTTTTATCGCCGGAATATCAACTAGACTAATTTCGTCCACATCGATATCTATAAGTTGCCTCGGCATCTAAATCACCTTCCTATTGACCAGGTGTCCGCAAAAACAAAAAAAAGCGGACGCCCAAGCCAAAATATTTTTCAATTTATCAGCTTAAGCGTCCGCTAAACGAACCTTAACTTACTAAACTTGCTTAAATATTAGATTTTAAAATAAAAAAAGGCGCTTCAAACTTTCTAATAATTTTAGAAAAGCTTAAAGCGCCTCGCTTTAACTTCTGAACATTATCTGATTTCACAAGCCGTATTTTATTTTCCGTAATTATAATACTAAATTATCTTTATTTTGTCAAATAGTCTTGTAATTAAAAGAAGGTATTATTAATATATAATATTTTTTCTTCTAACTACCCCACTAAAGTTTACACTAACTGTAATTAAGAGGGGGAGCTCGCCCTCCCGGCCATGCTGAAACCGGTTAGCTCTTTTTTCAACACTCTTTCCCAAATATCTTTATTTTCCTTATCTCCTAAATAGACAGCAATCCACCAATCTCCTTTTTCCAAAAGATTATTGGGAGACGTGCCACCTTTATGGTGCTGTTCTTCTACAAAATAATTCTCTATAATGGGGATTTCTCTTTCTTTACCCTCGTGCATCACTTTAAGTTTCTTTTTTTTGAGCATAAAACGCTTTAGAGCCTTCCAGACTTCCGGAGGCGTGGTCCAATCCGCCTGCGAATCCGTTTTATAACTAAAATAGACCACTCCGCCGACTATATGCTCTACTTCATCGATCTTCTTAAAAGTGAATTTAGCTATTTCCTGTCCATCCTTAATTACCTTCTTTCGCCTCTCATCCCATTCTTTAACTTCTCTCTCTGTGGGTGGTTTAGATTTCATATACTTTCTGGCCTCCCGGTAGCATTCCCAGTAGCTGGCCTTGTATCCTTTATCCCCGATTTTAGGGGACATCACAGGAAAATAGACTGAGCGAAGGGCGTCAACTATTGCTGCATAGTATTTTAGGGCATCCTCTAATTTCCATTCTCCCCATTTCTTATCCTCTTTAAGCTTGGGATACCCCGAGTTTCCGATGTATCTTAAATCGGCGAATAATTCCCTGTGTCTTACTGCAGGATTCTTGAGATCATCATCTATTCCCTCTGCTCTAAACTGTTCAAGGTCAAGCTTCTCAACATCCGTTCCCTGTTTTATTATCCCCTTTTCCCTTAGAATTTCTTTCTCTTTTTTCCAGGCTTCCTCGTCATCAAATTCGTGCTTTTGGTACCAGCTATCGGGCATGTTACATATTCCACCTACCGGCTCTTCATCACCACATATCAGACAACGTGGGTGTCCGTTAGGATGGGTGTATTTAGCTGATTTAAATTCGTGAACTTTTTCAGCTAAAGGTTCCTTTTTATTTTCATTAATAACGGCTGTTTCTTTATCATATTCTTCTATTTGCTTATCTGATAATTTCTTTTTCATTTCTTCATCTTTATAGAGTTCCCTCTTTAATTCAGCCCAGATATTTGGATTCCTATTATCTCCAAATTTCTCTGTTGCTATCTTATCTTTCACTTCTTTAACAGAAATTATCTCACCCTTACCATCACCGGTTGTAGCCCAATCTTTAAAATGCTCTTTACAAAACCAGGCATGACCTATCCCTTCGGCCCATAGACACTCATAGACAGGAGGCTTATCACATTCCATACACTTTTCTCTACTATGTTTTTTATTAATCTGGATATTTTTCTCCTGGGCAAATTCTTTCGCCAGTCTTAAAATCTCAGGAGCAGCAATGTCTTCTAATTCTCCAGAGTCCCGGTCTGCTTTATTATGCACAATCACATACTCTCTAAATTCCTCTATATTAAATTCAGGATGTTCCTTAACAAATTTAGAGAAGTGCCCACTCCCAAAATCACAAAATTCCTCATAGTTTTCTTCTTTATAAAACTCTTCGGCAAACTCCGGCTCATTCATCTCTCTAATCTCCTGTGGCTGATGGGGCATCAATACTAAGTCCCAGCCGGTCTGGTATCTCCAGTTGGGCCCAAAAGTCGATCCCAGCCATTCTGGAGTTAACCATTTTCCGGACATCTTTCCCACCCTCTTCTCCAAGATCCTATCTATCTTTAGTCTTAGAGATTTATCTAGAGTTATCGTAAATCTACCGTCCTCTTCTTTTGCTCTGACTATGATATCGATATCATTAGGCTTCCGATTGCCCTCCCTCTCGTAAAAGAGAGACCCAGCAATATTTATAAACTCAGGGATCCACACAAATGGAGGAAGTTCTTCGATTAAAACTTCATCGCTTTTTGATAAATAGATGTTTTCCTTCTTGAGGGGGAAATTAGAAATAAGGAGTTCCCTTCTGAATTCTTGTGTCCCTTCGGTATTAGAAAAACTTTGTAATACCTTAACTTTTTTTATGTGAAAATCTTTAAATACTTCCTTAATTGCCTTGACATCATTAAGAGAAAGTATAAATTTTCCTTTTATTCTTTTGCAAAAATCATGAAGTTCTATTAGACTAATATTACCACCAATCGTTTTATTCTCGGTGTCAGGGTAGGGTGGGTCCAGATAATAAAAGGTTTCTTTAGAATCATAATTAATACTTTCTTTATAGTCATTATTCTCTATCTTTACATCTTTTAATCTTTCTTTTATGTTGGGGAGTGCGGAAGCACAGTCAGCTTCTTGACCTTCGAAAGAACTAACATAATTTTTAAATCTTGAAAATCTCATCATATATGAAAATCTATAAAATCGTTCTAAATCATTTTCGGGTTTATTTTTTTTAAGGTTCTCAAAATGACTTTTGCTCCCCACCCAATTTTTCTTTTTTAGCTTTTTCAAATCCTCATCACTAATTTTTTTTATAAACCTATAAGCAAAAGCGATATCCTTATCTAGATCATTTATCACTTCGATCTCACTTGGTTCTTTAGCGAAGAATACTGCCCCGCCTCCCATAAAATTCTCAACATAAGTTTTATGCTCTGGGATATAGCTAACAATAGTTTTAGCCAAATACCTTTTGCCACCAGGAGAACCAAAGGCTGGTCTGATCCCTTTTTCTAAATCTTCTAAATATTCTCCCTCTCCCTGTGCTGTCAATTTTTTTATTTCTTCTAACTCCATTTAAATCATCTCCTAAACCGGTTCCTTTCTTCCGTATCGGTATCGTTCCCGTCCGATCGCTTTAAGGTCCTTGGCAGGTACAAGAACATAATATCCCGAATCCCTATGCTCGATGGGGTCTGCGGGGAATCCCTCCGTGGCCTTCCAGACCTGCCAATAATTGCCTGCTCCTTTGGGCCTCTTAAAAGCCTTGACCACATATCTCCCTTTTACTAATTCTTTATTTTTTTCTGGCAAATTCTCACCAGGATAATAGAAATACTCGTGATAATCCTTCCTTCCGATCCCACTCTTAACTTTCCCTCGCCAAATTAATCCCATCCAGGCATATCGATAGGAAGTGGAATTCTTCACAAGAAAATTTGAGATCACAAAATTGCTATCTGTATCAATCTCTAAATCATAAATGTGTAGACCTCCTCCCCATCTTTTATTATTTTGTTCTGCCACAGGAATATAATAGTATTTTTCATCCTCTTCAATCTCTCTCATTTTTTCTTTCTTTCGCTCAAACTGGAATCGTAGACTATACATATTATTATGATTAGTGCCTCCATGATAACAAGTAAGAGATGATAAAATTCCAAGTCGTAGTAGTGCATAAAAACTTTGTCCTATAGCATACCGAGATGTACTTCCAATTTCTAATAGTGGTTTCTTACCCCTCGCACCATCTGCATCTATATATCCTTCTAACCCAACTCGCAATAACTTTTTAGGAAGATGAATAAAGAAGTCCGGGAATTTTTTTGTTGCTGAGGGTTTTATGACTTCATTTCTTGAATGATAATAACAATTTTTTGAAAGCCATTTAGCAAGTCCTCTATCATAAAATCGCAGGCTCACATAACCTCCTAATTTGCCAGGAAATTTCAGACGTGAAATGGATTCTACATTAAAAATTCTTTTAGTCAAGGATTCATATGAGTTTGCCTCTTCATCATTAGTGCAATCAAGCGAAATTACACCTTTATCATGATTAATGATAGAGCCATCTCCAATAAAAAAACCAATCCATCGAAGGGCATCCTCTGTTAATTCAACTTCTTTTTTATAAGAGGGCTCTATTTCCAGAATTATTCTATCGATGCTCAGGCTATTTTCCTTTGGTTTCGGGAGAAGGAGCTTATCAGATTCAGTAATTTCTAATTCAGTTTTTATACCATTTCTCGTAAATACATCATGATTATAGAAAAGACAAGGAAGTCCCATCTTTCCTTTCAGAAGATGTCTTTCATGAATTATTCCTCTATCCCAAATTCTTTTTATCGGCTTAAATTTTCCTTCTCCTGTATAAACTCTATCACCAATTCTTAAATTTCTTACGAATTCATATCCAAAATCTGTCAATATAAGATCATTCGCACTTACACATCCAACCTCTCCGGGGGAGATAAAATATGAACCGCTCTTTATCTGTAAATCAGCAAGTATTTTTGCTCCTTTCTTACTTATGCTCGGTTCCTTTATTTCTTCTATCTTTTTAATCTTTCCCGGTTCCTCGGCACTAGGCTTTACTAAGGCAAAACTCTTAGCCACATTCTTCATTCCACTTGCCGTCTCTACTAATTCACCTTTCAACATCCGTAAATAACTTTCTACATTGTTATCGGTAATTACCCATTGCACCAATCTCTTTAATCCGGAGAAGCTCATCCTATCATCAAGATGTATTGAGTGACCTTCGAAAAGCTCGGCTAAAGTTATCTTTCCCTTCTTGTATTCCTCTACTTCCTCCGGCTCCAGACCTCGAATATGGGTCTGTATAAATGCCTCCCCTTCCCGGTAATCACTATAAAATTCCTTAGGGAGTGGTTCATTCTCCTTAGCATGCTCTTTATAAATTTCTTTAGGAATCTTTCCCTCCTCTATGCTTATCTTGACATCATCTTTAACCGCCTTCTCCACCAGTCTTTCTCTCCGAGGAGTGAATCCGGAGAGTCTTTCCAATACAAATATCTTATCCGGTACATTCTTTTCCGGAACCGGTTGTAACACCACACTGACATAAGCCTTATAATAGGGGTATTTAGGATCATCGGTCTCATAGCTATTAACATCTTCGCTGGCTACTCTTAGTATCGAACCTATCACTACATCCTGTTTCGTATTATCCGACTTCCCTATATGGTTATAAAACTTCTCCCTAAATTCTATTACTGCCTTCTTATCTTTTCTGCTTATAGCCTCTGCCCACTCTTTATCAATGGGTCCTACAGCTAATTCATAATTCCAATTCCCGGTCTTCTTTCCTTCCCTGATAATTTCCCTTTCCCCCACTACTAAGCAATCAATCTCGTACCTCTCTTTCCATTTGCAAGCACCATGGTCTTGAGGTGCTTCATAGTGAGTATTGAGTAATTTAATCATCACTCCTTCGGCAATATGTTTGGGATAAGGACCACCTTTATGGGCATAGCCTATTATCTTATCTTTAGCCTTTTCGGCCTTCTTAAGATCTCCTAAATCCACAATATAAGATAAGGCTTCTTTTTGTAAATTGGTTGAGCTTCTAACAAAATGAACGTGCTCAGAGTCTTTGAATTTATTAAGCAATTCTTTGCGCTCCTTGAGGGGCCAGTCCCTAATATTTTTTCCCTCGTGTTCTACAATATCAAAAATGTAAATATGAGCCTTCTTGCTAGCCTCGGTCGGGTCGAATTTTCCATTTAGAAGTGCATTAGTAGCGGTTCGGTGAAGACATTCATTCTTTTCCTTATCTATCATTATAACTTCCGCATCTCCCTCAAAATCTTCCTTCATCTTCTTAAGCTCTTCTACCTGCCAGGGCAATCTTTTAGTCTTAATAGGAGAGCCTTTAATATCTTCGGGATCACTCATTATAATTACATCTTTGCCTTTCTTTATAATTTTCGTCCTCATTCCATCAAACTTGGCTTCTACAATTGCTTTTCCTTCCTGGAAA
>Ga0307378_10008569_pt1 | contig 13557 bp, 12 predicted proteins | sample UN1MG_FD_202238 | JGI IMG/M metagenome (GOLD analysis project Ga0307378, IMG submission 202238) | Soil microbial communities from Risofladan, Vaasa, Finland - UN-1 | ecosystem: Environmental > Terrestrial > Soil > Coastal area > Acid sulfate soil | place: Finland: Risofladan, Vaasa | collected... | reverse complement strand
GGAGCTTCCAGGCGTAGAGGCACTGCTCGACAGCGGGAGTGATCCAAATCCCTGATCCAGCGGACAGCCCGGAGGCGGGGCGGAGGCGGCCGCTGATCGCGGCCAACTGGAAGATGCACAAGACCGTTGCCGAGGCGGAGGAGTTCTGCGGGGCCCTGCTGGCTCAGGTCGACGGAGCGGGCGCCGAGGTCATCATCTGCCCACCGTTCCTCGCCGTGCGTGAGGTCGCGGCCCTCTGCACGGGCAGCGACGTGGTCGTCGCAGCCCAGAACATGCACTTCGAGCAGGAGGGCGCCTTCACCGGTGAGGTGTCGGCGGCGATGCTGCTCGACGCCGGCGCCGGGGCAGCCGTTCTCGGCCACTCCGAGCGGCGGCAAATGTTCGGTGAGACCGATGAAGCCCTCTCCCGCAAGGTTCCGGCCGCGCTGGAGGCGGGGCTGATCCCGATCCTCTGTTGCGGCGAGACCGAGGAGGAGCGGGACGGCGATGACACCGACCGGGTACTGCGGCGGCAGATCGATGCCGGCCTCTCGCGTGTCGACGACGAGAGACTGGGCGATGTCGTCATCGCCTACGAGCCGATCTGGGCGATCGGCACCGGCCGTACCGCGACCCCTGAGCAGGCCGAGGACGCATGTGGCTTCATCCGGGCCCTGGTCGCTACCCGCAGCCAGGCGGAGGCCGATCGCGTGCGGATCCTCTACGGCGGCTCGGTGAAGCCCGCCAACGCGGCGGAGCTGCTCGGACGGACGGAGATCGACGGGGCGCTCGTCGGCGGCGCCAGCCTCGACCCGAGTGATTTCGCCGCGATCGTGGCAGCAGCATGAGCGGGTGGTGTCGAGCGTGAGCGGCCCTCCCGATGGTGCCGACTCGACCCCGACCGCGGTGCCGGCGCTGGCGCTGATCATCCTCGATGGCTGGGGGTTGGCCGACGCCGGTCCCGCAAACGCGATCTCGCTGGCAGCCACGCCGACCTTCGACAGGCTCTGGGAGCGCTACCCGCACACCCAGCTATCGGCGTCAGGCCGTGATGTCGGTCTTCCCGAGGGGCAGATGGGCAACTCGGAGGTGGGTCATATGAACCTCGGCGCCGGCGCGGTTGTGAAACAGGATCTGGCGCGGATCGATGACTCGGTCGCGGCCGGCGAGTTCTTCGAGAACGAGGTGCTGCTGGCCGCCTGCGAGCGCGCTCGCTCGAGCCCGCGCGGGCGCCTGCATCTGATCGGCCTGGTCTCCGACGGCGGCGTCCACTCCGGCTGGGAGCACATCGAGGCCTGCATCGAGCTCGCGGCCCGTGAGGGGGTGCCCGATCTCGTCCTGCACGCGTTGACCGATGGCCGTGACACCAGCCCAACCGGTGGGCCGGCGTACCTCGAGGAGGTCGAGCGCTGGCTGCGCAGCGCCGGACGCATCGGCACCGTCTCAGGGCGTTACTACGGGATGGATCGCGATCGGCGCTGGGAGCGCACCAAGCTGGCTTTTGACGCGATCGTCCACGCCCAGGGCGCCCATGCCGATGACGCCGCGGCGGCGGTCCGAGCGTCGTATGAGAGCGGGGAGACCGACGAGTTCGTCAAGCCGACCGTGATCGGCGACTACGACGGCGTCGCTGACGGCGACGTGATCATCACCTTCAACTTCCGCCCTGACCGGATGCGGCAGATCGTTACCGCCCTGGGATCCGCCGATTTCGACGACTTCAACCGCGGAGCGGACCCCTTCGACGTCACAACGATGACCGAGTATCGCTCCGGCTGGCGATACCCGATCGCCTACCCGCCGCAGCGGCCGGCGGCGACGATGGCGGAGGTGATCTCGGCCTCGGGAGCCACTCAGCTCCACGTCGCCGAGACCGAGAAGTACGCCCACGTGACCTACTTCTTCAACGGCGGCCGCGAGGTCGAATGGGAGGGAGAGGAGCGCCGTCTCGTCGACTCCCCGCGCGACGTGCCGACCTATGACCACAAACCCGAGATGAGCGCCGCCGCCGCCGCCGACGCCTTCTGCTCCGCCTGGAGGGATCAGGCCCGGGAGGCTGCGTTCCGCTTCGGGATCATCAACTTCGCGAACCCCGACATGGTCGCTCATACCGGTGACATACCGGCCGCCGTCACTGCGATCGAGACGGTTGACGGCTGCCTGGCCTCGGTCGTCTCCGCCGTGCACGAGAGCGGCGGCGCCTGCTTGATCACCGCCGATCACGGCAACGCCGACCACATGCTCAACGCGGACGGCTCCCCGAACACCGCCCATACGACCAACCCGGTGCCCCTGATCGCCACCGTCTCCGGTATCTCACTAGACGACGGCGGCGTCCTCGCCGATGTCTCGCCGACGGCCCTCGCCTTGCTCGGCATCCCACAGCCCGAGGGGATGACCGCGCGCAGCCTGCTGAGTAGGAGTTGACCTCAGCGGTGATCTAGGGTCCGCGCCGGATGCGCAGCGAGCCCGACCGCCTCAGCTTCGAGATCGCCTGCCGCGATGGCGAGGCGCGCTCCGGGACGCTGACGACCCCGCATGGCGATCTGGCTACGCCGGCGTTCGTTCCGCTGGCGACGCGGGGGTCGGTCAAGGGGTTGCTCTCCTCCGAGGTTGCCGAGCTCGGCTACGAGATGGTCCTCGGCAACACCTACCACCTGATGCTCTCACCGGGAGCCGAGCGGATCGCGGCTCTCGGCGGCCTGCACGAGTTCATGGGCTGGGACGGCGCGATCATCACCGACTCCGGCGGGTTCCAGGTCTTCTCACTCGCGCACGGCGCCGTCGCCGACGAGATCAAGGGCCGCCGCGGCCGGCCGGGGGGCGACGGCGGCGTGCTCGAGATCGGCGAGCAGGGGGTGCGCTTTCGCTCCTATATCGACGGAGCCGAGCAGTTCCTCTCGCCGGAGCGCTCGATGGAGGTCCAAGCGCAGCTGGGCTCCGATATCGCACTCGTCTTCGACGAGTGCACGCCGTATCGCGCCGACCGCGATTACACCGCCCGTTCGATGGAGCGCACCCACCGTTGGCTCGATCGCTGTCTCGACTGGCACGGCGAGAACGGGCCGAGCCGCCAAGCGGTCTTCGGGATCGTCCAAGGTGGTGTCCACGAGGATCTCCGGCGGCAGTCGGCTGCGGCGGTCTCCGCCGCGCGGGTCGACGGCCTCGCCATCGGTGGCACCCTCGGCCGCGACAAGGAGGAGATGCGGTCAGTGCTCGACATGACCTTGGCGAGCCTTCCCACCGAGGCCCCCAAGCACCTCCTGGGGATCGGGGAGCCTGATGACCTGATCGAGGGGATCGCCCGCGGGATCGACACCTTCGACTGCGCCGTGCCGACCCGGTTGGGGCGTCATGGGATGGCCCTGGCACCACTCCCTGGGAGCAGGTTCCGCTTCGACATCCGCAACCGCCGTGAGGCGGAGGAGGGCGGACCGCTGGTCGCCGGCTGTCCCTGTCCGGCCTGCTCGAGGTATAGCCGCGGCTACGTCCACTATCTCTCCCGCGCCCGGGAGTTGACCGGCGTGCGCCTGGTCACGTTGCACAATCTCGTCTACACCGAGCGGATCATGAGCGGTGCCCGGCTCGCGATCGCGGCCGGGACCTTCGCCGGCTTCAAGTCCGCGATCCTCGCCGGCGCTACGCCCTGGGAGGTCGCCGAAGAGGGCTGAGGCAGGCGCCGGGGAGCCCGTGCAACCCGGCGAGCGGCGCCCGCGCTAGTTACCGGTGTTCTGGTTGACGTAGTCCTTGATGTTGTCGATCAACGTGTTGATGTTGTCGTCGATGAACTTCCCGACGTCGGTGCTGCTGCCGGCATCGGTCAGCAGCAGGATGGTTGCGGCGACGATCGCCGCGACGATCGCGATCAGCAGCAGGCCACCGATCCCGCGCATCAAGCGGGCAAAGGCCGAGCGATCCTGTGCCCCCGCAGCTCGCGCCGGGGTCTGGCGGGCCGGGCGGGCCGGCTCGCTGCGGCGACGCGCCGGGACGGGGGCGGTCGGCGTCCGGGGCTCCTCCCGGGGGACGACTCTGGTCGCCGCCGTGGAGGACCCGAGCGCCCGGGTCGGCGCCTCGGAGGCGGGTGCGATCCCATCCAGCCCGGCGCGCAGCGCGGCGGCCAGATCGAGCGCGTCCGCATAGCGATCCTCCGGCGCGCTCTCGAGGGCGCGGAGGACGGCGGCCGAGAGCTCCGGCGGTACGTCGGGCTCATAGCTGGAGGGCGGCAGGGGCCGCTCGTTCTCGCGGCGGATCGCGAGCTCGGCGAGGCTGTTGCCCTCGTAGGGAAGGCGACCGGTGAGCAGCTGGTAGGTGACGACGCCGAGCGAGTAGACGTCGCTGATCCCGGTCGCCTCCTCGCCGCGAGACTGCTCCGGCGAGAGGTACGCGGCGGTTCCGACGACCGAGCCGACCTGCGTCAGCCGTGTCTGCTCGGCCGCGCGGGCGATGCCGAAATCGGCGATCTTTACGGTCATCGCCTCCTTCTCGCCGGCCGCCGAGGCGGGACCGCCGATCACCATCAGGTTTCCGGGCTTGACGTCGCGGTGGACGATGCCCTGCTTGTGGGCGTACTCGAGCCCGGCGCAGGCTTCGGCAGCGATGTCGACCGCGATCCTTGGCTCGAGCTGACCGTAGCGCTGCAGCAGCTGCGCCCCGGAGCGCCCCGTGACGTATTCCATGACGATGAAGTGGCGGCCGCCGTCGACGCCCGTGTCGTAGACCTGAACGATGTTCGGGTGCACCAGCTTGGCGACCGCGAGGGCCTCACGGCGGAAGCGGGCGACGAACTTCTCGTCATCGGAGAGGTGCTCGGCGAGGACCTTGACGGCGACAGTTCGCTCCAGCACCTTGTCGGTCGCCTTGTAGACGGTCGACATGCCGCCCGAGCCGAGTCGGTCGCCGAGCTCGTAGCGATCGGCGATCGTGCCCGGCATCAGCCGCCTCCCCGCTTGTTGCGCCCGGGGGCGGTCCCCCCGGTTCCCGAGCCGCCCCCACCGCCGCCGCCGGGCGTGGTGGTGTCGGTGGGCGTGGTCGGATCAGTGGTCGTCGAGGTCGAGGTCGGATCGGTGGTGGTCGACGTCTCGGTCGAGGTCGAGGTCGACGTCTCGGTCGGGTCCGTGGTCGTCGTTGAGCTCGAGCTGGTCGTCGAGCTGGTCGTCTCGCTTGGGGGCACGGTCTCGAGGCATTGCTCTGCGAACAGGACCTCGAGATTGCCGAGCAGCTCGCGGAGGCCGCTCTTGACGTCGCCCGAGAGCGTATTCGCCTCGTCGTTGATCTCGTTCAGAGTTCCGTCGGCGGAGTCGCAGTCATCGACGTCGATCTGCTCTTTGAGGGTGTCGAGGTTGGCGTTCAGGGCCTTCGCGGAGTCGGTTGGAATCTGGTCTTCGGACGAGCCACAGCCGACCATGAAGAGGGCTGCAAAAGCAACCGCCAGCGTCCCGATCAAGCGCGGTCTGATCATCGCTTTCGAGTCTAATGACCGCCTCATCGCCCGACGAACAGCCGCTTTCCCAGGTGGGCGGGGAGCTCGGTCGCCTCGATCGCCGCCGCGGCCTGCTCGATGTCGTACGGCATCCGGTGGTAGGTGGCCTCCCAGGTCTCGGTGTCGAGTTCGAGCCAGGCGGCGCGGGGATCCCCGTCGCGCGGCTGCCCGACGCTGCCGGGGTTGATCAGCCAGCGGCCCTCGGAGATCTCCAGCCGGGTGCCGGCACCGGCCTGCCAGCCCCGGGCCTCCTGCCTCTCCGGCCGGTCGTCCTCGTCGTCGGGAATGCTGAAGAACAGGGCGACGTGGGAGTGCCCGATCAGGCTGACGCGCCGCTCCTGGACCGCGAGGCATTCCGCCGCCTGCTCGGGCCAGAGCACGTACTCCCAGACCGGATCCCGCGGTGAGGCGTGGTAGAGGCCTGCCACATGGCTGGTATCGGACGGCGAGAGAGCGGACAGATACTCTCGCGTGGACTCGCTGATCCGCTCTTGGGTCCACTCGACCGCCGCCGACGCCGCACCGCTGAAGGTCGAGGTGTCGATCTCGCCGAGGACGGCGAGGTCGTGATTTCCGACCAGGCAGACCTCGCAGCCCTCGCGGACCCGCTCGACGCATTCGTTCGGGCTGGCGCCGTAGCCGACGACGTCGCCGAGGCACCATCGCTCCTCGACGTCGGTGCCCTCGATGTCTTCGAGAACCGATTCGAGGGCGGGAAGATTCCCGTGGATGTCGCTCAGTACCGCTACCTGCATGCTCGGGCGCCCCGGGGTCGCGGGCTCCGCGGTCTATCGTAGGTGCGGATGAGCCGGCGGGTCTCTCTGCGATCGCGGCGCGCCCGGATAATTGCGGCCGCCCTAGGCGCCGTCGTGGTCGCGGAACTGGCGGTTTGGGCGCTATCGCCGGAGCAGCCCGGCCCGGCTGCGGTAGCCGTCGATGCGCTCGACTATCTCGACGCCGGCAGGCTCCAGCAGGCGCTGGAGTTCCGAGCCGAGACCCGGGTCCTGGGGCTGCTCGGGATCGCTTTGGAGCTTGCGGCGCTGGGCCTGGTGACGCTCGGCCGGCCGCGGTTCGCGCGGCGCTTGCTTCGGCGCTTTGAAGCGCGCCCCCTGCTCGGGGCCGCTGCCGCCGGTGGGTTGTTGTCGCTCTCGCTGGCGGTGCTGGCATTGCCGCTCGGCATCTGGGCTCAGCAACTGGCGGTCGATGTCGGTCTCTCGGTCCAGAGCCTCGGAGGCTGGCTCTTCGATCGGGCCCGGAGCGCCGGGATCGCGGCGCTCTATGCCGCGGTGGGGGCGCTGCTGCTGATCCTCCTGCAGCGGCGACTGCCGCGCGCCTGGTGGCTCGCGGCAAGCGGGGTCGTCGTCAGCTTCGCGGCGATCGTCACCTTTCTGACCCCGGTCGTCCTGGCGCCGATCTTCAACGACTTCGAGCGGCTCCCGGACGGCCCTGAGCGCAGCCAGGTGCTCTCGCTCGCCGACCGCGCCGGGGTTGAGATCGGGGACGTCTACCGCGTTGACGCCTCCAGCCGGCGCACCTCCCTCAACGCCTACGTCAGCGGCATCGGATCGACTCGCAGGGTGGTGCTCTACGACAACCTGCTCGACGCCACCGAAGGCCCCGCGCTGCGATCGGTGGTTGCCCACGAGCTCGGTCACGTCAAGGCAAACGACATCGGCCGCGGGCTGCTGTTCGTGGCCCTGATCACGCCCGTCGGAATGCTGTTCGTCCGCGAGGCCGGGGCGGCGCTTGCGGCACGCAGCGGTGCCGGGCCCGGCCAGGTTGCGGCGCTCCCGGCCTACGCCCTGGCGCTGACGATCGCGACCCTCGTGCTCGGCATCGCCGGCAATCAGCTCTCGCGAGCGGTTGAGGAGCGCGCGGATCGATTCGCGCTCGAACTGACCGACGACCCGGCCGGCCTGATCGATCTCCAGCAGCAGCTCGCCGAGCGGAATCTCAGGGATCCCGAGCCGCCCCGCTGGTCCCGGCTGCTGTTCGCCACGCACCCGAGCACGGTTGAGCGGATCGGGGTCGCGGAGGGCTATAGGGAGGCGCCTTAGGCCATCGTATGCAGGCATTTCTGGCTCGGCCGGGGCGCCGGAACAGCGCACCCCGGGGGTCCAGAATGCCCCGAACCGCATCGTCATGCGGGGTTGTCAGGTGGTCTCGTCCTCTCCTATTGTTAGATTTGCGCCGCTTACGATCCGACGAGGAGGCAATATGACCAAGGCTGAGTTCATCGACAAGGTCGCCGCAGACGAGCGCGTCGGCAGCAAGAAGGCTGCCGGGGACGCGGTGGAAGCGGTTCTCGACGCGATTCGCGACTCTCTGAGCCGTGGCGAGGACGTCAACTTCACCGGGTTCGGGAAGTTCAGCGTCAACGAGCGCAGTGCCCGTCAGGGCGTTAACCCCCGCACCGGTGACCGGATCACGATCCCGGCCGGCAAGGTGCCGAAGTTCTCGGCAGGCGCCGGCCTGAAGAACGCAGTCAAGGGCTAGTCACGCGCCCCTGAGTAGCGCGACACCATTCGCGGACCGGCTTGCGGCGCTCGTAGCGGAGCGCCGCAGCCAGGTCTGCATGGGGTTCGACCCGGCGTTCGATGCCGAGCCTTGGTGCTCGGCATCGCCGCGTTCGGGGGGCGTGGCGGGTGCTGCGCCGGACGCCCGGGTCGCGGCGGCCGAGGCGGCCGAGGCGGTCTGCCGGCGCCTGATCGAGACCGCCGGTCACTCCTGCGTAGCCGTCAAGCCCCAACTCGCCCGCTTCGAGGCGTTGGGCGCGCCGGGAATCGAGGCCCTGGAGGCCGTCTGCGCAGCGGCCCAGGAAGCCGGGCTGTTGCTGATCGCAGACGGCAAGCGCGGCGATGTCCCGATCTCAGCCGAGGCCTACGGCGCCGCGATGGTCGGCTCGAGCTTGACGCCCTGGGGCGTGGCCGCTGGCCTCGGAGCCGACGCTTTCACCGCCAACCCGCTGATGGGTCGCGATTCGCTGGAGCCGCTGATCGCCGCAGCCGAGGCCACCGGGTCAGGCGTCTTTGCGCTCGTTCGGACGTCGAACCCGGGAGCCGGCGATCTGCTCGATCTCGAGACCGACACAGGCCCGCTGCACGAACGGATCGCCCGGATCGTCGCCGGTTTCGCGCCGCGGCTCGAAGGGGAGGGCGGGCTCAGCGGCGCCGGCGCCGTCGTCGGTGCAACCGAGCCGCGGTTCATCGTGCGCCTCCGGGAGCTGATGCCGAACTCGATCTTCCTCCTGCCCGGCGTGGGTGCCCAGGGGGGTGATGCCGATGCGCTCGGCGCCGCCTTCGGAGCCGGTCCCGCATCGGGCCTTGTGACCGCCTCGCGCAGCGTCGTCGGCGCCGCCGACCCGGCGGCAGCGGCCGAGGAACTGCGGCTACGCGTCTGGCGGGCCGCCGGCGGCGACGATTGATCGCGCCTGCGTCCGCGTAGAGTCCCCGCGATGACCGATCCGATCGCAACGCTGGATGAGACGGTTGCCCGCGCCTCCGCTGAGATGCACGCCGGCGACGGCGCGCCGGAGGCGAGCTTCGAACGACCGCCGAAGCCGGAGTTCGGCGACTACTCCACGAACGCCGCGCTGCTGCTCGCTCCCCTGCTCGGCGAGCAACCGAGGATCGTGGCCGAGCGACTCGGCGAGCTGCTCCTCGCCTCCGCCGGGGCCGGGCTCGATCGCGTCGAGGTAGCGGGGCCCGGCTTCCTCAACCTGTTCCTTGCCGACGACTGGTTCCGCGATGCGGCCGACGCGATCAACGTCGCCGGCGTGGGTTTCGGTGCCGGCGTTGCCGAGGCCCGATCGGAGCGAACTCTGGTCGAGTTCGTCAGCGCCAATCCGACCGGCCCGGTGACCGTCGCCAGCGGGCGTCATGCCGCATACGGCGACTCGCTCGCCCGGATCCTCGAGTTCGCCGGTCACACCGTCGAGCGCGAGTACTACATGAACGACGCCGGTGGCCAGATTCGGCTGTTCGGCGAGTCGATCGCGGCTCGGATCAGCGGCGCTGAGATCCCCGAGGGGGGATACCAGGGCTCATACGTCACTGACCTCGCCGAGCAGCTTGCCGAGGAGGGCATCACCGCCACCGAGGGCGAGCAACTCGCCCGCCGCGGGGTCGAGCTCATGCGCGAATCGATCGAAGCGTCGCTGGGCCGCTTTCGTGTTCATTTCGACACCTGGTTCTCGGAGCGATCGCTGCACGAATCCGGGGCGATCGAGGAGGGTATCGAGGTCGTTCGTGCCGGGGGCATGACCTATGAGAGCGAGGGCGCTCTTTGGATGCGGAGCACCGATCTCGGTGACGACAAGGACCGCGTGATCCGCCGGGGCGATGGCCAGCCCACCTACCTGGCATCCGACATCGCCTACCACCGCGACAAGCTCGAGCGGGGCCACGAGCGGCTGATCGACGTGCTCGGGGCCGACCACCACGGCTACATCGCTCGCCTCCAGGCTGTGATCGCGGCCCTCGGCGGTTCGGTCGATCACTTCGAGGTACTGATCATGCAGCTCGTGCAGATCCTCGAGCGAGGCGAACGGTCAAAGATGTCGAAGCGCCAAGGGGAGTTCGTCAGACTCGATGAGCTGCTCGACGACATCGGAGTCGACGCCGCCCGATTCTTCCTTCTGCAGCGCTCGCACGAGACGCCGATCGACCTCGATCTCGAGCTCGCCCGCAAGCGCTCCAACGACAACCCCGTTTACTACGTCCAGTACGCGCACGCCCGGATCTGCAACATCTTCCGCCGGGCGGAAGCCGGGGCCGGCGAGGTCGACGAGGCGGTCGAGCCCGGCTTGCGGCCTGCGGAGAGGGCGCTGATCAGCCGCCTGCTCGAGTTGCCGGCTCAGGTCGAGCGGGCCGAGCGCCGCCGCGAGCCGCACGGCCTTTCCGCCTATGCCCGCGAGGTAGCCGCCGACTTCCACGCCTTCTATCGCGACTGCCCGGTGGTCAAAGCGCCCGAGCCGCTGCGGGGGCAGCGCCTCGCGGCTTGCGACGCGACCCGGACGGTGATCGCCACCGTCCTCGGCCTGCTCGGTATCGAGGCGCCGGAGGAGATGTGAGCGGCCTCGCCGGGGCGACGCGGGCCGCCGCCACCGCGCTGGGGGCGTCGACGCGGCCGCTGCTGGTCGTGGTCGCGATCGGGGCGCTCGCCGGCGCCGCCTGGGGGCTCGCCGATGAGCCGCAGTACGAGGCGACGGCGATTGTGGTCCTCGCCGACCGGGGTGAAGCTGCCGAGAGCGCCGGCAGCGGCGCCGCCGGGGGCGCCGGGCCCGATGCAATCGAGCGCGCCCTGGAGCTCGCCCGCAGCGACGACGTTGCCGCCGGCGCCGCGGTCAGCCTCGGCGCCGACGTTCGCGGCGCCGACCTGATCGCCCGGACGAATTTCCGTGGCCGGGGCAGCAGCCTGGTCGTGCGCTCGAGCGCGAGCTTCCCCGACTTCGCCGCGGCTGCGGCCAACGCCTTCGCCGGCTCGATGGTTGAGTTCGCTGCCGTATTCGAGCGCCGTCGCCTGAAGGCAGCCGAGGAGCGGTTGGGCGAGAGAATCGCCGAGCTCGATCCAGCCTCCGATCGGGCGGTGCAGTTGAACGAGCGGCTCGACTCGGTGATCGCGCTGCAGGCGCTCGGCAACCCGATGCGACTCGGCCGTTCCGCCGACCTGCCGCTCGAGCCGGTCAGCGACCGCTCGGTCTCGAAGTCGGCTCTGTGGGGTGGCGGCCTCGCCGGCCTGCTGGCCGTGCTCGTGGTCCTCGGTCGCGAGGTCCGGCGCCGGCCGGTGCGCCGAGCGTCGCAGCTCGAAACCGCCGCCTCGATGCGCGTCCTGACGGAGTTCGGCGCCGCTACGGTTGCTCCAAGGGCGGTCGCAGCGGGCGCCGTCCGCGCCGACGGGCCCGGGGCGGAGCGGGTTCAGGCGCTGCTGGGGGAGCTCGGCTTCGACAGCCCCGAGGGGGCAGTCGCCGGGCTCGCCGTGCTCAGCGCGAACCCAGAAGAGGGAAGGACCGCGACCGCGCTCGGACTTGCAGCCGCCGCCGCGAAACGAGGTGTCGGCGTAATGGTCGTCGAGGCGGACATGCGCCGTCCGGCGTTCAGTCGCCGCCTGATGCTGGACGCGGAACCGGGGCTCTCTGACTATCTGGTTGGCGCGGCGGGCCCGCGTGAGGTGATCCGCACCGTGTCGGTGGAGGGCGTGGACGAGCGAGGGAAGCGCCGGCCCTCGTTCGTCTGCGTGACCGCGGGCGGCGAGGCCGACGACCCGGCTGGGCTCCTGTCGGGAGCCAGGTTTCGCGGCCTGACCGAGCAGTTGCGCCGCGTCTACGACCTGGTCATCTATGACACCCCGCCGCTTCTGGTTGCGCCCGAGGCCGCGATCGTGGCGGCCACGCTCGAGGCCGGAATACTCTGCGTGCGGTCCGGCTCGACCACCGGCAAAGAGGTCCACGGAGCGGTCGGCCGGCTGCAGCCGGAGTGGTGGCTGGGGGCGGTAATCACCGGCTCTCCGCACAGGGGTCCGGGCCTGCGGCGAATCCCTCGCGCTGGATAGGCAGTCATGGTAGGCAGGCCTGAAGGGGGCGGCGCTTGCCAATGCGCAGCCGTGAGCACCGATCTGGGGGGGCGGTCTCGTACCATCGGCTGATGGCCGACGACCGCCAAAGCCCGAGCCCACCCCGAAAGCGGTCCGCCCCTGCTCGCCTGCTTGGGCCGCTTGCGCTGGTCGCGACGATCGTCGCCCTGATCCTCGTGGTGTCCACCTCGGGTGACACTGAGCAGCCGGCCGATCAGGGCCAGGGAAGCGGTGCGCAGAGTACGAACACCGGCGGCGGCGACAAGAAGAAGGAAGAGACACCGAAGACCTACCTGGTTGAGCCCGGCGACTCCTTAGGGACGATTGCGGAGCGCTTCCAGATCTCGGTTGACCGGCTTCTCAGGTTGAACGACAAGGTTGACCCCAATGCCCTCGTCACCGGCCAGGAGCTGAAGCTGCAGAAGTGAGAGTGCCGGCCCCGTTTCTGCGCGGCGTTGGACTTGCGGCCTCGTTCGCCGGGGCGGCGCTGCTGATTGGCGCTGCCCCCGCCGGAGCGGGTGAGGACGGCAAGGGATCCGGATCCGCGGAGCGTCCGCCGAAGCTTGCAGCCGCCGCCTGGATGCTCGTCGACGGCCGCAGCGGCGAGAAGCTCGCCGGTCAAGCGACCGGCAAGCGCCTGCCGATTGCGAGCACGACGAAACTGATGACCGCATACCTGACCCTGCGCGACCTGCCTCTCGACCGCGAGATCGAGGCCCCGCCCTACAGCCCGCTGCCGGCGGAGTCCGTGCTGGGACTGGATCGGGGTGAGCGGATCTCGGTTCGTGATCTGCTCGTCGCAATGATGTTGCCGAGCGCCAACGACGCCGCCTTCGCACTTGCCGACGAGGTCTCCGGATCAATCCCGCGGTTCGTCAAACGGATGAACGGCGCCGCCGCGAAGCTGGGCCTCGACGACACAAGCTACGAAAACCCGATCGGGCTCGACGATCCGCTCAACGGCTCCAGCGCTCGTGATCTGATCACTCTTACGCGGGAGCTGCGCGAGGACCGGCGGTTCCGGAAGATCGTCTCCAAGTCGGAAGCGACGCTGCGCAGCGGCTCGACGCGCCGCAAGGTCGAGACCCGTAACACGCTGATGCTCAGCGACGACACGGTCGACGGCGTCAAGACTGGTCACACCCTGGGGGCGGGATACGTCCTCGTCTCCTCGGCCGAGCGCATGGGCGTGCCGCTGCTCGCCGTGGTGCTCGGTGCAGGCAGCGAGGCCGAGCGGGATACCGCATCGGAGGCGCTGCTCGACTACGGCTTCTCGCTGTACTCGAGGCGGCGGGCGCTGAGGCGCGGCGAGCCGGTGGGGACCACCTCGCTGGCGGACGCCTCCGAGCCCCTCGAGTTGGTCGCCGCCCGGTCCGAGCAGGTCACGGCGCGGGCCGACCAACAGATCGAGGTCGACCTCGAGGTGCCCGCCGATCTCGAAGGCCCGATCGCAGCGGGCGAGCCCGTCGGTCGTGCAGTGCTCAGGCTTGACGGCGAGCGAATCGCCGCAGTGCCGGTCCTGGCTGGGC
>Ga0307378_10008568_pt1 | contig 13558 bp, 13 predicted proteins | sample UN1MG_FD_202238 | JGI IMG/M metagenome (GOLD analysis project Ga0307378, IMG submission 202238) | Soil microbial communities from Risofladan, Vaasa, Finland - UN-1 | ecosystem: Environmental > Terrestrial > Soil > Coastal area > Acid sulfate soil | place: Finland: Risofladan, Vaasa | collected... | reverse complement strand
AGATGTAGACCGGGGTGCCTGCCGTGATGGTGCCAGCTGAGCCCTTCCGCGCAGGCACAGTGATCGAGTCGCCATTGGCAGCGGTGCTGACTGCGAGCCCTCCCGCCGTCGACCCATCGCCGATGTACACGAAGCCTGTGTCGGTGACAAAGACCAACTCACCTGAGTCCGGCGTAATTGCCAGGCGTTCAGCATCAGTTCCCCTACGAATCTTGAAGCTCATGCAAGCCCTCCCATATCGTACTGCGCCTTGTCGAGCAGGATAGTTCCTGCGTCGTAGTCAAGGTTCGAGGCGGTCCATGAGCCCCCGTCGATACACCATGGGTCGCACAGATGCAACGAGCTGATTTGCACACCCTTGTTGATCTGCGAATCCTCCGAGTCCTCGATGAGTAGGAGATCTGCAGCCACCAGTACCGACTTCTCCGCGAGTTGGGAGATGGTCTTAGTGAAACTAGTGTGTGCGTTCTCATGGACGCTCATGTGATCTTCACCCCAAACATGGAGAAGGTCAGGTTCGCTGTGCTCGCATACACCCGAACGGTGTCGAGGTTGTTGATCGTAAGCCCGAGCTTCGCAGCGAAGGTATCGTTCCCAGGGATCGGCAAGTCGTAGTAGAGGTAATCCTCATTGGCCGTAGCAGACCCATCCTCGCTCACAGAGATGCGGAACGTAGCCGCCGTACTGCTGCGGTTACACACTACGATGCTCGACACCACGGTCTCCGTGGACCCAGGGTTCACATAGAGGTCATCCTCCGTGGTAGCCGCAGGAGCCGATTGGCCCAGGATCAGTCTTGCTTCAGCCATCAGCTCCCCAGTCCCTGCATGAAGTGAAGCTCATACGTGCTGTCGATCTGGAACACGAGGTTCTTTGCGATCTTGCCATTCGCCCCGGTGATGATCGGGGTTGCACTCTTGGACGCATCGAAGGAGTTAATGTGCTCTGTCTTCAGGTAGCTGTCGCCTCCACCCGTAGCTCCAGGCACAGCAGTGGCACCGCTCTTGATGTCATTGATCTCGCTCAAGAGGTCAGCGATCTGCGCCTCAAGTCGCCGGATGTGCCGGTTGTACCTCTCATCCACCATCGGGCATCCCCTCCATCTCCGCGTACAGCGGGCCCCATGCCTGGTCATCCTTGCCGTCGTACAGCAGCTCCAGCGTCACGTAGTTGCCCGAGGCCCCTCCACGAATCGAAAGGTGGTCGACCTCGTCGAAGTGCTGACCCACAAAGTCGAGCGTCTTGCTGGGGTTGGGCTCATTGTTTCGCGACTTCCCCTGCACACGGGCCTGGATCTTGTGCGCCTGGTTGCCGCCACTGTCGAGAACTCGATCCACGGCGCTGTGCTGCAACGCCACACCGTGCAACGTGATTCGATCCAAGGGCTCCCTTCGGTTACTGATGCGTCCCATGTGGACATAAAGGTCCTCCCCCGTAAGGTTTTGATTCAGCACGATGACGCCGTCAGTAGTGCCGACCCACACATAGGAGTCAATCTTCTTGGCAACACCTTGTGCAGTAGCTGACTGCACGTAGGCATAGCCAACATCAGCGCGATTTGGGACATCTCCATTGGCATCCCTGATAGGCACATCTTGATAAACGGCATGCGGCCCCGTCATCTTGAAGCCGCCAGGCTTGAGATGGTTGCGGCTGTAGTAGAAGTGGTACATGGTGCCGAGAGCAGCAAGCTCCAACCGCTCCTGCTGGTAATTGTTGTACAGGTTCCAAGTCTCTACCCCAAGCAAACCTGTGGCGGCAACACTGAAGTCCTCACACGCATTCACGTCGCCGCGCCCAGAACTGAGACGCAACGTATCCCGAGCCAGCCACACCAGCACCAAGCCCTGCGGCATCGTTATGACCGTGCTCACCTCATCATTAACGACGCCATTGGTGCTTATCTGCTCGGTGGCATGGCGCTCCGAGTCGGCCAAGCCAGGCAGATAGTTCACGCGATGCACGCCCGAGGGCGTCAGTACCAAAGTTGTATCTCCCAGACTATGCATGGCCAAGATGGCATCGGCGCCATCCGTCGTAATGGGTAGCACATGATTGCGTGGGAAATATTCGGGAAAGCCTACGATGGAGTACTGCAGCACGTTGCGTCGGTCTGCCAACGTAATGTTGGTCAGTACCTGCTCGCCATGCATCACGCCACGGTCGAATGGCTGCGGCGGCATCTGTCGATAGAAACCGCTCGTCCCGTTGTAAGTCCACGGCAACGATACCGGATCACCTGCATTCGGGATTGGATCTATGATGATTGGCGAGGCATCGTCTATCTCCACTTGATCGACGAAACCGCCCTGCACGAATGCGTTGCCGGTCTGCTTCGAGATCACCGTGTAGGTAGGAGCATCGTTGTAGGTGGTCCTATAGCCGCCCGAGATTATCTTGGCAAAGATCCCATAGGCACTCTCGTTGGAAGCCGTGAAGTTGAAAGCGTTGCCAATGAACCCTCGGTAGAGACGCAAGTGCGTGGCCCTAGGGTTCTTCTTCACATAGCCAGTTCCCAAAGGACCTTTGAAATCGAACTGCGGGCGCCACGGTGGGTCATGCACGGTCCCGCCCGTGGTCTGGTGGCTAATGGAATGGAACCCGTACAAGTAGCTGGTACTCGTAGCAGTATCTGCGCCCTTCACGAACTGCACGTACTGCGCATAGTAGGGCACGGACTCCACGTCGAGATCCTTGTCGTATTCAGTGACCCAGAACACAAAGCCGTCAAATACAGAAGGGGCGTCGTCAGCACTTACATCGAATCCCAGCGAGGCGCCGTCGTCCCATGTGTTCACGTTGGTGATGGTGGCTATGTCGGAGATGAGCCCCATCTTGCGCGGGTCCTGCAGCCACCAACGGAAGACCGGGCCGAGGCCTAGCGTGCCTTCCACCTGAACCCACTCGGTCCCAGTGTTCGCAACGCCAACGTCCTCCTGGGTCCGCATGCCCATGACCTTCCAGTCATCAACTGCAGACACCACATAGCTATCGGCTCCACCGCCACCAACGAAGTACTGGTTACCCGAGTGGATTGCGGCCATGCGCGTGCCGAGGATTTCTACCAACTTGGCTGCGGCACGAATAATCCAGAAAGGCTCCACGCGCTCTAGGGCTGCAATGGCGGTCGCGAAGGACCACTTGCGCGTGCCTGTGTCCTGGCCGAACGCCAACAGATGCGAGTCGCTGTCTTCGAAGGAGATGTACTCCAAAGACGTCAGCTGGAGCTTGGCGCCGTTTGCGCTAACTTCCATATCCCCGAACACAGTGGTGCCCACGTCCCGGTGCAGCTGCGCATTGTCCCCACGCACATACCGAAACGCAGAGATCTTCTTGACCTCACCCGGATCTAACAAAGACTCGTGCTTCGTAAGGCTGATGCCTTTGTCGAAGTCAAGTCGCTGCCACTGCTGGGGCATTACGCAGAGCCTCCGCTTTCAATGGACAGGCCGAGAATAGAGATGCTATCCGAAGCGTCGAGAGTGCTCAGCTCCACAGAGATGCTGCCCGCCGTCGTTGGAAACGCTGCGCTGGTCGTATTGCCGTTAATCCTCAAGGGCGCACCAGTAGCATGGCTGACGAAGTGACCGACATTGGCATTACCTGCACCATCCGTGACGAACAGCACTTGCATCCAGTACTCCCCTGTCTCTGTCGTGAGAAAGGAAAAGTCCCAAGCATCGGCACCAAAATTGATGTGGACCTTCTTGGTGCTGTCGCCAGAGATGGTGATGGCCCCAAAGAGCGTGAACTTCCACCAGTCGCCTGCCACAGGCACAGGGTAGGCCTTGGTGTGCTGCACCTGCGGCGTGACATTGCCGACGGCAGCACCAGCCCGAAACGACGCATCCACTTCTCGTATGGTGTTCGATGCCGCCAAATCGAATCCGCTATGATCACCCATGCTAGTGCTCCGTGTTGTGGCCTTGTTCGATCACAATGCCAGCTTCGAGGTTTACACCGCCAACGGTGCTGTTATTGCCGATGAACGATCCGTTCGTGAAGTTGTTCAGCAGGTAGAAATCGTTGTTAGCCAAGTTGTCCCGCGAGATGTTGCCGCTGACGATGCCGCCCGTGCAAAAGCTTACCTTGATGCCCTCACTCGTGTTGAGATACACTTGGTTGTTCTGAACAGCGATGTCAACATTATTAGCGAATGCGCCAGTCACAAGAATCCCACGGGTACCATTATTGCGGACGTGGTTGTTATAGACAGACCCCGTGATCACGCCATCTATGACCATCCCACTACTTGAGCAGTTCGCGATGGAGTTGTTCGCAATGGTCAAGTACTTCAAGTCCTGCGCATAGATGCCATTGCTAGTCACTGCGTCTATCTGATTGCCCTCGATGATGACGTCGTTAATGTCGATCGTGCTAGCGACGTCTCCGTCCAAATAGATCCCACCTGACGACGCAGAGCCCTTGATCTTGTTGTTCGTGATGGCCAGCTGGAACGCATCCACGCCGCCACTGTTGTGGTCGAACCGGATATGCGACTGCAAGTTGCCGATGAACTGGTTGTTGTCGATCGAGATGTAATCGCAACCCTTGCCGTAGATGCCTTCGCCAGTCATGGCATGGATGTAGCACCCGGTGATCCAAGCGCGATCAGAGGCTGACAAGAACACGATGCCCCTGCCCCCCGTGCTGCACTCCACGCCTGTGATGTGAGCGCGCTGGCCAGCAATCTGGATACACAACTCACCCGCCGCTGCCTGCAGCTCGCCGCCCTGCATGGTCACGTCATTGGCCTGCAAATCAAACAGCGGGATCGCTGCAGCCGCCCAAGACGAATGCGCCTTTATGATCGTGCCCTCGTCCATGGTCACCATGACCTCAGGCTGCGAGACCACCAGGGGCTGACTGACCTCGTAGGTGCCGCCCGGAATATGAACTCGCCGCAGCTCCCCGTTGCTGGACTCGGCCGCCAGGATCGCCGCCTGGATCTGCGTCCAAGAGTCTGTGGCCGCTACCGTCACGGCGCCATAGTAGTCGGTGTTGTGGGCAGCCCGCTTGCTGCCGCTCTCCGCGTCGAGGATGTAGCCGAGCACCGTCGAGTCCGACTGCTTCACAAGCCACAGGTCCACCGAGGCCTCAGGCGTCCAGAACTCCATCACGCCCGTAGTGCTACCGTCGAGCGGCGGGGTCTCCACAATCAGCGCATCCGTCGGCACACCCGTGGTCGAGTTCGGCGCCACGCTATTCAGCATGTCAGCTGCACCGAAGTTGTAGGTGCCCATGTCGTCCTTGCGGATCTCGCAATACGGCGAGCCGATGCCGGTGCCCGTAGAACGTGCCGGGTCCACGACCAACTTGTCGTTGACGGAGTAGCTGCCACCCGTTCCCGTGTCGTCGTTGAGCGTGATCTTCCACACGCCAGCCGTCACGGTGATGACTGTAATCTCGAACGACACACCGCTTGCAACTCCCGTGCTGTCCACGATGAAGACCCGATGGCCAACGGCCAACCGGCCAGGATGCGGGACGTCGAGCACGTCGGTGCTGCTGACCGCAATGGTCCCGCTGCCCGCAGCGATCACCGCCCCTGTCTTCAGGATGTGGACGGCAAGATCGTCCGACACCGTAGTGATGTTGCCATTGGCATCTCGGGTGATGAACTCACGCCGGACCTTGGTACGCTGTGCCATTACGTCGGCTCCCCGATTTTCCATGCGCCGTGTTTGCGGCCATGGCGTTTGTTCTCGTGTGCGCCGTAGCGCGCAATCATGTTCTCGAACACCGCAAACTGGTGTCGGAAGCGGATCGGGTCGTCACCTTTCCGCGAAAACAACAGATGGTACTTGCCGCCCTCGACAAGCACTGTGGCCAGATCCCTCGGGGCTGCCAAGATGTCACTGTCGCTGTCTGGGTATCCGATGTCCGTGTCGTACATGATGCGTATGGTCCAATTGTCCACAGCTTTCTGCTTGGGCTTCGGCCGGATGTAGATGTTGCCGTCCAAGAAGGTGTTTTTGGCGCTCCAATGCGTCGGCCGGTCGCCATAATCTGCGCTCCGCATCCGAAACTGCGCCCACGGCTCATAGGTCAAGGTGGCTGCAAGGTCTCCGACCTGCAGGTCAGGGCCTGTGATGGAGTTCGCGGTGTAGAGCAACTCCACCATACGCACCCCGAAGAACTCAGCTGGCAGCGCAATCGTGTTCGTGTTCAGCACCAGGGCCGCTGTCGTCCCATTCTTGCGCCCGAATACGAAGCTCCGCGTGAGGTCGGCGTAGCTGATGGCCCACCGCAGGCCCTCGCCGGCTGCCTCCAAAATCTCTTGATCGTCCTCGGAGTTGATGACGCGCGCCACCTGCTGCTTCAACGCCAGCAGGGTGTAGATTTTTGGCTGCTGCGTCGAGTCTGGGATCTCGATAATGTGGCCAAAGGAGTCCGCTAGCATGACTGCCTCCGCGTGTATGTGATGGCGTCTATGCCGAGAAAGGTATAGTCGTCGTGGTGGGCGATCTGGCGCAGCGCAAACTCGGTGCTGCCGCCCATTCGGCTGAACAGACTGAAGGCCCGTCCACTGAGCGCGACATCGGTGCCTACGAAATCGAGGCCGCCAATGTGCGCTGCACGGTCGTAGGGCGAGAACGGGAACTCATGCCCGTCCTCATTGCGCCACCGGGTATAGACCACGTCGGCGTGCTCGCAGTACTCGCGCAGCACGTCAAGGTGATCAGCGTCCCACTCGCCCTCCTGCAGCACCCAAAAACCCTCTAGTGGGTCATGCAGCGGAAGTATTCCGATTGCCCGAGTGTCGCTATCACCTTCGCCGATGGTCTGATTACTTTCTGTCCCAGACACCGCTCCAACACCATTCGCCAGCCCCAACAGTGGATCTCACTCTCGGGGTCGCCCAAGTGCGTCATCATGGTGAACTCAGGCACCATCCCGCGACGCACATTCATGAGGCCGCCGATCCACGGCTTCTGCTTCTTGGTCGGGTCTGGATCGCCTGCGTACAGGGTCCAGAGGTGTGTGCGGTCCAGCATGGCGGTGAGGTTCGAGGCGTTGTTGTAAACGGCCCGAACGTCCGGCCTGCAGGCGGCTTCGTGAATCATGTCGAACAGGTCACCGCAGTACAAGGCACCACGGTGGCCGTCGTAGGGTGGGCGGGAAGGGCGCTCCATTCCCATCGGTACAGCAGCAGCTTCCACATCAGCAGCTTGTCGCGCCGAACGGACCTCCCGTTGTACCGTGGCGAGAACTTCGCGCCTCTCCCGCTCACTCATGTCTAGCCCTTTACGACTCGTGAGGCGTAAGCGGGCCCGCCGTTAGTCCCACTACCCTGCCCAGGCTTATCCTGGGACGTGGTCAGTGGCGGCGTCTTGATGATGGTCGGACTGCTGTCACCCTGCGAAGAGGGCTTACTCATTCCCAACGTCATCACCTCCTACAGCGTGGTCGCAGCAGCGGCCATGAAGATCGAACGAGTGCTCATGAGGGTCGGGATCGCGGTCTGGAAACCCTTGATACCAACGGACATGAAGCGCTTGAGCGAATCACTCACAGCACCACTGGAGCCGAACGGCTGCATGATTAGGGACGGGGTGGCACTTGCGAGGTCGATGTTCGCAAATGCACCCGGAACGAAGAACAGGTTCAGGTAACCACCTGTGTCCAGCGTCGTTGTCGCCGCCGTAAACGGGTTGTTATTCAGAGCCGAGTTCTCCCAAGACACATGCCAGTTCGCACCCGTGTATGGGCCGTGCGACTGGAGAGGATCGGTCGTGTTCCGCGCCGACGTGTCAAGCATGACCCCGCCAATGATGGGAAGACGACGACCTTCAAACATGCCCTGCCCGCGTGTCGTCTGCAGCCAATCCACGAGGTTCGGCTGGTTTGCATCAATCTGCGTGAACAGATCATGCGAGACGCGGGGGTGAAGAATGCCATGCACCGTTCCATCGCTGAAACGTAGGGCCTCACCGTTCGGGTCCGAGTCGAACTCGGTCGTGACGCGGTAGAGGTCGCTGATGCGCATGTAGTCTCGTGTCGAGCCGGCCGTGATTACCGGGTCGGTGTCGGTGCCCGCCTTGCCGTTCGCGCCGAGCAACTTCGCACTCTGCTGAGTGGTCGTGCTATCGAGCGCGTCAAGCAGGATCTTGAGCGTGTTGTCCTCGGTAACCTGGGCGTATCCGCCACCAAGCTGCCGAGCACCGGAAGTAAGGGTGTCCACGATTTCTGAGATAGTCATGTGGATGTCGGTGAAGCCGAAGCTACCACCAAAGCCCTGGATCGTACCGTTGAACGAAAGCATCTCCATCGTGATTGGATCAGGAGATTGATGTTCGTCCACGGTCGTCGCAGCGCCCGCGCTCGTTGTCGCTGTGCCGTCTGTGTCGAAGTAATTCGGACGGACGGTCAGTTCGACGACCGGGTTCTGCTTGTCCCAGGCGCTAACATTCACGGTCTTACCAGAACCGGCACCCAGCGTGATGTGCTGACCTTGGTCATGCAGAAGCAGTCGAGGGTAGTACTCCTCCAGCACGTTGGTATGCAACGTCTCGCCGAAGAATTCCCACAGGGTCTCGCCTGCATTCAGAAAGCTGACTGTCAAGGTAGCTCACCTCCTTCTACTGGAAGTCGCCTCGTTGCAGCATATCGAGGAACAGGTTCTTCTGGCGTTCGCCGCCACCGGCTTTGCCTGTCTGACCTATATCCTGAAACCGCTCAAGGCGTGTTTGCCATCGTTCTGATCCCGTGGCCTGGTCCATAGGCGACTGGCCAGTGGAACCGCTGCCTCCCTCGACGAACTGCTCCGGTCTCGCCGTAGCGCGTGCAGCGTCGTTCGCGAAGTGGCCTTGGGCATTTCGCCCAGGGGTCTGTTCGCGCCCGGCCTGTGAAAGCCGTCTGATGAGTGCATACCGCTTGGCCTCTGGGAGGTCCTTCAGCTCTGGGTATCCCTCTTCCGCTTTCTGCACTTGATCCAGAGTCAACCCCGTCGCTGCAAGTTCGCGGGTCCCTGTGAGGGCAGCCTCCAGAGATTCCAGCTTTCGCATGACCGGGTTCATCATCGCCATGGTCCCGCGCTCCGCCGCATCGAGGACCGAGAGAGCACTCCGTGTCTGACGGATTACTTCTGGGTCGTCAACATCGACATCAGGGCCGAACACCTGGCGTGCGTATGCTGCAGGGTCTGGTGCGGCCGGTGCGGCACCACTCTGCATCTTGGTCTCCAAAGCCTGGAGACGGGCGTACATATCCTCGTTTTCCTTGCGCAAGGGGCCTACGACTTCACGGCCGTACTTCCCGCGCTCGGAGCGGAGGTCTACGTTCTCTTGGCGGAGTTCCCTGAGGATCTCGACCATCTCGCTCGACTGCCCCTCACCCTTGGACTCGCCCTCGAACACTTTTTTGCGATCGGGGTTGGTCCGGGGAGGAGCTACATGGCCCTTCGCGCCTTCGATGCCTAGCGCATTCTCAAGACTCGTGGGGTTGGGGTTGCCAATAACTTCCACCTTTTTCGTGGGCTGACTGGCGAGTGCTTCTCCCAGTGTCATATCCACTGGGGCTTCCATCTTGAAATTAGTTTCGGGCGTTGCCACGTCTGATCACCTTTTGCTCGGGAACGGCAGTGCGGTCCCCATGGTATTTCTCCTCAACACGCGCAGCCATCCGAGGCAGCATCGAGAGGCCCTCGATGAACGTCAACAGCTCCTGCTGGTGTATCTCGCCCTCACGCATCTTACGCATGCGAGCCTTGTACTCCCGGTGCAGGTAGCGTTCGACGTCCACCCAGAACAACATCTCCCTTCCCCGGCGCCAGCTCACGGCCAGCTCCAGGGCCCGATCTATCGCGTTTTCGGTATAGATCGGTACTGGTTCCTCGAACAGCAGCTTGTCAAGAAGCTCCTGGGCTAGAGAGAAATCAGCGCTGATCTGCAGGCTCTCACGGAGACGCTTCTCGCCCTCGGTGAGACCCTTCAGAAAACCGTCAGCGTAACCATCAAGCCGCGCTTTGCTGCTCGCTTCCTGCACCAATAGTTGATGCGAATCCACGGGCAAGCTCGCGATTGGTGTCGAGGCCGGCTTGTCCCTGTCGGTCTCGGTCCTGGGCTTGCTGATTAGCCTGAGCCATCTGCTGATTCTCTCGTTGAACATCTTCGTCGCTCCTAACATGACGATCCGCATGGGGATCTCCCGCCCGCACGAAGGCGTCGTGAATGACATCCCCGTGGTTCAGGTACTGGTTTGCCACTGGATTGCTGGCGAATATTTGGTAGAGCTGGAGGTAGGACTGCAGCATCTGCGTGTCGAGGCTACCGAACAGCCCGCTGTCTACGTGGATGTCGACATTCCACGCGAGATCGCGCATGTCAACTTCCAGCCGCCTCGGTGGATTTCCCGCAAGCTGGATGATTTCGGATTGCTCTAGGCGTGATTGCAGAAGCAAGAAGTCCCTTTCGAGCTTCCGCCGCTTGAGCTTCTCATCTAGCCACATGGTTGCCAGTTGGAATCGTCCACTACCCAGTTGAGCAACGATACTTATCTCGGTTGCGGTTGTGCGACCACCAGCTGGCTGACCACGAAACGGATCGGTGGCAGATGCCGCGTCCATGATCTGGTCTTCCTTTACAGCGCTTTCGTTGTAACTGGAGGCCATCACGTCTCGCTGAGGAACGGGCATCACCACGTCACGAAGAGGGCCGACGTGATTGCCGACCCACAACATACCACCGGGGCGGTGGAAGAGATCGTCTGGCGAGAGGGTAGCACTCTCATCGACGATTGTTTGCTGCCATAGCTTCTGGATGACCTCTTCACGGCGCGCATCCTCTAGGAACTGCCGGAGGTCAATGAGGTCGCCAACCCAGGTCAGTACGGACTCGCCGTAGATGCGGCCGGGAATCGGGATGGCGGGGATGTTGTCGTAGGGGTGCATGCGGTCGGGCGTGGGTGCCATAACATCTCTGACGACGTGCTCATCGTTGATGATGATGATCAAGCGCCACTGACCGTCCTTGTAAGGCATGAGGTTCTCGTCCACGCGAGACCACCACTGCCACTGATCGACTTCGTCATCGTCACGCTGCTCGGGAATGCCATCGACATATTCCAGCAGGCTTGCGGTGTCGAAGGGCGCCGAGGCCCATGCACCGCCCGAGTGGAAGCCCCGACGGCGACGAGTCTTCTGCGAACCCCTGCCTGTGTGGACCTTGGCGAGTTCGCGCGTGTCGTAGAGGCCACCCTTGTAGACGCGGTTCTGCTGCTTCAAGGTTTCGAGGCTGGTCGGAATGCGCTCCATGAACCACTCGTTACGGCCAGTCGGATCTTGGATGACGTTGAACAGGTCGGGGAAGTAAGTCTGGGGGCCATTGAAGGTCACGTCTTCGGTGGTCGTGCGCATCAGGTTGTCGCCGAAGCGATCGTCGTCATAGCCACGGCCTTGCGGGTCGATGGTGATCAGCTCTTTCGGGCCGACCTTGGTGGACCAGAAGGTCTTCATGATGGTGTGGCCAGTGATGAGCGCATACTTCACGCCCTCGATGGTCTTGGCGAACATATCGCTACGACGCCAAGTCCCATCAAGAAGCGCCTTGACGACCGTCTCATACTCTCGCCCCACAGGAGAGTTGGAGGCCACCGAGTACCAGTTCTGATCGCGGAACATACCGAGGATGTGCTGAGGCACAAGCGTCTCGATGATCTTCATGTAGTCAGGGATGCGAGTGTTTTTGGTCCAGTATTCGTTCGGGATGTTGGGCCTGGGGCGCTTGTTCATGTAGCCCTGCCAGTTTTCGCGCCACTGCTGCTCGAAATGCTGACGGTACTCGGCGCCCTGCTTGCGCTTGCGAAGGAACTCGTCCACGAGGCCTTGTTTACGTGTGCTGGCGGTGGCCATCAGCGACTCCCATGGACAAATTGACGGGCCGTGGTCTCTAGCCTGGACTCAAGAGGCGTGCGGTGCGAGCCGTCGGTCACGAAGTGCTTCTGGTCTCGCTGGCCGCCACGGAAGTAACGCTCCCATGGCTTGGAGAGCTGCTCGTGGCCAGGCTGGAATCCCGACACATTGGGCCGCTTATAGGTCACGCCGGGGTTGAATTGCGCCGCAGCTGCATCGCGCATGTCGTCGAATCTGGTGACGCCAATGCCGAGCATCTCGTCCACGAGCACGTTCACGTTCGGCGCATAGCGCACGAGCTTCACAGTGCCGTCGATCCAGTAGCGCGAGGCCATGATGCAGTCGTTGTCCTTGGCGTCCTGCGAATTGCGTTGGATCTCCAGCACGGCTGGGCATGGGTAACGGTTCTTGACGCAGAGGTCGCGGAACCACGCCGAAACTGCATCGCCATGACCGCCTGTGGTCTTGTCGTAGGTCATGAGGCGGATGCGAGCGCGCTTCTTGGCGAGTTGCTGGAGCACGAGGAGGAACTCGTGGCCGAATTGCTCCTGCATATGCTTGCCACGGTAGCCGATCGGCAGGAAGTAGCTGTAGCCGTTGTTGTCCTGGCCCCACACTTGGATTACCGAGTAGTCGCCGATGCCAAGCTTGTAGTTCTTCGCGTTCTTCCACGCCATGTCCATGTGGATGTAGATGTTGTTCCACACGTCAGAGGGCACATTCTCGTAGTCAATCCACATCCGGTCTACATGCTCGCGCTGGAGCGGTGCATCGGTGCGCTCACCCGGCATATTCATGACTTGGGCGGCAAATTCGGCCGGCGCGACCGCTTCGTACTCTTCGATGCGCTCTTGGGGCCAAATTAGGGGGTAGTAGAGGTCAGATTCGTCTTCGGGGTTGCGTCCGTGGTCGAGAAGCACGTCCCAATTGGCATAATGGGCGTAATTGGGCCAGTTTCGGCGGAAATCCTCGGGCAATTCGCCCAAAGCGGCTATGACTTTCGGCGCGATCTCCTCATCGACGATGCGACCGCACGGATCGCCCTCACCGTAGCGCGTCATGACGAGGATGAAGAGGCCGTCGGTACGCACAATCGGGAATGTTCCCAGGTAGTGGTCCCAGCACTGCTTGTACCATGTTTCGTTGGCGAGTTCGCGGGTCACAGGGTCGTCCCAGATCCATACATCCGGGTGCGACCCCGTAGCCCCCACGTCCACAGACGTTATCTCCACGGTCTTGTCACGACGCGCCATGTCAATGCGCTTGCCGCCGATGATGGCGCCGTCATTCCAAGTACGCTTCGGGTTGTACCAATTGTCACCGAAGGTTTCGTAGAGCTTCGAAGTCGGCCTGCCACCGAGCATGTGTTCCTTGACCACGGCCAGCGTCTTGTCGGCCATGTTCCGCATCTTCGCCATGTCGATTACGACAGAGATGTCGGGGTCGTGCAGTTGCAACCACACGGGCAGGCTAGTAGTAAGATTTGTGGTCTTGTAGCACTCGCGAGGCACAAGGACCATGAGCTTTCGGCGGACTTTTTGGGTGCGACGATTCGCCATCCAGTCAAGGACTCGATCGCCCACCCAGCGGGTGTAATGTGCCACTCTCGGTTCAAGGTTCCCCGCCAACTTTTCGTTCGTCTCGGGGCTATTCCCCAAGCACTCCAACGAGAACAAATACAGGTCCGACATCCACTCGTGAATACGA
>Ga0307378_10008567_pt1 | contig 13558 bp, 15 predicted proteins | sample UN1MG_FD_202238 | JGI IMG/M metagenome (GOLD analysis project Ga0307378, IMG submission 202238) | Soil microbial communities from Risofladan, Vaasa, Finland - UN-1 | ecosystem: Environmental > Terrestrial > Soil > Coastal area > Acid sulfate soil | place: Finland: Risofladan, Vaasa | collected... | reverse complement strand
TCTCCGACGCCGAGGACCTCGAGCGCAAGTTGCGCCGCAACGAATTCACCCTCGATGACTTCCTCAAGCAGCTCAAGCAGGTGCGAAAGATGGGCCCGCTGACCAGCGTGCTGGGAATGATGCCCGGGATGGGCAAGGCGATGAAGGAACTCAAGAACGCCAACGTCGACGACCGCGAGCTCGACCGGCTCGAGGCGATCATCCTCTCGATGACCGCCGCGGAGCGCAGCAACCCCGATGTGATCCGTGGCTCGCGTCGGCGGCGGATCGCGATGGGCTCGGGGACCAACGTGCAGGCGGTCAAGCAGCTGACCAAGCAGTTCGATCAGATGCGCAAGGTGATGAAGCAGGTCGCCTCCGGAAAGATGCCCAGCCCGGAGGCCCTGATGCAGGGCCAGCTCAGCGCCAAACGCCGCCGCTAGCCGAGAGCGGCCGCGAACGCGACATGGCGCCGTAGCCCTATACTCCGGCGCCGCTTATGGCAGTAAGGATCAGACTCAGACGAGCGGGCTCGAATAAGAACCCGGTGTGGCGCATCGTTGTCGCCGATCAGCGCTCCCCCCGGGACGGCCGCTCGATCGAGACGATCGGCAGCTACAACCCGCAAACCGAGCCATCCCAGATCACGATCGACACCGAGCGTGCCAAGCACTGGATCGATCAGGGGGCGCAGCCGTCCCGGACCGTCGCCAGGCTCCTGCGCACCGAGGGCGTCGCGGTCTCCGGCAGCTAAGGAATCCCGGTGCGCGAGCTCGTCGAGTTCCTGGTCCGCAGCCTCGTTGACGATCCGGACGCGGTCGAGGTCGAGGAGTTCGAGGAGGACGGCGATCTGGTACTCGAGGTGACGGTCGCAGACGACGATCTCGGCCGGGTGATCGGCCGGGGAGGCCGCATCGCGAATGCGATCCGGAGCATCTCCCGCGCGGTCGGTACCCGCGACGACCGTCGCGTCATCGTCGACATCCTCGACTGAGAAGCCCAGCGCCGGCGCCGCCGATGCGGATCGATGTTTTCACCCTGTTCCCCGAGTGGTTCGAGTGGTTCTCGGAGCAGCGCCATGTGAGTAACGCCGTTGCCGGCGGCTCGGAGGTGCGTTGCTTCAACTACCGCGACACGACGCCTCTGCGGGCAGGGCAGGTCGACGACTCGCCTTATGGCGGCGGCGCCGGCATGGTGATGCGGGTCGACGTCGTCGACGCCGCTCTCGATAGCGCCTATGGGCAGTCCGGCAGCCGGCCGCGGACCGTGTTGCTGACGCCCTCGGGGCGGATTTTCGATGACGGCCTCGCCAACGAGCTTGCCGCCGAGCCCGATCTCGCTCTGCTCTGCGGCCGTTACGAGGGCATTGACGACCGGGTGCGTGAGCACATCGCCGACGACGCGATCTCGATTGGCCGTTATGTGCTGGCCGGGGGTGAGCTCGCGGCGATGGTGATCGCCGACGCGGTGCTGCGCAAGCTGCCTGGCGCCCTCGGGCATTCCGAGAGCGTCCTCGAGGAGTCGTTCTCAGAGGCTCTCGGAGGGGCGCCGGAGTATCCGCACTACACCCGACCGCCGACCTACCGGGGTTGGGGCGTGCCCGAGATCCTCCTCTCCGGCGACCATGGGGCCGTTCGCGATTGGCGGCTCGAGCGCAGCCGCGAACGCCAGTCCGGATCGGGCTGACCGTTCGCTACTATTCCCGGTCCCGCGCGGGCCGAGCCGGCACGCGCATTTTTTCGGCCCTCACGGCTTCCCCGAGACTTTCCTCATGAGCACGATCATTCAGAGCATCGAGAGCGACCAGCTGCGCAAGGTCCCGCGCTTCGATGCCGGTGACCGGGTTCGCGTCCACTTCCAGGTGATCGAGGGCACCCGGGCCCGGACGCAGTTGTTCGAGGGAATTGTCCTCAAGCGACAGGGCAGCGGAGCCCGGGAGACGTTTACCGTCCGCAAGCAGTCGTTCGGCGTCGGCGTTGAGCGCACCTTCCCGGTGCACTCGCCGAAGATCGAGCGGCTCGAGGTTGCTGCCCGCGGAGACGTGCGCCGCGCCAAGCTCTACTACCTTCGTGATCGCGTCGGCAAGGCCGCCCGGGTGGCTGAGCGCCGCTGGGGTATCGCCGACGAGGTCCTCGATACCGAGGAGGTCGGCCCAATCGACGCCGAAGGCGCGAGTCAGGTCGAGGCCGAGGCCGAGGTCAGTGACGTCGAGGCTCCGGACGAGGAGGCGGCCGCCGAGTCCGATGCTGCCGCCGATGCGCCCGCCACCGACCCCGAGCAGGACGGGACCGAGGCGGAGGCCGAAGCTGGAGATGAAGCCGAGGCCGAAGCTGGAGATGAAGCTGGGACCGGGGAGGCTGGCCAGCAGGCGGGCGAGTCTGGCGGGGATCCCGCCGAAGACGAGGCGCCCGAGCAGGACCACTGAGGGCCGGCGGGCTGATTCCGCGCCCAAAGACAACCTTCGGCGCTCTGGTCGAGCTCGTCGCGATCGTTGCTTTCGCGATCGGGCTGGCGTTATTGATCCAGGCCTATCTCGTGAAGCCGTTCCAGATCCCCTCGGGATCGATGATCCCCACCCTGGAGATCGATCAGCGAGTCCTCGTCAATCGTCTGGGCTATCACTTCGGAGATCCCTCGGCCGGGGACATCGTGGTCTTCAACCCGCCGCTTGGAGCCGACGGACCCGGCCCCACCTGTGGCGCGCCGAAGCAGCCCGGCGAGGCGTGCCCGGAGCCGGTCGACAGCAAGTCGGACACGAACTTCATCAAGCGGATCGTGGCCGAGCCGGGCGACACGCTCAGCATCCGCGACGGACACCCGGTCGTCAACGGAGTCGAGGCCGAGGAGGACTTCATCAATCCGTGCCGCGGCCCCGGGGGAGGCTGCAACCTGCCGGCTGAGATCACGATTCCACCCGATCACTACTTCATGATGGGCGACAACCGTGGGAGAAGCGACGACAGCAGATTTTGGGGGCCGGTCCCCAAGGAATGGATCATCGGTAAGGCCTTTGCCACCTACTGGCCCCCAGATCGCGTCAACATCTTCTAAGGGCAGCGCTCGCAAAGGCGGGCGCCACCGGAAGGGATCGGACGGCCGGCGGACGGCCTGGTTGTTTCGCTTCGATCAGGCCTTCGAGCATCGCTACGTAGCCGGAGCTGACGAGGCGGGTCGTGGCTGCCTCGCCGGCCCGTTGGTCGCCGCTGCGGTGTTGATCGACTATCAGCGGCTTGGCGCCCCTGAGCGCAAGGCGTTGGCCGGCCTCGATGACTCGAAGCGGAAGACGCCCGAGGAGCGGGAGGCGCTCTACCCGGCGGTGTTGGCCGCGGCCGAACGGGTCGCTGTAACCGCTCGTTGCGCCCCGGGGATCGATTCCCGGGGCCTCCACGTAACCAACCTGCAGGCGCTGGCAGACTGTCTGGCGCGCGTCTCGGTTCCGGGAGCGAAGTGCTTGAGCGACGGCTTCTCGCTCGGCTCCCGGTGCGCGGTGCCGCATGAGCCGGTCGTCGGGGGCGATTCCAGGAGCGCAGCGATCGCCGCCGCCTCCGTCGTCGCAAAGGTGACGCGGGACCGTTACATGGAGCGGGCAGCGGTTCGCTATCCGGGATGGGACTTCGAGGGAAACGTTGGCTACAGCACCCCTGAGCATCGGGCCGCGATCTCGCGCAATGGGATCAACGAGCTCCATCGGCGCTCGTTTGCCTCGACCGCCTACAGCCAGCTCGAACTCGGCGCCTGACGGGCTGCACGCCCGGGGCCCGGCTCAGAAGGCCGCCCGGATGTGATGGACGCCGTTCGCGGTGCCGGCGCCGTCGACGCTGATGCCAATCACGTCGAAGCGGACCTCGGCGAATCCGGACTCGGCCCGGCGCTCGGCCAGCCAGGCACGAGCGAGGCGTCTGATCTGGATCTGCTTTCGGGCCCGGACCGACTCCAGCGCCATCTCGGCGGCCGCAGGCCCGGCGCCACGGCGGGCCTTGACCTCGACGAAGACCAGCGCCGCGGCATCGCGGCCGACGATGTCGATCTCGCCGTAACGGGTCCTCGCGTTACGCTCGATCAGCTTCCATCCCCGGCTGAGCAGGTGGCTCGCCGCCGCATCCTCTCCGACCGACCCGAGCGCCCGCCGGGGGTCGGGCGATGCAGGGTCTCGGCGAGTGGGCTGCTTCATCGCGTCAGTCTCGCCTCCGTGCCCGCTCCGGTGGGTGACGCACTCGCAAGCTTCGATCACGGTGGCGTCAGGATTACGTGACCGGTGAATCTACGGGGCCTTTCGCTGCCTGGTTGCCCGTCAATCGTCACGCAGCGTTTCCCAACCGTGACGGGCCCGCTCCTACGTTGAGCGGGTGCTCGCAGTCGCAAGAACGTTCGCGATCGTCGGCGTCGATGCTCTCGTGGTCGACGCCGAGGTCGATATCCAGCGTGGTCTGCCCGCCTTCTCGGTGGTCGGCCTGCCGGACGCCGCCGTCCGCGAGTCCCGGGAACGGGTCCGTGCGGCGATCGTCAACTCGGGATTCGAGTTCCCGCTGAAGCGGATCACGGTCAGCCTCGCGCCCTCCGATCTGCGCAAGGCCGGCCCCGGGTTCGACCTGGCGATCGCCGCGGGGATACTGGTCGCCTCCGGCCAGCAGCCGGTGTCCCTTCTCGAGGACTGGACGTTCGCCGGCGAGTTGGCACTCGACGGCGGCATCCGTGCAGTTCGTGGAGCCCTGGCTATGAGTGATGCGGCACGCCGTGCGGGCGCGGCCGGCATCGTCGTGCCGGCCGACAACTATCGCGAGGCAGCGTTGGTCGAAGGGCTTTCGGTTGCACCGCTCGAGCGCCTGCTGGGGCTGATCGAACTCGGCCGCGGAGAAACGGCCGAGCCACCCCCGGCGGCCGTCACTGCGCCCGGCGGCGGTTGCCCGGACTACCCCGACCTCGCCGACCTGCGCGGTCAGCCCGGGCTCCGCCGGGGGCTCGAGATCGCCGCTGCCGGTGGCCACAGCCTTCTCGTCGTCGGCCCGCCGGGGTCGGGGAAGTCGCTCGGCGCGCGGCGGCTGCCATCGATCCTGCCGCCGCTCTCCAGCAGCGAATCGATCGAGGTCACGCGGGTCGCGGGGGTGGCCGGCGTCGGGCCGGCGCCCGGCGCGTGTACGCGGCGGCCGTTCCGCGCCCCCCACCACACAATCTCGCCCGCCGGCCTCGTCGGGGGTGGAACGCCCCTGAGACCGGGGGAGATCAGCCTCGCTCACCGGGGAGTCCTCTTCCTCGACGAGATCGCCGAGTTCTCCCGCGGCTCACTGGAGTCGCTGAGGCAGCCGCTCGAGTCGGGAGAGGTGACGATCGCGCGGGCACACGGGGCGTTGCGCTTCCCCGCCCGCTTCCAGTTGATCGCCGCCGCGAACCCCTGCCCTTGCGGCCGCGGTGAGCTGGACCCGCGATGCACCTGTAGCGCCGAGCAGGTCCGTCGCTACGCGAACCGGATCAGCGGCGCCCTCGCCGACCGGATCGACATCACTCTGGCCGTCTCCCAGCCGAATGCGGAGGCCCTGGCCGGCGATCAACCGGAGAGCTCCGAGGCGGTGCGCGAGCGCGTCTGCATGGCACGCGATCATCAAGCCGGTCGGTTTGGAGAGGGCCGCACCAACGCGGACTGCAGTGACGACGAGCTACGACGTTCCGTTGCACTCGTACCTGAAGCGGAGGCGGCGCTGCGGCTTGCCCAGGAGCGCTACTCGCTCAGCGGCCGAGGCTGGGCGCGGGCCCTGCGGGTCGCCCGAACGACTGCGGATCTCGATGACTCAGCCACCGTCGAGGAGCGCCACCTGCTCGGTGCGCTCTCGATGCGCGGCGGCAGGGCCGACGGCTGATGGGGTGCGCCGACTGCCTCCAGCGCGGCGTCTTGCTCCGAGGCCTTGCCGCTCGTCTCGATCGAATCGTCGATCGCGGCCGGGGCTCACGGGCGCGGGACCTGCTCGCCCTCGATGATCAGGGCCTCTGCAGGGCCGCGGGCACCGATCTCGATGCGGAGCTGAGCCGGCAGCGCCCGGCAGGCGCCGAGGCCGAGCTCGAGGAGGAGCTCAAATGCCTGGAGTCGTGGTCGGCCTGTCGCCACGATCCCGATTGGCCTGACTGCTTTCGCCGGCTCGGAGAATCGGCGCCCAGGGCACTATTTGGCCGTGGCAAACGTGAGCTACTCGGCTCCCTCGGGCGCGGGCCTCTGGTCACCGTGATCGGCGCCCGCCGGGCCGGCCCCTATGGGCTCGAGGTTGCAACCGCGTTGGCAAGGGAGCTCGCGGCTGCGGGTCTGCCGGTGGTCAGCGGCATGGCCCTCGGCGTCGACAGCGCCGCCCACCGCGGCGCCCTTGACGGCGGCGGCTTGACGGCGGCGGTGCTCGCATCCGGTCCCGAACGCGCCTATCCGCGGGCACGGGCTGCGCTGCATCGGGAGATCGCGGGCTCGGGGTTGATTCTCAGCGAGCTGCCGCCCTCGACGAGCACCTTCCGCTGGATGTTTCCCGCTCGGAACCGGCTCATGGCCGCACTGGCCGAGATGACGATCGTCGTCGAGGCGGCGGAGCGGTCTGGGTCGCTGATCACCGCTGAGATGGCAGCTGACTGCGGGCGCCTGGTCGGTGCCGTACCCGGGCCGGTCAACTCCTGGCGCTCCTCGGGGGCGAACATGCTGCTCGCTGACGGCGCATCGGTGGTCCGGGGCTCCCAGGATGTGCTCGACCACCTGCTCGGCGTCGGGGCTCAGACCGCGAAGGCCCCAGGTCCACGACCCTCAGAGGCTGAGTCCGTCGTGCTCGACGCGGTCGAGGCGGGGGCAGGCCTGCCCGATCCGATCTCTGCCGCTACCGGTCTCGACCCTGACACGGTGGATGCGGCCATCGCGCGACTCGAGCTCGACGGCTACCTCGCCGTCGACTTCACCGGGCGATGCCGCCGTACCGCTCAGCCGGCGCCGAACGGCGGGGATCAGGCCCTTCTGCAACTACGATCCCCTCAATGAGCGAGCGCCAGACCGCAACCGTACTCTCGATCGCAGGATCGGACTCCGGTGGAGGGGCCGGCATCCAGGCCGACCTCAAAGCCTTCGCCGCTGCGGGTGTCCACGGGATGACCGCGGTCACCGCACTGACGGCCCAGAACACTGTCGGGGTTGACGCGATTCATCCGGTTCCCCCCGAGATCATCATCGCCCAGGTCCGCGCCGTCGCCGCCGACATCGGCATCGACGCAATCAAGATCGGGATGCTCGGCGATGAGGCGACGATCGCGGCTGTTTGCACGGCGCTCGACGAGGTCGGGGCAGCGGTCCCGATCGTGCTCGATCCCGTGATGGTTTCCGAGAGCGGCGCCACGCTGCTCGACCCTGGAGCCCGCTCGAGCTTGATCGATGACCTCCTGCCCAGGGTCCTTGTCGCGACGCCGAATCTCGCCGAGGCGCGGGAGCTGAGTGGCCTGGGTCCGGCCGCTTCGGGGGCCGATCTGGCAGCAGCGGTCCGGGCCCTCGGCCCCGGGGCCGTGATCGTCACCGGGGGGCATAGCGCTGAGGGCATCGATCTGCTCGATGACGGATCGGGGGAGCCACTGATGATCGACGGTCCCGTGCACGCCGACGGCGCCGCGCACGGCTCCGGCTGCACCCATTCCTCGACCCTGGCGGCGTATCTGGCCCGCGGCGCCGACCTGCGGGTCGCCGCCGTTGCTGCCCGCCGGGTGGCCGCGCGGGCTGTCGCCTCCGGGCTCGAGGATCTCGGCAGCGGTCCCGGTCCGGTCGATGTATTCGGCCTCGAAAGCATCGGCGGATAGTCCGTTTCGGCCGGCTGCGCGGATCAGCTCCGATGACCGTCGGGGGTGCACTGCCATAATCGATGTCGTGAAGCTGGTGAGGATGAAGCCCGGTCATGGCGACCAGCTCCTGGCCGAGGGTGACCCGGAGGTCGCCGAGGAGGAGCAGGAGTTGATCGATGCGTTCCGGCGCCAGCTCGACCGCGGCATGTGGGCAGCGGTCCCGACGCTCGATGCGGGCCGCCACGAGGCGGTGCTCGTCCGCGACTTCGCCGAGGTGCCCCGCGATGCCGAGCGGGTCATCTTCTTCCCACCGGCAGCGGGTGGCTGAGGTGCAGGCTCTCTTGGGCGCGTCTCTTGCCCTGATCGCGCTGGCGCTCTGTCTCGTGGCCTTTGGTCCGACGCTGCTGCGGACGATCCGTGGCCTCCGGGCTCGACGCTCTTCCCTGCGCTTCGGCCGGCGTCTGACCGAGCAGGAGCTGGCAGCTGAGCAGCGGGCTGAGGCGCTGATGGCCTCGGTGGTCGGGGATGAGGGGCTCGAGCAGTATCGGGCGCTCGGCTTCCTGCACGTCTTCGCCGACCCGGAGGCCGATGGCTGTCCGGGCTACGGCTACCTGATCTACCCGCATCGACCGATCGTCAGCTTCGACGCCCGCTCGGGCCGCCTTCTGAACGAACTCTGCGTGAGCTTCCCCGACCGCGGCGACCGTGATGCCGACGGCCGCCTGCCCGACGCCGACGATGTGCTGGCCAAGTGGATGGCGATCCGCGGCGACGAGTTGGCCCTGCTGGCCGAGGCCAACATCGATCCGCCCGGCCGTCAGATCGACCCCGATCAGGCCCGCCGAGACGTCATCAGGCTGGGGGAGTGGGCGACCAGCCCCTCCGATGCGAGCCCCTCCGATGGCCTCGCCACCGCCCAGTAGGCTGCCGCAGATGAGCACCCCGACAACCGGCATCGCCGCACCGCGCCCCCGCTCCGCCGCCGTTTTCGACGGCCCCGACCGCGCCGCCGCGCGCGCCTACATGAAGGGCATCGGCTTCGACGAGGAGGACCTCAAGCGACCAACGATCGGGATCGCCAACACCTGGATCGAGGCGATGCCGTGCAACTTCCACCTGCGCGGGCTGGCCGCGCACGTCAAGGAGGGCGTTCGGGCAGCGGGTGGTACGCCGATGGAGTTCAACACGATCGCGATCTCCGATGGGATCACGATGGGGACGAAGGGGATGAAGACGTCGCTCGTCAGTCGCGAGGTGATCGCCGACTCGATTGAGCTGACGGCGCGCGGTTACCAGTTCGACGCCGTGATCGCGCTCTCGGCCTGCGACAAGACGATTCCCGGATGCGTAATGGCCCTGGCCCGGCTCGACATCCCCTCGTTGATGCTCTATGGAGGCTCGATCGCGCCGGGGCGGTTCCGCGGCAAGGACGTGACAATCCTCGATGTCTTTGAGGGGATCGGCGCCCTCGCCGCCGGGACGATGACCGAAGAGGAACTGGGCGAGCTCGAGGACGTCGCCAGCCCCGGGCCCGGCGCCTGCGGCGCCCAGTTCACTGCCAACACGATGGCCTGCGCCTTCGAGGCTCTCGGGATCTCACCCGGCGGCTCGGCGATGGTCCCGGCCGTCGGCGACGAGAAGTCCACCGTCGCCGAGAAAGTCGGCGAGTTGATCATGCAGGTGCTCGCCGACGACATTCGGCCGAGCCGGGTGATCACCCGCAACTCGCTCGAGAACGCGATCGCCATGGTCTGTGCCTCGGGTGGATCGACCAACGGCGTCCTGCACCTGCTCGCGGTCGCCCGCGAGGCGGGGGTCGATCTCGAGATCGATGATTTCGAGCGGATCTCGAGGGCGACGCCGCTGCTCGCCGACCTGAAGCCGGGTGGACGCTTCGTTGCCACCGACCTCTATCGCGCCGGTGGCGTTCCCCTGCTGCTCAACCGACTCGATGAGCTCGGCCTGCTGCACCGGGACGAGATCACCGTCTCGGGTCGAACGATCGGTGAGGAGGCCCAGCGTGCCGAGGAGGCCCCGGGTCAGGAGGTCGTCCTGCCCGCTGCGAAGCCGCTCAAGACCGGGGGTGGATTGGCAATTCTGCGCGGCAACCTCGCCCCCGAGGGGGCCGTCGTCAAGCTCGCCGGCACCGAGCGCAAGGGACATACCGGCCCGGCCCGCGTGTTCGAGTCCGAAGAGCAGTGTTTCGCCGCGGTCAAGGCCCAGCTGATCAAAGCCGGCGACGTGATCGTGATCCGCAACGAGGGGCCCGCCGGTGGCCCGGGAATGCGGGAGATGCTTCAGGTCACGGCGGCGATCGTCGGCGGAGGGCACGGCGAGGACGTGGCCTTGATCACCGACGGCCGCTTCTCGGGTGCCACGCGCGGCATGATGATCGGTCACGTCGCTCCCGAGGCGCTGCGGGGCGGGCCGATCGCGGCGGTCCAAGAGGGCGATCAGATCACTATCGACGTTGACGCCCGCAGCCTCGACGTGGCGCTCTCCGACGAGGAGATCGCCAAGCGGGTGGCCGCCTACGAGTCACCTGAGCCGGCCTACCGCACGGGCGTGATGGCGAAGTACGCGGCGACGGTCTCCAGCGCTTCAGTTGGTGCCGTGACCGGCTCGTGAAGCCGGGATCCGGCCGGCAGGGCTGAACTCAGGGCTTCTCGAGGAAGCCCTGCAGGAGCCGGTTGAAGCGCAGCGGACGCTCGGCCATCGGAACGTGGCCGCAGTCGTCGAAGATATGTAGCTCCGAATCCTTGATCCGCTCGTGGTAGCCGGGCGCGTCGGAGGCCGGAACCACGAGGTCGTCCCGGCCCCAGACCAGCAGTGTCGGCATCGCGATCCGGGGCAGCCGGTCAAGAAAGTCGTAGCCGGTCAGCGTCGCGAGTGCCGGGAGGAATCCGGGCGCGCCGATCGCGTTGGCCGAGAACTCGTAGAGCAACTCCCGCCGGATCCGCTGTGGGTGGCGGAAGACGCCCTGAAAGGAGATCTGCCGCACCCCGGGGCGATTCAGACCCCTGGTGTTGACCCGGGCCAGAAGAGGGTTCAGCAGGTTCAGCATCCGTGCCGTTGCCAGCACCGGCTCGCGACGCATCCTCGCGTGGCTGATCCCGGCGGCGGAGACGAGCAGGAGCCGGTCGATCCAGCTCGGCATCGCGATCGCGGCCTCGGCGGCGATGAAGCCGCCCATCGAGTTCCCGACCAGCGTTGCGCCCTCGAGGTCACGCCGGACGCAGAGTTCATCGACCAGGCGTCCATAGGCGGGAATGCTGATCTCCCAGGTAGGCATCGGGCTGTAGCCGAAGCCGGGCAGGTCCATCGCGATCGCGCGGTAGCCGGCGGCCGCGAAATGGGGGAGGTTCTCGAGCCAGTTCTGCCAGCAGCCGCCGAGTCCATGGACAAAGACGATCGGCGGGCCCTCGCCGATCTCGACGTAGTTGACCCGCGCCCCGTCGAGTTCGATCCACCGCTGGTATTGGCTCCAGTCGATTCCGAGCCACTCGGGGTCCGGGTTGCCGTAGGGGTCGGGACCATCGACGGGCGAGGGCTGCGGGCGCGCGATCCGCTTGTACGGGTAGGTAACGGCGCGCGATCCCCGTTCGATGGCGGCGGCGCCCACAGGGCCGTCGGCGGCCGCAGAGGAGCCGGAGGTCTGATCGGGATCCACGCGTCAATGGTAAGGGTCCCCGGCCACGGTTTCGTCGGGCGGCTGCGATGATCCGGCCGATGGCCGATCACAGATCCGATGCGGGCGGCGTCCCAGAAGTTCGCGGCGCAGGCCGCCGCATCCTGATCACTGGGCTCGCCACCCATTGGGGTGGCCGACTCGCCGAGGCGCTCGAGGCTGACCCCGCCATCGAGGCGATCGTCGGCGTCGACTCGCGGGAGCCAACGCGGGAACTGCGACGCACGGAATTCGTCAAGGTCTCCAACCAGCACTCCCTGATCGAGCGAATCGTGACCGCGGCCCGGATCGACACTGTGATCGACACCCGACTCGTCGTCGATTCTGTTGTGACCTCGCCGCGGGAGGCGCACGAGAACAACGTGATCGGGACGATGAACATCCTCGCCGCCTGCACGGGGCCGGACTCACCGGTGCGCCGATTCGTCTTCAAGTCCTCGGCCCATTACTACGGCTGCGAGCAAGATGATCCCGCCTTCTTTACAGAGCAGATGCGGCGGCCGCACCCACCGAGAACCATGATCGAGCGAGACATCGTCGAGGCCGAGGCTGCCGTCGCCGAACACGCCGCCAAGCACCCGAACACGACCGTCACGGTCCTGCGCTGCTCCAACGTGCTCGGTCCCGGCGTGCGGACCTCCTACACGCGGATGTTTGAGCTGCCGCTGACGCCGATGGTGCTGGGCTTTGATCCGCGGACTCAGTTCGTGCACGAGGATGATGTGGTCCACGCCCTCGAGCATGTCGCGATCGGTCACTTCCCCGGCATCTTCAACGTCGCCGCCGACGGCGTCCTGGCGCTCTCCGAGACGATCTCCCTGCTTGGCAGGCGCCCGGCGCCCGTTCTGCCTCCGATCGGGACGGGGCTTGCTGCCGGCTCGCTGCGCTCACTCGGCCTACCGATTCCCGACGAGATGATCGGGCAGTTGCGCTTCGGGCGTGGACTCGACAATCGACTGCTCAAGGCAACCGGCTTTGACTACGAGTTCACCACCCGCGAGACGGTCCTCAAACTCGTCGAGCACCAGCGGCTTGCCCCGGTCCTGCGGGCTGCCGGTCAGGGCTACACGTATGAGCGCGAGGTCGATGATTTCCTCAAGCGCAGCCCGCTCGTCGACCGCGACGGGCCGTCGGCGGCGGCGGCGGAGAACGAGCCCTTCGGGATCTGAGATCCGAGCCGCAGCCCCCGCGCGGGCGCAAACCCGGTTGCAGTGCGGCTCGAATTTGTTTGAAAGAGGTCGCCGGTTTCCTACACTAAAAGGCACTCCAGACCGCACATCACCCGCCGCGGCCAACGCGGGGGGTCGATTTTGGTCGCGCGGAGTCCGCAGGATCAGCTGAACCGATGGGACGCAAGCTCCAAATCTCGATAGTCGCGGTCGTGGCCACCATGATCCTTGGAGCCCTGCTGGTCTACTGGGTTGACTCCCGCTACGAGGACCAGATCGCGGACGGGGTCCGGATCGGCTCGATCGACGTCGGTGGCCTCGATCGCGCTGACGCCGCGACTCAAATCCGGGCGAGCCTGATCACGCCGCTGCAGAAGAATGTCGTCGTCAAGTCGGGCGGCGAGAAGTTCAAGCTGCGCCCGGATGACCTCAATATCCGCGCCGATATCGACGGCATGGTCGATGATGCGGTGACCGCCTCGCTTGAGGGCGGCATCCTCTCACGATCGATCCGCCGGGTCACGGGCGGCGAGGTCGATTACACCGTCAAGCCGAAGATCGCTTACTCGAAGGGCTCCGTTGACGAGTTCGTCGGTGCGATTGCCACCAACATCGACCGTGATCCGGTCGACGCCAGCGTCGAGCCGACGGCGACCTCTGTTGAGCCGATCCCGTCGCAGACGGGCAGGACGCTGGAGGAGAGCAAGCTGCGTAAGGATGTCGAGAACGCCTTGCAGAGCCCGGTCGACCGCAAGGTCGTGGCCCAGGTGGAGAAGGTCGCACCGAACGTCACCACCGATGAGCTTGCCGCCCAGTACGCGACCTACGTCGTCGTCGACCGTGCGAACTTCACGCTCCGCCTCTACAAGAACCTGGAGCTCGCAAAGACCTACACCGTCGCGATCGGTGCGATTGGCTACGACACCCCCGCCGGTCTCTA
>Ga0307378_10008564_pt1 | contig 13560 bp, 10 predicted proteins | sample UN1MG_FD_202238 | JGI IMG/M metagenome (GOLD analysis project Ga0307378, IMG submission 202238) | Soil microbial communities from Risofladan, Vaasa, Finland - UN-1 | ecosystem: Environmental > Terrestrial > Soil > Coastal area > Acid sulfate soil | place: Finland: Risofladan, Vaasa | collected... | reverse complement strand
AACGATATGGGCAAGGGCCAAGCTGGGGAAAACATACGAGGAAGATACGATACTGAAACAGGGAAATTTGACTTACCTGAAGTTGTCAATCGTGACACGGGAGTTGGGCCAAACAACGAAGTTATAGCTCGGATGGGTTCCAGTGAAGTTTTTAATCCGCCGGACATGAGGGGGCCTTTTGACATCAACGCCGAAGCTGACTTCCCCTATTTAGCCAAGACCGACCTTAGCTCTTCTTACACTGGTTCTGCCAGTGATAGTTCTCGCCAGCAGTTTATGCAACCTAGTGGAGACTCTACCAACATTGGATTTGGTCCGGGGCCTGCTGATGTTGTCGGTGGGAGCGGTACTGTTGGAGGACCATTTGATGGCCCCGGTTTTACGCCTGCACAGCCCCTGTCTCCTCCTGTGGCCGGGCCGTATGAGCCCCAAACTGTTATGGGTTCGCTTAAGAAAATAGGCGGCGGCGCATCAGACATGGCACAGGGAGACTTTTCTAAGGGCTTTGACGGCCTTAGTGAGGGCGCAGGGGATCTGTTTTTCCCAGAAGGCCCTACTCCGATGCAAGTACGGGGTTCCGAGGTTTTTAAAAGTGCCATCGCTGACGGGGCAGATTACAATACCGCATACCAAGAGGCATCGGCTGCCATGGGAGCCCCCGGTATTATCCGTACATACGGCCCCGCGACTGTTGCAGGCCTTGGTATTGCAGGACTGGCCGGTGCGTTTACGCCAAAGCAACCTGAACCAAGTCCCGAAGAAAGTGCAATGAATGCCCGTTTGCAAGCCGAACGGGATCGTGTTGCAGCAAATCCCGGAGCGTATGTACCACAAGGTCTGGAACGTTTTGGTATTCAGTACGACGACCGTGGGCAAATTATCGGTTCTCAACCCTTTAATCCCCAACCGTTGGGACCAACAGAGGTGGCAGGAAATTACATGCCGTACACCCCCTCTTCCTACATGACATCTAGTGGAGGGATCGGTAATCCATTCACTGCCCGTCCATACAACACCTCAAGTATGTACAATTTCATGCCTCGGTACGCAGCTACTGGAGGAATCATGTCCGCAATGCCCTCTTCCAATTCAAGCAAGCGCAATGCCGCAGGTATTGCATCTCTGTCCCAAGGAGGTTATCCTCGACGCACGGGTCAAATCAGTGGTCCGGGGACCCCGACTTCAGACGACATCCCTGCAATGCTCTCCGATGGCGAATTTGTCATGACAGCCAAAGCTGTTCGCGGTGCGGGCGACGGCAATCGCCGAGCAGGCGCAAAGAAAATGTACGCTTTGATGCACCAACTCGAACGTAACGCAGCACGGGGATAAAAGATGGCAACAGAAACCACAGAACAAATAGTCCGGGAAAGCCCGGAAGTTGAAGCGTTTAAACTCAATTTAATGAGGGCTGCGGCGGCGCTACAACCTCCAACGTTGCCCGAGTATCAAATAGCTGGAGTTACGCCTCAGCAGGACGCTGCCTTGCAGGCCGGTCAGCAGGGCATTGGCGCGTATTCCCCTTTCCTGCAAGCAGGCCAGCAGGCCCTTGGAGCGGGGACCGCGACCACTGGAGAAGCGGCAGATGTATTGCGCGGAGCCGATACCCGAGATCAATTTGAAGCGGCGCAACAAGCCACCAATCTGGCTGCCATGGGTATTTTGCAAAATGCTTCTCCCATAGGCCAGCAGCAAATTCAGCAGTACATGAACCCATATACCAACTTGGTATTGGGTCAGCAGTTAGACGAGATGAATCGTCAGGCCCAAATTCAACAGCAAGGTTTAAATGCACAGGCTGTTCGTTCGGGCGCGTTTGGCGGTTCACGTCAAGCTGTTGCACAACAGGAACTAAACCGCAATTTGATGCAAACTCAAAACCAAGCTATTGCACAAGCATTGCAGGGCGGGTATGGCCAAGCGTTGTCCACGGCTCAGCAACAACAAGCGGCGGGCCTTGGCGCTTATGGTCAATTAGGTAATCTTGGACAAGGCATTGGTAGTTTGGCTGGTCAGCAATTTGGTATTGGCTCACAAATGGCTTCTCAGTTAGGGCAATTGGGCGGTCAGATGGGCCAAACGGGCATGCAGCAAGCTGCATTGGGTCAAGCTGCACAACAACTCGGCCAAGGCGATGTCAACTTCTTGTATAACTTGGGTTCTCAACAACAAAAACAGCAACAAGCGGTATTGGATGCGCAGCGGGCATCTGCCATGCAAACATCGTTTCAGCCGTATCAGCAATTGGCCTTCCAGTCCGACATCTACAAGGGCGCACCGTCTTCGCAAATGGCAATTACGTCGCAGCAGACTCCAACGCCCAGCCCCTTTCAACAGATTGCAGGTGTAGGAACGGGTATTTTAGGTTTAGCGGGCGCGGCAAAAAGCGCAGGCACTACCCTCTTCTAAGGAAACATGATGAAAGATTTAGTAGTTCTTAAACGGACCATGTTCTCTGAAAAGTTGCCTAAGTCTGTGCGCAATAGCGGGATCATGGCCGGGTTTGAAGATGACGATATGTTGGAGGCTCCGGAAAAAGAAGACGAGATGCCTGTAATGGCGCGTACGCCGCAGAATCCCGAAATCTTGATGAACAATTTGCGGGGCGACATGCGCTCTGTTGATGCACGGTACCAAGAGTTGGCTCAAATGGTGGGAGATGAGGCCGCTATGGAGACTCCTCCTGAGGTTTTGGCCATGCTTCAAATGCAATTTGGGCAACAGCAGGAAGGTATTGGCGCGTTGCCGCAAGGCGCAGAGATGATGCCTCCTCCTATGAGTGGTGGCGCACCCATGGGGGCACCCGGCGGGGCTCCTGCAATGCCCGCCCCACAAGGCGCAATGCCTCCTCAAGGCATGCCAGCGATGCCTTCTCAAGGAGCCATGCCCCTCGGCATGGAGGGTGCTGGCCCTTTTCCGCAAGGCGGGGCTGAACAGGCCCCGCAGCAGTTTAACAAAGGCGGCCTTGCAAGACGACGAGGCGATGATCTTCGGCCCTTAGAGGGCGGTGGCGGTAGCGGGGGCGGGGGATATAGTTCTCCCGGATTCAGTAGTGCCGCTGCGCGGCCTCCTCCTCTTCAGATTACGCCAGCGGGTCAAGCTTTTCTAGCTAAGCCCCCAAGCGTGTTTTCTAAAGAAAATTTGATAAATAAGATGACGGGTGCGTCTGATTATTTAAAAGGAATTGGACGCTCTTCACAAAACCTTGTAAAAGATTTAGATCAATATCTTGGTTCCCGATTCATGGCCCCGCAGCTCGCCGTTTCTCGTGTGAGGGGAGGAACTCCCCCTATGAACCTGAGCGTTCAAGGCAGAAATACACTAGTTAAAGATCCTGCAACGGGGATAATTGTTCCCGGAACAGGGACACAATTTGCTCCATTCACAGCCATGGGGCCACTTAGATCGCCCACGTTTACCCAAGGACTTGTTCAGGGCGTGAATAGGTTGGTTGTAGAGTATCCCCGTGTTGCAGCTTTGCTGCCCCCAGCCCTATTAACTGCCGCAGGAATAGCTGGGATAAACTTGACCGAGGAGCAGCGGTCTACTCCCCTGACACCAGAAGAACAAGCTAAGTACGACGAAACCATGGCGCAGATTGACGCTGTTAATCGTCCTTCTCCCCCTGTTTTAAGTTCTAATCAGCTTACCCCCCAAGAAATAGAAAGATTTGTTACACAGTCTGCTCCTGCGGTGGAGGAAGAAGTCGTTGCAAAAGATGACACGACGAGCGACACGACGAGCGACTTTATTGAAAAGAACTTGGTCCAACCTAAAAAGCTGAGTCGTATTGAGCGCATCAAGGCCGCTCAATCAGAATACGATCCTTTATTTAAAGAGCTGTTGGGGGACACCAAGCAAGATGCCAGAACAAATGCCTTCTTGTTGCTGGCTGATGCAGGTTTTAAATTAGCCTCCACCTACAAACCGACTTTTGCCATGGCAGCCTCTGAAGCTGCGAAGGACATTCCACGGGGCCTTGCAGCAATTGCTGCACAGCAGAAAGATCGAGATGTCAAGGTCAAGACCGCAGCGCTTACTCAGGCCATCACCGATATAACTACGCAAGACGCAGCAGAGGCAGCGCGTCAGTTAAAGGTGCTTGAAGGAGATTACAAGCTTCTTGCAAAGCAGGTTGATCAAGGTGGGACCATTGTTGAAGATGGGGGACTTGGCGGACGAATAACTAAGACAAAAAGTGGTTCCTTTACGGGCTTTGGCATTGACCCAAAAGATCCCGCTGTCACAAGTGCAATAAACAGCCGCTTTACCTTGCGGGACACTGACAATCCGTTTGTTCAAAACCGTGGTCAGGCTCCTACAACTATTGAGACTAATAAGGATGAGCGCATTAAGTTGGGCAACACCCTGCGCTCGTTGGACAACAGCCTGTCTACACTGGACAATCTTAAAGGTGTTTACACCAGCGCCTACGGCCCCCGTACATGGTTCTTGGACAAAGTCAACAACTTGTTAATTCCTGTTATTCCAACGGGCTTGATCAAGCCTGATTTTGACACGACCGATGCAGCTACTCGCATTAGCACTGGTATGAACCGCTTGCTTAAAGACATTGCTTCTGCCAACGACAGTGGCCGCGTAGCGGTTCAAGAACAGGAGTGGGTGCGTGAAACTGCCAAAGGTATTTCCAACCCCACTGCATTCTTTTCTGACAAAGAATTAGCGGCTAAGCAATTTGGCAGCACAGAGGCCATGCTGCGCAATGCGCGTCAACAGGTGCTTACGCAATTGGGCTACGAGGGTAATGATTATGTTATGAACACGCCCAGCACCGGAACAGAGAACGACCCGTTCCGCATTTCGACAGACCCCGCAGAGCAACAAATAATGTATAAATTCTTGGGCGATACAGTGGGCAAGCTTCAAGATCCAGAAGCATTTGTGCACTTGAGAATGCCAAATGGCCAAGTGCAACAATTCACACCAATTCAACTGCGAGCACTAAATCAATAATGGCTACATTGACCAATACTCGAGGTGAACTCATTGATATGACAACCGGAGAGGTTGTCGGACGCGTCGAGGGCGCTCCCGTTGCACGTGACCCACGGGCCAAGGGCCCTGAAGAAGCAGTCAGTGACCCTGTAACAGGCTTAATTAAACAAGGTACTTGGGGGCTTAGTTCGGCGTTATTTTCTTTACCTGATGCTGCCGTTAAAAAAATTGGTAGTGCATTAGGCATGGACGAAAAAAACGTCATGACTCTGACAAAGATATTTAACCGAGGAGAGACCGCTCCTCGTAATGAACAAGAGCGTTACGCGCGGGCCATTGGGGAGGGAATTGGTGGAACCTTACCATTCACAGGCATACTATCGTTTATAGCAAGGGGCCGATCAGCGGCCTCTCTTGTGACAAAAGCAGATGACAGCGTTTTAAAAGCAGTTGCAAACGATACGCTTGATTTTATTAAAAAGAATCCTAGGCAAGCGTTTTTGATGGACGCTGCGTTTGGCGCGGCTCACGAAACATTGGCGCAGGCAGTAGAAGAAAACATGTCTGACGACGATCCTGAGCGCAAACAGTTTTATAAAACTTACATGCCCACGGCAGCTTTGATTGGAGGGCCCTTAGCCCTTGCAACGCTCAGCCCCGCCGCTCGCGCATATCGTTTTGGTAAAGATAAATCTCAAGAGTTCGATGCTTCTTTGGGCGGCTTAGAGCAAGATGCACTTGCTGATCTTGGTTCGAGAATACCTATTGCACCTAAGGTACTTGCTGCCCGAGGTAGTAAAAAATTGAGAGAGTCCTTGGGGGCCGCTGCGGACACGCCCGAGGGTAGGGAAGCAGCAGCCGTATTAAATCAGATATTAACCGACTATCCGCAACTGACGGCTGCCGGTTATAAAGCAAACATTGTTGAGCAGTTAATGGACCCTGTTTTAATAGATAGGATGGAAAAAGCCATATCAAACCTGCCTGCAAATAGCCCGGCCCTAAAAATGTTTCGAGAACAAGTGGCAAAAAACGAAGCTGCCCGTGCATCGCTCTATGACGATCTAACTCCTGAGGCAAACATAGAGTTGCAAGCAGCTTTAAGTCAGGTTCAGAAACAACGTCAAGAGTTGTTTGACTCGTTTGCGGCTACTCGAGAAGGTGTTACGCAAGAAGAGATTGATCGTCTAAGCGTGTTTTATGGTCCCCTCAATCCGGACAAGTTAAACGGGGAGCTGCGTGGGATCCTGCAAGCTGAGACTGAGCTTGACGTGAACATGGGTAAAAAGATTTTGAGCCGACTGGGTCTTGGTCAAGGTACAGATAAAAACGGATTACCTATTCCTGTGCGTGATGAAAAGGGTCAATCCTTGTTTCCTGCGTCTAATGTAGAACAGCCCGCCGTGGACTTGCTTGACTACTACGACAAGTTGCTCAAGGGCCGCACAACAATGTCCACTGAAATGCGTAACTTCATCGCAAAATCAGAACCCTTGAACACGTTGCGCAGGAACGTCATGGCAAAGATCAAGGCCCGTGACGAAATGGAAAAAACGCTTGTTGATGATTTACTGAGTAATAAAATTGACGAACAGTTAAACAACTCCCCCATCATGGCACGTATTAAAATGGTGGCGGAAACAGGGGCTGCACCAGAAACAGTGGCGAAAGAACTAGAAACCTTAAATAATATTAAGGGCTTAGCGAAATTGTTGACAAAGAGTCAACAAAAAGGCGTTCCCTTAACGAAGGCAGAAAAAGCACGTCTAGAGGCAGAATCTGGTTTTGGATCACTTATCATCCCAGAAACGGGAGAAGTCAGAATTCGATTGGGTAACGAAACTCTAAGTTTTAACCCAAAAACAATTGCAGAAGATGCAAAACGAATTGCTGCTGCGAATAACACCGTGGACATGAATGTTCCGGAAGCTGTTGACTACTTGGAAGCCGCAGCACGTTTTCGCAACCAAGCCTTAGACAAGCATAATTCAGTGCTTGCAGGCAAGCGTGCAACTCGCATAATAGATGCTGATCAGTACCTCAAGTTAGGGAACAAAGTCTTTGACGACTTTGAGAAAATGATCCTGAACAACGTGCCCCGTTTGAAGAAAGAACGGGAAGTAATGAAAATGGTCATGGATGACTACCGTATTGTGTATGAGCAGCGGTTGCCATTGATCCTTGGAAGAAGAGTAAACGAAGGCGGGACCACCCGTTACGCCACGCCTAATGAACAAGTGCTGGCTGTTGCTTTTAAGAGTGCAGAAGATGTGCGGAACCTGTCCGCTTTAATTGGAAACAATCAATTAGGGATAGATCTTCTAGAAAAGGGCACATTGAACTGGTTGCAAAGCAAAAACATTTTTGACAAATCGGGCGTGACAGAAGGCTTAATTAATCCGAAAAAGATCAACGATGTTTTGCAAAAAAACCAAAACATTATTTCTGCCTTACCTAAACAAGTCCAAGATACTTTACGAAACGAAGCGGACATCGCAGTCAATGTGTCTCGTCGTCTAGGCGAAATAAAAGATCAAGAAATCGTTGCTCAGGACATTGAGTTTGATAACTTCTTAAAAACGGTTCTTCGTCCGGGAACAGACAAAGAAATTATCCTTACAAAGGCACTCAATAATCCGATTGAGATGACTAAGCTTGTAAGCGTCTTAAAGGGAGACCCCGACAAGCTGGCGGCACTACGGCGTGCTGTGTTTGACATCACTAAAGAAGGCACGTTCACCGGTGGTTCCCTAAAAAAATTCATGGAACTAACGAACAAGTCTTTAAAAGTGGTGTTTGATGAGACACACCTTAAACATTTAACGGCACTTGCGGACCTTCAAGAGCGTGAGTTGGCTCTTAAAAACGTTACGGGAATGAACCCAAGGTTTGAGTCTTCCAGTCAAATATTTCAACGCATGTTAGGAGTGTCTATCCCGGGATTGATGACCTATGGGCGAGATGTTACGGGGGACCGTATCTCTCCCGAGGGTGCGGGTATAAGCTTGGGCGTGCGTTTTTTTTCTGCTATGGAAGAGAACCTACAAAATAAAATGTTGGTCCGCGCACTTACTGATCCTGACGTAGCAAAGGCTTTAGTCAACCCTAAAAACGCAAATGACGCAAAATTACTTTTACGTGAAGTGCAGTCTGCGGGATATCTTTCCCGTGCACTCATGGCAGATATTGGCTTGACAAGCTCACAACTGGCAATGCAAGATAGGCAGTTGCCGATTGAGGGAATGGAAGAGCTACCAGTTGTTTCACGTGGAACAACTGCTGCCACCATGCTAAAAGAAATGCCTTCTGCGCCGCAGACCAGAGGCCTACCCAATATGCGTGTAGGACCGCCGCCCGTGGCTTCCGGCGTGGGAGGACAGATACCTTTGATGTATCCCGCCATGTTCCCTGATGACCCAATTAGTGCACTACTGCTGCAACGTCAAGCGCAAATACAAGGAGGCCAAATACCTACTCCGGGCCAATAATCACGTAAAATAGGAACCGTTATGCCAAACCCCAAACTCCCCGTCAAAGCCTCAGGTGGCGGTTTGTATGCCAACATCGCCGCAAAGAAAAAGCGCATTGCCGCTGGCTCAGGAGAGAAAATGCGCAGTGTGGGTGCCAAGGGCGCTCCTAAAAAAAGTGACTTTGCCAATGCTGCCAAAACTGCCAAACCTTTTGAAAAGGGCGGCGAGGCAAAGTCCAAGGTCAACGCTGCGGGCAACTACACCAAGCCAGAGTTACGCAAACGCATTTTCAACGCTGTAAAGGCCGAGGCCACCGCAGGCACAGGCGCTGGGAAATGGTCAGCCAGAAAAGCCCAGATGGTTGCTCAACGCTACAAAAAAGCTGGCGGCGGGTACAGAGACTAATATGAAAGCCCCACAGAAAAGCCTCAAAGATTGGGGCGACCAAAAATGGAGAACTAAAAGTGGTAAAAAATCTTCTGAAACAGGTGAGCGATACCTTCCTAGCGCTGCGATTAAAAGTCTCAGCCCTGCTGAATACGCTGCGACAACACGTGCGAAACGTGCTGGCAAAGCTGCGGGGAAACAATTCGTAAAACAGCCTAAAAAGATTGCTAAGAAAACAGCAGGCTTTAGATAGATTAGCAGTTGCCGTCCTCTCCATCGGCATCTTTAGGCCCCGGCAGTGATGCTGGGGCCATTTTTTCGAACTCCTCGACCCGTCTCCACCACTTGTCCTTGTAGCCGTCAAACTCCCGGCCACAGGTTACAAACTCTTGCACTTCCCCGTCCTGTGCCACCATCATGATCACGCCATGGTCAATATTGGTTTGGTGCAGGTGGTTATGCGCACAGGCATATGCCGCCAGTTGAATGAAGTAGTCATCAATCCACTTGCGGGGCTTCATTCGGTTGGTTTGCTTGAAGTCAATGATGGATGCCTCGCCCTTGTAAACACCCACGCAGTCGGTCGTGCCTGCATACCGGAACGGGTAATACAACGAGGCTTCTGTGCCCCAGACTTCATTGACGTGGGGAAAGAACTCTTCGATCAACCGATACCCCATGCGGTAGCCTTTGACTTGCAGCCATGTTCGAGGTGCGGGTAAGTCCCTATTCAACAGCAGTCGCTCGACCACGTTGTGCATATGCGTTCCCACCGTGGCTGCCTCATTTTTAATCTTCTCCGCTTTCTCCCAACCAACTCTCTCGGCCCACGAATCAAGGTGGGTTGTGTCCTTAGTGGCGGAGATGATGCGTGTCACGCTGGGCATCTCATGTTCATTTCCGTCGATTTTGTATACACGTCCGGCGGATGTGTCTGTTTTTTCGAGTTTTGTATACACATACTTGCGGCGAATGGGAATGAGTTGCATTAAATGATCCAGTCTTTGAAGTTCTCGCCCAGCACCTGCGAAGCGATATTGATTTTGTTTCTCAGCGCCTTGACGATGTGTTCATCCACGGTGTCTTTGGCAATGAGATCGACGTAAGTCACCTTTTCCGTCTGGCCAATCCTGTGCGCCCGGTCCTCGGACTGCAAGCGTACCTCAAGGTCAAAGCTGTTGCTGTAGTAGATGACCGTATGGGCCGCTGTGAGCGTCAAACCGTAGCCGCCGGTACGTGGGTTGCCAACAAAAAATCTAAGCTCGCTGTTGGCGTTCTGGAAGTTTTCTACGGCCTGTTCTCGTTCCTCCTCCTCGGTGTCGCCGTAGTAAGTTGCCACGGCTGTCATGCCATATTCTTTTTGCAGCGCCAGCTTGATGTTCTCGATGTCCCTGCGATAGTTCGCCCAGATAATTGCCTTGCCGTTAGTCTCTTCAAGCACAGCCATAAGCTCGTTGACTCGATTGCTGGGGATGTCAATCTGTTGGCCATCGTCAAGCTTGACGTGACCACAACAAATTTGATGCAACCGCATGAGTTGGGTCAAGGCATTGTTGGTGCTCATCAAGTTGCCATCAACAAGCGCTAAGGCCATGAGTTTCATTTGGTCATAGTATTTTTTCTGCTCGGCAGTCAACTCTACGTCCCGACGGGTGTACACCTTATCGGGCAAATCCAAGCATTCTTCCTTGGTTACACGGAACGAAAACCGATTGAGTTTTTCTTGCAGCTCATCCAACCTGCGGTAGCCCACAATTTGTTTGAAAGTGTGGGTGGAAAGCTTGCGTTCGACAAGGATCGCGTACCGCGCTTGGAAAGCATAAAAACTCGAAGAGTTAAGACACTCGGGCCCTAAAAACTCGCATTGGCTGTACAGGTCCAAGGGCGACTTGGTAACGGGGGAACCTGTGGCAATCCTCCTGTACCGCGCATCACGGGCCACCTTGATGATGCTTTTGGTGCGTTTGGCATTGGGAGTTTTAATGGTGGTTGATTCATCCACGGCCATGAAGGCAGAGGTCACACGCAAAAATGTGCGGGCGTAGGCGGTGCCTTTCTCCGTGCTGAATGCCTCGACGTTCATGATCATGATTCGCAACTTGTCCAGTGAATTGATCATCTCCTCCATCTCTGCTTTCTCTGCCTTGCGGGGGCTGGGTGTCCAACACGCCATCTTGTACGACACATGTTCGGGCATGTGTTTGGGTATCTCGGATTTATACCAATTCCGATAGACACCCTTTGGTGCCACAATCAGCATCGCATTGATTTTGCCTTTGTCGTACAGCATGGCCGCATTGTTAATAAGCATAAAGCTTTTACCAGTGCCCATTTCTGCAAACAAACCAATTTCTTTCTCTTCCCAGAACCGCTGAAGATACGCCGCTTGATGCACGTATGGTTTGTTCTTGAAGGGGTAGTTGTCCAAAAAATAATTCATGTCTTTCTTCCTTTCTTTGAAAACAGGTATTGACAACCCGCAAACATAGTGTACACTAAAAGCACGTTTCAAGAAAGGAGAGCGTAAACGTGGCAAAAGTTTTTATCGTACAAGAGATGCCCAATCATGATATTGCGCCTGCAATGAAGTATGGGGACATGGTGGTTCTATTAGAGCCAAACACCCAGATTGCATTCAGTACAGTACCAACGGTTCGCATGCTGCGACGCAAGTTGCGGGAGTATAGGGATGGGGATTACCTGTTGTTGACAGGTGACCCTGTAGCTATCGGCTTGGCCTGCTCGATAGCTGCTTTCTATAACGCTGGCCGTTACACAGCTCTGAAGTGGGACCGCCGCGAAAGACTGTACATCCCTGTTAAAATTGACATCACTGAGAATGGAGAAAGAGATGAATAACACCGAAATGTTTGAGCAAGACGCTGGTGCATTGGTCGTCAAGAATGAGGACCTGCAATCAGTTGGTGAGTTGGCCAAACGTGCCAAACAACTTGAAAAAGAAATCGAAGAGCTTGAAGACATCGTCAAGGAACGCAAAGAACAACAACGCAAGTTGTTGGAGGAAAGCATTCCGGGTCGCCTGTCAGAGCTGGGCATGAAGGCTTTCAAAATGTCTGACGGCAGCCAGATTGACATCAAGGCGTTCTACAACGCCACCATCAAGGAAGAAAACCGCGCCAAGGCCTACGAGTGGCTCCGCGACAACGGTTTTGACGACATCATCAAGAACACGGTGTCTGTGCGCTTTGGTCGAGGAGAAGACCAGTTGTGCGAGACCCTACTGAACCAATTGCGCGAAGACAACTACCCAGTTGAACAAGCGCAAAAGGTCGAACCCCAGACCTTGAAAGCTTGGGTTCGTGAGCAGGTGGAACGCGGAAGCGAGTTCCCCACAGAGCTGTTTGGCGTATACATCGGCCAAAGAGCAACCATCAAATCAGCATGAAAAAGGAAAAATATCATGGCAAAAAATGAAGTAGCAGTGAAGAAAGAAGACGCATTGGTCTTGGCAAATGATTTTGAGCAAGACAGTGGTGGGTTTGACGGCATGGGTCAGGAAGACTTTGCGCTTCCGTTCCTGCGTCTGTTGACCAACACTTCTCCCGAAGTCGGCGAAGTTGAGGGAGCCATGCCCGGTATGATCCTCAACTCTGTGTCCGGCGAGCTGTATGACGGCAAGAAAGGCATTACCGTGATCCCTTGCGCATATGTACGTCAGTACATAGAGTGGGCACCACGGGGTAGCGGAAGCGGTGCACCCCTTTCCATCTACCCGGCCACGTCTGACATCCTAAGCCGCACGCACCGCGAACCGGGCGACAACAAAGACTACCTCGACAACGGCAACTACATAGAGAACACCGCCAATCATTACGTGATGGTCATCAACGATCAAGGCTTTCCTGAAGCTGCACTGATCACCATGAAATCCACGCAACTCAAGAAGAGCCGTAAGTGGAACAGCATGATGATGTCTACCAAGATGATGGGCGCGAACGGTGCTTTCACTCCTCCCATGTACTCACACCTTTATCGTCTGTCCTCACAAGCTGAGTCCAACGACAAGGGTAAATGGTTTGGATGGGAGATCGAGCGCATTGGCCCGATTGAAGACAAGAGCGTGTACCAAGCCGCAAAAGCATTTGCTACTCAAGTAAATGCTGGCGAAGTCAAGGTTAAGCACACTGACGAAGAAGTCGGTACGGCTGGGCCTGCACCGTTCTGATTTGAGGGGGCATCACGCCCCCTCTTTCTTCTATAGAGATGCCAATGGAACAACTACAAAGATTTCAGGATATATTCAGAGGGCTGGATATTGCCTATGGGACATACGTAATCAAAGCCGAAAGAGGTGACGGTAAGCAAGCAGGAAAGGCTACAGTTGTTAGAAAACCCCCAACAGACGACTTATGGCAAAAACACCTCGACGGCGTTGATCCGAGTCTTGGAATTATTCCAATCCGGGCGGATAACACGTGCATCTGGGGTTGTATTGATATTGACCAGTATCCTCTGGACCACAAAGGCTTAGTTGAAAAAGTTGCGCAGTTGAAGCTGCCGCTTGTTGTCTGTCGCAGTAAATCAGGAGGCGCACATGTATTTTTATTCACCAGAGAGCCTGCTCCTGCACGGGATTTTCAGCAGTTCCTTAAAGAATCGGCAGCTCTCCTCGGTGAAGCGGGTCGCGAAATTTTTCCTAAACAAGCTGAAATCCTCGTTGACCGTGGAGACACCGGAAATTTCCTCAACCTCCCCTACTTTGGGGGTGACGCGGGAACAAGGTATG
>Ga0307378_10008561_pt1 | contig 13563 bp, 7 predicted proteins | sample UN1MG_FD_202238 | JGI IMG/M metagenome (GOLD analysis project Ga0307378, IMG submission 202238) | Soil microbial communities from Risofladan, Vaasa, Finland - UN-1 | ecosystem: Environmental > Terrestrial > Soil > Coastal area > Acid sulfate soil | place: Finland: Risofladan, Vaasa | collected... | reverse complement strand
AAGCCGCGGCGGTTCCTGTCGAGCCGCGGCGCCGCGAGGGCCGAGGTGGAGACGAAGGGGCCGGTGCGGGCCGTGGTGCGCGTGGCGGGACGGCTCCAGGCCGAGGATGGCGCGACGCTGGGCGACTACGTGGCGCGGCTGCACTTCTATGCCGGGAAGCCCGCGGCGCGCCTCCAACTCACCGTGCTGAACCGCGAAGAGCCCCGGGCGGCCGCAGGCGCGGCGCCCGAGCCGTCCCCGTTGCGGGTGGCGGACCTGACGGTGTGCGTTCCGCTGCGGCTGGGCGAGGGGCTGCTGAAGTGGGTGTTCGCGGGCGAGCGCGAACGGCTGGGCACCCACCCGGGCAGCCTGCGGACCCCGACCGACCAGGCGGCCCTCGTGCAGGGGGCCGCGCGGGACCGCGCGGCGTGCCGCTATGCGCTGGTGCACCGCGGCCGGGAGGCCGCCTCGGGCGCCCTGGCCGGCGGCGCCGTGAGCCTGTGGGGGAAGGGCGGCGGGGCCGCCGTGGCCGTGCGGCGGTTCGCGGCCCGCGGCCCGAAGGCGCTGCGGGTGCACGGCGCCCCGCGGATCGAGGTGGGCATCTTCCCGGCGGAAGCCGGGCCGTGCGAGGGGTTCCTGGCGGGCCGGGCGGCGACCGACGACGTGCTGTTCTGGTTCGCGCCCGGGGAGCCGCCGTCGCCGGCGGCGCTCGGCGCCGCGTTCGACGGCCCCCTGGCGGCGTGCGCGACCGTGCCCGAGGAGAGGGCGTGCACGGGCGCCTGGTACGCCGCCACGGGCGCCGTGGCGCTCGCCCCGCTGGGGGCGCGCGACGCCGGCCTGCGCGTGCGCGCCGACCTCGAGCGGGCCGTCGCGGCGCTCGAAGGCGACGGGGCCTGGGGCGCGTGGCGCCACGGCGCGCCCCTGTGGGAGCGCTTCGACCCCACGCTGGCCCTCGCGCGCGAGTTCCTGCGGCGCGGCGACCCGCGCCTCCTCGACGCCGCCCACGCCGGCGCGCGGCACGCGGCCGACGTGGCGACCTTCCACAACGTCGCCGGCGGCGACGACCGCTGGACCGGCGCCTGCTACGCCCCCGCCCCGCAGGGTGCCCACCCCCGCCTCGACCCCGAGGCGAGCTGGTATGGCGGGGCCTGGCTCGCCGCGCTGGTGACCGGCGACCGCGCGATCCTCGACGCCGCGCTGCGGAACGCCGAGTGCGCCACGCGCCACGCCGACGACCCCGACACGTCGCCCCTCGAGGCTGCGCTGGCGCTCCTGAACCTCGTGCAGGCGGCCGACGTGGCGCCCGTGTTCGCCCCGCAGCACGCCGCGGCCTTCCAGGTGGCGCTCGACCTCTACCTGGGCAAGCTCCTCGACGCCCAGCGCCTGGGCGGGCACGGCCTTCCCACCGACGCGAGTGCGGAGGCGGCCGTCGCCCTCGAGGCCCTGGCGGCCTGCCAGCGGCGCAAGCCCGACCCGCGGATTCCGCCGGCGCTGCTCCGCGCCGCCGAGGCCCTCGCCAGCCCTGCCGCCTTCTGGTCCGGGCACGAGAAGGTCGGGGGCCTCCGCGCCGCCGATGGCGCCACCGTGAAGCCCTACGGGACGGCCGACGGCCTGGTGGCCGACTGGGCGCGCCACCCCGAGGCCGCCGCCCACGGCATCCCCTGCGCCCCGGCCCTCCCCTGGCTCGCCCGGGCCGCCGAGGCCACGGGCGACACGCGCTTCCTCAAGAGGGCCTGGCGGCTCGACCGGGTGGCCGACCTGTTCCCGTGCGAGACACCTCTCGACTTCGCCCTCCGCTATCGCCAGGGCGACCTCTTCACTGCCGCGTGGGAGCGCTACGTGGCCGCGGGCAAGGACGCCGATGGCCCGGCCTCCCCGCTCGCCCTCGGCCTCCAGTGCCACCTGGAGAGCGCGGCCGACGTGGCGCTGCCCGATGCCGGCGTGGGCGGGTGCGTCCTCTTCCGGCCTTTCGTGACCCTGCCCGACGGCGCGCGCGCCTGCCTTGTCCAGGGCCCGGGCGCCGCCGGGCACCCCCATGCCGGCGTGTGGTTTCCCCTGCTCGACAGCGGCAACGTGGCCGAGGCCCAGGGTGCCATCGAGTTCCGCCTCTGCTACCGCAAAGGCCCGGGGGAGCAGCCGAGCACGCTGTTGCTGAGCGGCGAGCCGGAGGCGAACGGCTTCACCCTCACCCTCGGCCGCAAGGGCCTCGAGCTCTTCAGCCGCACCGACAAGCGGCACCTCACACGCGTGCTGGCCGACCAGGTGCGCGTGAAGCCCGGCGCCTGGCACCACGTGGCCGTGGCGTGGCGGCTGGCGGGCGAGATGAGCGTGTTCTTCGACGGCCAGAAGGTGGGCGCGAGGACGGGTGGCCGCCTCGCCATCGGGTCCCACCTGCGCATCCCGTGCGACCCGAACGACGCGGCCAGCGAGATCCTCGTCCGCGACCTCCGCACCTGGCGACGCCTGCCCGAGAGCTTTCCCGCCGCCACCGACACGGCCCCGCCTGCTGCCGTCACCGACCTCCTCCTCGCCGCCGCCGAGGGGGGCAAGATGCTCCTGAGCTGGACCGCGCCCGGCGACGACGGCACGCGGGGCCAGGCCCACCGCTACCACGTGCGCATCTCCGCCCAGCCCTTCGGCACCCCTCTTTCTGGCAGGGAGAGGGGTGGCGATCCCCAGGGCCTCGTCCGCTGGGCCGAGGCCGACCGCGTGCCCGCCGCTCCCGCGCCCAGCCCTGCCGGCCGGCTCGACAAGCTCCTCGTCGGCCCGCTGCCTGCCGACCGCCGCGCCTACATCGCCCTGCGGACCGAGGACGACGCGGGCAATGTCTCGCCCCTCTCCACCGTCGTGCGCGAACCGCCCGCCGGTCGCCGATGCCGGGCCGCCGCTTCGCCAGGCTATCGTCGGGGCCACCGTGCTCTTCGATGCCCGCGGCTCGAGCGATCCCGATGGCGACGAGCTGACCTGCGAGTGGTCCAACGGCCTCAAGGGCGCCTCGGGCGCGCTGCGCTACGACAAGCCCGGCCACTACGAGGTGGCCCTCACCGTGTCCGACGGGGCGCTGACGGCTAAGACCTCCACGCGACTCGTCGTAGGCGACGCCGTCCGCGTGAGCTTCCAGCCGCGCCGCTTCCCGAGGTGCCCCGCGGGCTTCGTGGCCGACGAGGGGGCCCCCTACTCGAGGCTCCGCGGCTACGGCTGGCGCAGCGTGGCCGGCGGCGCCCGCGGCTTCCTCCGCCGCCAGCCGCCCGGCCTCACCGTCGAGGCCAGCACGGGCCTCGCCTTCGCCGGCCCCGCCGAGTGGGTTTGCGACCTGCCCAACGGCACCTACAAGGTCACCCTCGCCCTCGGCGACCCCGCGAGCCCTGTCGGCCGTCGCCGCGTCGCCCTCGAAGGCAAGGAGGCGGCCGCCGTGGACCTCGCGGCGCAGGCGGCCCCTGTGGTCCTCCCCGACCTCAGGGCCGCCGTAGCCGATGGGCAGCTCAGCCTCCAGCTCGACTCGCCGTCGGGCGCCCCGGGCGCCGAGATCAGCTACATCCTCATCCAGCGCGAGTAGCCCCGACCCGCGTTGGACATGCGCCGCAAATCGGCTACAATGCCTCTCGCATCCAGGATCACCCGGCACGCCCCGGAGGACACGTCGCATGCGAAAGGCACTCGTCGTCGCCCTGCCCTGGACCCTCGCCCTTCTGGCCTCGTGCGACCTGCCCGAGGAGGAGGGGCCGACCGCCCCGCGGCCCGCCTCGCGCCTCGAGGGCCGCCTCGCCCGCCGCGAGAAGGGCCTCGACGCCGCCCGCGCCAAGCTCGCCGAGGTGGCCAAAGGCGTCGGGCCCAAGGCCGACGACGTCCCGGGCCAACTCGACGATCTCGTGGGCGTGGACCGGATGCAGGCCGAGATCCGCAAGATCCGCGCCGCCGCGGCCAAGGTGGTGGTGACCGACGACGATGTCGCGGGCCTCGCCGCCTACTGCGCGGGCGACTCCGCGCGGGCCCGCAAGCACTTCGCGGCCTCCGACGCCCAGGAGCGCAGCCGCGAGTTCCCCGCCTTCTTCCTCGGCGCCATCGCCCTCCAGGAGGGGGAGTGGGCGAACGCCCGCGACTGGTTCGCCAAGGCGGCCTCGCGCAACCGCCAGTGCCGCAGCGCCATCCTGCTGCGCCGACTCGCCACGCTGTGCCAGGGCCGCGGCCCGGCGAGCGCCGCCCCGCTCCTGCTGCTCTTCGAGCAGGCCTGCCGCGAGGCCAGCAAGGAGCTGGGCCTCGACCCGAAGGCCCAGGCCCCCTCGGTCGCCAACGTCCTCGTCCCGCCCCTGGCCTCCGACCCCGTGCTCTTCAAGGCCCAGGTGCTGCTCGGCGACATCGCTCGGAGGCACTTCTGGGACCTGGCCGACGCGTTGGCCGACGCGAAGACGCCCGAGGAGAAGCTCGGCCTCGTGCTGCTGATGGGCGACACCCCGCTGGCCGACACCCTCGTCCAGGGCCTCGCCGAGGAGTATCGCACCGACCGGGAGATCCAGACTTTCGCCTTCCTCCACCGCCACTTCGCCCGCTCGCGGCCGGCCGGCGTGTTCGCCGCCGACCTCGCCGGAATCACCGCCTTCGACAAGGACAACGGCGCCCTGCTCCTCCTCCGCATCGCCGCGCAGCGCGACGAGGGGCCGGCCCCTCCGCTGACCGACGAGCAGATCGCCCTCCTCGGCAAGGCCGCGGGGGCCAAGGAGTTCCGCAGCTACGCCGCCTTCCGCCGGCCCCAGCGTCTCGCCGCCTACCTCGCCGCCTTCGGCGGGCTGCTGCCCTACGCCCCGATGACCAGGGTGCCCTCCATCTACGGCCACATCGCGGGCGTCGCGCGGCGGGCCGCCGCCACGGTCGGCCTCCTCCTCGAGCAGGGCAAGACCGAGGACGCGCTCAAGCTCGCCGCCGACACCGAGGCCATTGCCGCCCGCGCCTGGGACGAGGCGAAGAGCGCCCGAGCCCAGCTCCTACAGGACGCCGTCGTGGACGCCCTTTACGCCGCCATCCAGGCCTGGGCAGAAAAGGCCGACCGCAAGCCCCTCGTCGCCTCGTGCGTCGAGCGGCGCGCGGCCGTCTATCGCCACAAGGCCGACCGCCTGGTCGCGTGGGACACGGACCTCGTGACGCTCTTCCGGATGCCGGTGCGCCGCCTCGTCGGGGCCGCGATGGAGGCCGAGGGCTCGCCCGCCCTGATCCACGAGTTCGCCGCCCTCAAGCTCAGGGCCGAGCCCGACCGCTACTTCAAGCAGGCCATGGACCTCCTGGCGAAGGTCGGCGACGGCCCCCTGCCCGAGGGCGCCTGCGAGCAGGTCGTCCTCCTCGCCGACCTGCGGAACCGCAACGCCGTGCCGCGCCTCATCGCCCTGGCCGGCCACCCCGACCGCCTCCTCGCCCACCTGGCCACCAAGGCATTCACCGCCATCGCCGAGGGCAAGGAATGACCCGGGAAAAAGACACCCGCTGTCTTTTCCGCCGCCGTTGCCGCCAGCGGACATGTAACCGCTGGACTCAACTGAAGTTACGTTTCTTCAACGCGATCAGTGGCAAGAAAAGACACCCGCTGTCTTTTCCGCCTGTGGAGGCCAGATGATGCTTCGCCTCAGCATGGTCGGCGGAACCATGATCTACCACGGCAAGTACTTCGCACGCATGTACAACGGCTGCGAGCCCGAGCCGTGGGCGAAGCACGGCCTCGGCGGCGACCCCAACGCGGGCCGCCGCTTCGACGACGCCCGCATCGTGAAGGTGTGGGACGAGAAGCCAGAGGACGCCGAGACCCTCGCCGCGATGTGCCGCATCCCCACCGTGTGCGACGACCCCCGCGAGTGTGGCGAGGGCGTGGACGGCATTCTCTTCCCCGACGACTGCTCGCTGCGCCACTACCGCTTCGCCGAGCCGCTCTGGGCGACGGGGCTGCCCATGTTCATTGACAAGCCGCTCGCCGGCACTATCGAGGAGGCCGAGGCCGTCGTCGCCAAGGCCGAGCAGCACGGCGTGCCCCTCTTCTCCGCCTCGGGGCTCCAGTACGCCCGCGAGATCGAGGAGGCGAAGCCGGCGGCCGAGAAGCTCGGCCGCCTCCTCGTCGCGCAAGCCGCCTCGCCGAACGAGCTGATCTTCTACGGCATCCACGGCCTGGCCATGCTCTGGGCCGTCTTCGGCCCAGGCATCGAGAGCGTGCAAAACGTCGGAGAGGGCGACGTGGACCTCGTGAAGTACCGCTGGCGCGATGGCCGCCTCGGCGTCCAGCTCGGCCTCGAGAGCGGCCGGCCCGGCTGGCGTGTCACCCTCTTCGGCGAGAAGGGCCGGCTCGACATCGAGGTCGGGGATGCCGACTACTTCTACTGGAACCTCAACCGCCACTTCCTCGACATGGTCCGCACCCGCAAGCAGCCGCTCGCGAATGCCGAGATGCTCGAAATCATCCGCGCCCTGTGCCTGGCCAAGAAGTCCAAGGCAAGCGGCAGAGGCGAGGTGTTCCGATTGTAGGCGGGGCGTCTCTGCCCCGCGTCGGCCCTCAGACCAAGGCAGAATCGCGGGGCAGAGACGCCCCGCCCACAACCGAAGGAGGCTGCAAGTGTACAAGAGTTGCTGCCTTGGTTGCGGCTCGCGCGCCCGCGGCCATGCCGATGCCTACAAGCACGTGAAGAAGTCGCGGCTGGAGGCCGTGTGCGACATGAACGCCGAGCGCCTCGGCAGGTTCGCCGACGAGTTCAAGGTGCCGCGCCGCTACAGCGACGTGCGCGAGATGCTCGAGAAGGAGAAGCCCGACCTGCTGCACGTGGTCACCCAGCCGCAGCAGCGGCTCGAGTTCTTCCGCCTCGCCGAGGAGTTCGGCGTGCCCGCCGTCCTCGTCGAAAAGCCGCTGTGCCTCGACGCCGAGGACTTCAACGCCATCGCGGCCTTCGGCGAGACCGCGAAGACGCGTGTCATCGTAAACCACCAGCTCCGCTACCATCCGCGAACGCTCGCACTGCTCGACATTGTCTTGGGCGGCGAGATCGGCGAGGTGCGGCTGATTGACGGCAGCGCGCGGCTCCCCCTCGCGGGACAGGGCACCCACGTGCTCAACCTGATGTTCGCCTACGCAGGCGACCGCCGCCCCGTGCGCGTCTTCGGCCAGGCCAGCGGCAAGCGCTTCTGGATTCCCCACCATCCCTGCCCCGACAGCGCGGTGGGCGAGCTGGTCTTCGATGGCGGCCTTCGACCGGCTCAGGCCGCCGTGAGCGCGTCGAGCGGCGGCGCCCACGCCCTCCTCGCCTGCGGCGACAACGCCCCCGTCGTCCACGACCCCGACGTCTCCTGGATGCACAAACGCGTCGCCGTCTACGGCACCCGGGGCTTCGTTCACTGGACAATGAATTCGTGGGAACTGTGCACCCCGGGCCGCGGCTACCAGCGGGGCGAGCACGAGTACCGCGACGAGGACGTGCTCGGCCAGGCCGCAATGACCGACGCGATTTTCGACTGGCTCGAGGACCCGCTGAAGGTGCACTGCAACCGCCTCGAGGTCTCGCTGGCCGAGAGCAACACCGTGCTGGGCCTCTACCAGAGCGCCCTCGAGCGCGCCATCGTCCCGCTTCCCTTCACCCCCGCGGGCTGCCTCCTCGATGCCCTGCGGGCCACGCTGTGAGCGGCCCTCCTCGGGACGGCAGGTCAACCCCCGCCCTCTCAGGCGGATCTTTGCCCACATCTTCGAGGAGGAGCGCTCCCAGCCCCATCAGGGGCGTCAGATGGTAGCCCACGGCGTAAGCCGTGGGTTCAGGCGGCCGCAAGGCCCACAGCCCCGTAGGGGCGGCAGAAACCCTGGTCGCGGGCGTTCTGTCGCCCCTACGGGGCTTGCCCGTGGGGGAACGCCCGGCGTTCCCACGGCTCACGCCGTGGGCTACCATCTGACGCCCGCCCTCGGCGGGCTACGGAGCCCGAGATGTGGGCAAAGATGAGCCCTCTCAGGAAGGGGCGAGGGGAGGGTCATGGGCCTCGTCGTGGCCCCTCGCCTCTGGAACCATGCTCCGCGCCACACCGCCGGTTGACACGCGGCGGCAAATCATAAGAATAGAAGTAGCTAGTCGCACCTCTTGCCCCCGGGGACGACGCTGTGATCGTGATCTGCCCCAGTTGCGCGGCATCGAACTCCTGCCCCGACGCGGCGGCCGGCCTGACGATTTGCTGCCGCAAGTGCAAGACCCAGGTCACACTGCCGGAGGCCCCAGCCACCGCGGCGCCACCATGGTACGCGACGCGCTACTGGCTGGCCGTGATGGCCGTCGAGCTGCTCGTGGTGGTGGGCCTCGTGGCGTGCATCCTCCTGTACGCCCGTGGCGAGCCGCCGGCCGGCCTTCCGCTGCTCGGCGCCGACGTGGCAGGTGGCGCCCCGCGGCTCGCGGCGCCCGGCGAGTTCCTCACCTTGACGTGGGACGCCGGCCAGGAGTCCGCCGGCGGCTACTTCATCATCGAGGGGCAGCGCGTGGCCCTCAGCGGGTCCGGCGAACTCGAGCTTCCCGACGTCACGGTCCGGCAGGCGCGCTGGTCCCACGAGGTCTTTGAGCCCGGGCAGGCCCCGCCGCCGAGGCCCATCGTGCTCGAGTTCCAGGTGCTGCTCCCCGACGACCCGGCCCTGGCCGCGCAGGCGGTGACCCTGCGGATCGCGGCGAACCTCGAGTACCCGGGCCCCTCGAGCCCCGGCGGCCCGGTGACGGTGCAGCGCCGCGCCGTGGCGAGGGACTGGTCGTTCACGGTCGCCACGCCAAGGCAGCGCGCGCGCTTCGCCGGCTACCTGCGGGCCCGCACCTTTCTGGGGGTTGGGGTGGTCGCCTGTGCGGCGCTGGCGCTCGCGATCGGCCTCGCCGCCGTGCCCCTCGCCCGCAGGCACCTCAGCGTCCAGTGCCCCAAGTGCAGCCGCATCACCATCTGCACCTACTACCTGGGCGGCACCAAGCTCCACGTCTCCGCCTGCCCCCACAAGGACAGCCGTCCCGTCGGCTCCCATCGAGGCTAGATCGGGCCAGGTCGCGAGGGGCGCGCTGCCCAGACCCGGTTCGAGCCATCAGCCCCGTTCGGCCAACGCGCCCGCAAGGGTGTGACCCCGCCGCACGTGTGGCCCGCGGCCTGACCTGGTCCCCGCAGTTGTCGTGCGGGCCGGCGTGTGCTATAAGGGAGGACATGGTGTTCGCTCACCACGTCGCGATCGAGGATGGCGTCCGATGCGCGGAATGCGAGGTGGCTTCGTCGCGGTCGTGCTTGTTGCGTCGCTGGGCCTCTGCGGCGCGGCCGAGAAGGCCGGCGGGGCGAAGGCGCTGACGCGCGAGCAGGTGCGGGCACTGCACCAGCCCGGCATCTATCTGCCCCCCATCTTCGGCACGCCGAGCACGCCCGAGACCCGCACGCTCTCCGAGGCCGAGGCCGAAGGGGCGCTCGAACGCGACTGGCTGTTCCAGGCGATGGGCGAGGCGCTCCTGACCCGCGCCGCGAAGGAGATCGCCTGGACGCGAGAACTCGCCGAGCGGCTGGCCCGCGGCCCGAAGCCGCCCGACCTCTCCGCCGAACTGGCCGAGCTGGCGACTCTCGAGAGAACCCTCGCCGAGGTGACGACGAAGGGCACGGCGGAGCGGCCCGTCATCAACGCCGCCGCGGGGCTGCCGAGCTGGATCTGGTTCCCCGAGGGGAAGCCGGTCGAGGACGCGCCCGCCGAGGCGCGCTTCTTCCGCTGCACGTTCGACCTGCCCGCGGCCGGCGTCCGCGCCGCGGAACTGCGCATCTCCGCCGACGACGCGTGCGAGGTCTTCCTCAACGGCACGCGCCTCGGCGCCAACGACGCCTGGCAGCGGGCCGCCGCCTTCGCCGTCGCAAAGCACCTCAAGCCCGGCCGAAACGTGTTGGCCGTCCGCGCGCAGAACAACCCCTTCGCCGGGAAGAACCCCGCCGGCCTCATCGCCCTCCTGCCGATCACCCTGGCCGATGGCAAGCCGATGGCCGTCGTGTCCAACGCCTCGTGGCGGGCCGAGAAGGCCGAGCGGGCCGGCTGGCAGGAGCCGGCCTTCGACGACTCGGCCTGGGCGAAGGCCGTCGTCGCCGCGCCCCTTGGCGGCGGCCCGTGGGGCCGCATCGCCGGCCTCGGCGGCCCCGAGGACGCGGGCCCGGCCTATGCCGACATTGATCCGGAGGTCAGGGGCCTCTACCTCGCCGTGCGTAACGTCAAGCGCCGCATCACCTTCCGAAACCCGGTGCTCGACTTCCAGCAGATGCTCTTCATTGACCAGCCCTACCCCACGGGGCCGGAGACGCGGCACGAGGCCATCCATCGCATGGGCATCTGGGCCACGCCGGGCGGACGCCTTCTCGTCCTCGACGGCCTTCACCCCGGCGGCGCCGTCCGCAAGCTCGCGCCCGACAAGCCCGGCAGCTTCTGGCGGCCCGACCTGTCGTTCGACGCCAGGCGCGTGCTCTTCTGCTATAAGTCTCACGACGACAAGAGTTTCCACCTCTACGAGATCGCCACCGACGGCACCGACCTGCGGCAGCTCACGAGCGGCGACTACGACGATGCCGACCCCATCTACCTGCCCGATGGCCACATCATGTTCGTCACCACCCGCGGCAACTCCTACGTCCGCTGCGGGCCGTTCATATATTCATATATTCTGGCACGTTGCGACGCCGATGGCTCGAACATCTACCTCATCAGCATGGGCGGCGAGCCCGATTGGACGCCTGCCCTCCTGCCCGATGGCCGCGTGGTCTACTCCCGCTGGGAATACACCGACAAGCCGCTCTGGCGCGTCCAGAGCCTCTGGGTCACAAACCAAGACGGCACAGGAACTTCCGTCTTCTGGGGCAACCAGAGCGTGTGGCCCGACCACCTCTCCGAGCCGATGCCCATCCCCAACTCGCGCCGCGTGATGTTCAGCGGAGTCGGCCACCATGAATGGTGGAACGGCTCGATCGGCATCGTGGACCCCGAGAAGGGCCGAAACTTCCCCGATGGCCTCACCAAGGTCACCGGCGACCTCCGCTGGGCCGAGTGCTCGAACCCGCCCCTCGACCCCGTCGAGGCCCCCGACTACCATCCCGCCGGCCGCTTCACGGGCTACAAGACGCCCTATCCCCTTTCAGAGCAAGACTTTCTGGTCTCGGCCTGCGGCAGCGGCCACAAGTTCCGCCTCTACCTGATGGACGTCCACGGCAACCGCGAACTGATCTACGAAGGAGCGCATAACGTCTTGCACGCCATGCCCTTACGCCCACGGCCCGTCCCGCCGGTCCAGCCCGACCGCGTGGCCTGGCCCGGCACGGGTAAGGACCGCAAGCCGTCCGAGGGTGGCGTGTTCTTCAGCGCCGACGTCTGTCAGGGCGTCCCCGACCTGCCCCGCGGCAGCGTTAAGTACTTGCGGGTATGGCAGATGGACCACAAGACCTATTCGACCTGGCGGAAGACCTATCGCAACTCCGGGCCCCCCGTCTCCATCGTCCAGGAGGAGGGCGTGAAGCGAATCCTCAGCGAAGTGCCCGTCGAGGCCGACGGTTCCGTGCACTTCAAAGTGCCTGCTGGCAAGGCTTTACACTTCCAGCTCCTCGACGAGCACCGCCGCTGCCTCCAGACCATGCGGAGCTTCACCGGCGTCATGCCGGGCGAGGTCCGCGGCTGCCTCGGCTGCCACGAACTCCACAGCGCCTCGCCCGCCCCCCACGCCGGCGCCGCCGCTTCCCGACCGCCCAACGACCTCATGCCACCCCCGTGGGGAACGCAAAGCATTGGCTACGAACGACTTGTGCAACCTGTCCTCGACAAGTACTGCGGCAAGTGCCACCAAGGCGACGGCAAGGGCCGGGCGAAGCTCGACCTCACGCTTCGCCCAGGCGTCAGCGTCTTCAAGGAGCCGTACCTAACTCTAGTCGGCGCAGCAGGTTGGGGCAATCCCGTCCGCGGCGGCCGCCCAGGCTATGGCATCGCCGCCGCACTCCCCGTCGAGACCATAGACCCCTCGATGAACGACCCGCGGGCCTACGCCACCTTCCGCCCGATGACCTATCTATCCTACAAATCGAGACTTATAGAGAACGCCATGAGCGGCAAGCACAACGGCGTGAAGCTCGACCCTGAGAGCCTCCACCGCCTCATCGCCTGGGTGGACGCCTGTTGCCCCTACAACGGCGACGAGGAAATCCGCGCCATGCCCGACCCCGATTTCCCTGGGATAGACGAGCTACCCATCCGCCCCCTGGTCGGCACCGCCCCCGTCATCGAGCGGCCATAGAGGCCCGTGCGCCACCGCGCGCCGTCAGCTTTCCTGGACAACTGCCCCCTGCGCAAGTCTTGCATTTTCGGCATGGGTCTTGCACTTTCGGCATGCCCGGCGCTCGCCACAGAGACACCGAGCGCACCGAGAGGAGAGGGCACCGCGGCACGCCGCGGCCGGTCGGCACGTGGCACGCGCCAGTCGGCACTTGGGACTGCGAGCCGCCGGGTCCGACCGTTTCCTCTTGTCGCCTGCGAAGAGAAGATGCCCACCACAGATTGCGCGGATTCCACGGATCACGAACGGCCGAGTTGAGCCGCCGAATCTCGTAAGTTGTCACCCGAACTACCCCCCGAACTCCCCTAACTCTCCAACTCCAGCTCATTCATCTTCTGAGGGTCTTCCCAAGATCCAGAGCTTTTCGGAGACCAAAGTGAATCTCGTACCTCACATGTGTCCTGACCTTCGGTGCAATGTTCGTCGCCGTCCGCTCTCTGAAGCACCAACCGTAGAAGTGTTCATCCTCGGATTCCGCAATGTAGCACAAAGCGGCCAAGTCAAAGAGAAACTGCAAAAGAGAGTCAGCGGTCACAGCAAAGCTCGGCTTCGACTCGCCATTCCTGCTCAGGAACTGTTCGTATTCACGATAGGTGGACACATAGTCGTCGTATGTGAACGACCACCTCCCGTGAAAGAACTGGAAGAACTTCAGGAACTTGTCCCAGTCTTCCGCGGGGTAGTAGAAGGAGAGGTGGTCCTTCACTTCACCCAGAAGATAGTCGGAGTACTTTCGCGTGAACATCGGATCCCTGAAATCATCTGCCTTGAACACCTCGTTGCGGCCTCGCCTCTGTTCAATGAAACTCTCCTTGAGTATCGCGAGCATCGCAAGAATATCCCGCGGGCGGTACAGGGAGAATCGCAGGAACGGTATGAAGGACGATGGTTGTATCTGCACGCTCTCCAGGTTGGGCGCTTCGAAAGGGAAGTAATAGTCCCATGCCTCCCCCTCAGCACATTGATTCTGTTGCTGAAATGCTAGAAGTTTGTCCGACATGAGGAAAAGGTTAGACCTGCGGTATTCGGAGTAGGTGGTTAGCCAATTGAGTACAACGCTGTTATCGCGCAGCTTACTGTTCTGGTTCTGCAGGCCCAAAGAGTTGAAGATGTCCGGGCGAAGCAGCAAGACAACGCGCAGGCGACCTTTCGAGTGAGTCAATGCTATTTTCAGTTGAAATTCTGCGGCTCCCGGAAGTCGGTCATGCCACCTCCTTTCCTGCCAGTTCCTCGGCTTCGTGAGTTCCCTGGCCGAGCTGGCTGAGTTCCTGCTGGATGGCCC
>Ga0307378_10008557_pt1 | contig 13570 bp, 11 predicted proteins | sample UN1MG_FD_202238 | JGI IMG/M metagenome (GOLD analysis project Ga0307378, IMG submission 202238) | Soil microbial communities from Risofladan, Vaasa, Finland - UN-1 | ecosystem: Environmental > Terrestrial > Soil > Coastal area > Acid sulfate soil | place: Finland: Risofladan, Vaasa | collected... | reverse complement strand
GCATGTGAAGCAGAACGGACTTCCCCGCGCCGCTCCTGCCGAGCAACCCCAACGACTCGCCTTCGTTTATCTCCACGTTCACGTTCTTCAAAACCGCTTTGCCATCAAACTCCTTAGACACGTTGATCAATTTTATGAATGGCTCATTTTCACTCATTTCACTCACCACACACTCGCAACAAATGACCACTAGTAGTCTCTACCGTTTTAATTCATATAAATATATATTCTTTTGCTTTTCAGGAAACCTTTAGTTCTGATGGTGTAAGAATTTGTTAATTCATAATGCTTTTTATCCTTGTGTTTTTCCCACTCTGCCTGCAGTTTTAAAATGTAGTTCAGTTTCGGGATTTCAGCCTGGTGCAAAAGTAGAACTACCTACGTCTGTATGTATTAGTTTCGCTTTTTTCAGTTGGGAACAGGCAAGAAAACGTACCAGACCTCTTTCACTCGAGTGGATAGAATTCTTTGAATGCGTCCTCAGCAGCTACTGCTATTGGCTCCGCACTGGGCTCTGGAGACAGATCAGGTTGACCTGCACATCGCAGCGTTGTCAAATCTAAAGCGGTCCAGCCGCTTCGTATTGCGAGCGCGATTACATCAATGTATCTGACGGAACGTTCGTCATCAGCGATTATCTGTCCGCCGATTAGTCTTTTTGTAGCCCTATCAAATAGTAACTTGACGGTATACGGTTTTGCACCTTCGATCATCATGTGCTTGCTCTTTGCGGTCTTCTTTGCCACGAAAACATCAATTCCCTCATCTCTTGCTATCGCTTCTGTCAATCCAACCGATGCAATTGACTTATCGAACAACTTTGCTGCGAAACTGTTCAGCAATCGCGGGAATTTAATCTCATAGCCCAGCACGTTTTTTGCTGCTATTCTTCCTCCTATAACCGCATTTGGCCTTATCTGTCCCAGTATCGGCTTTCTGGTGACTTCACATTCATACTCTATCAGGTCGCCACCCGCGTAAATATCTGGATCTGAGGTCTGAAGATATTCGTTCACCTCCAGGCCGTATTCGCCCATTTCAAGTCCTGCGGCTTCTGCAAGTTCGGTGCGTGGACGCACACCAAGGGTTAGAATGACCATCTCCGCCTCGATTTTATCACCTGATGACAATTCAACCGCTTCCACTTCCTTCTCGCCCACAATCTTCGTTACTACTTCTCTCGACCTGATAACCACTCCTTTCTCCACAAAATGTGCCTCTAGTTCACTGCTCATATCCTGGTCGAGACCTGTCGCCCTGCCTATATAAGACCGAACCACTAGTGTAACTTTGATCCCTTTCTGTGCGATAAGCGACGCCATCTCCAAGCCACACGCGCCCGCGCCGTAAACAACTGCATTTCGCACCCTTTTATCCTTTATCCAGCCGCGTATGTTCTCTGCATCGCTACTCCAGCGGACCGTGAACACGCCTCCGAGATCTACACCGGGAATTGGCGGAACGATAGCTTTACCACCTGTAGCCAAAATGAGTTTTTCGTACGGATAAATAGCGCCGTCAGCGGTAGTAACAGTCTTTTTTTCCCGGTTAATGCTCGTTGCAGGCTGCTTCACCAATTTCACGCCAGCAGTATGAAACATGCTGTCATCCTTGACCGAAGCTTCTACCGTCGCTTTCTCTACCGAGATGTAAGGAACCGCACATCTTGTCAAGAAATTCTCCTCCTCTCTTATCAATGTCACATCCACCGTGGGATCCATCCTCTTTGTCATCATCGCAGCCGGGCCCCCCATTCCCGCACATCCGACAATTACAAGCTTATTTATTTTCGACATTTTTTCCACCTCATATACAACTTATATGAATATATATTTATAAATGTGGCCCTATCTTATAGTTATCGAGTATAAGAAGGGGGTGGAGTTGAGGAAATGGAAAAGAAGAGCGGGATTGTGGGTTTTACGGGGCTTTTTAGAGAGAGCATAGCAGCTATGAAAGAAGGTTCTAAGGTGGTATTTACGGGCTCAGTAGCAGTATGCACGCCATTTATCGAATTGCTCGCTTACACGGTAAGAGATCGGGGTTTTAAGATGTTATATGTGCCGAGAGCTGATGCGAATGAGGCAAGGAAGATAAAAGAGATAGAGAACATAGGATATAGCGTTATAGACGAAAAGGCGAATCCGAAAAATCCTGATGCGGTTGTAGTGCTTGGCGGGCTGGCGATGCCAAAGTTTGGCTGTGCACCGGAGGAGGTCATCCAGCTGATCGAGGCGCTATCAGGAGATAAGAAGCCTAAGATCATCGGCGTTTGCTTCATGAACATCTTTGAGCGCGCTGGTTGGGGTAAGAAGCTGAAATTCGATACGATGATTGACACTACCCTTGAATCGGTGGTTAAATAGAAATAGCTAACAATGCGCCGGCTGGGATTTGGACTTAGTTTAGGGGCTCTTTGCCCTCACCATTTTTTATTTAAAAAGTTCTTTCATAATTTCGTTAACGTTGCTTCTTTTTGAGAAAGATGAGATGCTATCGGGCGAAAATAAAAAAGAGGGATAAAAAAATCCCCCTTCAACCTTTTTTTTTCAAAAAGTTTGTGCGTGCTTACGGTATGATGAGATCTCTCTCGCCCGCAGGCTTGAACTCACGCAGCGCACCTCGTCCGAACTCCCGGGTAATATAGCCCCAGTCGAACGGCAGGTCTCTGTCCGCGAACGCCACCTTGACCAACGGCGACAGCACCCATGCATCCTTGCTGGACGCGTGCGCACCCGCGTTTACTCCCGCGTATGCGCTCTGGTGCCCGACGTTCATCGCGAAGTTCGGATAGTTCACGCCTCGCATCTCGAACGGCAGCCCCTCGTCGCTTCTGTATGCGAACGACGTCGAGGAGGTACACTGGTCTTGCAGGTCGTAGCCATAGAATCCTAACCTGCCGATGGTGCCGTAGTGCAGTAACTGCGCAAGGCCCCAGCCGTTCAGACCACACTGTGCGCAGCCGGTCGCACTCACGACCGCGGTTGCACATCCTGCAGAGGTACAGCAAGCCCTAACAGACCCACCGAAGTGAGACTCCGCGGTCGTTGGGTATGCATCGTACTGCGTCAGGGCGTAATCGTTCTCGGCACGTACCAGCTTCTCTATGTTCTCCATGGTTGGCTTTGCCGCACACCGCTCGCCGAACATGTCTATGGCGATCTCGTCCGCTTTGTAGCAGAAGTCCTCCAGGATGTTGTCCGTGTAGGTCGCCGACGCATACTGCGTGAAGCCCACACCACCGGACATGTACGTTCCGAACCACAGCTGGTCGTAAACACAAGCAGCCGCTGCAATCGCTTCTAACTCCGCCCTGATCGGATCATTCGGGAACAGTGCGGGAGACCGTGTACAGTCGTCACAGATGCCCAGTGGCATTCCGCCTGGCTCGTTGTGCGCTCTCGCTCTCCGTACTGGCATGTAGTTCGACATGTTCACGACAGAAGCGTGCTTCGCCATGAATGCGAACTCGCCGGTTGCCGATTCGCCTGCACACATCTGGTATGCGTTGATGAACGACATTCCGACCTGCATGCCTACCCATCGGTACATCGTACCGCCGTCAGTCATTCTGCCGACGACCGTAGGCATTCTCAGAACCTGCCATAACTTCTTGCCGATTGCGCCTTTCAGCTGCTCTGCCTGCTCGCCCGGCTTATCCCAGCCTGCTGGGAACTCCTTGTTGATGTCTAACAGGAATCGCCTGTCCAGAGCATCCGCAAGATCGTCATCGCCCGTGAATAACTTCGCGTACGAATCCGAGACTAATGCGGGCTTGGTCTCCACCATGTGCTCCTGGATGGTTGCACCACCAGGTAACGCGTGGTTCACCACTTCCATGTAATTGTTTATGGTATCGGGTGTGACTTCCTTACCCAATCTCGTCTCCAGAATCGCGTGCGCGTCATCCAATCCTAACATAACTGTCCTTCTCATGTCGTCCCAGATCTGTTGCATTGCGGCATTATTCACCCAGTGCAGGTCATCATGGTTCACCATTATGTCCGTGTGGTTCATCACGTACGGCATCAGGAATCTCTGCCCTTGTGGCATGCCTACATCAGGATTGTATGCTGGAGTTCCAGAGACACGGCCCTCTACGATCTTCTTCGCGTCCTCTATGAACTCTCTCTTCCTCATACCTCCTTTCTGCGCAATACCGCCGTAGACATAAAACTTGGTGTTGGTACTCTCAGGCTTCTCGGCGAACTTATCTGACATCGATTTCAGGAAACTATGTTGAACATCTCCATATGGCATTTTTCTTTTCCTCCTTTACTCCACTCCCCCTCTCGGAGTGTACAGCTTAAACTTCGCGCCTACGTCCTTCTTGTCGCCCTTTATAGCTGATCTCGCTATGAATGGCTGGAATCCGCCCCAGGTTCTGTTCCAGTGGATTTCGGATATAACGTCAGCAACTTCAGGATCGTCTTCTTCCATCCAGGTACCACCCTGAGCGTTTCTGAACGTCGTGGTCCTCTTCCTTAATTCGTCCTCCGGAAGAGGCATTCCTAATACCACTTCCTTGTCTATCGCGCCGCCGACCATATCCTTCACGTATTTTATGTCGCCGTTCGGATTGCGTGCCCATCTTCTCAGAGCATCGAACATAACGCCGTTCTCGTCCAATCGAACAGAGTGCCCGTGGACAGTCCTTCCTCTCAGGCCGGTCCTTGCGGTATCAAACGTCTCGTTGTCAATGTACTCTTTCGCGATCGCCTCGACATCTCGCTCTCGGGCTTCGACAATCGTCCTTCCTGACAACACACCGGGGTCCACACCTCTGTATCTGTTGAACCACATCATCGGTCGAATTCTCGGCGTTGCCGGTGCGAAGAACATCGAGTCGGTGAACTGGACGTATCTAATTCTGTCACCAGCCGCTGCTCCTGGCGTGGGCTTTACCATCTCACGAACCGAGCAGTCTGGCTCTTCCAGCTCCTCTATTGGCGGATGAATGCTCTTGTATGCCTCTCCAACCGCGCGGTGTCCAAGTAATCGCACCACATCTTCCTCTGCAACGTCTCGCAGCTTCTCTAACTTCTTGGTGGGGTCCATGAACTTCCTGCGGTTTTGTCCTACAATACTTTTTCCAGGTGTAAATTGTGGCATTTTTTTTCCTCCTTATATTATTTCCTTTGCTCCTTCCGCCACTGCTTTCATTGGCTCCGCAAACTCTGGTATCGCGCCAAGCACTTCTCCATACAGGCCTGATGTCCTTGCCGGAGCGAAGTACTGCGTGTCCGCGTCTATGCACATCGCAGCGCAGAAGCACGGTACAAACTGTCCCTTAGCGTGCCTCGTAACGATGTGGTTCCCGTGGAACACACCCGGTCCGCCACCGCCATAAATACTGTGCGAGAAGAACGAACTCGATACAGACGCTCCCTGAGCCTTTCCGTAGTCAACGCCTGGAAGTCCGGTCTCATGCTCCAACATCTCGTTGAAGTACATGATGCTCGAAGGCACCGGCTGGCCAGCACGCATTGCAGCACAATTCACCATCACTGCCGCAAGCATTCCCGTTGAGGCGTATGCATTCCACATCTGCAGATCGTCCGTCTTAAAGACCGAGTAACCCGATCCGAGCTTCGACTTCGGCTTTGCCACACCATCCGCTTTTGCCTTATCTACCAAAGCATACACAACATCTCCGAGCGTTCCATCCTGTCCATTCTCCTTTATCAAAGTGTACAGCATGTTGTTCGCGTTCAGTCCTTCATACGCAAAGTCTAAGAGGTGGCCGCGCTCGAACGGTCCCAGAGCGTCACCCATCTCATAGCATGCTGATTCTTCCAGAATCATGGACAAGCATGCACCGGGTATTGCTCGCTTCCGTACCGTTGCCGCAATGTGGTTCACCGGGATATTCCTCAAGGTATATCCGGGCCCCTCATTACTGATTGGCACATCCACCAACGTTGCCACGACGGTCCCTGTCATAGCAGGATCCTGTGGGTACATTCCCCATACAGCGCCCTTAATGTCTGGTGCGTTCCACATGCTCACACCAAAGGTGTCAATGATAACCTGGGTCAGCGCAGCACAGACGTTTGTCCGCGCAGCCGAGTAGTCCGCCAGGATTCTCGCTGCAGGCACTTCGACCTTTAGCCGCTTTCCGCCACCTACGAGATCTGCCTTTGTCTCGTCGCCAGCTTCGACCTGGAGCATGTCCTTTATTTGGGCCGCTATCTCTTTTCCTTTCCCAATGATGTCCAAGTCCATGCCCTTTCCGCGAATGATCATCTGTTTGCCCGCGATTGCGCCTGTTTCTATCCGCTTCTCCAGTCCCGCTAAATCAACCGCAGCAGTCCGAGCTACCAGACCGCAGATCTTCTTTATCGCAGGGTTTCTCAGTGGGCTGAGGGCGGTTATTGGTACGTCGCCAAGCAGTTTTTTGCCTCTATCGTCGTATAAGTCGATTTTATCCTCTATCTTAGCCATAACTTCTTTATCCTCCCAATTATATTTCCCATAAAGGGTAATGATAGGGTAACGCTGCCGGTGCTTAAAAGCTTTTCGCTTTATCGCCAGTAACCAAAAATGAGAACTACAATTTTAACATAATTAATATAAAGGTAATACCAATTCATACTAATTCAAGTTTTTTATGCTAAAGGGCGCGCCTTTGGTCACCATCGTCCCACGCTAGTGCGTATGCATGCGCTTATCCTCACCGCATGTTCTTCCTACCTTCACCTAACATCAACGCCCCTTCTCTGTTGGGTTTGATGCTACTGTCGGCAAACCCTGCTTCTGATAGCGCCTCTTCCAACCGCTGTGGGCTGAAATAGTTCCTCGCATGCCCGTGACTGCTTGTTTGCGGTACGCCGCCGATCCAGTCAATGATAAACATCTTCCCCCCCGCTTTCAGCACACGGTGTGATTCCCTCAACGCTTTCTTTGGATTGGGGATTTCATGCAATGCTTTGAGCGAGACCGCGAAATCGAAGGACCCACCCGCAAAGGACAGCTCCTCCGCTGATTGTACCACAAACATAACGGCCGACGATTTCAGTCGCGCTTTTTCTACGTTCGTCTGCACGGGATCGACCCCGGTCACCTCGCAGCCGATCTCTTCTTGGAGATACATAGCGAGTTTGCCCGTGCCACAGCCGATATCCAGTAGCTTCAGCGTGGCTTCCGGCTTTCGCTTCTCTTTTTCCACATTTAACCGCTCACATAATTCGGTTACCAATTCCACCTCGTTCTCTAATAAGTCCATCGTTCTTACTCACGCAGCCCGCCCTTCAGCCACGGCTCAATTGCGATATCCTCTCCGCATGCGTGTACACATTCATCTTCTCGCCCCGTACGAATCCGATGATGCATAACCCTGATTTCTCACCGAGTTCAATCGCCAGACTCGTGGTCGCACCCCGGGACGCGACAAGAGGAATATTCGCTATGGAGCACTTCAACGCCATTTCTGATGATATGCGCCCGGTGCTTGCTACAAACGTCTCTTCGAATTTAACATCCTTGAGCAAACCGTAGCCAATCACCTTATCAAGTGCGTTATGCCGTCCTATGTCCTCGGCTATGCAAATAGGCACATAATTATGATTCTGTTTGCCAAAGAGCCCTACCAGATGTACACCTCCGGTGACCTTGTGCACGTGAGAATCTAAAACGGTTTTTACCCCTGCAATTATAGCACCACTAGCAATGTTCATGTGCGACGTTATTTTCGGTAATTTCGAGTCATCCAAGAACGAAACCCCGCCACCGCAGCCACTCACGATGACTTTGCGTGCTGCTACCACCTTGAACGGGTGGGTGATTACCACTTGCGCTATTTTTTTCTCGAACTGTAAGGATTCTATATCCGTTCTACTTTGTATTATGCCTTCTGTAAAGAGATGGCCGATCACGAACTCCTCTCTCATGTCCGGGCTCATCATTGCAGTAACAACATGGCGGCCATTAACAAAGATGGCCAACGGCTCTTCGGTTACCACCGTATGCGTCGCCTCCACGAACGAACCGTCCCGGATTTTCAGGCATGATGTGACCTCTTTTAACATGACGCTACACCACCTTTGCTATCCCCTCAACGGTCTCCAAAAACGTAGCAATCTCCTCTTTTGTATTGTAAAGATATAAAGAAGCCCTGACCGTTCCCTGCTTCAGTCCCAAATAGGTCATCAGTGGCATGCAGCAGTGATGGCCCGATCGCACCATTATATCAGCAGCTTCGTCCAGCATTACCGCCAGCTCGTGCGGATGTATGCCCTCAATAGTAAATGAGACCACACCAAGCCGTTCGTTCGGATCCGTCGTACCGTAAACCTGCACTTTGTCTATATCCAGCAGCCCTTCCAGGAGTCGTTTTGCCAGGCGCTCTTCATACTCGCGTATCCGCTCCATTCCCAGATCGTTCAGATAATCCACTGCTCGCCCAAGTCCGATCCCGCCTGCGATATGCGGTGTTCCTGCCTCAAAGCGTTCATAGCCTTCTGCCAGGGTGTATTCGTCCTGCGAGACCGATTCGATCATCCCACCGCCAAAGAGGGTAGGCTGAAGCCCGTTCGGATCTTTCAGCCAAAGGACGCCTGTTCCGGTCGGTCCGAGCATTTTATGGCCTGAGAACGCAAAAAAGTCGCACCCAAGCTCTTCGACATTCAGAGGGATGTGCGGAGCGGACTGCGCGCCATCAACGAGGAATAACGTGTCACTGCCCTTATCTTTACAAATCGCGGCTATCTCTTTAACAGGCGATATCGTACCCAGGACGTTTGATACGTGTGTCATCGCGACCAATTTCGTTCTAGCGCCAATCGCCTGCTCGAAATCCGCGATATCAAATATCCCCTCCTTAGTTGGCTCTACGATCTTCAGGATCACACCCTTCTCCCGCAGCCGTAACCAGGGTAGGAAATTCGAATGGTGCTCCAGTAACGTTGTCACCACTTCGTCGCCTTTTTCCCATCGGAGCCCGTAGGCAACCATATTCGTGGCTTCCGTGGTGTTCTTGGTGAATATGACCTCTCCTTGGTGGTTCGCACCGATGAATTCAGCAACCTTGCGGTGCGCGTTTTGGTACTTCTGTGTGGCGAACTGCGATAGGCGGTGAACGCTCCGCCCTACATTCGCGTTATACTCGCGGTAATAGCTCAAAACGGCTTCTAAGACCGGTTCCGGTGTGAGACTCGTCGCTGCACTGTCCAGGTAAATGATATCGTTCAGTATCGGAAAATCAGCTCTGATCTTTTCGTCCATTTATAGACACTATCCTTACCCCTTATTCTCTGCTACCTTTATCTATATCCTGTATCCATAGTAAAAGTAGTAAATTTTAGCGTTTCACGCATCAAGCATGCAGGATACGGAGACGCACGATGTATAACGCTAGGCTGATAGATAGATAGTAGGGAGCTTGCCATGAAGGTTGAGGTACGATTCTTTGCTCGATGCCGGGAAATCGTGGGGGAAAAGCAGCGAGAAGTAGAACTAGAAGACGGCATGACGCTCAAGGATCTTAAGGAGCTTTTAATGCAGGAGTATCCCGAATTGAAGAGGCTGACATTGTTAATCTCGCTGAACCATGCGTATGCGGACCCTGAAGCGACGCTCAACGATAAGGATGAGATCGCCGTTTTCCCACCGGTGAGTGGAGGTTGATAAATAGAGATGATAACGAACGAGGATTTCTCGATTGATACGCTGGTAGAAAAGATGAAACAGCCGGGAATAGGGGGTATTGTGACGTTTTTAGGTACGGTGCGTGGCGACGCAGGGATAACAACGTTGAACGTCGAGATCTACAAGGCAATGGCGGTGGGGGAGCTGGAGAAGCTGAAGCGTGAGGCTCGTGAGAAGTTCGAGATCGAAGCGGTGGAGATCGTGCATCGCGAAGGCGAACTGAACGTCGGTGAGAACATCGTTGCTATTTTGGTTGGTGCAAAGCACCGGAAGGACGCGTTTCGCGCGTGCGAGTACCTGATCGACGAATTGAAGAAGCGTGTGCCGATCTGGAAGAAAGAAGGATAGCGCCGAAAATCGGAACTTTAGACAGGTTCTTTCAATAGTATTTGATATTGGATCAAACGGGACCGTGTGGCTGGTACAGAAATGAGCAAGTTTTGAATGATCGTGAAAATCATTGGTGCATGTAGAGAGAACACCGGATAAAATGCGGATTCCCGGCTAAGTATCTTAATTAGTGTGAGTTAGTATTAAAATTACTAGTAAAATTAGTATCTTGTACCCCCCATTTTGGGAAATTCGTGACACAACGAAACGCTTATAGGTACCTCGTGAGGATAGCATATATTATGCTGAAAACAAAAAGCTGTGGCGTTATCTTGGTGTTGGTCCTAAGCGCGATCGTAGGTACAGGGATAGTCCTTGCCCAGACGACGGTTGAGATTAGCATCGCTCCCGCTACGCTCAATCTCGCCGATATAGATGATAAATGCGTAACAGTGCACACAGACATTGCCTACAATGAGTACAATACGTACGCGTGGGATCTGAATGGTGTCGCTGCTGCCTATACTAAAGAAGACAATAGGGGTAACTTAGTCGTCAAGTTTGATCGGGCAGCGGTTGCGGGAATCGTTGATGTGGGTGAAGAAGTTCCTTTGACGCTCACAGGCACTACTTTAGACGGAGTCTCGATCACAGGGTCCGATACCATTCGAGTGATTAATAGCGAGCGGTAAGTAAAAATATACCACCACTTTTTTTTTCTTTTTTTTCTTTTCGTGCTCATGTGCGCCCCCTTGAGTCATGAAGGTTTCTTTTGGTAAAGCTTTTCTTTCTAAGAAAAGGTTTGCCATCAGCGATTTTGATGGAGGTTACGTTACAGCGGAAGAGCCCTTGAAGATATTGGAATAAAGTTGGGTTTTAATAGGGGCTCGGGAAATAATGCTTTGTTCGTTCCTGCTTGGTTCCAGATTTCGGTCGTTGATCTTGTTGTGTTACTCTTGTGAAATCTCGTGGGGTTTTACATTCGCTATAAAGGATTGTGAAACCCCCCACCACCCCTCAAAAATGTCGAAATATCTCCCAAAAGATTAGAGAGAATGGTGTGATACAAGCAGTAAATCAACATTCTCGGTAGTCTTCACCCGCTAAGCTTAGAGCTGAAATAGAAAATAGAGGCGTAAAAATTTAGCGCCTCTTTCTTTTTGTAGTTATGGTTAGTGCAGCGATTCCCGAAAGTACGGTGACCAACGCGATGAGTCCGATTGGCATGAGTGCAGGTACCGGCATCGGCAGTATTTCCAGCGGGCACGTCTCCAACGGCGTATTGTCTACGCTCAGTGCGTCTCCTTGTATGGTATAGTTCGCTATTCCCGGCAGAGGGGACCAATAGTTCCCATCCCAGTTGTTGTTGCCACCCCCGAGCGCGTTATCCACCGCCTGAGGCTCGTTCTCAATGAAACAGTTATTTTCTATTACGTTATTCGTGGAATCTGCGGTGACGTTCACGCCCGTGCCCCCTCCAGTGTTATGCTCGATCCAATTCCATTCGATGGTATTGTTCGATGACTGGTTGATCTCGATTCCCTCCTTATTAGCCATTATATCGCTGCTCGTGACGAGGTTTTCACGCGCATCCTTGAGGCAGATACCGACCTCGTCCTCCGTGGCCGTATTGTTATACAGCGTGACGTTCTGTACGGTAAACGAGGCATTGTACACTAAGATGCCGATGGACGAATTGATCACGATCATGTTTTCCACGCGGGTGTCATTCGCTTGAATCCGGATTCCTACACTTCCGTTCCCATCGATGACCGGATCTCCCGTCAGTGTTAATGATTTGGTTATAACGAGATTCTCTTGATACGTGCCGGGGTACACTTTTATCGTATCGCCCTCGCTGGCTGCATCGATCGCTGCCTGGATGCTACTGTACCATTTTCCCGTGTTGCTGTTCCGCACGCCAGTTACCAACGGCAGCCAGTCTCCACCACTGGTAATATTGCCCGACGAATTGTACGGGACCAGAGTATCACCGAGCCGATCGGTATCCACCAGGTCCTCACCCGTATAATCGCTCCAGAAATTGCCACCGAGAAACGGGCCGCCGACAATGTTCGTTCCCGGTGTCTTTGTGATGCTCCACGTGTTGGTGTCTTCATCGAAGGCATTATATATATTGCTGAAGTAGTTGTTGTAGATAGTGTTATTAGTAGACGAATCTAATCTAATTCCACTACCAGAGTTGTTGCAGACCCTGTTTCCACTGATCGTTGCGTTTGTTGTCTGGCTGATGCGGATTCCGTTGCGGGCGCCAGATTTTGAGTTGTTCACCGTATCCTGTCCGTTGTGAGAAATCGTATTGTTGAGAATAGAAATATTATCGACAGCCAGCGTGTACGACCAACCGACGCGTATCCCATTGTCGCCGTTGAATGTTACGGTATTATTGAAGACGTAGGTATTGTCGCCAGACCGGAAACTCATCCCGTTGTGGTAATTGTAAGAAGCGTTGTTGGTGAGTATGTCGTTATTGTTCGAAGTGTAATCTATCTCAAGTCCATCCCAGTCATTTGCGGTTAACGTGTTGTTCGTGATCGTGTTCGCGCTCGACGACCACAGAAAAATACCATAATGGTTGTTTGAGGCGGTGACATTCTCGATCCTCGAATCCGTGGTGTTCGCGAACAGCACCCCCTGGCCGTTCTTTTGCATGAGAAGATTTTTCACCGTTATGTTTGTGGAATTGACAATCCCGACATAGCCCGCATTACTGGGCACCGTAGCATTCTGCGTATCAAGCCAGTAATACACCGGTTTGCCGTCCACCGTGTTGTTCGTGTCCATGTACTGGATGAAATGGGGATGTAAGTAACCAGCAAGACCGAAGTTATAGCCGTTTCCTGCCATCGTATTGTTGGTGAGGGTGTTGGTGCTCGAGCGTTCGAGGGAAATGCCGTATTTCGTGTTGTTCGAGGCGGTGTTGCCCGTCAGGTTGTTGGTGCTTGAAGAAAACAGCAAGATGCCGGATAAGTAGTTGTTCGAGGCGGTGTTGCCGATAAGAGTGTTGGTGCTCGAAGACTCCAGGTAAATGCCGTATTTCGTGTTGTTCGAGGCGGTGTTGTCCGTGAGGTTGTTATTGCTCGACGATTGCAGGTAAATGCCGTAGTAACTATTGTTCGAGGCGGTGTTGTTCGTAAGATAGTTGGTGCTCGATGAATACAGGTAAATGCCGTAGTGGTCATTGTTCGAGGCGGTGTTGTTCGTAAGATAGTTGGTGCTCGACGAATACAGGTAAATGCCGTAGTAATTGTTCGAGGCGGTGTTGTTCGTGATGGTGTTGGTGCTTGAAGAATACAGCCAAATGCCGTATTTCGTGTTGTTCGAGGCGGTGTTGTCCGTGAGGTTGTTATTGCTCGACGATTGCAGGTAAATGCCGTAGTAACTATTGTTCGAGGCGGTGTTGTTCGTAAGATAGTTGGTGCTCGATGAATACAGCCAAATGCCGTCACCAGTGTTGTTCGAGGCGGTGTTGCCTGTAAGGGTGTTGTTGCTCGAAGAAGACAGGTAAATGCCGCGGTTATTGTTCGAGGCGGTGTTGCCTGTAAGGGTGTTGTTGCTCGAAGACTCCAGGTAA
>Ga0307378_10008555_pt1 | contig 13575 bp, 5 predicted proteins | sample UN1MG_FD_202238 | JGI IMG/M metagenome (GOLD analysis project Ga0307378, IMG submission 202238) | Soil microbial communities from Risofladan, Vaasa, Finland - UN-1 | ecosystem: Environmental > Terrestrial > Soil > Coastal area > Acid sulfate soil | place: Finland: Risofladan, Vaasa | collected... | reverse complement strand
GCGGCTCCTGCACGCATCAACAGTACACCCCGTACTCTGCATCGTCAACATTCTGCACTTGGTGCAATCGGCATCATTCGAGCGTCGCCGTGCCCCACGCCTCCGGCCTTGAGAACTCGCCCGCGTGGTTGAAGTCGATCATGCCCGCGCGCTCGTTCGTCAGCAGGTCGGCGTAGTTCACCTCGAGTGCGAGCTTGAACGTGCGGCCCGGCTCAGGCTTGAACTGCGGATCGATGAACGACCATGGAATGGCGACAGTGAGGGTGTACGTCGTGCCCGGCTTGGCGGCGCCCGGGTCGATCGCCACCTTGCACTTCACCGGGGATGTGTCGTCGATCTTGCCCCTGAAGTCGCGCCCGCGGACGGCATCGACGGCAACACCGAGTCCCCAGTCGGGGTTCCCGTCCGTCTGGTACCATCCGAGATGCAGAACATGCTGCTGGGCGGCGGGTACCTTGGGATCGTCGCACTTGGCGTCGGTGCGGAGACGAAGCTGCACGGAATCGCCGTTGAACCACATCGCACCGGGCACGGCGGGCTGCCACGGCGTGTTGTCGGCCACCACCAGCCGCAGGTAGAGGGCATCGGCATCCCACATCGCCTGCATCTCGGCGCTTTGTGCGTTCAGCACTTCAGGCCCGGCCGCGAGCGGGCCGAACTTCTCCGCGGGCTTCCAGTCGTCGGCCGAATCGGCTGGCGGCGCGAGTGCCTTAGCGATTCTGACGCTCGCCTCGCTGACGATGGTGGGCGCCTTCACGCTGCCGATCCGGGCGTGCGGAATGATCTGCGGCATCGAGCTGACAATCCTCCCGTTGGCGTCGAGCACGGATGCGAAGACGCGAGTATCTCCGCCCGCATCAACGCAGTTGATCGTGCCGGTCCAGCGGTTCTCTCCGGTCTTCTGGAGCAGTTGCTGTGCCCAGGCACGCTGGTTCGACGGCTTGGGCGAGGTGGTCCACGCCACCGATACCTTCGTGATTTTGGCCGGGCCTTGGGCCTGCACTGACACCAACATGGACGAGCCTTGCGGGGTGGCGATGAAATCCTTGACGCCCATGGCCGTGATCTCGGGGAAATCGGGCGTCCCCTTCAGCCTATGATCAAACCACGCCACGCGCGTCTCGACGTCGGCGAAGGTGTGATTTGCGGCGGGGAGCAGTTGCAGGCGCTTGGGGGCTTTGACCTTGTCCCAGTAGGAGGGCAGGGTGTCGATGGAGCCGAAGAAATCGGCGGCTCCGCACCGGATCAGGATCGGGGCGGTGATGTTCTGCGCGTACATTGCGGCGTCGTAGCGCTTCTCCCATTCGGCGAACTCGTCGGGCGTGAGCGAGCCGGTGTGGCCTTCGAGCTTCTGCTCGTATCGTGCGCGCCAGCCGAGGATGGCGGCGGAGCCGACGGTCGCCTTCACGCGCGGATCGATCCCCGCCAGGAGCTGCGCCAGGAAGCTGCCCCACGAATGGCCTTCGAGCACGAGCTTGTCGGGATCGACGTCCGGCTGCTGGCCGAGCCACGTCAGGCCGCGCCGCCCCGCCTGGATCGCGCGGTACAGCACGGGATGCTTCCAGTCGCCGCCGCTTTCATCCGTAGGGGCGAGCCTTGTGTTCGCCCTTCCCGGCTTGCAGAAATGCCCGGCCCAATCGGTGTACCGCAGGTTGCCGTACTGCGTGTAATTTTCGGACGGCAGCGGATCGCCGGCGTTCCATTTCGGGCGCTCGGGGTCGTTGCAGGTGTGCCAGTCGTACGAGAGGCAGGCGTATCCGGCCTTGGCGAAGGCGACTGCCCGCGGCAGGTCGGCGCCCCCGCCGCCCCCGTGGATGCTCAGCACCGCCGGCACCTTGCCGTCGGTGCCGGGATGCGCGTACCACGCGAAGATCCGCATCGGCTCGCCGTTGTAGATCTCGCTGGTGTAGACGATCCCCTGCCAGCGAATGCCGTCCGTCTCGCCCGTTTCGACGACCGCAACGTCCAGCGGCACGTCCGCCTGCTCCCGCCAGAACGCCACGGGATCGAACGCGTCGGCCGCCCATGCGGAATGAAGATGAATCATGATGATGCTCACCAGCACAATTGCGATTTTCAATGCAGACACAGTTGCCTCCTGGAAAACAGATGCGGGACAACAATCGCCAATGCACGTTCTTCGGCGTGCCGGAAGAGGGCGGGCACGGGGACCCGCCCCTACTCCTTCCCCCAATCGATCTTCTCATATCCCGGATACACCACGCTGGTCCCGTCGTTGTAGTGCCAGATGGCGTCGGACCACGCCCACGGGCGGACCTTGATCTTGACTTCCGGCTCGGCGTCGGCCTTGTCGTACAGGCTGGTGGCCGGGGCCTCGCGGCGCTTCACGGTGATCTCGACCTCGTCCGTCTGGTGCAGGTCGACCAGCTCGACCCAGTCGGGCGGGCGCGGGTTGTTGTGGTAGAACTTCACGGCGTAGCGGCGGACGGGCAGCAGCTCGTCGCCCTGCCGGAATTCCGTGCCGTTGTAGAGCTGGTGCAGGCGGTGGAGGAATTCGGGCGTCTCCGGCTTCTCGCGGTACAGGCCCATCTGGAACATCCAGGCGTAGGATTCATCGCCGGCCCCGCCGACGGTCACGTTGCCGCCGCGCCAGCCCATCGTGCATTCGCCATACGGGCGGATGCCCACGTGCTCCATCGTCCGCCAGAACCGCCACCAGAACGGCTGCATCGGCAGTGCGGTATCGGCGCGGCCGGCCACCATCGGCCCGTAATCCACCCCCTGCAAGCCGCCGAATCCACCGTCGACCAGCACGGCGGTGTAGCCCATCGCGGCGGCCGTCCTGAGGGCCGGCCACATGATGCGGTCGTGCCAGCCGCTCGCCAGGCTCATCGGAATCCACTGGTAGGGCGTGCCGACGGGCCACGAGCCGTCGATCTGCCTGCGTGCCCAGTCGGGGTGCTCGCGAAAATCGGGCAGGCCGCGCTTGCCCAGCAGTTCCACCGACTCCGGATAGTTGCACCAGTTGAAGCCCCAGAACGTGCCCGCGGTGGGAATCGTGTCGCTGAGGGCGTTTGCGATGCTCGTGGTGATCAGCTCGCCGCGCAGCCAGTAGCCGACCTTGTAGCCGGCGTCGCTGAACATCCTGCACATCTCGCGGGCGTCGGCGTTCTCGGCGTAGTCGGGATCATTACGCCAGCGGTCATCGGCGATGATGGGGAGTGCGATCCAGAAGTCCAGCGGCGTGTCGAGCGCGTCGACGCCCCAGTCGCGGCACTGCTTGATGTATTTCTCGGCGAACGCCTGCGGGCCGCCGATCCGCTTCACCTCGCCGTGCGGCCGGACCGTCGTCACCACGGAGGCGGTGTCCTGCACGCCCATCCGCTTCGACACGTTGGTGTATGCCCAGAAGCGGGCGTTGACGAACCGCTGCGGGAGCGGCTGCTCCGGCTCCGATGCATACAGGTATTCGACGGTATCGACGTGCGTGCGGACGCCGGACCGGGCGAGGTCCCACGCGAGGTTCGGCCACACGCCATCGGCCCCCTGTTCGGCGTAGCTGGCAGATTGGTTGGCGCAGTGGTAATACAGGCTGCGGCCGGCGATCAGCAGCGTGCCACCGGCGCCCGCGCGATCCCATTCGTAGAAGATCAGCGGGCTCGCCTGCAGGCAGTCCTGGTTCGGATGATACAGGTAGCCGCGGCGCGGGGGCTTAGGCGACTGGAACCCGATCTGGCGATCCTTCTCGCCGGAGAAATCGATGATCTCGCGTCCCGGACTGCGGAACCCGGTGCTGTAGCAGATCACGCCGTCGCGGGAGCCGCCCGGCCCGAACCCGTTGTTCAGCATCACCTGGTAGCCGGCCTTCCAGGAGCTGGGCAGTTGCACGTCGACCGCTCGTGCCAGTCCGCGATAGATCGTGCCGTGGAGGTCGCGCTCGACCGGCCACCACGTTTCCCACACCAGCACGTACTGCCACGCCCGATAGCCCTCCAGCTCGATCGGCTGCCAGTAGTGGAACGTCACGCGGTCGCCGTCAATTTCCGGGGGGAACCACCGCACCGGCGCGTCGTGCCACTCGCGGTCCAATGGAAACGTGATCGGATCCGTGATGTGCGGGTGATCCGTCCCCTGCTGGAGGTACTCGCGCGACAGCGGCTCGGGGAACCGGTAGGTCTGGCCGTTCACGTCGATGGTATCGGATTTCAATCCGCCGGGCGGGATGACGACTGGCAGGCCGCGCTTGTCGAACTTGCCCACGTCCAGCCCGTTGCCGAAATGGCGCGGATACAGTAGGTGCGTGCCGTCGGCGGCCTTCCAGTCGATCGGGCGGAACCGGTCGTAGATCAGCTCCTGCCCGTCGGGGAAGACGGCCTTCGCCTTCCACTGGCTGGTCTTGATGTCGGCGAACTGCCCGACGGTGATCCTCGCGGGCACGCCTTCGATCTTCGCGGCGCCGGTGTCGCGCGGGGTGACGCTCGCCTCGTTGCTGTGCGGCGTCAGCGAGCCGTCCTTCAGCACGCCGACCACCGCGAACGTGTATTCCGTGCCGTTCTGAAGCCCCCGCACCACGTATTCCGGCTCCGTCAGCACATCGGGCGTCAGCGTCGATTCAGCCGGCCGCAGTTGCAGCACGCGCCAGCCGACCACGCGGTCGTCTTCGATCTGCAGGTTCCACCGCAGGTACGCCCTGCCATCGCCGGCATCGGCCGTGAATGCAGTGGGCGGAAGCACGGGCAGCGGGGGCGGTTCGATCTTGTTCGTCATGGGTCCCCTCATCGGGTTCACGCTAGAGATGGTGCAGCCAGCCAGGCAGCAGGCCGAGATCATCATGAAGGAGATCGCATTCTTCATGTCTTCCTCTTCTTCGTGTTCCTTCGTGTCCTTTGTGGCTTCGTGGTGAAAACACCCGCCAATAGCTTCATTTCACGTTCACCCCAAGCACCCTCCCATCCGCATCCGCCAGAACCAGCGTGCCCTCCGACCACGCCGCGTCGACGATGTCCTGCTCGAAGGCGTTCGACGCGATGATCTCGCCCTTCAGATCGAACACATTCACGGTGCCGCCCCAGTAGATGACGGCGGCGTGCCGCTGGTCGGTCACGATCTTCTTCACGATCAGGCCGCTGGCGTGCTGCCACGCCAGGTGCTCCTCGGCGTTGCCGGCGAGGGCGTTCACGGCCCAGACGTTCCCGCCGACTTCGCAACCAGCGATGATGCCGGCGATCCCAGGGATCGCACCGAACGGTGCTGCCGCCACGACGCCCCGCTGGGGGAACGTGACCCGGCTGACGACCTTGCCGTCGCTCGGCGATACGATGAGGGCCGTGGAGTCGCCGTCGAGCAGCATGATGTTCTCGCCGACAGGCGTGATGCCGAGCCAGCCGTTGACCCTGGCGGGCTGCTCGCCGTCCGCCGCGCCTACCTTGGCAAGCTGCTTGCCGGTGGCGGCGTCGAGCACGTCGGCGTCGAAATCGGGGGCTTTCTTCGCGTCGTTGGCGTAGTAGTCGGTGCGGTTGACGGCCACGATCCGCGAGCCGTCGGCACTGAACGCGGCGCAGCGGTAGATGCAGGCGGGTGTGTTGTCCTTCGGGAATTCGCCGCTGATCTGCCAGGCCTGGCCGATGGTGTCGCGGTCGAGCTTGAACACCATGTACTGCCAAGGGCGCTGGTCGCCGCCCTGCGGGAAGCCGTCGAACAGGAAATTGGCGGCGCTCGCGAAGATATTCGTGCCATCGGGCGAGACGGCGATGCAGGTGAGGCGAGCGGATTTCGCACCGCCGGGTGAAATCCGCACGCTTGACTTCTGCCGGCCCTTGCCGTCGAACACGAAGATCTGCTGGGTCGCGCCGACCGCGATCGTATCTCCGTCGGCCGAGGCATCGATGAACCAGTATTGCCCGCCATCGAGCGTCTGCTGCCAGCGAATCTTGCCGTTCGGCCGCAGCCGCACCAGCGTGCCGTCCTGCGAGATCGCCAGCACGTCTCCGCCGGCAAGCACCTTCATCTGCCGGACGCGATCGGGCAGGGTGAGCCGCCATGCCGCCCTAGGCGCCGGTGCAGCCGCCTTCGCAACGGATGCGGCCGCAACGGACGCACGGCCCGGCAGCCGCAGCGGCGTGAGGGGCGTCAGTCCGGCTGCAGCCTCGTAGATTGTGCCGACGGCCTGGCTCATTCCGGGGGCATCATAGGCGATCAGCGTCACCGATTCCTGCCCGTAGCCGACGGCATCGCGCTGCCAGCCGACACAGCCGCGCCGGGGCCCGGGGAAGTCTTGTGCATTCAGCTTGTGCGCGAGGAAGCCCTGCTGCCGGGCGAACGCGATCAGCGGGTTGTCTTCCGGGTTGCCGATGAGGACGACCGGGCCGCGCAGGTTGAATCCGACGTGCTGGGGGCTGTTGGCGTCGCCCGGCTTCAGACTGCCGGAGCCGGCGTAGGCGAGCCCGCACCAGGTGGCGGCTTCCTCTTCGGTGAGCGACCGGGGCTTGGCGGCCTCGGCGAGCGGGACCATCGTGCAGTGGATGTCGAGTGGCTTCAGGACATCCGCCAGGCGCGCTGCCGCGGCCTGGCTGTAGTCGCTGGAGCCCGCCACGACGCTCACGTCCTCGTAATGCGCGAAGAAGGTGAATATCTTCTCGCGGTCGTCGGCGAAATAGATGGCCCGCTCGGCGGCTCCCGCCAGCGATCCGCTCTGGGCGGGAGGCCGGTACTGGAACGGCGATTCGCATTCGTTACCGGCGAGCAACTCGCGGACGATGACCTTCCACGTGCCGCCCGGATCGTTCACGGCGAGCGGCAGCGACACATCGAGCGCGCCCCGCTCGGCCGCGCGATACACGTCGTGGCGTGTCTGCCCGAGCGGATCGAGAACGATCACCTGCATCGGTGCGGAGCCGGCGAGCACGCGGCCGCGGTCGTCGGTCAGCACGGCCGACACCTTCAGTGCCACGGGATCGGACGCGAGGTAGTCAATGGCGACGCCGGTCGTGATGATCTGCACGCCGCCGATCGGGCGGGCGGTGCGGGCGAAGACGCGCATCTGCCCCGGGCCGAACCGCAGCGTCGCCTTCAGCTTGCCGCCCGACTTCCTGAAGTCTTTCGCCTCGCCCGACAGCACGGCGTCGTAGACGGGCCGGCCGTCCGCCGGCAGCGTGATCGTCGCCACCGTCGGCCGGATGGAGTTCGACTCCGCCACGCCGGGGTCCCACGTGGCGTTCGTGGCGAACAGGTACTCGATGTCGGCGGTGCCCTGCCGTGAGGCGAAGATCCCCGGCTGATCGCATTCAAACACGGGGCTGATGCCGGCTTCCGCGAGCCTGTTCCGCAGCGGCTCGATCAGGTGGCTGGCCTTCAGAAGCGTCTCCGGCAGATTCGCGTGTTTCTTCTTCCATTCATCCGACATTTCCTTCAACATGGCGGGCACGCCAAGCGGCTTCGCGCCGGCGACCTTCACCGAGCAGTCGGTGGTCGTGATCACCGTCCCGCCTGCAGCCGTGAAGGCTTCGAGGGCGGCAATGACCGGCTCGTCGAGCGACTCGATGCCCGCGAGAACCACGGCCTTGTAGTGCGCGGCGAGCGTGCCGTCGAGCACGTCCTCGTCGACGATCGGCTGCAACTCGAGCTGGGCCATCTTGCTGGCCACGTAGACGTTGTAGAGGGCGCCCATCTGGCCGTCGCGGTTGTAGAAGTCCTTCATGTTGCCGGCCTGGTGGCGGAGGTTGTTGCTGAGCGAATACAGCACTGCCGCCTGCGGACGGCGGGGCGGCATGGCGTTCGGCCCGAGGAGATTTGTGAAGATCGTCCCCAGCCGGGCCATCCGCTTGTTCGATTCGACGACGCCCTCGGTGACGCTGGGCAGGACGCGCTGGATGGCGCACCATTCGTCTTCCGGATCGAAGCCGCGCGGGCGGTGCACGTGCAGCCACGGCGGCGTTGCCAGCCCGCTCAGGCCCAGTTGGAACGTCATGTACTGCTCCTGCCGGAACAGGTTGCCGGGCTTACTGTACCACGACGGCAGGTGCCATGCCTCGGCCTTGGGATCGCGGATTCGGCCGAACTCCCACGACATCACCGGCAGGTAGTATCCGGCGTAGTTGGCCCAACTGTACTTGCCGTGCCCGAAGGCGGCATCGAGGCTGCGCACCTCGTTGAAGTAGTGGCCGGACGTCCACCCGTCCCACGCCCACACGCACTGGTTGACCGTGATGAAGTCCGGGCGGACGCGGTGCACGCCGAACGCGGCCCTCTTCCAGGTGGCGTCCATGAACAGTTCCTTCCAGCGGCCCCACTCGACCCACGCGGCGACGTCCGCCGGGTTGTTGGGGTCCACTTTGTAGTATTGCGGCGGCTCACGATCCAGCGCGGCGCGGAAGGCCCGCTCGTGCTGCGGGACGTTGTGCGGGGTCACCTCGCCGGTCTGCGGGTTCTTGGCCGAGATCAGGCCCTGCTCGTCGTAGAAGTGAACGCCGATGGTGTTGGGCATCGTGCGGTCGGCAAGCGCCTGGCAGGCCACGCGGGCCGCGGCTGCCTGGGCAACGTAGCCGTCGGACCAGTCGCACTCCTTGCGAAGGTCCAGCGTGTGGCCGCCGCCCATCGAGCAGTTCCGCATGTAGTCCATGCCTGCGCGGATCGTGTCGTCGCAGTTGGTGCCGGGGCCTTGGAGGACGTTGAAGCCCAGGCCGCGCTCGCCCATCCCCAACTGTTCCTCCGCCTTGGCCACGCCGCCCCGATCGATGAGGCGGAACGTGCTCCGGCGGACGTGGCTGAACAGCTCGAACGACGCGGATGCGGCGGCACCGTGGCACGCGGCCTGCACCTCGTAGCTGCCGGGCCGGAGGAGGCGCGCGTTCAGCCGGTAGTGCTCCACGGCCCGCGCTCCGTTCTCACCTGCCGGCACGGCCGCGACAGGAAAGCTGAACGCCATCCGGCTCCCGTCCTTGCTGGTGACCATCAGCACCAACTCGGTCGCCGGCAGTGCGCCGGCATCGCTGACGATCACGCTCACGTCGATCATTTCGTTGGTCTGATAGGCCGCGCGGCCCGAGGGAAGCACCACCTTCAACTCGGCGGCGTGTGCGGCGTTGAGGGCGATCAGGGCAAGGCTCAGGATGGCCAGTCTGCGCATAGGTTTCCTCTCAATCGTGAACAATCGCAACAAACCGTGCAATGAAGACAGCCCGTGAATGCGTGCCGCCCCTGGGGCTTTGCGGTTCATCCGCTTTCGGATGTGCGCGCCGCCAGACTGCCGGCACCGCCCGATTCACGCGCCCTAATTCTAATAGACCCCCGGCGGGTTTCAAGCTGTTTTTCGCTTCCGCAAACCTCACCCGCCCACACCGCACGCCTCCACAACATTGTGCCCGTCCGCGCCTTGCGCTTGATTCCTCCCGCCGCCGCCGCTACAATCGGTGAGCGAATCGGGTGCAAGACGATACGTTTCACCAGATGAGAAAGGATTAGCTATGAACGGTAGATGCGTGATCGTTGTATTGACGACCGCTTTGATGACGATGGCGTTCGCGGGATTCTCGCCGGCCGGCGAGCTGACCGTCACACAGGTCACGCCTTCCTCCCCGCACCGGATCTTCTACCAGGGCGAGCCAATCTCGTTCCAGATCGAGCTGACCGGCGCCGACCTGCCCGACAACGTGTCCCTGGTCGTCCGGCAGATTCGCAACTACTACGACTCCAGCATCGCGAAGTGGGACGTCTTCAACGGCGTGAACCGCGCGATGGACGTAGTGGCGGAAGGTTCCGCGGCTGCATCGAAGCAGGCCGGCAAGACCGTCCTGAAGTTCACGCTGAACGCCCCTGGCCTCGGAGCCATGCGCGTGCTCGCCAAGGTCGGCGGCCAGGATATCCCGCTCGCCGACTACCTCCACGTGCTGCCGCCCAACGACGTCTCGCCCGACGACTCCATCTTCGCCGTCGACATGTGCAATCCGAAGAACTTCGACCAGTACGGCCGCGCCGGCGTCAAGGTCGTTCGCTGGGAGACCGGCATCCGCTACAAGAACCGCGAGTCGACGGACTTCGACTTCTCCGAGGAGATCGCGCGGCTGGAAGCCATGAAGAAAGCCGGCATCAAGGCGTTCCTCATCATCGGACACGACGCCGGCGACAAGTGGATTCGCTTCCCCGGCACGAACCGCACGCTGTCGTACGCCGGCGGCAACAAGCCGGAGACGCAGCCGCCGCCCCGCCGGATGGACGAGTTTGCCCGCTGGTGCGGCGAGTACGCCAAGCTCATGAAGGGCAACGCACGCGGATACGAGTTCTTCAACGAGCCGTGGGAAGGCGGCTCCATCAGCGGAGCAAGCGGCGGCGGCGCCCAGATTCGCCGCCTCCTCGCGGCCGGGGCACCCGTCATCAAGAAGGTCGACCCCGCCGCCAGGATCGCCGCCGCATGCTCCATCATGAACGCCGAAGACTCCTACCTCCCCTACCCCGAGACGATGGCCCTCATGGACGTGATCAGCACCCATACCTACTACAACTGGGGCGACTACGGCGCCGCCGTCGCCAGGCGGCTCGGCAAGGAAGTGTGGGACACCGAAAGCTGGTGCGTGATGACCGACGACCACGGCCCGATGAAATCCGCACACCAAGTGCACCAGGGCTATAAGATAATCGAGCCGCTCGGCACCGAGATGGACATCACGTCGCCGACGAACCCGTGGACCAGCGGCTCGGCCACCTACATCACGGGCCAGCGATTCCTCGATGCAATGAAACCGGCGGGCGTCGTGATGAAGGGGCGCGTGCCGACCATCCTCCTGTTCGAGGGCCGCGGCCGAACCGTCGCGTTCCTGCACAACATCTCCATCGCCCGACCCGGCGCCGAGACTGAAGGCGAATTCCCCGGCAACGTCCCCTACCGCCAGCAGGAGCCGGATATCGCCAATCCGAACTACACGGCGCCCGGCACGTTCACCATCCCCGCCGCCGGCATCAGCGTGTACGACGTGTTCGGCAATGCGCTGCCCAGGGACGGCAACACCTTCCGCGTTCCCGTTGGCCGTTTCGGCTACTACGTGGTGGCTCCGAAGCTCGACGCCCTCCGCACCGCCCTCGAGTCCGGCAAGCTTGAAGGCATCTCGCCCTTCTACATCAAGATCCTCGATTTCACCGAACGGCTGGCCCCCGGCGCCAGGCTGCGTGTGACACTGACCAACGTCTATCCCGCCGACGAGAAGGCCGCGATCACGGTCGACGGCGGCGACGCATTGCAGTTCGAGACGCCAACCGCCGAGCTCGCCCTCGCACCCGGCGAGCAGAAGATCGCCGAGTTCACCGTCAAGCAGGCCAAGCTCACCCCGATCAACAAGTACCGCATCACCGTCTTCGCCAAGGGCGTCAACGGCCAGTCCAGTTACACCGAAGACATCAACCAGGCGGTGATCGTGAAGGGCACGCCGGCCGTCGACGGCGACCTGGCCGACTGGGAGGCCCTCAAGCCGGTGCCGGTTTTCATGGCGCGCAAGGCCGAATACGTGAACGCCCTCGCCGCCTACATGCAGCTCCCGTTCGCCGAGATGACGCAGAAGGACGCGCAGGCGTACCTCGTGCAGGCACAGTTTGCGTGGGACGCCAAGAATTTCTACGTCGCCGTACAGATCAACGATCCCACGGAAGTCCGACGCGAGAGCAACGCCTACGGCCGACGCGGGGAAGCCTACCCCTGGCCCAACCAGCACATCTACATGGGCCCGCCACAGCTCACCGGCTGCTCAGGAGATTGCCTGCTCTTCGCGTTCAACACCAACGACGACAACACGCGCGTGTGGGATTTCCTGCCGAAAGACAATCCGCTCTACCGCGTCTATCCGTGGCCCGACACCGACTACGAATTCGAGATTCTGCCGGTGCAGTACAACAAGGAGCGGGACGAGTATCTCGCGCGGAACTTCGGCCAGATCGTCGATCCGAAAACCAAGGAGCGCAAGCCCGCCTGGCCCGGCTATCCGGAGAGCGAGGTGTGGCGGCTGTACGACCCGAAGATGATCTACCGGCACCACGCGTATCCGTTCAACATGCCCACGCAGGAGTACGACCAGGGGCTGGTGCCCGGTGCGACGAGCGTGGTGAAGCGCGACGGCAGCACGTGGATCTACGAGGCGGCCATCCCGTGGGACCAACTGTGGGAGGTCAAGCCGCAGGCAGGCAGCCGCGTGCGGTTCGCGTTCTATACCCGCAACGACGGCGGCCACGGCCTCGAATACACCGAAGGCAAGAGCGTCTCCGTCCGAAACCTGCTCACCTTCCACCCGATGTGGGAGCACAAGTGGTCGAATGATTGCGAATGGGGATTTGGCGACTGAGGTGGACGCTCACCGAATCAGTATCCGCCACCACGGGCCATGCGTGCGGACTGAAGACAGTCCGCCGTGGAGCGATGACTGGCAAACATTAACCCGAGGCCATCCCCGTCATGGCCTCTTCTCCGCCACCACGGGCCTCGCGCCCGTGGGGCGATGATTAGCAAACATTAGCCCGAGGCCGCCGCCGGTCATGACCTCTTCCGCCACCACGGGCCTCGCGCCCGTGGAGCGGTGACTAGCAAACACTATGAACTCACTCAACCACCCCTCCCCCATTTACACGCCGGAGTCCTGTCACCCCACCTTCCGGCTCAACTGGTCCCTCTCGATTTTCTGGACTATCCCCATCCCCGATCCATCCTGGCTCAACGGCCTTCGTGCCGCCCTCCAACCCGATTCCATCCGCATCCTCAATCACATGACTCCTCGTGACCGCGTCAGCCAGTTCCTCCTCGGCTCAGGTCCGTCCCTCTCCCCAGCCGACGTCGTCCGCTTGGTCAAGGGCCGTCTCCAGCATATCATCCGCGCCGTTCATCCCAAGGCATTTCACGGCAACTACTTCATCTCCAGCGTCGGCGAGGTGGACCGCGAGACGATCGAGCACTACGTTTCCTCGCAGCTCGGCCACCACCGCATGGCGGACCCGCGAGTGCAGGAGAAACTCCAGCCATTCCAGTTCGCCGATCCTGCTGTCGATCTTTCCGCGATTCAGGCCACATCCCACGGACAGTTCATCTCCAATCTGCACCTGGTACTGGTAAACCACCAGAGATGGATGGAGATCGCCGACGACGCGCTCGGCGCGCTGCGAGATATTATCATGAAGACGAGCGTGAAGCACGGGCTGCGACTTGCGGCAGCGGGAATCTTCCCCGATCATCTGCATCTGGCGGTAGGATGCACCGCCCTGCAGTCCCCGCAAGAGGTGGCACTCAGCTACATGAACAACCTGGCGTACGCGCAGAGGATGAGGCCGATTTTCGAGTTTGGTTACTATGCGGGGACCTTTGGGGAGTACAACCTGAGCGCGATCTGGAGGAGAACGCACGAACAAAAGAATGGGACAGGGAAGAAGCGGGTTAATGTTGACTAATCACCGCCCCACGGGCGCAAGGCCCGTGGTGGCGGAAGGGGAGCAGAGGGGTGGGCGGACGCGGGGTTAGTGTTTGCTAATCACCGCCCCACGGGCGCAAGGCCCGCGGTGGCAAGAGCACAGAATCTACAGAGGCGATGGCATGATGGATCAAAAAACTGTACGATTTCTTGTTGTGGGAATCGCTCTGATGACGCGCCT
>Ga0307378_10008554_pt1 | contig 13575 bp, 10 predicted proteins | sample UN1MG_FD_202238 | JGI IMG/M metagenome (GOLD analysis project Ga0307378, IMG submission 202238) | Soil microbial communities from Risofladan, Vaasa, Finland - UN-1 | ecosystem: Environmental > Terrestrial > Soil > Coastal area > Acid sulfate soil | place: Finland: Risofladan, Vaasa | collected... | reverse complement strand
GCCCACAAGTCATACATGCCCGTCACCGATACGCTCGTCCCGTCGTGCTCCCAGGTGACGCGCACGGTGCGGGCGGTAATCGACTGCGGGGTGTTTGCGCAACCGACGGTTGCACAAAGCACTACACAGGCGGTAAGAATGACTACGGTTCGCATGTTACGAATCCTCGGTAGTTATTCGCAAAGACCGACGTTTCGTATCAGTCCTTCGGCGCAATCGCCTCTAGGCCCTTCGACAACTCCGCCATGAGCCGCTTCGCCAGCTTCGAGCCCAGACGCTCGATTTGCTCTTTCGGTATTTCGCCCGGATTCGGTTCGTCGCTATTCGCGTCACTCAAGAGCTTCGTCGCTCCCTGTGCGGCGAGCGGCGTTACGAGTGAGCCGATGTCGAGCGAGCCGATGTCGAGTCCGCCCGTTGAGCTACACCCCACCGCACCCGCTAGCACGACCGCACACGCTAGGGCCAGTATCAATCGTCTCATCGCACGTTTCCTCCGGCGCGCCCACTTCGGCCGCGCTCTCGTATGGACTAAGTACGCGGCAGGCGCACGCGCCGCCGCTGAAACACTCGTTGCTCCCGTGTGGCTGTTGCCACCTGTCTGCAATTCGGAGAAAGACTAGATAGCCAATGAGGTCCAGTGCCACGTCCTCGCTACCCGCGTATCCTCGCGCAACTCGGCTTAGTTTGTCGTCAATCCGAACCTTGATTTGCTCTTGCGCGTCGGCCCGCGAGAAGATGCGCACGGGGTCTAGAACACTGTTGCCGTAGTTACGGTTCTTCTCGACGAGGATGTCAGCTATCGCCTGACACTCGGCCCGTATTTCGTCTTCCGCCGGAGCTTTCCCTTGTGGCATCGCCTTGCCCCCTAATCTCGTATCCCTCGCACTCGCCAATCCGCGCCAAGCAATCGCGCTGGGCGCAAAACTGCCAGAGCTTGTGCGCTATGTCACAGTCGCGCTCGCGGGCGCACGTTCGGCACAGGTCGCTCATGCCGCTATCTCCGTTCCGTCGGGCAGAATGCACCGATTGCCGATGATCGGCACGGTGTAAAGCGAATCGCTTCTTCGCCCCAGGTATGCCAGTATGAATGCGTGACACCACTCGACCGGGGACGACGTGCGGTACAGCGGCACGAGCTGACACAGACACCCGGCGCTACGCGACTGCACGATGTGGCCCGGACTCCACACGTCTTGAATCAAGCTCATGTCAACCCGGTGCGTATGGCCGTGGATGATTGAACGCCCCTGGCTCAATGCCAGATGATTCTTCGTGGCGTGCTTGGCATACGACCAGCCGTGCAGAACGCTGATGCGCGAGTTGAGGCGGAAGTGCGGATACGTCCCGCCGAGATTGTCGTAGGGAATGTATCGGCATTTGCGGCCCTTAGTGAGCCTGTGACGCGGGGCGAGTGAAGCATACGAGCCCTTGCCCTCTCGGGTAGCGGCGGCCCAGCGGTCCAGGCGATACTCGTGGTTGCCTTCGACCAGCACCAGTTCTTCCGACGCCGCCCCGATGCGATCTAGGACGCGGTTGGCTTCGGTGATGTCGTCTTCGTATTCGGTCTCGGGCATACGATACGTCGGCGGGTATGCGGAGAATTGACTGCAATCGAGCACATCTCCGAGAGACACGGAAATGTCGGGCTTGACGTGCTCGACTACACGACAGAACACCTCTACTGCCCGCTTGTCGTGGTAGGGGATATGCCAGTCGCCGGAGACTAGCGAGACCGTGGGGCGGTGTGCGTGGTGAGTTCCCTTGACGCCCGCCATGTGCGTTCCCCCTAAGTGGTCCGCAGAAAACGCCTCAGCCAGTCGTGGTCGCGCTCAATCTGTAGCCAACACTGGGCGCGGCATTCCGTAAGATCGTCCTCGTCCGTCAGGTCTGGATGCGTGAACTCAATGGCGTGGTCTAGCTCGTGTCGAAGCGTCGCGGCCTGTCTGTCGTGATCGCCACTGGCCGCAACGCGAATAATATACGTGTTAGGGTCGCAATGGCCCTCTAGGCGCTTGCCGTCCATCACGACCCGCGCTAGGAATCGCACCCTCCACCAGCGCCCGCAGATGCGTACAGATTCGGTCTTCACTGGCATCCTCGGGGCAAGCGCCCAAAGTGTTGTTTATGCCCGTCCTTGTAGAGTATCACCAAAGTATACACTATATCTGGGGGTTTGTCAAGGGGAAAGAACCTAGTCCGTCGATTTATTTTGGTCTATCTTGCTAAGAGGTTCCGCGCCGATGGATTCGAGAATATCGGCGATCCGGCGGGCCTCGCTAACCCACCCGTTTTTGATGGCCTTCTTGTACTGATAGCGAAGGGTGCCGATGATCTCGCGGCGGCGTTGCGTGGCGGCTTTCTCGCCGCGCCCCAGGTCAACGGCGTAGGTCGGGAAGTTGAGCGCCCCGGCGGCGCGGGCGACGGGCGAGACCGCCTCTTCCGCTCGCGGCCCACCCGCAAGGTCGCTCAGAGCCTTGATGGCGCGTATCTTCTCCGCGACGTGGACGAGGGGCGCTGAAATGGGCTGACCGAAGAGCGCGCGCTTCTCGCCGGGTATCTGTTCAATGGGACGGTCGCGCATCCAGTCGGTGCCGCTCATAAGCTCAAGGGGCGTCGATATGAACGGACTGAGCATCTGGCGTCCCTGGCGGGCGGGGTCAGACACGAATCCGGCGGCGTCGGCGGCGGGTAGAATGTTCTGCAAGAGCATGTAGCGCCCGGCGACCTTCGCGGGCTGGCTCTCGCGCAGCCACTTCGGAGCCCACCGCAACTCTTCATTCGATTCGTCGTCGCGTGTGGCGCGGGCGACCTTGAGACTCCACCTGTGGCCGGGGCGCGTAATGAACTCGCTCAATTGGAGAGGGACATTTTTGCGTGTCCAGGTAGCGAAGGGCAATAAGCGCTTCATCACGTTCTTCTCGAAGTCGGTGAGATCGGCGTAGTCGAAGAGGTACTTCTTGACTTCCATCGCCGCATCTTGCGGGCTAAGACCCGCCCGGCGCGAACTTGCATAGAGACTCAGCCGGGCGTGATCCTCGATCATCTCGCCTATTCCGAATCCGCCCCGCACCAGTTTCGACTCTTGCCCCACCGCGAGCCACTTGCCGGGTTTGAGCCGTTCGGTGACGGTCTGCATCGCCTGTTCGCCGCCCATGTGCCCGAAACCCATCACCGCGTTTCTGCGTGCTTCGCGCCAGAAACTTTCGCCGTCTGTGCCGCCGATTCTGATGCGCTTCAAGGCGGTGAAATCCGCGTCTGCCACGGCCCGCTGAAGCCGTTTAGCCGCCACCCAGTCCTGCATCCCCGGCGCGGTCTGACTCATGCTCGAATTGAGCGTATTGCCGATCATGTTGACGACATGCCAGCGCGGGAATACCGCAAGTGTCCACGACTTCCAGATGCCCTGATAATGGTCGAAGTGCTTGAGAATCCCCTCGACCGACTCTTCGCGGAACGCCCCGCGCTTCACGTCGTCCGCAAGTCCCGCGATCTCCGCCGGGAACAAATGTCCCGCCAACTCAGTCGATTCCCGTATGCCCTTGGGCACGACGAACTTGCCTGTGTCGGGGTCCATAAAATCCGTTACCGAGTAATCCCATCCGAGGCGCTTGAGCGCGTCGCCGATCTTGTCAGGGTCCGCGAGTCGGCCGCCCGTCTCTGGGTCGGGCATCGTCACGTCCTCGATGCCCAGCCCGAACTTCTCCCGGAGTCCGGCCTTGATCTCGTAAATCATCCCCTGCCGCCACGAGTTAGCCTTGCGGGAGGCGAGCGCGGCGAGCGGGTGCTCGTGATAGAGGTCAAAGTCAATTTTCTTGTCCAAGAGAGCCGGATGGGGATGCTTGCCCGCCCTGGCAAGCGCGTTCTGAATGACGGCGGGCTTGTCCATTATTTCCAGGAGCCGTTTGGGATTTGTGACCTCTATCGGGGATACCACAGACGACGCTTCTTTGAGGCCCTTTGTATCAAGTACGCTCAAAAGCCCTTCGCGTCTCGCTAGCCGCCCTACGTCGCCCTGTCGGTGGAACCCTGGCTCGAAAAGCGCCTTGAGCCGGGTGTTGCCTTCTATCACTTCATCCCACGACGAACTCACCGCCGCCTTGCGCACGTCCTTGAGTTGAGCGACGAGCGATTCCGGCGCGTTCTTCAGCGCGTCCTCAAACGGCGTGAGCGCCTCGCCTCGGGCGAGTTTGCGATTGATATTGCGTAGGCCGGGCCAGCGAATCCGGTTCACGGCCTCGGCGTCGGTCGCCCTGCCTGCGGCCCACGTGGTCGCCGCGCCGCCGGTAAGCCATTCCGGGGCACTGGCGCTCATGGTTTCTACAAAAGTCGGATGAGTCGGCGCAATGATGCCCTCTTCAAGCGCCCGCGCAAGACTTTCTCCTTGAAATCCGCGTATCCGCTTTTGGCGAAGCGCATTGATGTCGCTGCGCCAAATTACCTTACCTTCCTGTGCCAGCGCGTCGAGCCTCGCCGTCGCGTCGGGGACGTTGGATTTTATCAGCCCCTCCGCCTTCGCCTGCGCCCACTCGGCGGGCCAGTTCCACATATTGCTTCGTTCGAGTTGACTTGGGCCGGTCCCCTTGAGTGTTCTGACGCCCGGCGCATATCCAAGCCGCTCATGGCCCAGGAGCACCACGCCCTTCTCGGTAAGCGCCATGTGTTGATATTGCCTGCCGAGATCGCCGGTAGGTATGCCGCGCGCTACGTCGTCAGCCCATATTACGCCGTACTGGGTGCGCATAACGGCGGCCAGGCCCTCCATGACTGCTTTGTTTTCCGGTGATAGCTTTGCCACAACCGCCGCCGCCTCGGGCGAATCCCGCATCACCTTGGGGTCGAATATCGCGTGGACTGCCTTGTACGAGTCGTCGTAGGATATACCGGCGTTGTGGGCTACACCTATCAGGATGTCGTTCATGCCCGATGCGTGCTTGAGATTGGCCTTGCGAGCCGCGTTCAAGAGTTCTTCGCCGCCCTTTGCGTCCAGAAGCCCGATCTTGGACTTGACCATATCCAGGGCGAGATCGCCGCCGCCCGCCGCCATGCCCTTTCCGTGCTTGATATAGTGGAACGCTTTGAACGCTTGCTCGGTAGACATGTTGGGTGTAGACGAGACTAAGTTATGAAGCGCATCTACGGCGGGTTTCGCCCGCAACCATCTGCGGGCGTGCGTAAGCGCGGCGAACACTTTCTCGCCCTTGATGAGCGTCGGGCCGGTGGCTTGGAAGAACGGGAGCGTGATGGCCCACTGTACTAGCGCCCGCTGGCCGGTCTTGCCCGCCGTTATCATCTGCTCTGCGGCGGGGAATACCTGTGCGAGATGCGCTATGTCGTCCGCCCCGAACGCGCCCGCTCCCTGTGCGAGCATCTTGGATATGAAGGACGTGGCGTCGTCCGCATATCCGGCCGCGCGCATAGCTTCCGGGTTCTTCGCCAAGTAGCCAACGAGTTGCGCTACGCGCTTTGCGCCCTTCGAGCCCGCCGCAAATCCCTTGCCCATTTTGGCGGCAGATTCAACGAGCTTCGCGGCCTTGCCGACCGCCGTGTACGCGCCGAACGCGAGATAGGTCAGCGGGTCGAACGCAATGTCAAGGGCCAAGCGACTGATAAATCCCTCCACCCCGCCGACATTGCCAACCAAGACATCACCCGGCGTGCGCTTCTCGCGCTCTTCGAGCCCTACGTCGAGCCCGGTCAGGCCCTCGATGGCGCTGCCGAACGGCACGAACGCCTTGAGCGCGCGTTCGGGTTTGCCTTCGAGGATGCCGCCCACGGCGTAGAGCGGCCGGTTCAGGATGTCGATAGCGGTAGCGCCCGCGCCCCAGAGGTAACTACCGGCGGTCTTCAGGAGGCCGGGGCGGTCTTGCTCAAGCGCGAGCAAGCCTTCGAGCCGCGCGATCTTCTCTTCGGGGGTGAGGGTGCCAGCTGATGCAGGCGGGGACCACGCGAATCTTCCAGCTTGATTGGCCATCTTAGACCCAACCCGTAGGCCCGTTAGTGGATCAAGCCCCAAGGTCGGCATGAGCAACCCTCCTATTGTCGTTCAGGAACAACGCGCTTGGCCCCATAGGGCAACCAGTAGCCCGTCCGGAGTAGATTTAGGCTCTGGCTAAGTTGGGCGGCGGGATTAGTTATTTGTCCCCATACACGCCCAGCCGGGGACCGATATTCAAGTCCAAGCGCGGGTGATCCTATCCACGGACGTGTCGTACCGATCTCGATAAGGCGATCATTCAATTGGTCATACCACTGTTCAATTTCTGTCACCTTCTGCTTGTCCCGGTCGGGCAGACGTTCATATCCGGGATCACCCCGCATGACCTTTAGGGTGACAATCGCGTTCTGGGCATCTGTGGCCATCTTTTCTATCTCGTCGGTTGTCAGGCCCGTGCCCTTGTCCTTGAGTTGCATTTCTATCAGCATTTTTGCCCTGATGGCCGCTCCAATTGGCGCCGCAAGCTCCCGGCGTGTTTTTTCATCAAGAGCCGCCTGCTGTGCCTGCGGCTCACCCTCAATCGCCTTGGTTTGTGCTCTGGTGCGTTCTGTTTCAGCGGCGGTGCTCTCCGCCACTAGCGCGTCCTTTGCGTCGTAAAGTCCTTTGAGCTTCTGTTCGCCGGGCGTCAGCGGTTCATTGGCGGCCACCTTGGCGCGGATGCCTTCGGGCGTTGCGCTCTTAATGCGATTATCCAGTTCGGTAGTCTGAATCTCCATGTCAAGCCGCTTGTTGCGCAAGGTCGTAAGTTTTTGATCACTGTCGTACCATTTCTGTTCTTCGGGCGTGAGCGCCCCCCCTGCTGCCACCTTCGCCCTCAGCCCCTCCGGCGTCACGCCCTTGAGTTTCATGTCTTGCTCGCGTGCCGCCGTTTCGGTCTCAAGGGCAGTAATCCGCTTGGCGACCGATTCGAGTTCGAGGGCACGCCTCTTGTCGGCGTCATCTACGACCTTCTGTTCTGCGGGCGTCCGGCTCGGCTTCACTCGCAATACATCGGGGTCTTGTTCTGCCTTTGTAGCACCGGCTTCTGCACCACGTGCTCTGATCTTGCGCTCTTCAGCCTTGGCTATCTTCTCGGCAGAGCGCGCCTTGCGCAACGCGACTTCATTTGCTTTGCGCACGGTCTCTGCGGCAGCCGGATCGGTGCCGTTATAGTCCGTTACTCCTGCGTCGTCGGGCATAAATTCGGCAAGTTGTGCGGCCTGATCGACCTGTTGATTGATGCTCTTTAGGGTTTCGACAACCCGCGAACGTGTGCGCTCGTCCTTGATAAGCCCCAACTGCTCGCGCTGTGTATCGGTGAGGGTGCGCGTCTTTTCAAGCTCTGCTTGTCGCATCTCTTCCGCCTTCACGCCAACGGCCTGGCCCGATTTGACGAGAATCGAGCGCATTTCCGCCGCGTCAGCGGGCGTTATGTTCTTCGGGTCCAACCCCAAGAGGCGAGCGGGCACATCGACCCCGGTGCGGCTGGCTTCTATCACGGAACCCACAAGGGCGCGATTGGCCCCTTCTTGCCGCGTACCGGTTTCGCGCTGGGCACGGCGCTCCTCGATCTGGCGCTGATACGTCTGCCGCCGCGCCTCAAGCTCCGCCTCCTGCGCACCCGCGACCTGCTGGCGCTGTGCCGCCGCGCCCCGCTCCGCCGCGCCCTGCTGCGCCCGAAACGCCTGCTGCGAGTAGAGCGAAGCGAGTTCCGCCGCTATGCGCTCCTTCTGGGCTCGCTGCTGCTCGGCGACATCCGTCGCGTGCTTGAAAACGGAAAGATCAACGCCTCTGATTATCGCCATGTTTATTGTCCTTTGCTCGGCACACTAATACGGAAGGTTGCCCCATGATGCCTCTAGCCCGGCGGCCTGTGGTCGCCTGAAGCCTTGGGGGAGTTGACCCACAGAGAACAGATTCTGGCCGGAGCCGGTATATTTTGGCTGAGTCAGCATTGTCAGTAACTCGCCGTAATTAGCGGGCTCCTCGGCCGACACCTTGAACAAGTCGGCGAGTTGCGAAAGCGCGCCGAGCATCTGCGGATTGGCGGTTGCCGCACTAATGGCCTCAGCCTCTCTCGCCTGCTGTTCCCGCGCCGCCTGTTCGAGCGTGATGGTGCGCTGGGCTTCCTGGACCCGCCCCGCACGCAATGCTTCCTGAGCCTGTACTTCCTCATTGTAGGCGTCGGCTCGAATGTTCGCGTCAAGCTCAAGAAGGCGGTCGTTGAACTCCTGCTGAAGCTGCGGGCTCTCCGACAACGAGCGCCCGAAGTTATCGCGTCGGCTTTCATAGTCCGCCTGGAGCGCCCGCCGGGCGTCTTCCTTGCGTTGCGTGATCGCGGTGTCGATGAGGTTCTGGCGGTCTCCGCTTACGGGGCTCTGAAGCCCCTCGCTGGCATAGGCGCTCATCTGGCCCAAGAGGGGGCTTGTGGGGCTTCCCTGCGACAGCGCGGATTGTACGGCCTGGCCGGACGATTGTATCTGCCCGAGATAGTCATTGATCGCGCTGCGTATGTCGCCGGCGTAGGCTTGATTGGCGGTCCTGGCGCGGTTGGCCTCCTGCGTCTGCCCGGCGACGATGGACGCAACCCACGGGGCGAGCTTGCTTGCCCCGGTCGCCACCATCGGATTCACGCCGCCGGAGCGCAGTATGTCCGTAGAAGTTGCGCGGGCGGGCTGTGCGCCGCCGTAACCCTGCGGGTTGAGAAAAGAGGCGTAGTCTACGGCGGTGCCGATGGTGCGCGGCAGGAGCCCGGCGAGATTGGGCACGCCCGATGCGGCGGTTGCGCCCGATCTCGCGGTAGACGTTCCGCCGACTGACGTAACACCCGGCCATGCCCTCGCCGCGTCACCAGCCATGTTCCAGATGTTGTTGGGGGTTTGTGGATAGATCGCCATTGGGGGGTTCCTTTAGATTAGGGGAGCTGGACGCCTGCGTATTCTTTGAGCAAAGTTGCAAGCCACGACGCCGGACTTGACGGCATTTGACCCGGAAGCCCTTGTGTCAAAACCCGTTCGCCACGACCGAGTGGCGGCAAGTTCCCAAGGCCACCTTCGCGGAGTATGCGCTCATTCAGTTCTTGTTCCGCAGGCGCGAGACCACTTTTCATCGCCAGTGCCGTGTTCCTGATGTTCGTTGGCGAGAAAGCGTATTTAGTTCTTTCCCACGGTCCCCGAGCTTCCCACTCCCTTATTTGCCCTGCCCTTTGCTTTGACTCGCCAAGCAGTCGCCGGGTCGTTTCAAGCGCACGTGCGGTTTCAGGGTGTTCTGTAAGATATTTCTCCCAGCCGCTGTCTGTGTCGGTTTCTCCCTGGCGCGGAATGACGCCAGTGCCACCCACGGTCGCGGTCGGCGTTATGCCCGATGGCCGAGGTAAACTTCCCGTTAGGCCGGACAAAAGGCCCAGTATGCGCTCTCGCACCGCGCTCATGTCCAACGGTTGTGCGCCCAGCTCGCCCGCGCCGCCGCGCCCCATGAGCTGGGGCGGTATCGTACCAGGACCGCCTACGGGCGTGCCGCCACCACCCATGAGCTGCGGTATCGTGCCAGGACCGCCGACAGCGGCGGGCGAGGAGGGCGGCGTTGCTGTTTGGGTTGGCGTCGCGACTCGCTCGGGTGCGGCGGATGACTGTGTGTCACCACGACCGTAGCGTTCCACAAGTTCCCGCTGGCTTGGGGTCGCCATGCCGCGAGCGTATTGTTCCATCGCCCTTGCCAAGACCGGGTTGGACGCCAGTTGCCCGGCTCCGCCCATCGTTTGCCCGTCTACCGTCCCGCTCAGTTCGGGAAAGCGGAAGGTATCTGGCTGGTTTTCCGGCCTTGCGCCGTATTTCGCAAGAAGGCTTGCGATGGTTGCGCCGGGATCGTGCGTTATGAACGTGCTCGAACCTCTACGCTCTGCGGTTGCCATGCTATTCTCCCTGGGTTTCCTCAAAGCCCACGGCGTACTTGCGCACCGCCGCAGTTTCGCCCACGTCGTCCTGCGTGAACTCAAGTTCTAGAAAGCGCCCGGTACCGGGGTAAATGCGAAGGCGGCTGTAGCCTGCGTTGAGCGCCACGCTCGCCGTGCCCGTCGCCGACGCGGCGAAGTCTATGTACCAGTTAACGGTAAGCGACGCCGAACTCGATGCGTCGGCTACCAGATAGGCGTGCAGGCTGTGGAAGTTTCGCTTCAGCGCGGGCTGGCCGTTGTCAAACGCGCCGGTCTTGAACTGATAGCGTATCGGACCTATCGCGTAGGTGTCGCCGGTGGTGCCGTTCGTGGACCAGGCCGATTCGGGCGTGAGGACCGTGCCGCTATTCGTCGTGATGCGGCGCACCTGTCCCGATCCATCGCCGTCCATAAGTCTCAACGGAGCGCCGCGAAGCTCGTTCGTTGTCCATCCGCCGTTCGCGTCGGTGATCGCGCCAGTGCCGGTATTGAGTGAGTCTATCGTGCCCGTAAGAAGCCCGGCGGTTCCCACGGCTCCGTCACTCGCGCCGTAGTCCAGCCGCCACAAGCGTCCGAGCGAATCGACGGAATAGAAACGGCGCTCGTCGGTCGCCGCTTCGACGCCCGACGCCATCGCCATCTTGGCGGGGTAGATGTCCTCGTATTTCGACCACACCACGCCACCGGCCGAACCCGCCCGGCTCACGAAGCTCAGGACGTAGATCGTGTCATTGCGGGTCGAGCTAGCCGACGGGACGGCGAACCACACCTGGTCGAGCCTCGGGTAGTACGCCGCCACGATGCCCGACCAGTACGACTTGTTTACGGCAGACACGTCTGCCAGAATGTCGCTTGCAATGCTCACCGCGCCGCCGCCGGGCGTGTAGAGATACGGGCCGTCTTCGCTCCAGAACGCCACGCCGTAAGGCGTCGATACTGCGGCGTCGAGCCCGACCGAACCCTGACCCGCCCACGCCTGCGTGAGCTTGTAGTTCGAGCGGTCGTAGGCGAGCACGCGGTACACGCCGCGCCGAGTGAACATATAGAGTTCGTCTTCATGCCCGAGAAATGCAGTGAGTTCTGTGCCATCCCAGAAGAGATCATAGTAGTCTGTATCGAGGTCGAAGTATTCGGGATAGCCGTTGCCGGAGTACCAGAACCGGACGCCCGAGCAAAGCTGGTAACCCGTCGTTGCCGTTACGCCGGAAGCGTCCACCACGCCAGCGACGAACATCCGCCCCTGATACCACGTTGCAATCGTCCCGATTGGCGGCACGTCGCGGCTTAGGCTCGGAAGCGCGGTGCCCGCCGTCAGCGATACCTCGGACGTGTTGTCGATATAGGTTGCGGTGGCGTCGTTCTGCTCCACGATGCGGTAGTAGGTCGATGCCGCCTGAGCCTTGCGGTAGATGCGCACTTTGTTGACGTTAGTATCGTCGGACGCGACGATGGCGCTCAGGTTGACCTTGTGGTCCCCGGCGTCGTCGGCGGTGACGACGGTAGCGACCGCAGACGGTATGCTTTCGAGGTCTCTAACCGAATCGTAGTAGGTGTACTTGTACAGATAAGTTGTGTTGGCGTCGAGGTTGCCAGCCCCCGCCGAGTCCGCCGCCGTGAGCGCCGCCGCCGGGGCCTTCACGCCCCACGCCCTGAGCGTCGTGGTAGAGTAGGACGGGTCGTAGACCTGCGGGATGTCGCGCCCGTTCAGGAGGTAGACTTCGCCCTCGTGCGCGTACCCGCGCCAGGTCGAACCCGCCGTGAAGCCCGTGGCGAGTTGCGTTGGCACGCCCGCCTCAACGCGCCAGATCGTAGCGCCGTCCGAGACAAGCGCGCCGCTTATCGCCCGGTTGCCCGAGACGTAAGAGTATGGTATGAACGACGTGAAGCCCGCCGAGTACGCGGCGGCATAGGCCAGGGCGGAAGTGTGGCCCTTACGCCGCTTCTTCAACCCGAGCGGATCGGCAAGCTCCACATTGCGGCACGACTGCATCTCGTCCGGCCCGAGGGCGGTAGGGTCGAGGCGGGTGTTGAGCCCGCCTATGCCCGGCGGCTTGGAGAACGCATATTCTTTGCTCATGTGTTATCTATCGCCTGACCGTTGGGTAGTTGGGACCGAAGTTGAGCGCGCCGCGACCGGCGGACATCCAAGGCCGGAGCGCGACGAGACGCCCGGACGTGTCCTCATTCCTCTGTAGCATCGCCGCAAGCGAGCGGTCGTAAACCGTTTGCGCGTCAGCTATGGGCCGGTCGCGGAACTGGCACGCCTTGACCCATGCGCCTTCGAGTAGCACGTTGCGGTGCTGAATGGGTATCGCCGGAGTGTCTGTGTCTTCCGTCATGGCGGCGGGATACCTGTAGTAGTCGTAAGTGTAGTCAATCGCGGCGGCGGGCTCGGGCCAGAACCATATCATCGGCACGCCCGAATCGTTCGTGCCGTGAACTACGGCCTCATACGGCGTGCCGCTCGATGCGCTGGTGTCGGGATGGCGGTCTACGAACTCGCGCCAGTCTACGACCTCGAGCCTCTTTGTGTTCGATTCGTCTCTGATGCGAATGAGCGAGTGGAAATCGCTCGCCAGCGCGTAGCTCTGCGTACCGTCTTCGGACGTGACGGTAGCGGACGCGACCACGAGCCACCACCAGCAACGCATTGCGGCGACCTCGTATTGCGTCATGTTGAGCCAGAGCTTGATCGACGTGAGCGTTGTAGCGCTCGTATCGTTCAGGCGGCGCTGGATTTCGCCGTACAGATCGGAGAACGCCCAGCCGGATGAACTGGTTGCCGGTGTCCCCGTTCCGCTTCCCGTAGCCATTTATGCCACTACCTCCGTATCGGGATTGGTAAAGTCCCACCCCGACTTTCTCCGCCAAACGTAGTAAGTCGCCGGGTCCAGGTAGAACACCACGACGCCCGATGCGTTCGTCCGTCCGCTCGCCACGAGCGTGCTTCCGGCTATGTCGCTCGTTACCCATACCTCGGCGTCGGCTATGGCCGATGCGTCAACGCTCGACTTGAGCGTATAGGTAAAGGTGATTGCGCCTGCGCCCGCGCCTATCGGCGTGATGGCGTCGCGTATCTTTTCGAGCGTATCGGTCCCTGCCGCCCACGTCGCACCCTTTATGGTCGTGAACGCGGTATCCTGCTCGGTCTTCGTGGGCGGGTCGTATGCGTTGAGCGCCGCAGTCGCCGCAGTCTGAGCCTGTGCGCTGGACAGGTTGTTGAGCGCCGCGATTGCCACCGCGAGCGCGGCTTGGGCCGCGTCAAGCTCGGTCTTCGTGGGCGGGTCGTAATCCGCGAGCGCGGTATCGGCCTCTGCGTTCACCTGGGCGGCGCTGAGATTGTTGAGCGCGGTAATGGCGTTGGTCACGACGGTTTGCGCGTCAGTCACGTTCGTCGGCGTTGCAAACCCGGTTGCCTTGTACGTTGCGGCCGCGTCCGAGTGCGCGAGCGTGCCCGAGACGTTGAGCTTGTCGACGTAGCCCGCCCGCGCGTCGGTCCAGGTCGTGCGGAGAAGCATAGTGTCGAGGAACCATTTACCTATCGACTCGACGGTCGTAAGCCCGCTCGTTAGAGCGTTCCAAATCGCGGCGACACCAGCGGTGCTGAGGCTATAATCGGTCTTGTCGGAGACCGTGCCCGCCGTGACGTGGCCCGAAGCGTCTATGGCGA
>Ga0307378_10008553_pt1 | contig 13577 bp, 12 predicted proteins | sample UN1MG_FD_202238 | JGI IMG/M metagenome (GOLD analysis project Ga0307378, IMG submission 202238) | Soil microbial communities from Risofladan, Vaasa, Finland - UN-1 | ecosystem: Environmental > Terrestrial > Soil > Coastal area > Acid sulfate soil | place: Finland: Risofladan, Vaasa | collected... | reverse complement strand
GGTTATTGAAAATAAAGAGGTGATTAGAAAGATTGCTGATTCTCTTGATTCCGGGCCTAGTTGAAGGTGCCCACAAATGTTTCCCGCCGACGGGCAAGGACATCGGCAGGTCTCTCATAACTTATTGAAAATTAATAGTCTTAGGCTAACCCGACGACACAATGAGCACTTACCGAAGGATGTTAAAATGCAAAAACGAAGCCACCAAGTTGTTGAAAACAAAGGACGGCGCCAAGAATTTCCACAGGAAACGAACTCATTTTTGAGCCGAACGAACCCATTCCACTGCCTGCCTTAACCCACGGACACGCGGTGCTAGCGACGGGCGAGGATCAAGCAACGGGTCGGACGGCCACATGCTTCAAAACGAGGTCGGCGAGGGCTGCGATGAATTTCGGGGAATCGTCCAGCGCCGGCATGACTTCGAATTGCCGGACGCCGAGACGCCCGGCCAGCGCGCGTGCTTCGATATCGATCTCGCTCAAGGTTTCGACGTGATCGGAGACGAAGGCAACAGGAACGACGAGAATTCTCTTCGCGCCCTGCGCGGCGATGTCGCGAAGCGTCTGGTCGAGCGAGGGCGCGAGCCAGCGGCCCGGCCCCACGCGGCTCTGGTAGCAGAGCGTGTGGGGATTCGGCCAGCCGCCCCGCTCCATCACCAGCCGCACCGTGGCTTCGATCTGCGCCTGGTAAGGATCGCCCGCTTCGATGACGCTCAACGGCACGCCGTGGGCGCTGAAGACAAGGTGGACATCGGTGGCGGCGCCGCGGTCGGGTGTCGTTGGACCTGGAGAAGCAAATCGCGCCAGTCCCTCGTTGATTTTCTCGATGAGCGCATCGAGGTAGAGAGGGTCATCAAGGAATTCGCGAACGATTCTCGTCGGGACGGGTCCTTTCACCTTCGATGTGTATTGTCGGCGCCATTCGTTCAGGCTGCTGCCCGTCGTAGTTTTCGAGCACTGAGGGTAGAGCGGCAAGAGGAGCAGTTCACCAAATCCTTCCGCCTCGACTCGTGCCACGGCCTCTTCCGTGAGCGGGTGCCAATAGCGCATGGCGACCAGGACCCACGCGTCGAGCGTCTTCCGCAGCTCGGCTTCGAGCGCCCGCGCCTGCCGTTCCGTCAGCTCGCGGAGGGGCGACTTGCCGCCGATACTTGCGTAGTGCTCCTGCACCTTTCTGGTGCGCCGCGAGGAAATCAGCCGCGCCAGCGTCGGGCGGGCCAGGCGAGCAAACGGAAAGTCAATGATGTCGGGGTCGGAAAACAGGTTGTAGAGAAACGGCTCGATCGCCTGGAGCGAGTCCGGGCCTCCCAGTTGGAAGAGGACCACGCCAAGGGAATGATTTCGACTGCCTTTACTCATCTTGTCAGCATCAACTTTCCGAGAGGCGCCACAAGCCGCCGGGTGCGACGGACCAGCCGAGGACGCCCACGGCCCGAAGCGCACTTCCCATCTCGCCATGCTTGCCGGCGGCTTCGTTGAATTCAGTTTGAGGGCGATGCGGCCCTGAGAAGAAGACTCCCATCCTACACGCTTCGCCGCACCTCCGGCAATGGCCAGGCTATCGGTCGTCGTTGGAGGAGCGGCGAACACGGCCTCAATCGTTGTGGAGTAGGTTGGCATGGAATAGCGACTGTCAAATGTAAAGTCATTTATATCAATTGTTTACAGAAATTGTTCCACGTGAAACTTATCCATTTTGGTACGGTTGGCACGCCCCGCCGCAAAACCCGACGGGGCCCCGGTCCGCCGCTGCTTGCGAGGAAGCCACGTTCCCGCCTACAATCCCCACCTCTATGCTCACCGAGGACCAAGTCGCCAGGCTGCTTGCGCCGTTCGGCCTTCAATTGACTTCGCGCCAACTCGGCCTGTTGGTGACCTACCTCGAGCTGTTGATCCGGTGGAATCGGAGGATCAATCTGACATCCGTCCGTGACCCCGAAGAATGTGTCACCCGGCACTTCGGTGAGAGCCTATACTTGGCGCGTTGGGTGGAACTCAAGGGCACGTCGCTCGACATCGGCAGCGGGGCGGGCTTCCCGGGGTTGGCGCTGAAGATCGCCTTCCCCGCGCTCAGCGTCACATTGCTCGAGCCTGTGGCCAAGAAGCGAGCCTTCTTGAAGGAAGTGGCGAGAGCCTGCGGGATGGAAGCCGTGGAAGTCCGCGCGGAGCGCCTGGAGGATTTTGAGGGCGCGCCCTCGAGTTTCGACGCCGCAACCTCGCGCGCCGTGGGCGGGCTTGAGCGGCTGATTCCTCGCGCTGCCCGGCTCCTCAAACCCGGCGGCAAGCTGGCGTTGTGGCTGACGCAGGGGCAGGGCAAAGGTCTGAGACAAATTGAGTCGGCCATCGAATGGCGCGGGCTTTTATCTTTACCGTTAGCCCGCGAGCGCGAAATCCGGATTGGGACTCGAAAGGAGAATCTGCCTGGGAACTATTGAGGGCTGGATATCAGAGTGACACGTCCATTTGACTTCGATTCCGTCGTGCCCCCTCACCCGTCCCCCGGCCTGCTGGGGGACCCCCTCTCCCTAAGGGAGAGGGCCGAGAATCTGATAGCCGCTTCCCTCTCCCCTCACCAGGGGGAGAGGGTGTCCGTCAGCTGACGGACAGGTGAGGGGGTGGTATCAGCGGGACTGAAAGCTTTCCCTCCGGGTTTCACGTGAAACGCCGCCCAGCTTTCGGCTTGCGGAACGACTGCTCCTCTGCTAGATTCTCCACGAATTCAACGGGTTGGGGTGAAAGTGGGCCGAGTCATCGCCATTGCCAATCAGAAAGGCGGAGTGGGGAAGACCACCACCGCCATCAATCTCAGCGCCGCCCTGGCCGGTCACGACATGTGGACGCTGGTGGTTGATTGCGATCCCCAAGCAAACACCACAGGCGGCCTGGGGTTTGCCAAGGATCCGTCGCGTCGATCGCTCTACCACGGGTTGATGCTGGGCGTGCCTTTTGAGGAGCTGATCCTGAATTCCGCCGTTGAGGGGCTTCACCTGATACCCTCGGAGAAGAATCTGGTTGGGGCGACCATCGAATTGGTGGAGCAGCCCGAGCGCGAACACTTGCTGCGCCGCAAGCTCGAATGCGTGCGCTCGAAATTCAACTTCATCATCCTCGATTGCCCGCCGGCGCTCGACTTGCTCACCCTGAACGCCCTGGTGGCGGCCGATTCGGTGATTGTCCCGGTGCAGTGCGAATACTTCGCGCTGGAAGGCGTCTCGGAATTGATCGACACGCTGATTCGCATCCGACGAACGCACAACCCGCGGCTGGCCGTCGAGGGCATCCTGCTCACCATGTACGACGAGCGGACGAACCTCTCGCGCCAGGTGCGAGACGACCTCAAGGACTTCTTCGGCGACCAGGTCTTTGAGACGCTCATCCCGCGCAACGTGCGGCTGGCCGAGGCGCCAAGTTACGGCAAGCCGATCTTCCTCTACGATCCCGAATGCCGCGGTGCGGAGAGTTATCTCGAACTCGCCAAGGAGGTCATCAGTCATGACCAGAAAGGCGTTGGGGCGCGGGCTTAACGCGCTCCTGCGCGAAGTCGAAACGACCACGGCAGGGCTCGAAGAGGTGGCCGTCGACCTCATTGACCCGAACCCGTTTCAGCCGCGCCGCGCCTTTGGTGACGCGAGCCTGAAGGAGCTGGCGGACTCGATCCGTTCCAGCGGCGTTGTCCAGCCCGTGTTGTTGCGCCGCGCCGACGGCCGCTATCAGTTGATCGCCGGCGAGCGTCGCTGGCGGGCGGCGCGATTGGCGGGGCTGGAAGCGGTCCCGGCGATCGTCCGCGACGTTCGCGACCGCGAGGCGCTGGAGCTGGCTCTCACCGAAAACCTCCTGCGCGAAGATTTGAACGCCCTGGAGGCGGCGCAGGGGCTGGCGGCGCTGCAGGAAAAGCACGGCTTGACTCATGAGGAGATCGCCGCGCGGCTGGGGCTGACGCGCACCGTGGTGAGCAACACGGTGCGGCTGTTGCGCCTGCCCCCGCAGGTGCAAGCCGTGCTGGCCTCGGGCGAGATCAGCGCCGGGCACGCGCGGGCGCTGGTGGCGCTCAAGGACGCCGAGGCTCAGGCCGAGCTTGCCCGGCTCATCGTCGAGAAGGGGCTTTCGGTACGGCAGACGGAGGAGATCGTCGCCGGCTCCGGGTGGCGACCCAAAGGGCGAAAGAGTTCGGGGCCTGATTCGAAGCCCGACCCGAACGTTCGCGCCGCGGTGCTGGAGATGGAGCGGACCCTGGGCACGCGGGTGAAGATTGTCGGCAACGCGAAGCGGGGAAGGATCGAGATCAAGTATTTTTCCGCCGAGGACTTGAACCGCATTTACGAATGGATCGTCCGGCGCTGAGGGCGCTTCGCCCCGGCCCGAGATACTCGGATATATCAAATATCGGTATATCTAGATTTAGGATTACATCAATAGTGTATGTCCTGTAGAGGTTCACGCTGAGGAGGCTGCCATGAGCATGGGACTGGGGAAATCTCGCCGCCGTCGCGAGCTGGAAGAACTCCTGGACGACGACGTCGTGGGCCTGCTCGAGCCCGGCGTCGAGGTCGAAGGCAAGATGAAAGTGGCGACCGGCATGATCCGTCTGAACAGCCACTTCAAGGGCGAGATCGAATCCGAGGGGACCATCGTGGTGGCCGAGCAGGGCGACGTCGAAGCCGATATACGCGCCAAGCTGATCAGCGTCAGCGGCAAGGTGAAGGGCAACATCCACGCCTCCGATCGCCTGGAGATCAAGGAACACGGCATCGTCCTCGGCGACATCTTCACCGCGTCGCTGGTGGTCGACCCCGGCGGCTATTTCGACGGCCACTGCCACATGCCCACGCCCGAGCCCGAAAAACACCCCGCGGCGGGGCTCGATTCCAAGGACCGAACCTGATACAGCCTGAAACGCCTCAGCCTGAGATAGGCGGGATACCAGCGACGCGGAATTGGCCGAAATCCGCAAGGTTTGAGTCTGCCAAAGTGAATCCGCAGTCTGCGACCCGATTTGACAGCCGTCTTGGGGTGTTGTCCGACCAACCGCCTCAGAAGCCAGAGCCAGCCCTGCTTGGAGCTTTCGATGTCCTCACGAAGTTCGTGTCGCCTCTGTCCTTTGCGCCTTCGGCTGCAAGGGGGTAGAGAATTCTGTGTGGTGAGAGGAGCTATAACATGGCCACAAAGAAAAAGAAGAAGCCGCGACGGCCCAAGACCGTCTATCAAGTCAAGGTCGAGCTCATGGAAAGCGGCCCGCCCATCTGGCGACGGCTCTTGGTTCCCGGTGAAGCGACGTTGGCTTCCTTCCACGAAATACTTCAGGTGGCCATGGGCTGGACGAACTCCCACCTTCACCAATTTGAGATTCATGGATGCGATTACTCCGACCCAGAGTTTGAACTGGAGGATGCGGAGGACGAGGGGGAATACACGTTGAGCCAGATTGCTCCCCAGGTTCCTGACCGATTCATCTACATGTACGATTTCGGGGACGGCTGGAAGCACGTTGTCCGCGTCGAGAAGATCCTGCCGGTGGTCGAGGGCCAGCGCTATCCGGCGTGTGTTGGGGGTGCGATGGCCTGTCCGCCCGAAGATTGCGGAGGCATAGGCGGCTATGAGAATTTCTTGGAAGCCATCCGAGACCCCGCCCATGAGGAGCATGACTCCATGCTGGAGTGGATCGGCGGCGCCTTCGATCCTCAAGATTTCAATCCTGATCTCGTCAGCAAAGATTTGGAGCTCGTCGAATGGTAAGGACGAAGTTGACTTTGCCGTGAAGCGGCGCCCAGCCGCGCCCCGATGTCAGTCGGCTCCCGTGAGCGAGAGGTCGTAGAGGAGGTCCGGCCGGCCGTCGCCGCGGAAATCGCGGACGCGGATGAAGTAGAGGCCGCCTGGACTCGACGGAAGGGTGAAGTTTTGGATGAGCGAATCCTGCATGTCGACCATAATGATGTCGTCGCTGAATGTGATCTGGCTACAACTGCCGTCGAGCAACTCGAGAATCGTATCCGCTTGTGAATCGCGCGTGGCGGAGTTTCCGTCCAGGTCCAGCCGCTGCGCGAAGGTTTCGATGGTTACCTGGTGTCCCGCCGTTCCCTGGAAGGAATACACATCAACGTCGCCGTAGGGACTGAGGGAGGCGCGGATCGTGCCGTTGGAGATCTGCGTGGTGCCTGCGGTACTGCCCGAGGTGCAGAAATCGTTGCGGCCGAGGGAGGGAAGCACTTGCAGGGTAAGACTCCGCGTTGCGGTATTGGGCGTTGTCGCAAAGTCGCTCACGCGGACGGTGAAGGTGGAAGTCGGCCCACTGACGGTTCCCAGAATTCGTCCCGTCCCCGACTCGAGCATCAGGCCGGCGGACAGGCTTCCCGAGGAGACCGTCCAGTCATAAGGACTGCCGGTGTCGTTGGGGTTCGGGACGCCTCCACTGGCGGAGAGCCCGAAATTGTAGGATTTCCCACCCGCGCTGGCCGGCAACCGCGATGTATTGATAACCAGTGGCGCCGTCGCCGTAATCGTGAACGTCCGGCCGGCCGAGAGGCCGCCGTCCGGCGTGGGATTGAACACGCTCACTTGGGCAGTGCCGGTGGTGGCGATATCGCTGGCCAGGATCGTTGCGGTTACCTCGATGCTATTCACAAAGCTTGTTGCCCGATCGGAGCCGTTCCACCGAAGCACCGAGCTGGGGACGAAGCTTGACCCCATGGCATGCAGGGTGAAGTCCTGACCCGTGGCCACGGCGCTGCTTGGCGAGAGCGAAGTCAGAGTGGGCGCGGGATTATTGACGGTGAACGTCTGTCCTGTTGAAGTCCCGCCCCCCGGCGCAGGATTAAAGACCGTGACCTGAGCCGTTCCGCCGTCGGAAATGTCGGTGGGAGTGATCGCCGCGGTCAGTTGCGTGCTGCTGACGAATGTTGTGACGCGATTTTCTCCGCGCCAGCGGACCACGGAATTGGAAACGAAGTTCGAGCCGTTAACGGTGATTGAAAAGCCCGCGGCACCGGCGGTGGCGCTCGAGGGCGAGATGGAATTCAGCGTGGGGACGGGGTTGGGCGTGGGCGCGGTGCTTCCCCCTCCGCCGCAGGCGGCCAGCGTGAGCGCCAGTGCGGTCGCCAGGGCGAGGCGTATTCGAGCGGGTTGGGTCGGAGCGATGTTCACCAAGCTCCCTGCAAACGATCAATCCGTCAGCCGACGGAAAGCGCGACGATGACGGGCGGATACCGGACCGTTCATCATTCCTAATTCATCGTTCATCGTTTTTCTATTCGTCCTCCCACGCGTCGAAGCGCGGCGGGGTTCCGTTCAAGATGATGTCGGTGCCCGACGCGGAGTCGACGATCGCGCCCGCGGTCACGCTGAACGTTGTCTGGTCGGTGCAGGAATCCGTGGCCGACTCGGGTGGTGTGGTGTTTGCGAATTCCGTAGCGCAGGTCCCCGGGATGGGAAACGCGATTCCGTATGTTGCGATCGGCCCCACGCCCGAGCCTTCCACAAAATCCGGGTTGATTGCCTCAACTTCGATGGTGTAATCGCCCGGAGTGAGCCCGGGGATTTCGTAGAACCCGATGTACGCCTGGTCGCGGGTGCCGAAAATGCTTCCGGGCCATGGATAAACGGGATTGCCCGTGTCGGCGGTGAAGAGAAACCCGGAGACGCTCGAGACCGCAATCCGTCGCGGGTCGTCCACCCGCCGGGCGATGACGTTGAGGCTCTGCACCTGTGTCGTGCCGTCGGAAAAGAAGATGCGGCCGCGAATGCGCCCCGTAGTGCTGAGGTACGGGACCCGCGTGGGTAGATTGGTCGTCGTCTCCGGGTAGAGTTCGGATAGGGCAGCATTATCATCCGGGGTCAGAGTTGCCTGCTCCTCACCGAATAAGCGGGGAAACATTGTCGGTAGGCCCTGAGCATCGGAGCCACCCGGTGAACAGAAGCTCGTGTAACAGTTTACGTTGATCTGCGAATGGTCCAGTCCGATCAAGTGGCCGAACTCGTGAATGAAGACGGCGCGGAACTCGGCCAGGGTGACCTCACCGTTCGTCGAACTGTCGGGCTGACCGTCAATCCATTGACCGTTCAAGAGCGCGATGCCGCGGGTGTAGACATTCTCCGAGCCGTTAGAGCCATAACAGGCTGGAAACGCAAATCCCAGCAGGGAATTCGGGTCGTCGCCGATGGCGTCCCGCACAATGCTTCCGTCCACGTCGTAGACGATGCTGCGGTCTTTGGCGATGGACCCGAGGGGATTGCCACAGTCATTCAGGTCATTCTCGAACGCCAAGTAATTACTGCTTGTGACATCCGCGCCCAGTTTCCCGGCGGCATTGAAATTGATATTGGCCGTGGGAACGTCCTGCCACTTCTGGAACGCTTCAGCCACGAGACTGTCGGCCTGAGTATTCGATTGGTTGCCCAGTTGGCCGAGGTCGGTCCAGTAGGTCAGCGGGTTGATGTTCCAGCGGAAGGGAACGCCCTCGACGAAAGCCGGTCCGCCCACCAGAAGCGGGCCTTCGGCTCGCGCCGCGAGCGCGGCCAGAATCAAAACCGCGCCGCAAACCACGCCGGTATTTCGGAAGGTGCAAAACCTTTTCATCGAGTTGTCGCCTGCGAGGACAGGCTCCTGACGAGCTCCACGAAATCCTCGAGGGGAACCGGGCCGCGCTCGGTCCGCGCCATGCGAAGCTGGGCGGGGGGAAGGCTGACGCCCGCCTTGCCGGCCGCTTCCGGCACATTTCTGAACAGGCCGGCGTTGCCGTAGCCGTTGGCGACCAGCTCGTTTCCCTGCCTGTCGCGCAAAATCCTGAAGCGGCCTTGCTCGCGCGCGATGGGGGCGCTCAGGCCGTAGTTGGATTCCCGGGTCATAAAGAGAAGGAGGCGTTGGCCGACGGCGTATTCCGGTTTGCCCATCCTCGCCAGCGGGCCGGCAAGGTACTGGCGAAAGCTGAAACGCTCGGCGGGATTTCCGCGCAGCATCCGTTCGACCTCCAGGGTTACGAAAACCGTGGAGACGTGGGGATAGTCGGGATGCCCTTCGTAGCGGACTTCAACCACCCGGCCCTGCACGATGGTCGCGGCTTGTTCGGCGAGGTAAGGCAGATCGATGTGCCGGTAGAGGAATTGCGCCTTCGCCGAATCTGCGTGGAGAGCGACAAGCAACAGCGCAGCAAATCCAAGCGCCAGCCACCGGGGACCGAATGGCGCGCGGTCTTGTGGGTCATTGTTGGGGGATGGGGGAATAGGGGCCAGGGACATGTTCTACCATTAGGAATTCTACCTGCGCGACGCGCGCGCCGCAAGAGGCTCCCCAACCCGCCCAGCGAGAACGAATGCCGTTCGCTGATGCGTCGAGAAACGAGGGGATTTGGCCGCAAGAATCGGATAGATTCCAATCCAACCTTGTCTTACCCTGAGTCCGGAAAGGGAACATGGCCATCTCGCAGCGAAGCGGCAATTGGAAATCACGACTTGTTGAGGACAACGCATTCTGGCGGGCGGCGCTGGAGCGAAACGTAGACTTCGACGGAGTCTTCGTGTTTGCCGTGCGCTCGGCGGGAATCTACTGTCGGCCGTCGTGCCCGTCGCGCCGGGCGGCGCGAAAACACGTGATCTTCTTCCCGCTCGCCGACGATGCCGAGGCGGCGGGCTTCCGCCCTTGCCGACGGTGCCGCCCGCGGGACGCCGCTTCTCGCAACCCGCGCCTGGAGATGGTCCACCGTGTCTGCCGGATGATTGAGGCGAGCCCTAGCACGATGCTCTCGCTCCGGGCTCTCAGCGCTCGGATCGGAGTCAGTCCGTATCATCTTCAGCGCACATTCAAGAGCGTAATGAAGATCACCCCGCGGCAGTATGCTGACTCGCTTCGCATGGACGGACTGAAGCGGCGGCTGCGCCAGGGGCAGGACGTCGCCGGGGCGACATACGACGCCGGGTTCGGTTCGAGCAGCCGGATCTACGAACGTGCCTCCGGGCACCTGGGAATGACGCCGGCAACTTACCGGCGAGGAGGGCGAGGAATGGACGTCGGTTACAGCATTGTGGACTGTGCGCTGGGCCGCTTGCTGGTGGCGGCCACGCAACGCGGCGTTTGCGCGGTGAGCCTGGGGGATTCCGACTCGGTTCTCGAGGCCGCGCTGCGCGCCGAGTATCCGAACGCGCAGGTCCATCGAGACGAATCACGCGCCAAGTGGGTGAGCGCGCTCCTGAGTCACCTGAACGGCCGCCAGCCGGCGCTGAACCTGCCCATGGACCTTCAGGCGACGGCTTTCCAGCGCCGCGTGTGGGAAGAATTGCGGCGCATCCCCTACGGAGCGACACGCTCCTATAGCCAGGTGGCGCGAGCGATTGGGCGGCCCACAGCGGTGCGCGCCGTGGCCCGCGCCTGCGCCACCAATCCCGTTTCCGTCGTCATCCCCTGCCACCGCGTGGTGCGCGAGGACGGCTCGCTCGCCGGCTACCGCTGGGGCTTGAAGCGCAAGCGGGCGTTGCTCGAGAAGGAGAAGACTCGCGACCATCGTCCCCGAAATGGAGGCAGGGCTTCATCTGCCGCGGCAAAGACGCACACCTGATTGTCGAAGGATTCAATCTGCAAGGGTTGTCGAACGGCCGCTCGTGCCGTTCCAACTGAATGGTCCCGGTCTGGGGGATCGAGTCGCAGGCTCTCTGCAAAATCTTCGAGCTCGCTCATCACTCAGTTAGGCCGAAATAGTTGGAACGGGACTAGGGAGAAGGGGACTGTGTGCCATGCTGGGGCTGGGACGACAGCACCAGCCGCCGGCTTTCCTGCAACGTGTAGACGACGCGATGGATAACCGTCCACGTGGAGAGGACGGCGATAATCCACATCACCGGCGCCATGCGGTCCAACACCGCGCCGATGATGATGAGCACCATGCGTTCGGGGCGTTCGAGGAAGCCGACCTTGCAGGTGGGAATCAGGTTCTCGGCGCGGGCGCGGGCGTAGCTGGTCATTACCGAGCCGATCATTGCCACCGCGACGAGCACCACGTACCAGGAACGGTTCGCCCGTCCGTAAAAGAGCAGCAAGCCAATCATCAGGCAGAGGTCGGAGTATCGGTCGAGCACCGAATCGAGAAAGCCCCCGAAGGGAGTGACCTGATTGCTCAAGCGCGCCACGCGCCCGTCCAGCATGTCGAAGAGCCCGGCGAGGACCACGGCGAGGCCCGCCCAGCGGAAATAGCCGTAGGCAAACAGGTAAGCGCCCAGCAGCGTAACGGCGAAACCGATGAAGGTGAGGACGTTGGGACTGATGCCGGTGGCGGCGAAGGCTCTCACGATGGCGAGCAGGATGAGGCTCAGAGTTCGACCGATCTGGCGAGTAATCATGGGTCGGGCGGTCGGCTTTCGGGCCCTTTCTCTGGGGGACTCGCAGGCGCGCTATGCCTCGTCGTAGATGGTCTGCAAGGCCCGGACTTCCAACTCGCGAGTGCCATTGGGCGTGGCAATCTTGACGGTATCGCCTACCTGCTTTCCCATTAGCCCCCGCCCAATTGGGGAAGTTGTGGAGATCAATCCCTTACCGACGTCTGCTTCTTCGCTGGTCACCAGCCTGTATTCGACTTCGCTGTCTCGGTCGATATCATAAAGCACCACCCGGGAGCCAAAAGCGATCCGGCCTTTGGGAATGTTGTTGAAATTGATCAGCGAGAGGTCAGCCAGCCGCTTCTTGAGCTGCGCCAGGCGCGCCCCCACGTAGTCCTGGCGCTGCTTGGCCATGATGAATTCGGCGTTCTCGCTCAAGTCGCCCAAGGCACGGGCCCGCTTCAGCTCTTTGGGGAGCTCGTGATTGAGCTCGCGCTCCAAAACCGAGATTTCCTCCTGGAGCTTCTTGATGACGTGCGGGGGCATGACTTGGATCCTGAGCCTGTCGTCGAGGATTCGATTATAGGCATAAAGGTCGGCGGGAAGCAACGGGTGGAAGTCCGGTGTGCGGGGGCAATCCGCGCCTCCGGGGGCCAGGGTCTCGGCCAACCTTAACTTAACCAACAAGTTAAGGCGCACAGAAATGGGCCTCAAGGGCTTGGTCTCCGTTGACTTCATAAGGGCCGTGTGCTAGCGTACCAAGTTTGTCCACAAGATTCCTGGGTTGGGGGAGCCTGTAAATGGCTTTTAATAAAGCCAGAGCAATGCAGGAGGCAGAGAAGTACGTCATCCAAGGGAAGATCTCCCACGCGATCAGGGAATACAAGCGGATCCTCGAAAAAGAACCCTCCGACCTGACTCTGCTCAATACCATCGGCGACCTTTATTACCGCGAGAAGAACACCTCCGAGGCGCTGAGCCATTTCCGTCAACTGGCCGATGCCTACGTCAAAGAAGGGTTTACCGTCAAGGCGATCGCCATTTACAAGAAGATTATCAAGCTCGAGTCGAATTCAGTCGACCCGCTGCTCAAGATTGCGGAGCTGTATACGCTTCAGGGACTCAGCCGCGAAGCGCGCGATCACTATGCCCAGGCGGTGGACTTCTACAAGAAGAAGAACCAGACCGACAAAGCGCTTGAAACCTTCCGCAGAATCGTGGCGCTGGACCCGGATAACCCCAACTATCGCGTGCGGTATGCGGATTTCGCCGCGCAAGTCGGCAAGAAGGACGAAGCCGCACGATCCTATCTGGACGCCGCCGAAGCCGCCCTGAGGCGCGGCGAGCAGGCTGCCGCGGAGTCGGCGGTAAAGAAGGCCGCGCAACTGGATCAGAGAAGCAGCCAACTGCAGTTTATCCGCGCCAAGTTGGCGTTCGCAAAAGGGGACATGGATGAAGTGGAGAGAATCCTCGATTCGGTCCCCGACGTGAAAGCCACAGCCAAGGGACGGGCGCTTCTCCTGCAAGCCTACCTGGCCGCCCAGAAGGTGAAAGCGGCCGAGGGTCTGGTGATGGATGTCTTCCACGCCAACCACGATGATTTTACGCCCGTGTCGTCGTTTGTGGCGATGTGCGTCCAGCGCGGCAATTACGACCCGGCGCAAAAAGCCCTGGTGGGCGCTGCCGAAGCGATGATCGCGAGGAAGACTTCCGGCCCGCTGATGGATTCGCTCCGCCAGATCTGGTCGCAGCAGCCCCAGCACATTCCAACGCTGGAGCTGATTTGCGAGGTTTGTGAACGGACGGCCGATGAAGTCACCCTGCCGGAAGCCTTGGAGGCGCTGGGCCACGCCTACGCTCAGTCCGACATGCTGGACAAGGCGGAGGCCGTTTTCCGCAAGCTGGTCAGCCGCCAGCCCGAGAATCAGGAGTATACGGGACTGCTGAATCAGGTTCTTCAGCGGCAGGGCAAAGAGGGCGTGGCGGCTGCGATTCCCGCTGACCTCTCGACCATCGAGGCAGACCTGGTTTTCGAGGGCACCGCCGCCCCTGCTCCCTCGAAGGCGGATGAGGAGGAATTGGCGGCGGTGAATGAGGCCCTCGAGAACAGCGATCTGTTTTCGCGCTATGGTTTGATTGACAAGGCCATCGCCGAGCTGGAAAAAGCTCTCGAAGTCTATCCCGACCAGGTTGATATCCACCGGCGCATCCTCGAGGTCTGCCACCGAAGCATGCCTGAGCGCGCCAAGACCGCCGCTGAGGCCTTGGCGCGGGCCTACG
>Ga0307378_10008552_pt1 | contig 13577 bp, 13 predicted proteins | sample UN1MG_FD_202238 | JGI IMG/M metagenome (GOLD analysis project Ga0307378, IMG submission 202238) | Soil microbial communities from Risofladan, Vaasa, Finland - UN-1 | ecosystem: Environmental > Terrestrial > Soil > Coastal area > Acid sulfate soil | place: Finland: Risofladan, Vaasa | collected... | reverse complement strand
CGCGACCTGTTCGACCCGAAGATCTTCCACAACGTCTCCCTGATCGCCTTCTTCGCCTGGGTGGGGCTGGGCGCCGACGGGATCTCCTCCTCCTCGTACGGCCCGGAGGAGGCGTACCTCGCCCTCGGGGGCCACCCGGTGCTGGCGATCTTCGTCGCCGTGATGACGGTGGCGACGATCTTCATCATTTCGGGGAGCTACGCGCAGATCATCGAGGCGTTCCCGTCCGGCGGCGGCGGGTACATCGTGGCGTCGAAGCTCCTCGGAGAGAAGGCGGGCGTGGTGACCGGCTCCGCGCTGGTCATCGATTACGCGCTGACGATCACGGTGTCCATCGCCGCCGGCGCGGACGCCATCTCCAGCTTCCTTCCGTACGCCTGGCTCCCGTACAAGTTCGAGTTCATCGCCCTGGTCCTCGGATTCCTCGTCTGGATCAACCTGCGGGGGGCCAAGGAGTCGGTGATGGTGCTCACCCCGATCTTCCTCGCCTTCCTGCTGACCCACGTCCCGCTGATCCTGTACGCGGTCCTTCGCCACCTGCCCGAACTGCCGTCCGTGGGCGCGCGGGTTTCCGCCGACCTCGGCTCCGCCTCCCGGGAAATCGGATGGCTGGGGATCGGGGCGCTGCTGGTGCGGGCGTACTCGATGGGCGCGGGGACATACACCGGGATGGAGGCGGTCTCCAACTCGATGCAGACGCTGCGGGAACCCCGCGTGCACACGGGCAAGCGGGCGATGCTGTACCTGGCGTGCACCCTCGGCTTCATGGCGGGCGGCATCCTCCTCGGGTACGTCCTGAACGACGTATCCCCCGTTCCGGGGAAGACGCTGAACGCCGTCCTGTTCGGCGGCCTGGTGGATTCCCTCTGGGGGGGGAGCACCGCGAAGTACCTGACCGCCTTCGTTCTCTTCACCGAGGCGGTCCTGCTGTTCGTGGCGGCGCAGACCGGCTTCCTCGGAGGGCCGCAGGTCCTCTCCAACATGGCGGTCGACTCCTACATGCCCCACCGGTTCGCCCACCTCTCCGAGCGGCTGGTGACCAAGTACGGCGTCTACTTCATGGGGGGATTGGCGTTTTTTATGCTCTTCATCACGGGCGGCTCCGTCCGGCTTCTCGTCATCATATACTCCATCAACGTCTTCCTGACCTTCAGCATGTCGCAGTTCGCCATGGTGGTGCACTGGTGGAAGGATCGAAAGTCCGTGGAGGGGTGGAAGCACGGGCTGGCGGTCAACGGGATCGGCTTCTGCCTCACCGGGTCGATCCTGTGCGTCATTGTGGTCATGAAGTTCCTCGAGGGCGGGTGGATCACCCTGCTGGTCACCAGCACCTTCGTGGCGGCGAGTTTCTTCGTGCGCCGCCATTATCGGCATGCCGCCACCCACCTGCGCCGTCTCGACGACCTGCTCCTGAACCTTCCTCCCCCGACGACGCCCACCGCCCAGGAGCCGATGGCAAGGCGCCAGGCACCCACCGCGGTCATCATGGTGTCGGGATACAACGGGCTTGGAATGCACGTGTTTTTCTCGATCATCCGGTCCTTTCCCGGGACATTCCGGAACTTCATCTTCCTGTCCGTGGGCGTGATCGACACCAGCCGGTTCAAGGGGGTGGCGGAGATCGAGAACCTCTCGGAAAACCTGCGGGGGCAGCTCGTGAACTACGTCGAGTTCGTGAAAGGGCACGGCTACTACGCGGAGGCGCGGCACCGCGTGGGCACGGACGTGATCGAGGTGATCGACGGGATGGCGACGGTGGTCGCGGCCGACTTCCCCAACGTGGTATTCTTCGCGGGCCAGCTGGTCTTCGAGGAGGAGAACTTCTTCACCAAGCTCCTCCACAACCAGACGGCGTTCCTCGCGCAGAAAAAGCTCGTGTTCTCGGGGCACCCGATGATCGTGATGCCGATCCGTGTCCTCGAGTGAGAGTGCGTTTTTTTTGTCGCGAGTTGACCGGGACCGGCACGATCTGCCAGAATGACGGCATGGAGAAGATCGCAGGTATTCACGATCACGCGTAAGGGGGTCCGGGATGGCGATGGTGCGCAAGGCAGGCTGGTTCGTCATGGTGGCCGTGTTTATGGCTGGCTGGATGGGCGTTCTCGGGTCGATCCGGGGAGTCGCCGAGGCGGGTGTGATCGCCTCCAGCATCGAAAACGCGGGGAACCGGGTCGAGGACATGGCCAAGGTCCAGGCGTTTCTCGAGAACAAGGTCGTCGTCCAGAAGCTGGTCGACTACGGCGTGTCGCCCGCGGAGGCGATGGCGAAGGTCAAGGCGATGAGCACGCAGGATCTGCACCGGCTGGCGTCGCTGACCGACCGCGCGGCGGCGGGAACGAGCGATGCCCTCGGGTTCCTGCTCGGCCTGGCGATCCTCGTCATCCTCGTCATCGTGATCTTCAAGCTCATGAACAAGGAAGTGATCATCCGCTGACGGCGGCGCAGGCCGGTTTCAGCGACAATTTTTCGGTTCATCCGGGAATACCGGGGAGTGGAAGCAACAACGGCAGCTTTTGCGATACTTGAAGCGGTTCCCCAACCAATTCAAGTCGCGGGAGGCTGCCGTTGTCGTCTTCCAATTGCATCCCCGCGCTCGGGGGGTGGGAAGGGTACGCCCCCAACAAGATTTGGCGCGACCTGTCCGGTCGGCACGCGCTCCTTATTTCCGGGGGCGACCTACTCGTATTGTTCCAACCCCCGATCGTGCTGCCGATCATGGTCGCCGCGGGCCTCATCTTCTTCTGGCCGACGATCTCTGGTATGATAAAGAAACGACGCAGAAAAGTCGGACCCGGCTGAAGTTGGCATGCAGCGGGGGTTTGCCGGAACTTGCCGGATATAATGAGGAAATGCATCGGTTATCGTCCGTCCGGCACCTGGAACTGGAAAGAAGCGGCCTAGGAATGTGGCATCATACGCCATCCTCGGCCGCTTCTCGTTTTTTGCGGGGATCCGGCGATGACGCCGGCGGGAAAGATCCTCATTACCGGCGGCGCAGGATCGTGCGGGAGGTATCTGACCGCGTCGCTCCTTGGGCGGGGGTACGAGGACCGGGTGATCGACGCGGAAGAGGCGAGAAAACCCCTCTACGGGATCGTGAAGGCTGCCGCCGAGAAACTGTGCCTCATGTGGGGGAATACGTAATTCCTCCGTAACGATAGGATCCAAAGCCCCCTGGTAAGAGAAACGGTGGAGGCATGTGATGTTTGATTTGAGTTGGTTCGGAGCGATCGGCTTCGACGGGTTTCTGCCTACGCTGCTCAGCGCCGTGCGGCACGACTTCGGCTGGTTGGGGTGGATCTCCTTCGACTACGCGTTTTTATCCGCGTTGTTGAGCATCATCCTGATCGACCTGGTCCTGGCGGGCGACAACGCCGTCGTCATCGCCCTGGCCGTCCGGAACCTTCCCCCGAAACAGAAGAAGTGGGGCATCATCCTGGGGGCGGGCGCCGCGGTGCTGCTGCGGGTCGTCTGCACCATGTTCGTGGCGCAGATGTTGATGATCCCTCTTCTGAAATTCGTCGGCGGGGCGCTGATCGCCTGGATCGCGGTGAAGCTCCTGACGCAGGAGCACGAGGACGAAAAGGTCGACCAGGCGAAGAACCTGATGCAGGCGGTCAAGCTGATCGTCATCGCGGACATCGTCATGAGCTTCGACAACATGCTGGCGGTCGGGGGCGCGTCCAAGGGGAACATGTTCCTGCTGCTGTTCGGGTTGGGGTTGAGCATCCCTCTCATCGTGGGGACCAGCTCTCTCCTTTCCATGCTGATGGGCAAGTACCCGATCATCGTCGTCATCGGCTCCGCCGTCCTGGGGAAGGTCGCGGGCGAGATGATGACGACGGATGCCCTGGTCCAGAAGTGGTTCGCCCTCCCGCACTACGTCACCTATATCGCCGAGGCGGCATTCGCCATCGGGGTCGTCGTGGTGGGGAAACTGATCATGAAGCGGAGGCAGGCGGAGAAGGAAGCGGTTGAAGCGGCGACGTTTCATGTGGTGGAGACCGAGCCGGAAAAAGCGCCCGTGAAAGAGTAATACCCCCCCCCCTTGCGGGGACGATTTCGCCGTTTACGATCCAGAAATGCGGCCGTCCGTTGTATTCAGGACGGCCGTTTCATTATAATGACGGGTACGTCTGAAACCATGCCTTGTGGAGGGTGCTGATGGCCAGGAGCGCGAAAAAGTATGTTTATTTTTTCGGGAAGGGTAAAGCCGACGGAACCGGGAAGATGAAGGACCTGCTGGGCGGGAAAGGGGCGGGGCTCGCCAACATGACGAACCTGAAAATCCCGGTGCCTGCCGGGTTCACCATCACCACGGAGGCGTGCAACGCGTACTTCGAGAGCAGGAAGAAGCATCCATCCGGCATGTGGGAACAGGTCCTCGCCAACCTGAAGAAGGTGGAGGCGGCGATGGGGATGAAGTTCGGCGACGCGAAAAATCCTCTTCTCGTGTCCGTCCGTTCCGGCTCGAAATTCTCCATGCCGGGGATGATGGACACGATTCTCAACCTCGGGCTCAACGACACGACCCTCAAGGCCCTCGCCGACAAGGCCGGCGACCGGTTTGCGTTCGACACATACCGCCGTCTGATCACCATGTTTGGAAGCACCGCCATGGGGATCAACCGCCAGCTGTTCGAAAAGGCGCTGGAGCGGATGAAGGAGAGCCGGAGGGTCCACCTCGACACGGACCTGACGACGAACGACCTCCGGGAACTGGTCGGTATCTTCAAGGACATCTACGCGAAGGAGACGGGAAAGGGCTTTCCGGCGGACCCGCTCCAGCAGCTCAAGCTGGCCATCAACGCGGTCTTCAGCTCCTGGTTCTCCGACCGGGCGGTCACGTACCGGAAGCTGAACAACATCTCGCACGATCTCGGGACGGCGTGCAACGTCCAGGCGATGGTCTTCGGGAACATGGGCGAGAACTCGGGAACCGGAGTGGGCTTTACCCGGGACCCCTCCACCGGCCAGAAGAAGTTCTTCGCCGAATATCTGACGAATGCCCAGGGCGAGGACGTCGTGGCCGGCATCCGGACCCCCCTGCACATCGACGAACTGAAGAAGAAGCAGCCTGCCGTGTACAGCGAGCTCGAAAAGATCTACCGGAAACTGGAAAACCACTATAAGGACATGCTGGACATCGAATTCACCGTCCAGGACGGCAAGCTCTACATGCTGCAGACCCGCGTCGGGAAACGGACCGCCGCCGCCTCCCTGAAGATCGCCATCGACATGGTCCGGGAGAAACTGATCGACAAGAAGACGGCGGTGATGAGAATCGACCCCGTGCAGCTCGAATGGCTCATGCATCCCTCCTTCGACCCGAAGGCGTCGGTTCAGGTCATCGGGAAAGGATTGCCGGCGTCGCCCGGCGCCGCGGTCGGCAAAGTCGTTTTCTCGGCGGAAGACGCGGAAGCGTCGGCCGCCAAGGGGGAAAACGTGGTCCTGGTACGGACCGAGACCTCCCCCGAGGACATCGGCGGAATGCACGCGGCCCAGGGGATCCTCACGGCCCGGGGCGGAATGACATCCCACGCGGCCGTGGTGGCGAGGGGCATGGGCAAATGCTGCGTCGCGGGGTGCACCGCGCTCCACATCGACGAGGGGACGAAGACGTTGACCCTCGGGTCGCGCGTCCTGAAGGAGGGCGATTACATCACCCTGAACGGCACCACGGGGGAAGTCATCCTCGGGCAGGTTCCCCTCGTTCCCGCCGATCTCAGCGCCGATTTCCACTTGATCCTGAAGTGGGCCGACGAGATCCGGGAGCTCAGAGTCCGCGCCAACGCCGACACGCCGGCCGACGCCCGCATGGCGCTCAAGTTCGGGGCCGAGGGGATCGGACTCGTCCGCACGGAGCACATGTTCTTCGAGGGCATCCGGGTGCAGGCGGTGCGCGAGATGATCCTCGCCGACGATACGGAAGGGCGCAAGAAGGCCCTCGCCAAGATCCTCCCCATGCAGCGGGAGGATTTCATCGGAATCTTCAATGTGATGAACGGGCTGCCGGTCACCATCCGGCTCCTCGACCCGCCGCTGCACGAGTTCCTGCCGAAGACCCGGGAGGAGCTCGAAGATATCGCCCGCGACCTGGGCGTGCCGTTCGAGAAGCTGCAGGCGCGGAACAAGGCCCTGCACGAATTCAACCCCATGCTGGGCCACCGGGGATGCCGGCTGGGCATCACCTATCCGGAAATCTTCGAGATGCAGGTCCAGGCGATCATGGAGGCCGCCTGTCATGTCGTGAAACGGAAAGTGAAAGCCATCCCCGAGATCATGATCCCGCTCATCGCCGACGTGAACGAGCTGCGCGTGATGCGCGAGATGACGGTTCGGATCGCCGAAGAGGTCCAGAAGCGCGCGAAAGTCCGGGTCCGTTACGAAGTGGGGACCATGATCGAGATCGCGCGGGCGGCGCTGCTGGCCCACGAGATCGCGCCGGAGGCCGATTTCTACTCCTTCGGCACCAACGACCTGACGCAGACGACGTACGGCCTGTCGCGGGACGATGCGGGAAGGTTCCTGCCCTACTACGTAGAGAAGGGGATCTTCGAGCATGACCCGTTCATCACCATCGACCGCAAGGGGGTCGGCATGCTGATGAAGATGGCCATCACCAACAGCCGGAAGATCAAGAAGGGGATGAAGATGGGGATCTGCGGGGAGCAGGTGGATCCCCAGTCGGTCGAGTTCTGCTACGAGATCGGGCTCACCTACGTGAGCGGCTCGCCGTTCCGGCTGCCGGTCGCGCGCCTCGCGGCCGCGCAGGCGACGCTCAAGAGAAAGATGAAAAAGGGGCTGTCCAAGGCATCGTTGTAAGATAACAGGATGCATCGGAATCCGTCGGAGCGGGAATATCTGCCGCACTCCTCGGGATGTTTCCTCTGCGGGGAAGAGAACCGCTCCGGCGTACAGGCGCGGTTCTTCGTGGAGGGGAACGAGGTCCAGGGAAGGGTGATCCTCCCCCTCCATCTCAACGGGTACAAGAACGTCGCCCACGGCGGGGTCGTCTCCGCTCTTCTCGACGAGACGATGGGGTGGGCCGCCACCGTGTTCGGCAAGGCGCACCCGATGTATGTCACGGGCGAGCTCACGGTGAAGTTCCTTTCCCCCGTGCCGGTCGGCGAGGAGATCGAGGTCCGCAGCCGGCTCGTCGAGGATGCCGGAAGGCTCGCCTACTGCGAGGGGGAAATCCATTCCGGCGGGAAGGTGTGCGCCCGCGCCAGGGGGAAGTTCGTCCCGATGAGCCCCGAGGGGACGGCGGAAGTGCTCCCCTACCTCCGGTTCGAGGGATGCCGCCGCTTTCGGGCGATCTTCGACGCCTACCGGCAGGGGGAGTGACCGGATCCTTCCCCGGGACCGATTGCAGTTTCCCGCCTCTTTAAGGTATTTTAGAGAGGATTCCGATATCCCCGATCCCACGAATCGGCACGGGAGGTTCCCCTTGGACACACAGGTGGTACTCTTCATCGCCCTCACGGTCGCCGCGGTGGTGCTCGTGGTGGTCCTGTCGATCACGCTCCTGTCGATCCGAAAGAACATGAGCCAGCTCACGCTGCGGGTCGACGAGTCGCTCCGGCAGATCGAGATGACCGCCGAGGATTTGCGCAAAACGAACGCTGCCGTCCGGGAGATCCTTTTCGAGGTCGACAGGGGGGTTTCCAACGTGACGCACTTTACCGATGGCGTTCGCGCGCTCCGAGGGGGGGTGGACGTGGTGACGAAGGTGTTCGATCACGCCGTGTCTCCCGCTCTCGTGAACGTCGCATCGGTTCTCGTGGGCTTCAAGGCGGCGACGTCCCACATTCTCGGAAGAATCGTTCGAAAGGAGGAAAGAAAATGAGCGACGACAGATGCTGTTGCGGTTCCGGCGGGATCCTGCTGGCGTTCCTCGCCGGTGGGTTGGTCGGCGCGGGGTTTGCCCTGCTGTACGCCCCTGTTTCCGGGCGCGAGGCCCGGGAGCGGATCGGCGGTCTGACGGAGGAACTCAAGAAGAAGACCGATGCGTGGTCCGGCGACGTGAAGCAGAAGGTGGAGGGGTTCATCGACGAGGAGCGGTCCGTGGTCAAGGCGGCGTACGAGGCCGGCCGCGAGGCGATGGGCCGGGAGAAGGCCCGCTTCGCGAAACCGGACCCGACCCCGAACCCGGAGTGAGCGGGGGACATCCCCCGAGGTTGCAAGGGCGGCAACCCCGGGGCACACGGGGTGCCGCCCTTAATCCTTGATCAGTAGTTCGCCTCGACGGGGGTGAACCACCCCTGCGGATGCGCGCAGGTGGGGCAGCACTCCGGCGCCTCGGTCCCCTCGTGGACCCGGCCGCATTTCGTGCACTTCCACCGGATCGGCTTCTCCCGCTTGTAGAGCGTGCCGTTCTTCACGTGGCCGAGGAGCCGCAGGTACCGCTTCTCGTGCTCCACCTCGACTTCGGCGACCCGGCGAAAGATCGCGGCGGCGGCGGCGAACCCTTCCTCCTCGGCGATCTTCCCGAACGTCGGGTAGATGTTCGTCCACTCTTCGTGCTCCCCTGCGGCGGCGGCCTCGAGGTTCACGGCGGTGCTCCCGATCTTGCTCGGGTACCCGGCCTTGATCTCCACGTCCAGTCCTTCGAGAAGGTCGAAATACCGCTTTGCGTGCATCTTCTCGTGGTCCGCCGTCTCAAGGAAACTGGCGGCGATCCCCTCGTACCCCTCTTTCGAGGCGATCCCCGCGTAGAAGGTGTACCGGTTCCGCGCCTGCGACTCGCCGGCGAACGCGGCCATCAGGTTGTGCTCCGTGCGCGACCCCTTCAGCGTTTTCATGAATCCTCCGATCCTGTTGGAATGTTAAAGAGAACGGTTGTCGACAATCGATTATAAAGAGAGGCCGTACGCCGGCGCAACGGAAAAGATCGACGGCCGTTTATTCTCTCGGGCGGGAGACCCGGTACAGGGCGGTGACGGCGAAACATGCCGCGGCGGCCAGCACGACGGTCGCGCCGGTGGCGGTGTCGAGATACCAGGAGGCGACGATCCCGGCGAGCCCCGACAGCGCGGCGACCCCCACGGAGACCCAAAGGGCGGAGGCGGCCCCCCGGGCGACGTTGCGGGCGGCGGCGGCGGGGATGACGAGCAGGGCGGTGACCAGGAGGATTCCCACGGTGTGGATCGCCGCGGTTACCACGAAGGCGACGACCAGCGCGAAGGAGATCTCCACGGCCGGCGCACGGACTCCCTTCGTACGGGCGAATCCCTCGTGGATCCCCAGCAGCAGGATGCGGTTGTAGAGGATGGAAAGGTAGGCGCACACGAGCAGGAAGAGGCCGCCCATCCACAGAAGTTCGGCGTCGGTGACGGCGAGCGGGTCGCCGTACAGGAACGCCTGCAGGTTCCTCGTCAACCCCTTCTCCCTGCTGATGATCGCGATCCCGAGGGCGACGACGGTCGAGAAAAAGACGCCGATGACCGTATCCGAGGAGAGTTCGGTGCGTCCCTTGACCAGGGTGATGGCGACGGCGACGGCGGCGCCGAACGCGACCATCGTCCAGGAGGGGGAGACGCCGAGGAGAACCCCGAGGGCCACGCCGGTGAAGGCGGAATGGCCGATCGCGTCGGAGAAGAAGGCCATCCGGTGCTGGACGAGCGGGACGCCGAGCGCGGCCGCGGGGGGGGCCGTGAGGAGCAGCGCGAGGAGCGCCCGCTTCATGAACGCCGGTTCCGCGAAGGCGAACGGGAGCAGCCGGTCCATCAGGGAGAATACGCCGGAGAGGATCGTATCCACGGTCCCTTACCTTTTCTCGCTGTCGTGCAGGTGCCCGTGCCCGTCCGCGTGGGAGTGGCGGAACAGGTGGGCGTCGGCCCCGTACATCGCGGACAGGTTCCCCGGGGTGAGCACCTCCGTGGTCGCGCCGCTGCAGACGAGGCGACGATTGAGGCAGATCACCCGGTCGGCGTGCCGCGTCACCACCGACAGGTCGTGGCTCACCAGCAGGAGGCTGAAGCGGGAGTCGCGCTGCACCTTGGACAGGAAGTCGCAGAACAGCTCTTCCCCTGCGACGTCGACGCCGGAGACCGGCTCGTCGAGCAGCAGGATGTCGGGGGCGTCCCGCAGCGCGAGGGCGAACAGGACCCGCTGGAGCTCGCCGCCGGAGAGCCGGCCCAGGGGGCTATGGAGCAGGTGGGCGACGCCGGCCCGCTCGAGGCTTTCCCCTGCGACCTTCCGGGTTCGGTGGGAGGCGCCCAGGAAGACCGGGCGGCGCTGGGCGGAGAGCGCGAAGAAGTCGAGCACCGTGATCGGCACGTCCGGGTCCAGGGGAAGGCGCTGCGGCACGTACCCGATGCGGGGGGCGCCCTCGCCGTGCTCCACCGCGCGGCAGAAACGGATGTTTCCGGTGTACGGCACCTGGCCCAGGATCGCGAGGAGCAGGGTGGTCTTTCCCGCGCCGTTGGGCCCCACCAGGGCGGTGACCTCCCCGCACTGGAGGTCGGCGTCGATCCCCGAAAGGATCTCCACCCCTCCCTTCCGGACGGTCAGGTTGCGGATCTCGAGCGTGTGGAGATGTTCGCTCACGGTCATCGGGCCGACAGCGATTCCTTGAGCGTGGAAAGGTTCCGCCGCATCGCGTCTTCATACCCCGTGAGCGCCGGGGAACCGGTGGCGACGGGGTCGAGGACCCGCACGGGGACCCCCGCCTCCCTCGCCAGCGTCTCGGCGAGCTTGGGGGAGTATTGAGGCTCGGAGAAGACCACCGGGACCTTTTGCTCCCGGATCGTGCGCGACAGGTTCCGGATCTCTCCCGCAGATGCCTCCTGCCCCGGAGCCGTCTCGATCTCTCCTACCACGGTCAGGCCGAGGTCCCTTGCGAGATATTCGAAAACGTTATGGAAGGTGACGATGTTCCTCCGGCGGAACGTCTTCGCCGCCGCCTCGAACTCCTCCGCCAGCGCCGACAGGCGGGAAACGTACGCATCGGCGTTGCGCCGGAAGGCATCTGCGCCGGCGGGCCTCGCTGCGGAGAGCCCCTTCTCGATCTCCCGAACCTGGAGGATCGCGTTCCGGGGGGAGACCCAGGTGTGCGGGTTGACGTCCCCGGGATCGTCGTGTCCCTGGCGGATGGGGCGGACCCCGCGCGCGGTTTCCACGACCCGGATCCCCGGGTTCGCCCGCCGGACCGGTTCTCCGAGGAACGCCTCCATCCCGAACCCGTTCGCGATGAAGAGGTCGGCGGAGGCGATCTTCTTCATGTCGCCGGGGGTGAGGGCGTAGTCGTGCGGGCATCCCATCGATGCCGGGAGCATCGATTCGACGGTGACGCCCGGGGTGTCTCCGACGACGTTCCGGGTGAAGATCTCCATCGGCAGGAAGGAGGTCAGGACGCGCAACGGCTCCGCCGCCCCGGCGGAAGGAGCGAACGCGAGCATGAAGGCAATGAAAATACCGGCGGCGATACGCTGCACCAGAGTCGGATTCCTTTCGCGATGGCTCCGTATGGAATATATTGTATTCCCGTGGCATTCGCAATTTCGGGGGAACAACGTTTTCCCCGATCCTTGCATCTAAGGGTGGAGTAAGGAGAAAATCTGCCAGGAGGAAAGAAAGATGCCTGGATCGGGACGGCTGCTTTGGATTGCGATCGGGGTTCTGGTGACAATCGCCGTTCTTCCTGGGAGAGCGGCGGTCGGGGGGGCGGTGGGATCGGTTCTTCTGGCGGGTCAGGAGGGGGGAGGCGGAGGGCCGAATATCGATCTGGTGGTCCGGCAGGTGACGGTCTCCCCGGTGCGCGCCCATGCGGGAGACGTGATCCACGCCCAGGTGGTGATCGAAAACAAGGCGGAGGGGATGGCGACCACGAACGTCGAGCTCCTGGTCAACGGGAAGGTGGTGGCGCGGCAGCTCTTGACCTGGGGGATGTCTTCCGGGGAGCGGCTGTACCGGTTGTCGTTCGACTGGGACACCCGGAAGGTTCCCCCCGGCGAGTACCGGATCGGGGCCGAGGCCTTCGTCTGGGAGGATTCGTCGCCCTTCGATAACCGGCTGGATGTGACGCAACCGGTGCTGATCGCGCCGGCCGGCGGCGAATTCCCCGGGGGACAAGAGGCGGGTGGCAGCGCGACGGAGACGGATCCGCGGTTCGACAAATCGCGCGCCGGCGGATAACGCCGTTTCTTTTTCGGCAACCCTCCGCGATCGATCCGGATTTCGTTTCGGCACGGGGGGTTCTTTCCTCAGTGAAGATTATTCCTGCTACAATCGATGAAAGAGAGAGGATGGCATTCTACACGGATATCAGCCTGGTCTACGACGATCTGTTCCCGGTGTCCACGGAGCAGCGGGCCCTGTTCGTTTCCCTGATGGATGACGGGGGCGCCCGCTCCGTCGTCGACTGCGGGTGCGGGACGGGATCGCAGATCCAGCCGTTCGCCGTCGCGGGTCTATCCTGCTTCGGGTTCGACCCGGATCCGTCGCTGGTCGCCATCGCCCGGCGGAAACTCGCCGCGTACCCGAAAACCCGGGTCGAGACCGGATCGTTCGCGGACCTTCAGGGGCTTGTCACGTTTCCCTCGGATCTCCTGATGTGCCTCGGCAACTCGCTGGTTCACGTTCCTCAGGACGAGGCATCTCGATTTTTGGCCGCCGCCGCCGGGGCGCTTTCCCGTTCCGGCACGCTGCTGCTCCAGATCCTGAACTACGAGCGCCTCCTGCGCGAGGGAGTGACCGAACTGCCGATGATTTCCGCATCCGAAGGGACGGTGGAGTTCCGGCGGAAGTACGAGTGGGAGGGCGACCGCAAGGTCCTCTTCCGGACCTCCCTCCGGTTCGCCGGCGCGGACGAACCGCGACTCGCGCGAAACGAGATCCCCCTGTACCCGGTCTACCCGGAGGAACTCTGGGAGATGCTGGAGAACGCGGGGTTCGGGGACATCCGTTTCTACGGGGATTTCGCGCGGTCCGAATTTTCCCCCGGATCCGAGGCGTTGGTGTGCCTGGCGAGGAAAGCGTGATCCGGCGCGAGGGCCGGAAGGGACTTCACAGGTTCGCGGCGGCCGGTATCGTCCTGATCACCGGTTGGGCGCTGGCGACGGCGGTCGTGGCCGCGAACCGCCACCAGCTTCCCCCCCCGACGCGCTCCGCGCCCGATGTCGGCGGCGGCGCGTTCGATCACGGGTTCACCCCCGCGGATCTCCACACTCTCCTGCAGTCCGGGCTGCCGGCCGGCGTGCTTCCGAACGGGAATCGTGTGGTGCTCTCCCTGAACGAGGAACTCCAGGCGGAGATCTTCGATCTGTTCCGGCGGTTCGACCCCGTGTTCGGCGTGTTCGCTGCGATGGAGCCGGACACCGGGCGCGTGGTCGCCCTCGTCGGGTACCGCCGTGGGGGCGAGTCCGACCCGTGGCTGCCTTTGAAGGCGATCTACCCCGCCGCCTCCCTGATCAAGGTGATCACCGCTTCCGCCGCCATCGAGCGGGGAAACGTTTCCCCCCAGGACGAAATCAGCTACCGCGGAGGGATCTACCGCATCACGCGCCGCGGGATCCACGCACGGGACGGCAGGGGGATCCCGAAAATGACCCTCGAGGAGGCGATCGCACGCTCCG
>Ga0307378_10008551_pt1 | contig 13578 bp, 14 predicted proteins | sample UN1MG_FD_202238 | JGI IMG/M metagenome (GOLD analysis project Ga0307378, IMG submission 202238) | Soil microbial communities from Risofladan, Vaasa, Finland - UN-1 | ecosystem: Environmental > Terrestrial > Soil > Coastal area > Acid sulfate soil | place: Finland: Risofladan, Vaasa | collected... | reverse complement strand
AATGTAGTCGGTCGGAATTGTGATGATCATGTCAAGAACATAGCCTTCATCATGAATCGACGGGGTGAATGGCGCTTGTCGCCGGCCTTCGATATTTCCTACGCTTGGAATCCCAGTGGCGAGTGGACGAGTCAGCACCAGATGAGCGTTAATGGTAAGCGAGACAGGTTTGAACATGAGGACTTGCTCGCCCTCGCCAGGGCGGCTGATATAAAAAAGGCACGCGCAGAACAGATGATTCAACGCGTCATTAAAGCCGTGCGCCGTTGGCCCGACTTCGCCGAAAAAGCCGGAGTCAACGATGAACAGGTTAAGAAAATACAAGATAGTCACCGCACAAGCTTATGATCCGCCTTGCGGGACTACCACAGCATTAGATGCAATCAGCAAACGGCATATCGGGGATATAGGGGACATTCAGATTATAAGTTGCTAATGGATATTCACCTTAATCCGATTTGGGCAGGTATGGTTGCCGACATAAAAGCTCTGGATAAAGATCATTTTTGCGGGCACTCAGTTGTCATGGGAAAGAGAAAAAGGGATTGGCAAGATGATGCTTATATTCTGAGGCTGTTCGATAATAAGAGATCAACTGCGCGACGCCGTTACAAAATATTTATTCAGAAAGGCATCCAGGAGGGCAAGCACCCTGAACTCACCGGAGGCGGACTTATCCGCAGTAGCGGTGGCTGGACTGTAATCAAGTCTCTTAGACGGGCAAACATTCATTTTAAAAGTGATGAACGTGTGCTTGGCGATTCTGACTTTGTTGAGAGGGTTTTAAAGGCTGCCGATGAGTCTTTTGAACGCAAATACCAGCTAAAGTCGCAAGGCTATGATATAGATAAACTTGCTGATAGAGTGGCTGACATATTTTCCGTTAAACCGGAAGAAATATTTCAGCCCGGAAAGCAACCGGTAAAAGTCAAAGCAAGAAGCCTTTTCTGTTACTGGGCGGTTAGGGAATTGGGGTTTACAATGACGGATCTGGCTCCAAAGCTCAATATCTCGCAGCCGGCGGTCAGTATAAGTGCTCAGCGTGTGGAGTGCATAGCATTAGAAAATGGATATTCACTATTGGATGATTAGAAACTTATAATTTTAGGGGCGTCCCCAAGTCTAATACTCTGCCCGGTTGATAGCGCCAATGATCTTCGCCCCGGGGATATTATCACAACAGTAAAAAACGGTTACCTAGTCCCTTAAAAAATTTCCGGGACTTTTTACAAGCGCATCAAATTAAACCTCTTCAAGCTGTGAAATAAATAGAACAGCAGATTTTTTTACAAATCTATTTGATTTTTCTAAGCAAGGTAAAATAATTTCATCTATTGGTGTTGAAATAGGGGAGCGCCTCTCTATATTGCTGAAATGTTCTGATTCTTTGCAACTAAGGCTTTTTACATTTTTTATAAAATCTCTGTCTGCATTCCCTCGATTATGGTTAATTTTATGCCTAATCAGAGTTAACAAATAGCTTTGCTCATACTCCTCAATCTTTTCTATCCTCATATCTTTATCCTTGAATCTTCTGGCAAGCCCGTCAAAGCTATGTGGTAGTGGTTCTTTCCTATGTCGACATGCTTGGCAAGGTTTAATTTTGTCTTTATTTAATTCAAATAATTTTCCGATCTTTCTCAAATAATTTTCCAATACAGAAGCAGAACTCACAATTATCATTTTATTTACCAAATCCCCAAAACCATTTTCCTTCAATAATTCAGGTTGTTGATTTTTTATGGTCTTAAAATTATTTAAAAATAATTCATTATTGTAGGGAAAGACAATTGTCTCAGGATTATGGTAAATAGTATCAGCCGAATTACAAACATACTTTCTTGAAAAAAATAATGCTGTAGCTATAAAGCAAAATTGTTCAATTTTAGAAATTGTAAAGTCTCTTTCCTCCTCAATTTCAAGAATTTTATCATTCATTTTGTTCTAATCCTGCTTATCTTTTGTTCGGCGGTTTTTTTGCCGATAAAGCTGTTGTGAAACGAGTGGTGTTGACTATTATTGACGCACACTAACGCCCCTACCAGACCATTGCTCATAACTATTTTGAAAACTGCAAATTCAAGGCTATTCTTTCACCATCAACTAAAACAATAGAACTGTCTATGAGGTTTTGATTAGTTATGTCCAGATTAGCATATTGAAGCAAAGGTTCTTTATTAATCACATATTCATTGATTACTTCTTCTGGCAACTCAGATTCAGCCAAAAAATCTTTATTGGTATACATAACATTAAAAATGAAACCAGCAATGTCATCCATATTCTCAAATTCATGAATTATCTGTTTTGCTAATTTTTTGACAACATTGTCGAATGTCATGGATGCAGCCTCGTAGGATGATATCCTTATTGTGTTATATGTAACGAGATATTTAAATTTAATTTCTACATATTTTTTTCCTTTAAAAACTCTAAAACCCATATCAGGTGTTATCCCACCAAAATCAATTTGTTTCCCCTTTTTTAAAGTTGTCTTTGCATAGACAGCGAATTTTATAACATCAAACCCAAAAGGGGCAAACAATGCCTGAGTTTGTTCCATTCTTATTCTCTCTTCAGCCATCCTTTGTTTTTCTTTTTCTACTTCAATCTTATTTTTAAATGAAGACAGAATGCACAACATAAGGGACGCCCTTTAGTTTTGCAGTTTACAAATTATCATTAATATACTAAGCGGTTATCATGCCAAGAAAATCGAGGATAGATGCCCGCCCGCCTCGCCTGAGCTCGCGATGGCGGGCAGGCGCCTGGGGCGTTTCATCATATCATAGCACGTGGGATTGAGCGTTCTGATATCTTTAAGGATAATACTGACCGGAATAATTTTTTAGTACAAGAAAAAGGCTACAAACTCACTGATTCTTAAACCTAAAATTGTAAGTGTGGAAATGTAGGATGTCCCCCAAGTCCATGTTAACCGAACCCTAAAGGACGAACATGTTTAAGAGCTATTTTCTTGACCTTTATCAAGGTGTAGCCTATATGAATAATTGTATATTTTCCCGATCTACACGAGAGCATCTAAGAAGTACGAAAAAGATAAACCAAAGAAATAATCCTCAACAAAAGATGGTTGCTATGGATTGATTATTGAAACCCCGTTTTCAAAAGAGAGCGGGGTTTTTTGTTTTAGGAGGCTAAACATGAGAAGGTTTACAAAATCGCTCTGCTTGCTCTTGTTGACGACTGCATTATTGATGCCGCACTATTCCAATGCAGCACGGGGCATTACCGTCAAACCTGTTTCTCCATCTGGCGCTGAAGTTACAGGCAATCAATGGCTCTTTGTAATAGGAATTGACACTTATATTGATTGGCCACGCCTCACGACAGCGGTAAGCGACGCAAAGTCTGTAGGAGACGTCCTCCTTTCCCGTTATTATTTCGACAAAGACCACCTGATAGAGCTTTATGATGAACAAGCAACACGTAAAAACATCTTGGGGAAGCTTCGCTACTTAGCCAACAAAGTGCGTGAAGACGATTCACTTGTCATTTTTTATGCCGGCCATGGCCATCTGGACACAATCACCAAGTCGGGTAGCTGGATTCCTGTGGAAAGTGGCACAAAGGATGCTTCTGCGTGGATAACAAATCATGACATCAAGAATTATCTGCGGGTTGATGCTATCAAGGCAAAACACATCCTTCTTGTTTCAGATTCTTGCTTTTCCGGCGATTTTTTTCGCGGTCATCGAGGAAAACTGCCGGAAGTCACGGATACAGTCATAAAAAAGGCGTATAAGCTCACCTCGCGCCAGGCCATTACCTCGGGCGGTCTTGAACCGGTAGGCGATGAAGGTTTTGGAAAAAACAGCGTTTTTTCTCATTTTTTGGTAAAAACTCTAAAAGAAAACCAGAAACCATTTTTGGTCCCTTCAAACTTTTTCCCTGATATTTTGGCAGGGGTTGCGGAAAACGCAGAGCAGTTTCCCAGATTCGGATCTTTGAAAGATACCGGCGGTCAGCAGGGCGGAGAAATAATCCTTTTTCTGAAACAGGATTCAAGGCTCAAGGACTTGTCAGTTGAAGCTGCAAAGCGACAAAAAGAGCTTCAACGTCTCAAAGAGATGGAAGTCTCTGCCGAGAAGGCAAGAAAAAAGGAATCTGCGGAAATAGCAAAGCAAGAAAAAGAGCTTGCCGAACTTGACGCTAAGATTGCCGCCATGCGAAAGCGGCTTAACACGCCCTCGGCACAAGGCGGTGACGATCTCGATGCTATGTTCGCCATGGTGAGCCAAAAAGAACAGCAAGAAAAGCGTATTGATGATTTGAAAAGACAAAGAGAGGCCGAGGAGGCCAAACGCCGGGCCGAGATAGAGCATTTGAAGACCGAAAAGAGAAAAAAGCGGATTGCGGCAATAATGGAAGATATCCGAAAATACGAAAAGATCGTATCATCTCTATTTGGCAAGGATATGAAAGCGTCTGCGTGGAATAGTCTTATAGGCAAATACCCGGAAGCACAAGGGCTGGCTGTTGGTGATGTAGCGGCGTTGAGGGCTATTTACAGCCGATTCGTTTGTTATAATGGTATAGTAATGGACAAAAACACCGGTCTTGAATGGCTTGCCGGGCCTGACAGAGATACAACATGGGATAAGGGTAAGTCGTGGGTAGAGAATCTTACAGTTGCCGGCGGGGGCTGGCGTATGCCTACAAGAAAGGAACTTAAGGCACTTTATCAAAAAGGGGCTGGAACCCGTAATATGACCAAGTTGTTGAAAACTACCGGATGGTATGTGTGGTCTGGCGAGACAAAGGACTCGTCGTCGGCGTGGGTCTTTGGCTTCGGCGACGGCGGCGAGGGCTGGGGCTCCCGGAATGGCTCGCACCACGGACGGGGTTTTGCAGTGCGCTCCCGAAGATGATGGATAATTTGATTCTTTATAAGGGGTACAGGTAGATTTTTCCATGCTTGTAATACGCAAAGACTATCTTAATTAAAATTATTGAATTTTTTGGACAAAAATCATGAGATTTTGGGGAATAGTCATAAACTATATAATAACTGGCTGTAACATGTAATCATATAGTCTCTTACCGAAAAGGATCCAACAGGCAAATGTCCTCATACAAAAAAGCATATAAATGGCGGCTAATGTCAGTTTTCGATGGAAGTCGCCTGAAAGAACATTGGAAGGCTGAAATACGCAATATGGTTGATGAACCCATATTGGAACAAAAACCATGTGATAAGTGCGCCGATTATGACAAAAATGTTTGTCCAAACTATTGGGTAGTTAAAAGCTGGTTTGAATTTATAAGGTTAGTAGGCGCTTTGCAGTATAATAATCCGAAGTATCTTTTGTGGTTTCGTGGAGAAAATAAAAGGCATACGAATGCTACACCCAAAGCCTTTCGCAGTGTTGAATATTGGAATGACTTCTTGAAAACGTCAAAATGGTTTGACAGTAACTCTGGAAAAGGCCGTTTATTTAATAACCGCAGCAAATTGGCGAGATGGGCAATTCTCCAGCACTATGGAGCCCCAACACCTCTGCTCGATGTCACGACAAGTCTTCGCATCGCAATTTTTAACGCCTTGGTACAACCCAAAGCTAATAACACTAATAACAAGGACGAAAAAAACAAAAAAGATGTTTCGCCGAATATTTCAGTTTTTATAACACCACGACCATTAGATGGTATAAACATTTTCGCTGAAATAGGCCTCTGCATTGTCGATCTTACAGCAGAATTGCCGTCCCATTGCCTCCGGCCTCATGTCCAAAGGGCTGGTTTTCTTGGGCTCACCGACAAAGTAATGAAAGGCCTTGTCACTAATACAGAAAAACCATCAAAAAAACTATTAGCTGAAGAAGCATCACTCGACTGTGTGCGTATTGCCAGGATTTGTATTCCTAAGGCCATGTCCGATCATTTTAAAAAACTAGAGTGTGAGGATGTTTTTCCTCCAGCCTCCAAATATACTATTATTGGTAATAAGTATAAGAAAGAGGATATTATTCGTAATGAGAGTAAGACAGATGACATGTCTGGGGACTACCTTTTGCGTGCGTTGTATGAATTGAAAGAAATTAGTGAATCGAATGATCCGTGTCCACTTGAAAAGGAATTTCCAAATCATTATTGGGAAAACCCGTAGGCAACTTACGGGGTAGAGTAAAAAAATATAGTCTACTTTCGATTCTTAATCATTTTTAAAAATACTCAATAGCAGATTTGCTTGTAAACAAAGCCTTTTATAATCACAAGAAATTTTAATGCTTAAAAACACATTTCTCCATATCCCCGGTATCGGGAGCATTACTGAACGACGGTTTTGGGAATCAGGGGTTTATAGTTGGGAAGATTTTACACCAAATTCCCCAATTCGTTTATCTAAATCCAAGATGGATAATATTACTGCACACCTGACGAATCCAATCAAAATATTGAATCTAATAACCCAAATTATTTTTCAGATCTATTACCGAGTATCCTCCAATGGCGGTTTTTCCCTGAATTCAGAAACTCAACTGTTTGCCTGGATATCGAAACAACCGGATTGGAAAGATGGGGAAATGAAATAACGACTATTGCTCTATATGACGGCAATTCAATAAACTACTATGTCAATGGTCATAATCTTTACGATTTTCTTAACCAAATTGACCAATATAATGTAATTGTGACTTACAACGGAAAATGTTTTGATGTTCCGTTTATTGAAAACTATTTTGGCATTAAATTGAATCACGCCCATATTGATTTAAGATATATTCTTGCAAGCTTAGGCTACAAAGGTGGCCTGAAAAGTTGCGAGTCTCAGTTGGAAATTAACCGTGGAGATCTAAAAGATATCGATGGTTTTTTCGCACCCTTGCTTTGGTACGATTACAAAAAAAATAGGAATGAAAAGGCACTGGAAACCTTGTTGGCATATAATATTCAAGATGTTTTGAACTTGGAAAATTTGATGGTGATTGCATACAATTTAAAAATCAAGGATACACCGTTTTATGGAAATCAATTGCCGGATCCAGTTTTACCAGAAATACTATTTGATGTTGATATAAAAACTATTGAAAGAATAAAGAATGACATGCGAGCTGACTGGGTATTTGAATATCTTTCGAATCCAAGCAAGTTTATAAATGGTTATGATTGGGCAAAAGATAATGAAAGTTCATTGGTAAACGGAAGTGCAAGTTTTGAGGTTGAAAAAATGAAAACAAAAGCACAGGTCAAAAAGTTAAATGTGTTGGAGGACTGGAAATATACAGAGGCGTGGTTAGATAAAAAGTTTGGTGATGATATTTATGGTATTTATAAAAAGGATAAGATCGGTCAGGCTTTACAATCTGAAGATGCCTCTATTGCTATTCGTGTGCATATTCATCATAATGGCCTAATGTTAGCGCCGGTTCAGAGGCATATTAATCGCTTCATCGACATGGTAAATGAGGGGCAATTCAACAAAACTAAAGACTCTCAGGAGAAGTGTAAGTTCATTGATCGGCTTCAGAAATTGCCTAATTATTTGCTTGAAAAAAACGATGAGAACATGGATGAGATGAATGCTTATAACTACAAGAAAGCTCCTGAACAGATTGTAAAGATCATAGATAATCTTGATAAAAAGCGACGCGAAGCAAAAGAGGTCTTAGATTCTTTAGTAGAGCAACTTAGCGATATCACGGAACAGGAACAACAGAAAGAACAGGAAGATATGCGTCAGGAACATCTAAAGGAACGTTCTGATTATGTGCGCAAGCAGTCACAGATCGAAATGACACATTCAAAAGTGCGTGAGGGTATTGTCTATGTTTTGACTAATGACTTGATGCCGGGTTTGGTCAAGATCGGTTTTACGGCAGGCAATCCTGACAAACGTGCCGCCTATGTAAGTGAACAGTACTCTTTGCCCAGTCCCTTTTTGGTTGCAGGATATGTTCGTACAACAGATCCGTATATAGTTGAACAACGTATTCACACTGAATTAGCTGATCGTCGCGTCAGTGGTGAATTTTTCAAGATTGATGCAAATGATGCTTTAGATATTGTTCGCAAGTATTCAATCATATAGACTTCTATAGAACGCCAAGACCTATAAAAACACAAGATATGAGGGAAGAAAATGACATCAGAATCAGCGGACAAATGTCCTTTAAGCGAAGATGAACGTATGGAGTATATTCAAATAGGCGACTTCTATAAGCATGATGATACTATTGCCTATCGCCTTGCCTCTATTCTTCTTCCACTATCGTTCGGCGCTATTGCTACTGCTCAAAAATTCCCCGAAATAAAGATTTCTATTTGTTTATTTTCCATAGCAATTTATACGTATTGGATTCTATTTTCCGAACGACTTTCCTGGTTTTCAAAAATACGAATGATTCGTGCACGTGAACTGGAAGACCAAGCAGGTCTTCGTCATCATAATCTATTAGAAGAACCTCCTGCTAAATTAAAATGCAAGTTGGGAGATTTTTTGCCAATTAGACGAATACGTTTCATCTTTTTATTTGTTTTAGTAATCATCTGGGTTGGCTTGTTTCTATTAACTTGAGGGGCTTGCGGGACATAAATAACTTGCGATGGAGCAGGTGAGCTTTTTTAGAGGACCGAATAGACGATGGAAATAATAATTATCATAGCTATTATATGGTTCATATACTGGTTAAGACGGCTTCCACGGCCATAAAAAGGTTGTTCAGGTTCGAAAATTCCTGTGGACATCTTGGGACATCCCTTTAGTTTTGCAGTTTATAAATTATCATTAATATACTAAGCGGTTATTATGCCAAGAAAATCGAGAATAGATGCGCCTGGGGCGTTTCATCATATCATAGCACGTGGGATTGAGCGTTCTGATATCTTTAAGGATAACACTGACCGGAATAATTTTTTAATACAAGAAAAAGGCTACAAACTAATCGACCATCAGGCCTAAAACTCCAAAACTAAAGGGCGTCCAAGTCCCGGCTGATTTGCGGCGAACCACAACAGTTTATGAAATTAAATGAAAAATATTGATAGATTCAACTTGATAAACACAATCGGACGCGAGCTCCAGTCGCGTATGACTTATCCCGTTATTATTAAACCACTTCACTCGATTATATCAGGCGTAACGTATGAAATCATAACGTCCCGATTATACGACCTTATCGTTGATGGGATCTAAACCATGCAACTACCCGATGAGAGCAGTAAGAGGAATAAAGAAGTTTTGAGACTAATGGCCAGATTAGAAAGCAAGCAGAATGACCTGAACCGCATAGAAGAGAAAATAGTTATTGCTGATCGAAATCCAAAGCGGAAATTAGAGGAAGAATTTGATCTCTCTGGGGTTAAACAAGGGAACTTATTTGACCAAAAGAAGTTACTATATGACATAGAACATATAAAAGAAAGAATAGACGTAAATACATCAAGATATCATGATTTATTCAATAGCCAAAACTATAATATTGATTGTAACGAAAATTTTAATGAAATATTTAGAGAACAAAGAAAAGAATACCTGTTATTTAAAAAGGATTTTGATAATAAGTATATTTTTCGTTACGACGATTTAGACCGAACCTTAGATAAGTATGATAGTGAATTTGAGGTTGATCGGATAGACAATGAATTTGAACTGGAGAAAATAAGACTGTTAGAATTCAGATTACAGGAACTGAAACTATGGGAAGGTCGTGGGCTTGATGATATAACAGAAAAACAAAGGGCGAAAGAGCAAGATGAAATAGAGTTGGCATTATATCAATGTGAAGAAGAAGCGGAATTTAAGAAACAAGAAGAAATAGAGAAAAAAAACTTATTACAAAAAATAAGAGCTAAGAAAAACATAGCGGAAGAACGAGAAGAAGATATATCCACCAGATACATTTCCAAATCTGTAAGGAGAGAAGTATGGAGAAGAGATATAGGCAGATGTGTGGAATGTGGAAGCAGGGTAAATCTTGAATATGACCATATTATTCCTTTCTCAAAGGGTGGAAGTAACACGGGAAGAAATATACAATTGTTATGTCAGGATTGTAATAGAAAAAAATACAAAAACATATGATATTATTCAATATCTTATAAAGATATAGTTGCTCAAGTTTAAATATGATTTAGGTGCGTCAAATAATATTATAATTACAAACGAACGTATTTTGTCGTCGCAGTTAAGAGAAAGACATGACTTAGCGGGGAGTGTCGATTTAAGTGAGGGCACAATTTCAAAATGAGAAGACAAGGTAAACCAAATTCAATTTTAAAATACGACCAAATTTTTTTGGGGCATTTTGAGTGTTCACAAAAATCTTCTAAAAAATTTAACAAGGAGGTGTTAAATGATATTCCGTAGATTAATGGTATTGTCTGTGATTGTTTTTGCTTTGGCTGGCTGTGCTGTTGCAGAAAGACGCGAAGCACAATTGGTTGATACACCAGTATTTTGTAATGGTGAAAAAGACTGCATGGAAAAATGGGAGAAAGCCGAGGTATGGGTGACGAACAATTCTAAATGGCGTATCCAGCGTGCCAGTAATACTGTTATTCAGACATATGGACCAGGGACAACTGAAGCAGATACAGCGTTCAAAATCACAAAAATCCCTCTTGGCGATGGAAAATATGAAATTAGAATGGAGGCAAGGTGCAACAACTGGTTCGGGTGTTTTCCCAAACCTGCCGAAGCAAAACACGATTTTTACAACTATATTAAATAATAGGCTTATTTTTGAAAATCATTGTCATCTTTTGCCCATCATGTACACATTCGTTTAGGGGTGTATAGGGAACGCGGTGCAATGTAAGTTTGAAGGGACGAAGAGATGGATACGGAAAATCGGACTGTTCTCTACATCAACCTCAATCATTGGATAAATCTGGCGAAGGCACGAAAGAACGGAGATTTTACCCTTGAACAGCGATTAAAAGAACTTGTTGATAGCGGCAAAGTGGTAATTCCTGTTTCGGCAGTGCACATCATGGAGGCCTGTGCCATCCGCAAGGACCAACAACGACAAGATCTTGCCACAATGTTACGAAGCCTCAACAGAGGATTTGTACTGAGGAATCTCGAAAATGTCAGATACATCGAGATGGAAAGCCGAATAGGAGAACTTCCGGGACGCCCCTAAAATTATAAGTTTCTATTTTATCTGTTATATAATATGGTTTTATTATGCCACGTAAAGCGCGTATTGATGCTCCTGGTGCCCTTCATCATATTATTGTAAGAGGCATCGAACGGAGAAAAATATTTAAAGATAACACCGACAGGAATAATTTTTTGGATCGGCTGGGAAAGGTACTCTCAGAAACCGGCACAAAATGTTTTGCATGGGCCCTGATCCCCAACCACTTTCATCTTTTATTGCGCACCGGTGCTTGTCCGCTTTCCACTGTTATGCGCAGGCTGCTAACCGGCTATGCAATGAACTTTAACTGTCGGTATCGTCGCAGCGGCCAGCTTTTTCAAAACCGTTACAAATCGATTCTCTGCCAAGAAGATACATATTTACTTGAACTCGTACGGTATATTCACCTTAATCCGATTCGGGCAGGTATGGTTGCCGACATAAAAGCTCTGGATAAAGATCATTTTTGCGGGCACTCAGTTATCATGGGAAGGATAAAAAGGGATTGGCTAGATGATGTTTATATTCTAAGGCTGTTCGATAATAAAAGATCAACTGCGCGACGCCGTTACAAAATATTTATTCAAAAAGGCATCCAAGAGGGCAAGCGCCCTGAACTCACCGGAGGCGGACTTATCCGCAGCAGTGGTGGCTGGACTGTAATCAAGTCTCTTCGACGGGCAAACATTCATTTTAAAAGTGATGAACGTGTGCTTGGCGATTCTGACTTTGTTGAGAGGGTTTTAAAAACCGCCGATGAGTCTTTTGAACGTAAATACCAGCTAAAGTCGCAAGGCTATGATATAGATAAACTTGCTGATAGAGTGGCTGACATATTTTCCGTTAAACCGGAAGAAATATTTCAGCCCGGAAAGCAACCGGTAAAAGTCAAAGCAAGAAGCCTTTTCTGTTACTGGGCGGTTAGGGAATTGGGGGTTACAATGACGGATCTGGCTCCAAAGCTCAATATCTCGCAGCCGGCGGTCAGCATAAGCACTCAGCGTGGAGAGCGCATAGCACTAGAAAATGGATATTCACTATTGGATGATTAGAAACTTATAATTTTAGGGGCGTCCCCAAGTCTACACTCACCTTGGGAAAATACTGCCTTAACAGTCCGTTAGTATTCTCATTGGCTCCCCTTTGCCATGCAGAATAAGGGTCGGCAAAATAAATCATTAATCAGGTTTTTTCCTCAAATTTTCTAAATCGAGCGAACTCAGATCCATTATCTACTGTTAAGGTATGTCGCATTTTCCTGGGAACAATAGTAAATGCTTTGATGCCCTGACAGGTCAGGGTTGCTGCTTTTTTGTTCTTGAGTTTAGAGGCCAAGAGGTAACGACTCTTACGCTCAACTAAAGTCGCAATATAACCACTGCTTTTTTTACCCTCAATTGTATCACCTTCCCAGTCCCCGAATCGCTCTCGTTCCTCAACAATTTTGGGGCGTTCCGCAATATTTTTTCTGCCTGCAAAGAAACGGCGACCAGTGCCATAACGCTTCTGTCTACGTCGCTTTTTATGGCTTCGACGAAGGTTTGCGTATTCCGCTCCATTCCGGCCACCAATTCCGGAACAAATCGGCCACCCATTCCGCTTGATTCCGGCCACCTATTCCGGAGCATTCCGGCCACTTTAAAATCTTATAATTTATAGCGACGCTGGATAATTTTACTTTTAAATCCTATGTCTTTCTCAATCTTAATTGAGGAGGATATAATGGCAAAAGAAAGATTATCTATGCGAAAAATAAGAGAGATTTTAAGACTTAAATTTGATTGCTGTTTCAGTAACAGAAAAATAGCAAAGAGCTGCTCTGTTGCTCGAAGCACTGTCGCAACATATCTCCGCTTGGCCAAAAAATCTGGATTGCGATGGCCTGTCCCTGACAACCTCAGTGACACAGAAATTTATAATCTTGTGTTTAAAAACAGGGGTAAGTCAGTCAACAAACGGCAGATGCCTTCAATGGAGTATATCCACAATGAATTAAAGAAAAAAAGTGTCACTCTTCAGCTTCTCTGGTACGAATACAAACAGAATAATCCTGACGGATATCAGTTCAGCTATTTTTGTGAGCTGTACCAGAAATGGGCAAAAAAACTGGATATTTCTTTAAGACAGAGACACAGGGCTGGTGAAAAGCTGTTTATTGATTATGCGGGCCAGACAGTTCCCATACAAGATCCTCAAACAGGCAAAGTAACGCAAGCTCAGATATTTATAGCTATCCTTGGTGCAAGTAATTACACCTTTGCTGAGGCCACCTTATCTCAAAGTTTACCACACTGGATCAAATCCCACATACATGCTTTTGAGTTTTTTGGCGGTGTTCCGCATATCCTGGTTCCTGACAATTTAAAATCCGGCATAACGAACAAGGATAGATTGTGAGAGCGAAGCGAACCACGATCTTATCCGGAGGTTGAACAAGCCCGACCATGGTGACTCTTTATAAGAAAATATC